>Ga0079224_100011670_pt1 | contig 12119 bp, 12 predicted proteins | sample Stecom2015_FD_80414 | JGI IMG/M metagenome (GOLD analysis project Ga0079224, IMG submission 80414) | Agricultural soil microbial communities from Utah to study Nitrogen management - Steer compost 2015 | ecosystem: Environmental > Terrestrial > Soil > Agricultural land | place: USA: Utah... | reverse complement strand
GGTAGGTGCCGAGCGCCAGCGCGCCGGCCGCCGCGATGTAGACCCACCAGTCGATGTGGCTCGCGCTCTCCTGGTAGCCGCCGACGTAGAGGGCCAGGACGATGATGCCCATGGTCTTGGCGGCGTCCTGCATGCCGTGGCCGACGGCCATGGCGGCGGCCGAGATGGTCTGGGCGTGGCGGAATCCGCGGTTGAGCTTGCCGGGCTGGCCCTTGCGGAAGATCCAGTAGACCGCGATCATCACGATGAAGCCGAGCGTGAAGCCGACCAGGGGCTAGATGACGGTCGGGAGGGCGACCTTGGTGAGCAGCCCGCCCCACAGGACCGTGGCGCCGCCGACGAGGGTCGCGCCGGCCACGCCGCCGAGCAGCGAGTGGGAGGCGGAGATGGGCCAGCCGTACCACCAGGCGATGTAGTTCCAGCCGATGGAGCCGAGCACGCCCGCCAGGACGATGGTGAGGCCGTTCATGCTGACGGGGAGTTCGACCAGGCCGTCGGCGACGGTCTTGGCGACCTCGCCGCCGAGGTAGGCGCCGACGAAGTTGCCGACGGCGGCCATGGCCAGTGCGGTGCGGGGTTTGAGCGCCCGGGTGGAGATGGAGGTGGCGATCGCGTTGGCCGAGTCGTGGAAGCCGTTGGTGAAGGCGAACAGCAGGGCCGCGCCGACGACCACGATCACCGCTATGAGGTTGGCGTCCAAGGTCAGGATTCCTTGACGTAGACGGTCTCGATCACGTTGCTGACGTGTTCGAAGGCGTCGCAGGCGGCTTCGAGCTCGTCGGCGACCTCTTTGAGCTTCATGACGGTGAGGTCCTCGTACTCACCGGAGTACAGCCGCACCAGGAGCATCCGGTAGGCGCGGTCGCCGTCGTTCTCCAGGCGGTTGCACTCGACCCAGTACTCCTTCATGGTCTTGTTGAGGCCCTTGAGCTTCGGCATGTACTTCAGGAGCAGGTCCGCCTGGGCGTCGAGCACGGTGATCTGCTCGATCATCTCGCGCGGGAGGGTGGGGAGCTCGGAGAGGCCGTAGAGGTAGACGAGGTTGGCGGCGGCCTCGATGTGGTCGATGACGTCGTCGAGCTTGCCCGCCAGCTGGTACAGGTCGGTGCGGTCCATCGGGGTGACGAACGTCGAGTTGATCTTGTTGAAGAGGCTGTGGGTGAGCTGGTCGTTGTCGTGTTCGACGTCGACGAGCCGTTCGGAGATCGATTGGAACTCGGGCTTGTCGTCGCCCAGTTCGGAGAGGATGGTGACGCCTCGCTGGATGTTCTCGGCGGCCTCGGTGAAGAAGGCGTAGAACGCGTCGTCTTGAGGTTTCAGCGAGAATGGCACTGGGCACCTCGATCTTTCGTCGTCGGGCTGTCCTCACTGTACCGATCCGGTCGCAGGACGGCGGGAAATTATCCTGCCGAAAGTAACACCTGGGTGAACTGGTTCCAATAGCTCGAAGACAGCTGTGTGCAGGTACACGTAACCGCTCTAAGCTGGGGTTACACATCAATTCACTATGAATTCACCGTATGTTCACCTTGAGGGCGGCGTGCCTGCGCAACATGCATACACATTTACGCCCGTCGATTCCAATTGCCGCCGGCGGAATCATCCGATCACGGAGCGTCGCCTCCGGCGAGCCTCCCCAGCGCGCCCACGACCGAATCCGACTTCGTCGTGTACCACATGGGCGGCAGCGAGTCCCTCAGGAAACGGCCGTAGGACCGGCTGGTCTCCAGCCGAGAATCGAGGATCGCCACCACGCCCCGATCGGTGGTGCGGCGGATGAGCCGCCCCGCCCCCTGAGCGAGCCGGATCGCCGCCGCCGGCACCGAGACCTCGGCGAAACCCGAGCGGCCGGCCTTGTCCGCCGCCTCGGCGCGCGCCGCCGTCAACGGCTCGGTGGGACGCGGGAACGGGATCCGGTCCACCACCACCAGGCGGCACGTCATACCCGGCACGTCCACGCCCTGCCATAGGCTCATGACGCCGAGCAGACACGTCGACTCCTCTTCCTTGAAGCGCTTGACCAGGCTCCCCAGCGTCTCCTCGCCCTGAAGGAGCACGTCGTAGTCCACATGCCCGCGCAGCAGCTCCGCGGCGGCCTCCGCCGCCCGCTTGGACGAGAACAGGCCCAGCGCCGCCCCACGACTGGCCTCCACCAGGCGCAGCAGCTCCTTGCCGGCCTCCTCGGACAGACCCGAGGCCGTCGGCCGCGGCAGACTCGCGGCCACATAGAGGATGCCCTGCCTGCGGTAGTCGAACGGCGAACCCACATCGAGCGAGGACCAGTCCTCCCCCTCCGATTCGGCGGCGAGACCGAGACCGCGGGCGACCGTGTCGAACTTCCCGCCGAGCGTCAACGTCGCCGAGGTCGCGACCACCGTGCGCTCCTGATAGAGCATCGTCGCCAGCAGCCCGCCCACCGAGAGCGGCGCCGCCACCAGCTGCGGGCCCTTCGGCTCCGACCAGATCACGTCCTCCGGCGAAGGCGCGGCGCAGCGACCGGCCGTCTCCACCGTCTCCACGAGCCCGGCCTTGAGCTGCTGGGCGCTCAGCTGCTTCTTCGTCTCGGCGTCGAGCGTGCCCATCAGCGTCGTCGCCTTCACGCAGGCCGAGTTGACCAGGTGCAGCGCCTCGATCAACGGCTGGGGGAGCTCCCCGGTGAAACGGCGCTCCCCGGCGAGGTCCAAGGCGTTCTCCAGCGAATCGGCGGCCTCGCGGATCTGATCGGCCGCGTCGGCGTCGATCAGGCGCCGCCCGCGCTGCGCCAGCCACCGCAGCCGCGCCGGAGTGAGCTCGGCGCGGGCCGCCGAGGTCACGCGGTCCACCAGCTCGTGCGCCTCGTCGACGATGAGCACGGTGTGCTCGGGCAGGACGCCGCGCTCCTTCATCATGTCGATCGAGAGCAGCGCGTGGTTCGTGACGATGATGTCGGCCTCGCGGGCCCGAGCCCGGGCGGCCTCGGCGAAGCAGTCGGCGCCCTGGGCGCAGTCCTTCGCGCCCACGCACTCGGCGGACGTGGTCGAAGCCTGGCGCCAGGCGCGATCGCTCACGCCCGGGTCGAGATCGTCCCGGTCGCCGGTGTCGGTGTCGTTCGCCCACTCGTACAGCCGCTGCACCTGCTTGGCGAAGGACCGCTGCCGCCCGGCCCACTTGAGCTCCTCGGTGCCCTCGAGGGCGCCCTCGTCCTCGTCCTCCTCGCCGGCCATCTTGCGTTTGCAGACGTAGTTGTGGCGACCCTTGAGCAGCGCGAACGTGGGCCTGCGCCCCAGGACCGGGGCGACGGCGTCCACCAGGCGCGGCAGGTCCACGGCCACGAGCTGGTGCTGAAGCGCCAACGTCGCCGTCGAGACCACCACGGTCTCGCCCGCCGCGAGCGCCGCGCACAGGTACGCCAGGGACTTGCCGGTGCCGGTGCCGGCCTGCACGAGCAGGTGGCGGCCGGAGCCGATCGCCTCGGCCACCGCCGCGGCCATGCTGCGCTGGCCCTCCCGGGCGCTGCCGCCCGGCGTGGCGGCGACCGCCGCGTCCAGGACTTCGAGCGCCGTCTCGGCGACGCCGGAGGGCACTTCGGTCACCGCCGTCATCGCTGCTCCACCGACTCCTCGACCGTCTCGGACTCCTCCGCCTCGGCCGCAGCCTCGGCCTCGCGCTGCCTGGCCCGGTAGCGGTGGAGGGCGCGCACCGTGCCGTTGACGATGGCCAGCAGCGGGACGGCCACGAGCGCCCCGATGATGCCGAACGTGAAGCCGCCGACGCTGACGGCCAGGACGATCGCGAGCGGGTGGAGCTTGACGGCCCGGCTCATCAGGACCGGCTGGAGCAGGTTCGACTCCAGCTGCTGCACGCCGAGCACGATGGCGAGCACGAGCAGGGCGTTGACCAGACCGTTCGGAGTGCCCACGAGGGCGACGACGACGGCGACCGCGCCCGAGACCGTCGCACCGACGATCGGGATGAACGCACCCAGGAAGATCAGCGTCGTCAGCGGCAGCCACAGCGGGATGTCCAGCAGCCACAACCCGAAGCCGATGGCGATCGCGTCGACGGCCGCGACGATGATCATCGTGCGCATGTACTGCACGAGCGTGGACCAGCCCGCGGAGCCGGCGTAGCGCATGGGCTCGCGGCCGGCGTGCGGCACCATGCCGGTGAGGAACTGCCAGATCTTGCGGCCGTCGCGCATGAAGAAGTAGGTGGTGAACAGGACCAGGAACAGGCCGGTGAAGAAGTTGCCCAGGCCCGAGGCGGTGGAGCCGGCGATGTCCAGGCCGTTCTGGACGAGCATCTCCTGGTTGTTCTGGACCCAGTCGACGATGCTGCTCTCGGCGTCGTCGAGGGTGTTGACGACGAACTCGGCGTCGAGGCCGAACGGGCCGGTCTCGAGCCAGTCGCGGGCGTCGGACAGGCCCTGCGTGACCTGGTCGGAGAACGTCGGGACGCCCTTGATGAACTGGTCCACCACGAAGTAGAGGACGGCGACCACGAGGCCGAGCCCGCCGATGAGCACCAGGATCGAGGCGAGGGACTTGTTCCAGCCGTGGCGGATCAGCGTGGCCGAGACCGGCTGGAACATCGCCGCGAGCAGGAAGGAGATCGCCACGGGGATGACCACGACGGTGGCCTGGCTGAGCAGCCAGAACACGCCGGCCACGGCCGCGGCTATCATCAGCATCCGCCAGGACCAGGCCGCACCGACGTGCAGGGAGAGCGGGACGTAGCGGCTGTCGAGCGAGCCGTCGCCGGGCTGCTCGGGAGGCGGCTCCTCGTGGGGGGCGAGCTCCTCGGCCTCCTCGTCGCGCCCGTTCAGCCCGCGCGCGGCGTGGGGGCTGAGACGCAGGCCGATCCACATCTGTCTGGCACGTGCGGCGGTGCGACGGAATCGGCTCACGGTATCTCCAAACGACACTGGATTGCGGCTCCGCGAACGGGGCCGAGGGTGCGGGTGTGACGTCCTCAGTACGGTACCGGTTGGTCGCTTGCGCGGAAAGCCTGACCGGCCCGGGCGCAACGTGATCAGTGCCGCCCGGTGCGGCGAGGACGCCTGTGGCCGGAGTGACGCCGCCGCGGCGTGGTCCCGGCCCCGGCCGGGGCGGTAGGCTCGTTCGCTGTGACCGATACTCCGCTGGACGCCCGCACCGGGCTGCCCATCCGCCTCCTGCACGACCGGCTCCTGGTGCGGCAGGACCCCGAGGCCGAGCGCCGCTCCTCCGGCGGCATCGTCATCCCCGCGACCGCCGTCATGGGGCGGCGGCTGGCGTGGGCCGAGGCCGTGGGCGTGGGCCCGCTGGTGCGCTCGGTCGAGGCCGGGGACCGGGTCCTGTTCGACCCCGAGGACAAGGCCGAGGTCGAGCTGCAAGGCCGGTCCTACATCCTCATGCGCGAGCGCGACGTCCACGCCGTGGCCGCCAAGCGCGTCGACGAGGACGCCACGGGGCTCTACCTCTGATGCGCGTCGCGGTCCTCGGTCTCGGGCTGATCGGCGGTTCCGTCGCGCTGGCCCTGACCGAGGCCGGGCACGAGGTGATCGGCCACGACACCTCGGAGCGCACGCGTGAGGCGGCCGGGAGGCGCTTCGCGGTCGCCGCCGACCCGACGGCGCTGCTCGAAGCCGACCTGGCGGTGCTGGCCGTCCCGATGGGGGCGATGGCCGGATGCGCCTCGGACTTCTCCGCGCCGCGTTTCGGCGGCATCGTCACCGACGTGGCCTCGATCAAGGGCCACGTCCGGGCCGCGTTCGCCGGCCACCGGCGGTTCGTGGGCGGCCATCCCATGGCGGGCAAGGCCACCGCGGGTTTCGACGAAGCCGAGGCGGGCCTGTTCCGGGGCCGCAAGTGGGCCCTGTGTCTGGAAGAGGACACGCCGCTGGAGGACTGGGCGGCGGTGGCCCGGCTGTGGCTGTCCGTCGGCGCGCACGTGGTGCCGACGACGCACCTCGCCCACGACCTGGCCGTGGCGCGGGTCTCGCACGTGGAGCACCTCGTGGCGGCGGCGTTGACGCTCGCCGCGGACGATCCGCTGTCGCGGACGCTGGCGGCGGGGTCCTTCCGCGACGCCACCCGCGTCGCGGCCAGCCCGGTGGGCCTGACCGGCGGCATGGTCGCGCACAATCGGCACGGTCTGCGGGCGGCGCTCGAGGCGCTCGACCGCGAGCTGGACTCGGCGCGGCACCTGGTGGACCGCCGTTCCCTCGAACCGGACCGCACCGAGCAGTGGCTCGAGCGGGCCCGAGTGCTGCGCGAGACGTGGCCTCCCGAGCCGGGCGGTCTCGAACGGGTCGAGTTGACCCGTGAGAGCCTGCTGGCGCTCGGCGAGGCGGGCGGCTGGATCGAATCCGTGGAGGATTTCACGGTCGCCACGGCGCGCCGGCCTCGCGTAAAGTCCACCTCATGAGAAAAATCGATCAGATCGCCGATCAATACGTCGAGGACGTGTTGGCGCTCAGCCCGATCAGCGCCACCAGCATGGGCGTGCCCGGCTCCGACCACCTGCTCGACGACCTCTCCCCCGCGGGCAGCGCCGCGCAGGCCAACCTCGCCCGCAAGGCGATCGCCGACGTCGAGGCCACCGAGCCCGAGGACGAGCGCGAACGCGTGGCCAAGGAGGCCATGCTCGAGCGCCTGCGCCTGCAGGTGGAGCGCCACGACGCGGGCGACGCCTATCTGGGTCTGAACGTGCTCACCTCGGACGTGCACAACGTCCGCATGATCTTCGACCTCATGCCCCACGAGGGCGAGGAGGCCGTGGAGAACGTGGCGAAGCGGCTCGCGGCCGTGCCCGACGCCTTCGAGCAGTACGTCGAGACGCTGCGCGCCGAGGCGGCCGAGGGCCGTGTGGCCGCGAAGCGCCAGGTCCTCGAGGTGGCCAAGCACTGCGACAACTGGAACGGCGCCAACGGCGACGACTTCTGGGCCGGTCTGATCAAGCGCGTCACCATCGGCGGCGAGCCGGTGACGAGCGGCGCCTTGGCGATCGCGTTGGGCGACGGCGCCTCCTACGCCAGGTGGGCGACGACGAAGTTCGCCGAGTTCCTGCGCACCGAGCTGGCGCCGCAGGCCCCCGAGAAGGACGCGGTGGGGCGTGAGCGGTACTCGCGGGCGTCGCGCTACTTCATCGGCGCCGAGATCGACCTGGCCGAGACGTACGAGTGGGGCTGGCAGGAGCTGGCGCGCATCGAGGACGAGATGGCGGCCGTGGCGGAGGTGATCAAGCCGGGCGCGAGCCTCGAGGAGGCCATCGCGCACCTCGACGCCGATCCCGAGCAGAACATGACCGACAAGCACGCCTTCCGCGACTGGATGCAGGAGCTGGCGGACCGCACGATCGCGGACATGGCCGACACGCACTTCGACATCCCCGAGCCGGTGCGGCGCATCGAGTGCATGATCGCGCCGACCGAGGACGGGGCGATCTACTACACCAGCCCGACCGAGGACTTCTCTCGTCCGGGGCGGATGTGGTGGTCGGTGCCGAGCGGCCAGGAGACGTTCTCGAAATGGCGCGAGGTCACCACCGTCTACCACGAGGGCGTGCCGGGCCACCACCTCCAGATCGGACAGACGCAGGCCCGCTCCGAGCTGCTCAACCGCTTCCAGCGCAACATGATCTTCTCCTCGGGCCACGCCGAGGGCTGGGCGCTGTACTCCGAGCGCCTCATGGACGAGCTGGGCTACTACGACGACGACCCGGCCGGGAAGCTCGGCATGCTCGACGCGCAGGCCTTCCGCGCCGCCCGGGTGGTCGTCGACATCGGACTCCACTGCGAGTTCACGATCCCCGAGGACAACCCGTTCGGCTGGCGTCCGGGCGAACAGTGGGACGCGGACAAGATGTTCGAGTTCATGCGGGCCCACTGCCGCATCGAGGACGACATGCTCCAGTTCGAGTGCAACCGCTACCTCGGCTGGGCCGGGCAGGCGCCCTCGTACAAGGTGGGCGAGCGCCTGTGGATGGAGGCCCGCCAGGAGTACGCGGCCCGCAAGGGCGCCGACTTCACGCTCAAGCAGTTCCACACCGACGCTTTGAACCTCGGCTCGATGGGCCTCGCCCCGTTCGCCGAAGCGCTCAAGCGCCTCTGAACCGGCCCTTCGGGACGGACCGGCCTGGGACCATGAGCGCCACAGGGACGGGGCGGCGGGCTCCTCCGTCGCCCCGTCCCTGTGGTCGAAGTCCTCAGCGGCGGCGGGTGCGGAGGCGAGCGCCCGAGATTCAGGCGTGGCCGAGGCCGAGTTCCATCTCGTCCTTGCCGTACCAGGTGCGGAGCCGGTCGGCCCCGCGGCGCATCGCGGCGATCTCGGCGGCGGTGAAGCCGCGGTGCCGGTAGGAGTCGATGACGACCTTCTCGGCCTTCACCGTGGCCTTCCAGTGGCCCACGAGCTGGCCGTCGAGGAGGATCACCGAGTTGAAGCGAGGCCGTTCGGCGGCCTTCGCGATCGGCAGCGTGTGGTGGAGCACCCAGTCCTTGGTGTCGGTGTAGGAGCACAGCATCTCGTCGAAGCCCTGCACGAAGTCCACCACCGGGCCGCCTTCGTCGGCCTCGGGCGGCTCGACGCCGAAGTAGCAGGTGCGACCGCCCAGATCGATCGATTCGAGGTCGAGATCGGCGATCGCGGCCTTGGCGTCGGCGACCTTCAGGCTCGACCAGCGGGTGAAGTCCTTCACCGTGGCCGGCCCCCGCGAGGTGTAGAAGCGCCGGGCCAGTTCGCGGATCGCGGTCTCGCGGTCGATCACCCCCGGTGGCACCCGCTCCTCGAAGGCGGCGTAGGTCTGCTTCCCGCCCCTCGGAGTGCCCGAGCAGATCGCCTCGGTCAGCTCGGCGTGCATGAGCATGTGGATCAGCCGCTGCCCGGTCGGGTCGGCGACGCCGGCCTCGGCCAGCGCCTCGGAGGCCTCCTCGCGGGTGAGGTGGCGCCCGCGCGCAGCGTCGGCGAGGATCTCGTCGCCCCGCACCAGCACGGCCTGGTCGAGCCCGAGGGACCTGGCCGTCGAGGCGTGGACTTGGAGGACGCGGTCGGCGGTGGCGGCGAGCATCATGCGCAGGTCGACGGCGGGCACGGTGTGCCAGGTCGTGCGCAGGACGTGGGTGCGCAGGACCGTGCCGTCCTCGATGAGCGCGTCGACCGCCTTGAGCGGGGCGTACGGCGCGCCGGGCTCGGTCGGAGCGGCGCGCATCGCCGGGGTGAGCCGGTAGGCGAGGACCTCCTGGGACTGGACGGCGCCGAGGTGCGCGAACGCCTCCATGGGGGTGGCGTGCTTCTCGCCCCACAGTCGCTGCGAGTGGGCGCGCCAGGCGGCGATCTCGCCGGGCTTCGGGTCGCGGCTGCGGCGGACGAGTGCAGTCATCCGTCAATGCTATCGGCGGGGTGCGACATGCGGTCCCGGCGAAGGGGTTCCCTCTCATGGGTCTTGACGGTCATCAGGTCGCCGGGTTGGCACTCGAGTTCGCGGCACAGCGCGGTGAGGGTGCTGAACCGGATGGCGCGGGCGCGGCCGTTCTTGAGCACCGAGAGGTTCGCCAGGGTCAGGCCGATGCGCTCGGCCAGTTCGGTGAGGGTCATCTCCCGTTCGGCGAGGAGCCTGTCGAGGTGGAGTTCGACGTGGTGTTCGCTCTCGGGGGGCATCAGACCACCGTCTCGAGTTCCTCGCGCATCGCGCGGCCCCGTTTCACGACCTCGGCGACGGCGAGGAGCCCGAAGCCGATCAGGAGCCAGTGCACGGGCAGGTGCGAGATCCCGACGACGTCGCCGACGACCGCCGTGGTCGAGAGGTGCATCGAGGCGAGCAGCTCCACGGTGAACGCGAAGACGCCTCCGGCGATGGCCGTCGCCGCGACCGCTCGCAGTCGCCGCACGGTGTCCGAGGTGAAGGGGTTCTCGCGTCTGGCGTGCCGTACCAGGCCCAGTAGGAGCGCCAGCAGCGCCGCAGCCACCGCCTGGGTCGGGAGTTCGGCGAGGGCCCAGGCCGCCCGCTGCCCGGCGTCGGGGTCTGCGAGCGTGACGGTGACGTCCTGCTCGGCGGCGATGGCGACCCCTTCGCGCAGTTCGTAGTCGAGGGTGCCGGAGAGGGCCGCCGCGGGCAGCTCGAGCGGCAGCTCCTCGGCGATCGCGGCCCTCAGGGCGGGGGCGACGACCCCCAGGGCGAGCACGGCCGCCAGGGCGATCGCGAGCACGGCCTGCATCTCCTTGAGCCAGTCGGGCCGGCGGAGGCTTTCCGGTAGTCGCATGGACACTCCTTATCGAGAAACGATATATCGATTAACGATAACCCACGCGATGGCGTCACGCGCACCCCCGGCCGACCAGGAGAGAAATCTCCTCACCAAGGGAGTGAAGCAACCTCATCCGGTGGACAAAAGTTGCGGAGAGCGGCCACACTGGTTGCATGTCGCTTCCCCAAGCGGTCTTGACGCTCTCGACCGACGTGCTCGCCGATCTCAACGACGACGAGCGACTGGCGTTCGCCTACGCGCACGGGCCGGCGCTCTCGGAGTTCGGCGACAGCGCCGAACTGGTGTGCGTCTGGGACGCCGAGACCGTCCCCGACGGGGTCGACGACACCGCCGCGCACCTGACCGTGGCCCGGTTCGAGGAGCTGATGGACTCCCTCATGCTCGGCGAGGGCTGGGAAGAGCCCGGCGCCGAAGCCCTGCACGTGATCGCCCGCTTCGCCGAAGGCATCCTGCTGGCCGACGACTCCGAGCTCGGATCGAAGGCGAGGGCCGAGGTCACCGAGTTCCCGCAGGCGCTCGCCGACGCCTCGCGGAGCGCCGTCGAACAGGAGACCGAGACGATCGCGGAGCGGCTCGGCGCCGCGAGCGACCCGTGGGAGCTGGCCGAGCTCCTCACCGGCGGGCTGCACCGGGCCTACGTGGCCCTGTTCGCCTCCGCCGGGTACTTCTTCTCCGGCCGGGAGCACCGCACGGAGTTCATCGAGCGCTACATGCTGGGCGAGGAGGTGCCGGAGGCCGAGGCCGCCGTGTGGGCGGCCGCGGAGGCGGCGCCGGCCGAACGGGCCCAGCAGCTCCCCGAGGCCTGGCGGAAGCTCGCCAAGACGGTCCTGGACAACTGCTAGGCGCGCTGCCGGACCGCCTCGTAGAGGACGATGGACCCGGCCGCGGCGGCGTTGAGCGAGGAGGCCGCGCCGCCGATCGGGATCCGCGCGGTCTCGTCCACGGTCTCGCTCCAGGCACGCGACATGCCGTCGGCCTCGCGGCCGATGACCAGCAGCGTCGGGCCCCTCAGATCCACCTCGGCGAGATCGCGCTCGCCTTGCTCGTCGGTGCCGACCATCCTGACGGTCTCGGTCTGCTCGGCGAGCCACGAGGCGACGTCTCCGGGCCGCTCGGCGCGGGCCAGAGGCGTGGAGAACAGCGAGCCGGTGGAGGCGCGCACGGTGCGGGGATCGAACGGGTCCACGCCGTGCCCGGTGACGACGACCAGATCGGCGCCGAACGCGTCGGCCGAGCGGATCAGCGAGCCGAGGTTCCCCGGGCTCCCGGGCCGGTCGAAGACGACGCCGAGGAAGCCGGGGCCGGCGGTGAACCGCCCCAGGGACAGGTCCGGCATGGAGACGACGGCGAGCAGCTCGGGGGCGTCGGCGTCCTTCTCGCCGAGCTCGGCCATGAGCTCCCGCGAGACGGCGTAGACGTCCGCGTCGGCGCGGTCCAGCACGCCCCGAGCCCAGTCGGAGAGCCGCCGGTCGGCGTCGAAGAGCACTTCCTGGAAATCCCAGCCGTGCGCGAGCGCCAGGTCGATGGGCCGCACCCCCTGCACGAGGAACCCGCCCAGCTGGTTGCGCTTCTTCCGGTTGCCCAGGAGCGCCTCCCATTCCTGGAACCGGGCGTTCCTGGTGGTCACCCGCAGCTGCCTGCCCATTCGCTCCCCTTCGCGACGCCGGACGCCCCATTCTACGGAGCGGCCCGCTTCGCTCCCTCGGAGCGATCGCGGATGACGTAGCGCACAACCGGCCACCCGCTTGCAGGGCGGATCGAAGCACGGGTAAGCTGGTGCGCGGCCTGGTAAAACGGGTCGGGCAAATGCGCCCCTAGCTCAACGGATAGAGCATCTGACTACGGATCAGAAGGTTGGGGGTTCGAATCCCTCGGGGCGCGCCACATGAAGGCCCAG
>Ga0079224_100011669_pt1 | contig 12120 bp, 9 predicted proteins | sample Stecom2015_FD_80414 | JGI IMG/M metagenome (GOLD analysis project Ga0079224, IMG submission 80414) | Agricultural soil microbial communities from Utah to study Nitrogen management - Steer compost 2015 | ecosystem: Environmental > Terrestrial > Soil > Agricultural land | place: USA: Utah... | reverse complement strand
CGATCTTTCTATTAAAGACATTAACGGATTTTGGTGGATAGATTATTCAGCAAATGGTTTTGGATCGTTCGATAAAAAACTTCCAGGTTACGGTTTGGCAGACGCTATCCCAGTGCCAGCCGATTATGATGGAGATGGAAAAGCAGATTTAGCTGTTAAAAATTTCAATGGTTATTGGTATATAGATTATGCAGCAAATGGTTTCGGCTCTTTCGACGCAGACTACGCGGGATACGGAGGGAAAGACAATATTGCTGTTCCAGGAGATTATGATGGCGATGGCAAGGCTGATTTGGCTCTTAAATACTCCTATGGATATTGGTATATAGATTACGCTGCAAATGGTTTCGGATTGTCTTTTGATGTTGCAATTGAGCTATAAATATAAGAGACTGCCTTCGAGAAGGCAATCTCTTTTGTATCTCATTCGTCGTCAAGATGTGATTAGCTGGATCAAGATTAGTGGACTTGGATAACTATAAGATAAATTGCAGTTCGAACTACCTCTGCAAATGCTGTTAATAGCGTTGGCTACGGATACTAATCTGCAAAAATTAACGAATCTTGCAAGTAGTTCTATTTCTTCACAGTTCCATCCATTAGTTACAACTACTTAAATTGTACGGACGTTTGCGTTTTTATAAAAACTGAGACAAATAATTTAGAATAGTATACATTAATCTCTAGTTACGTATAGTCATAATAAATCAAACAACAAAAAAGTTACATCCAAACTGTATCATAGAACATATTCCTTCGTTTTTTATTTAAGTCATGATATAAAAACAACATTACACTTCCTATTAACATCTACAAAAGTTATGGGAAAAGACGCAAAAAAAATCTTAATAGCAACAAATCATTTGGAAAGCGTAGGTGGCTCTGAACTTTATACATACGATTTAATTAAAGCGCTGAGTGAGCTAGCGGGTATAGAGGTAGAATATTTCACTTTTGATAAGGGATTGATTTCTGATAAAATAGAAGGAGAGTTAAAAATTCCTTTTATGTCAAAAAAGAAATATGATCTAATTTTTGCTAATCATAACACTACTGTAAGAGAACTGTTTTCGAGAGCTCCAATCATACAGATCTGTCATGGTGTGTTACCCGAACTTGAGCAACCCTCTCCTCTTGCAGATTTTCATGTGTCGATTTCGGAGGAGGTATCATTACATCTAAATGAATTAGGTTATCAAAATGAAGTAATATTAAATGGAATAGATATACAGTCTAAAAGGCCGATAACTTCGCCTAGTCGCAAACTAAAAAGAGTGCTTTCATTATGTCAAAGTGAAAAAGCGAACATCGCATTAAAGGAGATCTGCGCGTCTAAGGGTTTAGACTTTTCCTCCTATAATAAGCATAAAAATCCAATTATTGAAGTGGAAAAAGTAATTAACCGCTTTGATTTGGTCGTAGGAATTGGAAGATCCATCTATGATGCCATGGCATGTGGAAGACCTTGTCTAATATATGATAATAGAGGATATAATGGAAATAGAGCAGACGGTTATTTACGTCCAGAAAATTTTTGGAAATATATCACAAAGAACTGTTCTGGTCGGTATTTGAACAGGCAGTACAAAGAAACAGAATTAATACGGGAAATGGAGAAATACGATCCCAAAGACGGAGAACGACTTAGGGAAATCGCCTTATCAGCCTTAAATGCTCATGATATGGCCCGTAATCTATTACTTATGACTGATTATTTAACGTGGCGAAATCGTTTGAATAAATGGAAAAGATTCACAAACAACGCCAAGCTCGTCAAGCGCGCTTTTTTCTATAAAAGGATATATAATGCAACGAAGTGGACATACTTTAATAAAACATATTAAATATTGGGCTTACCTAAAAGTCCTCAACCATATCCAAAAACTTCCAAAGGATTGCTCGTAATTGTAAAGATCTAACAAACAAGGATCAATCGCCCCTAGACACTTTAATTCCTCATTGGGAATTTCATTTAGAAAATATATCGTTTTCATCTGTTTTAAACGTCAACTCTTGGGTGAAAAGATCTATCTTAAAGCCAATATACCTGATGAAGTACTTAAATAAGCTCAACAGCTTCAGCAGCGTTTACTAGATCAAGCAATCTGTCGATATATCATCATGTAGTCCATTTCACCGAAATCTATACCCTTTAAAAAAAGAACAGAAACACTTAAAAAGTGTATATTGGTCTTGTAAAATTAAAAAAGTGATTTCTATTATTATTGCGTCGGCCAACGAACAACTACTTAATCAAGTATCTGTCAATATTAGAGAAACTATTGGAGTGCCTTATGAAATCCTAGCCTTCGAAAACAGTGATGGCAAAAAAGGGATTTGCGAAATCTACAATAAAGGAACCCAAAAAGCACAATACGAATTGCTATGCTTTATGCACGAAGATGTCCTCATCGAAACAACAGATTGGGGTAAGAAAGTTGTAGAGATCTTTGAAAAAACAACCGATATCGGGTTGCTAGGGGTCGCAGGAAGCACTTATAAATCGCTAACCCCTTCCAGCTGGTTTCCACCGTATGCATCTTTTGGGAACAATACCTGGAGGATCAATATTAAGCAGGTAAGTTCTGATCGTTTAGAAAAAGAAATACACGACTACTATAATCCATATCATGAAAAAATGAGTCGCGTTGCCTGTTTGGATGGAGTTTGGTTATGTACCAGAAAAAAAACTATTTTAAAATATCCATTTGATGAAAAAAGACTAAAACATTTCCATGGATACGATATCGATATATCGATGTCGATTAATCAACATCATTTCCTCTACGTAACCTTTGAGGTTTTAATGAAACATTTCTCCAAAGGAAATTTCAACCATATTTGGCTCAGAGAGACACTCAAAGTACACACTAAATGGTGCGGAAATCTACCGTTAAATATGGAGGAAAATGTTGGCTCCGAACTGATTTCAAGGGATATGCAAGCATTAAAAGACGATATCTTAATCAAGTTTCCCACCAATTCAAATCTACCTCCTTTTCTCATTTTTAAGCTCACCACCCGCCTGTTTCTGAAGGAAAAAATAAACTTCAGGACTTATAGACAAAGTCTTACTAGATTATTTAAAAGCAGAGGAAGCAAGCTGATTAGTTAGTACGAGAAAAAAGTTTGTAAAGTTTTTCGCGGACGCGCTCCGGTGTATATTCTTCAATTGCTTCCATCGAATGCATAGCAACCTCATTCCACAACACTTCATCGGTATAAATATCGATCACTTTTTTAGCGAAGTTATCCGCATCATCCGCAATTAAAACATTTTTCCCGTTTTCCAAATTCATACCCTCTGCTCCTATTGTTGTAGTTACTACGGGTAAACCGTACTCTAAACTCTGGCCAATTTTCCCTTTCATTCCAGCTCCATACCGTAAGGGAGCAACAAAAACTCGATTAGTTATAAAAAAAGTTGAAACATCTGGCAAATAACCAGGCACATATACTCGATCAGATTGTAGCTCAACAACCTCCTCAGGAGGATAACTACCCAGTAAATTAAGTTTTATATCTGGATATCGTTTCCATATTAAAGGCATAATTTCATTGACGAGCCATATCGCGGCATCGACATTCGGTTGATGACGATAACCTCCTATAAAACAAAGATCGCTTCTGTGTTCAAATCCCAAAAATTGAAATTGTTTAGGAACATGAATGTTAGGTATAACTTCAATTGTCTTAATTCCGTTATCCTTTAAAATGGAGGCCTCGTTGGGAGTTACAACTAAAGTTAAATCGGCAGCCTTAGCTAACTCAATTTCCTTTTCTTTAATCAGCCTCACTTCCTTGGCCGCCTCCTCTTTATCCGTATTTTTTAGCTCCAATTCTCGTTCTAGTCGTAAAAAATGCAGATCGACTGTGTCATATATCCAGAAAATGTTTTGCCTCTCAAATAGATCTTGATAATACTCATTTAAAGATGGACGGCAAACCCAAGCTACATCAATCTTTCCAACAATGGATAAAAGTTTTTTTTTAAGTGACTGCTCGGGAAAAATTCTAGTTAAGACCCATACTCCCATGTTGGTTAATCGAGAATAATACGGTTCCGTTTTAGAATCAAATTCAGGCAAAAAAATAATACGATACTTTAGATCCAAGCAAATTTTTATTATTTCAAATATCCGCCTAGATCCTGAATCCTTGTCGTACAAAGGTAGTAGAGGTTCAATGAACAGAATAGTTTTCTGTGAAGACAGGAATTTATCAGCTATTTCCCTAAAGTTATCAACCAAATTAAACGTCGAAAAGACATTTTGCCACTTTTCTTTAAATGTCTTCGTATTTATTTCTTGAAATCTTTTAACATTACCTACTGTTTTAACCTTACCAGAACTTACCCCTTCATAATGAACGACCTCCGCTAATGGTTGATAATACACCCTCTTCTTCAAAATATAACGAATTGCAAAACATAGATCCGTATCCTCATAATACGCCGGAGCGTACTCTTCACTAAAACCACCTAATTGATTAAAATCCCTAAGAAGGAGCAATATACATGCTCCTGAACAGTAGTCGGTCTCCCGAAGATAGTTATATTTCAAATCGCTAACTGCTTCAAATTTCCCATAATTAGCGGGTTCGCCTTTATAGTTCACAATCCCTCCTGCTTCTTGTATAAGTCCATAGGGATAAACAAGCTTAGCTCCTACAAGACCTACATGTTCATTTAAATCAAAAGTTGCTAGCAATGCGCTCAACCATCCAGTCCGAACCTGTGTATCATTATTTAAAAAGCATATGTATTGGCCACTAGCATAAGAAGCTCCCCGATTGCTGGATTTTAAAAAGCCCAAATTCTCCTCATTTATAATAAGTTTGATATTTTCAATCAGCTTTAGTACCTCTAAAGAACTATCGGAAGAATAGTCATCTACCACAATCACTTCATAATCGACATTAGTAGTGTTCATTAAAACAGAAGCGAGACAATTATAAGTATACCTAATCTGATTATGAACACATATCACGATACTAACAACCGGGTGATCAAAAACAGGAAATTCTAGCGATTTAAATTCGTTTTTATAATTTAACAAATCGGTAAACTCCATTTTATCAATGCCTACCATACGCTTAATCTTTTTTGAAAAGCTTTTATTTCGATACACAGCATAAGGATTTTTGTTAAATCGAAAAAGCGTTATAAAAACAAAAAAAAGTCTTTTCAATACATGTTTCCAAAATTTCAAGCTATCGTATGGAGGACTTTCCCCGTTTTCTTTCCTAGAATAGTAACTACTTGCTATCTTGAGGCTAACTTTGTAATTCTCTCTATCTATCCAACGAGTAAACTTTTTTGAGCTCATAATGCCCTAATTTTATTATTAACAAAAAATGAAAGGGATTTTATTACCTATTCTTATAAATCGTTGTCAACAACGAACAATCTCAATTCCGCCTAGATCTTAATCCCATATTTAAGAAATATGGGAGACCAAAAATCTCTTTGCTTATCCCAACCATGGCATCCAAAAGGAAGTTGATTTTCAATAAGCTTAAATGCCAACACTGGATAGCTTTCTATAGCGAACAACAATGCTTTTTTATAATGCGGAGTTCTAATTCTCGTTTTATAACGATTCATCTCTATGGAAAAAAGCACATCTTCATTAAATTGCTTTTCCTTTTTAGCGAGGTATTTGCTAATTATTTTTTGTTTCTTTATACATATCTGATAAAATTTATTTACGTTTCTCAAGGAAAACCCCCCATTACCCACGACGTTATGAAACTGCAGATCAATAGGTAATTGACTCCCTTTTTGCTTCAAATTGAATTTTCTACTAAAAAAGCCTTTCAACCTTTCTTTGCTATACTTTACAATGTCGATATAATCTCTATATAGCCATGGAGCACCTATATAATCATAATTTAACCCACACCAATAATCTAGCTGATCGCTAAAAACAAATGCGTCTGTTTGGTGAATCAATATATAATGAAAGTCAAGAAAACGTTGATAAAATTCAGAGGAGAGCATTAGTTTATTATACCCATGAATACTTGAAAAATAGTGAGAATCAAACGATTCAATTAGTGGGAAAGCAAAAGGATATTTATGGAGAGACAAACCTATCGGCTTGACTACCGCTATAAGATGGTTATGTAATACACTAACACATTGTTTAATAGAAATGATGTCATCAGCAGATGGTTCTTCCTTATATAGTGGAATAACTACAACCACCTTTTTATGACTACTAGATAATTTCATATTATTATATTTCTGTATTCATCTCAAAAGCATCATCTAATATTGAATAAAGAACTCCGGTTTCATGGTTCCTTTGAAAATACCTTATAGCTTGATGATTCAGCTCCCGATATAAATCAACATCATTCAAAACTGAAGAAATATGTTGAACAAATTGCTCCGCATTATCGGCAATCAAACAGCCATTGTCGGTTTTGTTTATTAAGCCATCCGCTCCTCGAGGGGAACAGACCACTGGAATGCCATTTGAAAGCGCTTCTAGGACCTTTACTTTTACTCCGGTACCACTTAACATCGGACACACCGATAATCTCGAACGAACATAATAGTCATTTAAATCTTGCACAAATCTATATTTTTGAATTCCTTTAAGATCTGGAACAAAATCAACAATTTTTCCGATTACGCATATGGAAACCGAATCGCTTAATTTCGGAAAAACTTCAGCGAAAAACCAACTCGCAGCCCTTATATTATGGTGATTATCTCCTGCTACATATATTAAATCGAAATTTTTGGCAGATGTGGACGTATAATTGCCCGCTAATGTCATAGGGACATACCGTATCCGGCTTTTGCAAAACTGGCTGAACAAATATCTTTCCTCTACAGAAAGCGTCCAGATTTCATCAAATAGATCCAGTCTTCTCATCTCTTCTTTGAACATCTTTCCGATATCCCCTACATCTTGCTCCTGTGCTGTAAGAAAATCATGTGTATCGATGAACAATTTAGCTCCGTTAAACAGCTCTTTATTTTTTGCAAAATCAGCCCAATAGGCATAGCTTATAACGATGTAGTCATATTTATTGTCCTTTAATATCTCCTTTACTCGCTTTTTATTGTATGGATTTACAAAATTCGGAAGTTCTTTATGCTTAAAAATATCCCTATAGAGCCTATGAAACTTATATTTAGCCCAATAGTGAGGAGACAACCAGCTTTTTGGTTTTTTCTCTAATTTGAATACATGCTTAACAGAACTGTTTTTTAACAGCTTATCGATCTCGTCGTGCGACAAGGTTCCTGTACTCCAAAAATCAGCACTATACACATAGTCAACCGAAAACTTTTTATACCTAAAATAATTGAGTAGGGTCCAAGCACGAGTAAGATTACCCGCATTACTTTTCATCAAGTTTTGAGGAAAAAAATACAGAACTTTCTTCATTTTCTATAGCTATCTAAGAACTCTCAATATAAGACCTACCATATCAGACAAATCACTAAAACCACGAAAAGTATTAGCTTAACAAGCTTGTACCGATTGAATTGAATAAAATGATTTTTTTTCCGGGTACCACTATAATTGAAGTGCCTAAACAAACCCGTCCAGAAACCTTGCGACAAGTTTTTGAACAAAACGCCGGAATCGTAATAGATTTTCATCGTTGCCGAGTAGTATATCATGGCTATAGATGGCTTTCTATAGCTACGCCGCAAATAGAAATAACTCGCAATCGCTTCTATTAAAATCACTCCCGGAATTGCGATGCCTATTGTGTCCAGATATTCAGGAAAAAACAATCCGCTAACTGCAAGCCCTATTAAAAGAAAAAACAGGCTTTCCGGGGTAGTAGGAAAATCATATCTTGTATATTGGGGATGGAGATGCATTAGAAATGCTGCGCCGTTCCCATACCGGTAAGACCTTTTGAAGTTTGGTTCTCCATTGTTCCACCACGGATGCCATACTTGTGCCTCGGCCAATGTTTTCAGATTTTTAAAATTATTCCGCGCTCTGAATCTAAGAAAAAAATCAACATCTTCTCCTCCTCCCCCTTTTGGGTAAGCTTCATTAAAACGGATAGGTCCCAATGCCTCCCTTTTTATAGCAATATTAGCCGTTGCTCCCCAGGTATAAGAATCTTTAACAGAGGCTATACTGAAAATATCAGCGGACCCGCTGGCCATTGTAGCTTTGGTAAAAGCGGAATCTGCCGGAGGAAGGGTAACCAAGCCAATAAATCCGATTTCTTCCGGATTTCTATTGATCGCGTCCTGATATATGCATAGCAAGTTTGGATCTATCTTAATATCGTCGTCAAGAAATAAAATCCAGTCTCCACTCCCGCTATCTATTCCTTTATTTCGGGTTAGGGATGCACCCAGATTTTTTTCGTTTATGATCAAATAAACCTCGTTATCATCTACAGCTTGCAGCAGTTCCTCATTTATCGAAATCGCAGGATTATCTACTATGATGTAAAATCGGACGGTAACACCTTCGGGCCGTATTAATTGGATAATCGGCAAAATATATTCTTTCTGTACTCTAAACGAAGGTACGATAACGTCTATGCTTTTCAACATGTATATTTTTCCAATAGTCGCCTTTAAACCGACAAATTGATTATCAGGCTGACTCTTTAAAAGCTATTTTAAGTTTAAGGTTACAAACCTAGACAAATTCCCTGGCATAGCCAATAAATCACATTGTGTATAAAGGGAATGCAGTCGCTCCGGTGCCTCCAGAATGTTATTTTATATCAGAATAGATTACCGATATAGAATTAATTTACTAAGACAACTTATGCCAATTCAAACTGTTGGCCATGAGGGACAGGGTGTACCTCATGATACCCATTTTTGCACTGCTGTATATTCTTCTGTAATGTATTTCTCAACGAAAATCCATGCTTTTCTTCATTAGTACGGGGAGCCAGGCGGTGGGTTAAATGAAATTGCACCGCTTTTAATTTCAGCTTCTTTTTCATTACTCCGCTATTTACCAGCCGTGCAGCTAGCTCTTCATCTTCGTGCCCCCATCCCTGCAGATCGTTATCATAGCCGTTTACCGTAATAAAATCAGCTTTCCAAAAGGCGAGATTAGACCCCCTAACGCTTTTCGAAGAATTTCTCTTCTTTGTAAAAAGCCAAGCCAAAAAAGGAATCCTAAAGGCATTAAACCTGTTCTTAACACCCTTATTGAAACAAGAAAAATGAATCCGCTCTTCGTCAAAAACAGCAGGCAATAGTTCTTCCTTTATATGTGCACGGGTGCCCCTAACGAAGGTCCGCTTCTCCATCACGCTTAAATGATCCTTTATAAAGTGCTTGTCAAGGATTACATCTCCATCAATCTGAACGATGTAATCGCTTGAAGCAACTTTAATGGCTTTGTTTAAGATGAGTGATTTTCTGAATCCCTCATCTTCATGCCATACATGATGTATAGAAATATTTTTAAGCTTCTTTTTAAAAGAATCGATTAAAATTTTGGTTTCTTTACGAGACCCGTCATCAGCAATAATGATCTCATTTGGCATGTAAGATTGCTTGCGAACGCTCTTTAAACAGAGGTTCAATGCCTGAGGCCAATTGTATGTTGAAATAATTAACGAAACGGATGGGTACATATTTTCTGTCTTACTTAACCAACAGTAAACACTAAACGGACATCAGCCAGCTAATGCTACATTAAAAATATTACTGTGTATTAAGTCATTTATCATGCCATTTTTTATAGTGGGAATATTCAGTTTTATTTCAACTTTGCTCCGCTTCCGGTATTCCGTGAGTCAGCCTGACTTTTTCCATCAAGGCTATTTCCCGATATCCGTTTTCAGCTTGCTTCCGCCCTTGTGCAATAGTCTTTTCAAAAAAAAGATGGTTATCTTTTTCCTTTGCCCTCGAAGCTACTTCATGATAGATGTGATAACAAACGGCAGCAAGCTTCAAATGCTTTTTTCTTTTATTAATATTAATCAATCTTGCGGCCAATTCTATATCTTCATGCCCCCAGCCTTCTATTGTATTATCATAGCCATTCACCTGTATAAAGTCCGAACGCCAAAACGCCATATTACATCCTCGAATGTTTGGATTTGATGGGTCGGTTTTAATTAAAAAGGAGAAAAAAGGTAACCGTAATGCGTTAAACCGATGTTTTATCCCCCGGCTAAATGGATGAAATGAAATTTGGCTGCTATCCAGTATCTCCAAAGATTTATTCTTGCTGATTTGAGCTCTGCTTCCTTTTATAAAGTAGTCGTTTTGGGCCGCCTCTATATGATCTTTCACAAAGCAAGGATGAAGAATCACATCTCCGTCAATTTGAATAATGTAATTCCCTTCCGATTCAGCAATCGCTTTATTCAAAATGACTGTTCTCCTAAACCCTTTATCTTCATGCCAAATATGTTTTATCAGAATAGGAAACCTAGCCTTAAACATATCAATCAGCTCTTTCGTATGTACAGTAGACCCATCGTCTGCAATAATGACTTCATTCGGTAAAACCTTTTGGGCCAATACGCTTTTAAGCGACAAACTTAAAGCCTCCGGCCAATTGTATGTTGATATTATTAAGGATGTCGTCGGCTTTTTTTGCTCCATAATCTAAGTATAACGCTCTTGCTAAAGTACTAAACGAAAATGCTACCAAGTTGCTACACTGCTGTCAAAAGCTTTTTTATAAACGATAAATACTGCGTTCAACACGCTTATTTTTGCTAATTGAGCAGGTGACTCAACTATTAATAAGCAAAACATTTACCTTCTCAAAATCCATATTACTACACAAAAATCCTGCCACGATACATTCTATATCTCCACATTTTGTTCGGAAAGTTTAGTCTTCCTCAGCAAACCATTCGTCTTTCAAGTCGTCAATCTCTCTCCTATCTTTCTTAGTAGGGCGGCCAGTCCCCCGATCGCGTTTTAAAACCGGCGCATGGAACATCGATTTATAACCATAGGTTTCTTCTACAGGCGTTAAATCTTCATAAAAAGTAACCGCCGTTTTTGCATCCACACGCTTATCTAACAAATCAAGCACTTTGACTACCTTTTTTTCAATACCTTTTTGAATGTGATAGGTTTCACCCACTTTTACGACATAGGAAGGCTTAATATTTTGACCGTTTAACTTCACCCGACCAGCTTTACAGGCCTCTGTTGCTAAACTTCGTGTTTTAAAAATGCGGATCGCCCATAAATATTTATCAATGCGGAGCTTCTCTAACTCTTTGGCCATAATTTACAAATGTACCCTTTTAAGGGGAAAGCTCAAAATGGAGCTTTTTCTTGTTACTTTTAAAAAGAACGTTTTTCTTAATCAACTTTTTTCATCACTAGTTAGTTTTTAAGGCATTCAAGCTTTCCCTAACGGGAAGGTTTCTTGGCAAAAAGTTGAACAAAACCCAAGGCTGTGCAGGCTACCTTGCAACTGATTGCAAAGCATCGCTGGCGCGTATTGGAGCCGTTTCACTTCCTCAATCCGCTTAGATATTGCCACATGAACAGACATGCAAATGCTTTGCGGCTCGTTGCCTCGGTATCCTCCAAGGCCGTTTTACCAACTCACGGGGCTATATTTAGGGCTGAAGATATAGTACGCTTGGTTAAAAGTAAAAGTCCATCGTTCTACTAAAATGCCGCCTCCAAAATTTACATCATGCAGTGGGAGGCACTACCATTCCTGTAAATTTTGCCTGCCTGCGGTAGGCAGGAAGCGGCGATTTTATTCACTACTTCATTATTTTCAAAGGTGTTCATGGACTCCCTGCGGTCGGCTCTTTGCTTCTTTTCTTTCGCGGACCTTCCCCTTAGGGAAAGCTTGAATGCCTTAAAAAACGAAAACTTAATGAAAAGAAAGAAAGAAGTTAAAATAAACGTTCTTTTTAAAAGCAACAAAAAAGCTTCATTTTGCGGTTTCCACCCAAAAAGTTACATTTGCTAATTATGGCTACAGCATTAGAAAAACTCCGTATCGATAAATATTTATGGGCGATCCGCCTTTTTAAGACACGAAGTTTGGCAACAGAAGCTTGTAAAGCTGGTCGGGTGAAGTTAAACGGTCAAAATATTAAGCCTTCCTATGTCGTAAAAGTGGGTGAAACCTATCACATTCAAAAAGGTATTGAAAAAAAGGTAGTCAAAGT
>Ga0079224_100011667_pt1 | contig 12122 bp, 10 predicted proteins | sample Stecom2015_FD_80414 | JGI IMG/M metagenome (GOLD analysis project Ga0079224, IMG submission 80414) | Agricultural soil microbial communities from Utah to study Nitrogen management - Steer compost 2015 | ecosystem: Environmental > Terrestrial > Soil > Agricultural land | place: USA: Utah... | reverse complement strand
TGTCCCGAAGGGAGACCAGCTGAGCGTCGGCCGCCTGGATGACCCGCCCGAGCCGTTCGGGTGGCATGGCATCGAGGAAGTGCACGTTGCGGGCCCCCGAAGTGTCCGCCTGTTGCTGGAGAGCGGCTTTCGACACCCCAGACCCGATCAGGACCAGCTGCACCCCATCTACCCGACGCACCGCGTCGATGACGGGTGCGAGGTGCTGGAGAGGCCCGTGGTTGCCCGCGTAGACCACCAGGTATCCGGATGGAAGGTTCAGCGCCGCTCGAGCATCTGCCGTCGGGAGGCCTGGGCGCAGGTGGTCGCCGGAGGTCCAGTTAGGCGTGTCGTGGATCCGGTCGGGAGGGATCCCCCTGGACGTCAGCACCTCGCGCATGCCGGGGGAGATGATGCCGATGGCCGTAGAGCGACGGTAGGACCAGGCGGAGTATCGGCCGAGGACCAGGTCGGTCAGTCGGCGCGTCCCGTTGGGCAGCATGCCGCTGTCGAGGACGCTGTCCGGCCAGAGATCCTGGACCACAGTGGCAACCGGGGCCCGGTGCCGAGCAGACGACAGAAGTGCGGGCACGCTGGCGGTGGCCGGCGAGGAGTAGACCAGCCAGACGTCAGGGCGCGGCAGCGCTGTCATGGCGACGGCAAGCGATCCTGCGGCGAAGCTCGCGTAGTTGACCATCCGGCCCACCACGGACGTGCTGTGGTTGGGGTACAGGGCGGCCCGATAGACCGTGATTCCCGGACTCAGTTGTTCCCTGAGACAGGGCTGGATCCGGTAGGGCGGCACGACCTGGCCCGAGGGGTAGTTGGGAAAGCCGGTGAGCACATCGACGTCATACCCGCGTGCTTCCAGGGCCAGGGCATACGCGAGCGGAGTGTGTGCCGGTTCAGGGGGGAACCACTGCGTCACGAAGGCGACACGCATGACACCCGCCCTTCAGTGTGCTGGTGGAACTCCGTGATCACGGTCGCAACCTCACCGTCGGTGAGTGTGGAGCCCGACGGAAGCGCCAGCCCATGCTGGAACATGTGGCGGGCGTGGGCCCCGCCGAAGATCTGGGCTCCTGCGAAGAGGGGCTGCAGGTGCATCGGCTTCCACAGGTGGCGTGCCTCGATGCCCACTTCTCCGAGGCCCTCGATGATGCGCCAGGCATCCAGCACGTCTCCGTCGAGCACCAGGGTGGTGAGCCAGCAGTTGTCGTCTTGGTCGTCGCGCCCGGCACGACCGTGCAGGAATCGCACGGCGGCGCCGTCGAGCGCCTGGGTGTAAGCCTGACGAATCTGTCTACGGCGTTGGATCAGCTGACTCAGGCGAGTCAGCTGGCCACGGCCGAGCGCCGCGAGGATGTTCGACATCCGGTAGTTGTATCCGGTTTCAGCGTGCTCGTACCACGGTGCCGACTCCCGGGCCTGCGACGAGATCTTGCGGGCATGGGCTATGAGCTCCGGATCGTCACTGAGCAGCATGCCTCCCCCGGAGGTCGTCATGATCTTGTTGCCGTTGAAGGACAGTGCTGCCAACCGACCGAAGGAGCCGGCTGCACGGTGCTGCAGGCGCGCGCCGAGCGCCTCAGCGGCGTCCTCGATCAGCGGCACCCCGCGTTCGGCGAGCGCCGGCTCGAGGATGTCGTAGTCGCACGCCCTGCCCATCAGGTCCACGGTAATCGCCGCAGCCACAGTGCGTCCGCGTCGACGAAGCTCGTCAACGGCCTCGAGCATCAGCTCTGGATCGACGTTGCCATCATCGGGGCGGCAGTCGACGAAGACCGGCTCCGCGCCGGTATAGGTCACCGCATTCGCGGTCGCTGCAAAGGTCATGGTGGGCAACACGACGACCGTGTCCGGCCCCGCTCCAACCTCTACGAGCGCCAGGTGCAGGGCCGCCGTGCCTGAGGACAAGGCCAAGGCATACTTGACTCCGACGAGCTCCGCGACCTCGGCCTCGAAGGCGTCCACGTCCGGGCCCACCGAGGAGACCCATCCGGATCTCAGTGCGGCGAGGACATACGTCTCCTCGACAGCGCTGATGTCCGGCGTCGACAGGTGGATGCGAACGGTCACTCCGCCCACTGCCTGTCGCCCACCTCATGAGCGAGCACCTCGACGAGCAGGCGGCTGGCTTCCAGCTGGCTCGCGCAGCGCCGGTCGAGAAGCGCGTCATTGATGGGTGGCACGTCCACCGCGGTGATCAGAGGATGGGACGTCGGGCGGCGCGCCTCACCCGCGGAAAGCACCTCGGTCAGCTTCTCGCCCGGACGTAACCCCGTGAAGATGATCTCCACCTCCCGTCCGGACAACTTCATGAGCGACGACGCAAGATCGACGATTCGCACGGGTTCGCCCATATCGAGGATCATCGCCTCCCCGTCGCAACCAATCGCGCCCGCTTGGAGCACCAGCTGCGCCGCCTCTGGGATGAGCATGAAGTAGCGCTCGACCTTGGGGTCGGTGATAGTGATCGGTCCGCCATGGTTGATCTGTTCGGTAAAGGTAGGGAGGACTGATCCCCGGGACCCAAGAACGTTCCCAAAACGGACCGAGACGTATCGGCCGCGTTTGGCCTGCGCGAACTCCGCGGTGAGCCGCTCTGCGAGGCGCTTGCTGTATCCCAGCACGGACGTGGGATCGGCAGCCTTATCGGTCGAGATATTGACAAACGTGCCGGCCTGGACCTCGGCAGCCGCTTGTAGAACGTTGTGGGTGCCGGCCACATTGGTCTGCCATGCCTCGAGTGGATAGCGCTCGAGAAGACTAAGGTGCTTCAGTGCCGCAGCATGGAATACCACGTCGGGTCGAATCTCGTGGAACGCATGACGTAGCGTCCAGGGATCCCGGATATCGGCGAGCACGAGGTCCTCGTCGTGCAATAGTGCCTGGCCGGTCAGACTCAGCTGGGTGGCGTGCAGCGCCGACTCGTCACGATCCAGCATCGCCAACCGCGCCGGATGGAACCGCTGGATCTGACGGCACAGCTCAGAGCCGATCGAGCCACCCGCCCCAGTGACGAGCACGACCTTGCCGGCGAGGTGTTCCGCAATGCCCTGCTGGTCGAGCTGGATGACACGGCGCCCGAGGAGATCCTCCAGGTTAATGTCCCGAAGGTCGACCGCGCAGGCGTCCTCGCTGCGCAGCCACTCGTCGGCCCGCCTGCGAACCTTGACCTTCAACCCTGCTGCGTCTGCCTGGTCCTGGATGTCTCGGAGCAGCTCGGATGTGGCACTGGGGATGGCCACGGCAAGATGGGTGGCGCCCGTCCGCACAGCCAGCTGGCTCATCATGGTGCGGTCCCCCGCGACCGGGAGCCCATCGATCACAAGCCGACGCTTACGCCGATCGTCGTCGAGAAGTCCGACCGGCACAAGATCCGGTGTGTCCGCCTGCCGCAGTGCGCGCACCACGCTGCGACCTGACTCCCCCGCGCCGAGAATAATCACGCGGTTCGCGTCCGGATTGCAGGGGGTATGGCGCGCGCGGTAGGCGCGGACCGTCACCCGTCCCGCGAGCATCAGGGTGACCGCCATGGCGGTGCTGAGGAATGGCGAGGACCGGGGGAGAAAGAGAACGTCGTTGGTGGCAGTCGCCAAGAGGACGAGGAACGCACCAGCGATCGCCGCCGCGCGCGCCAGCGAGGTGACCTCCTCGAAGCTGCCACGGAGGTGAGGGACGAGGTATGGACCCAGCAGCAGCCCCGCACCGACGTGGACGCTCGCCGCGATCAGTGCGAGGAGCAGCGCATCGAGGACCGCGGCCGAACTCGGCGCGAACTCGAGTCTGGACCAGATCGTCACGAGCACTGCCGACACCCAAACGACCGCGTCGCCCAATATCCACACAAGATTGACGCCGAAATCACGGCTGATTGCTGCCCTCGGTGACCCATCACCCTGCATGTCTGAGCCCCTTGCTCTCACGGGAGGGCCGACACGGTCGGTGATCGGACTTGGAAACCCTGCACCTTCCAGATCGACCTCGCCCAACGCACAGTAGCAGTTGACAAAGCCGCTGGGAATAGTCTCCCTGCGACAGAGAGGATGCCTCGTGGAAGGCTCGATCAACCATTCCAGACGCGACCGAGGCGCTCGTCAAGGTCGGCTCGTTGAAGGCACAAGGACGCTCCGACCCGGAGCTGGTAGGGCCCGTCCCCTGAGATCAGCAAGCCTCCCAGGCGCACGGCCGAGGTCCCGCAGGCCACGACCACGGTGCCTCCCCCGAGCTCGAGGACCCGTCCTGGAACACCGAGGTACCGGGAGGTTGCGCCGTGCGATCTCAAGAAGGTCAGCCGGTGTCCGGAGGGCGTGACCGTGTAGGCACCGGGGTGTGGCTCGGACGCGGCCCGGACGAGCGCATCCACGCGCTCGGCAGATTCGGACCAGTCGATCCTCCCGTCCTCCGGTCGCCGGCGTCCCCAGTACGTTGCCTCCGAGTGCCGCTGGGGCGTGGCTTGCCAGCCCGCCCCGCGAGCCTGTGCGAGCAATAGGGTGAGGGCCTCGTCCAGAGCGGTCAGGCACCGTTGCAGCACGTCCGCTGCATGGTCGGTGGGGTAGACCGGGTAGGGAACCTGCACCAGGATGTCGCCCTCGTCAGCACCGTCCGACAGCTCGAACAGGGTCGCCGCGCCCGGCTCGCCGGTCAGCACCAGCCAGGCCAGCGGAGCACGTCCACGCCCTCGGGGAAGTGCCGTCGGGTGGAAACCCAGAGCCGCTCGACGTGCGGTCCGGCGTACCTCCTCGGGCACCAGCTGCGACAGCCCGACCACGAGCAGCACGTCCGGTGCCCACGTGCGCAGGAGGTCGAGCACGGCAGGCTCCCTGATCGACGTGAACTCAGCGACGTTCTCGACCCGTCGACGCCGCGCCTCCTGTGCCAGATCCACATAGCCACTGACACCTTCTGGTGCACTGGGGCGGTAGCCCAGAACCCCGACGAGGTCTGCCCCCTCACGGATCAGGACGTCGAGCGCGACCTTCGCGCTCTGCACTCCCCCGACCAGGGCGAATCTCATCCGGGCACGCCTCGCTGAGCAGGTTCCTCGCCCCGAAGGAGGGCGCCGGCCGTCCGGGCCAGCACGGTCAGATCCATCCCCAGGGAGAGCTGCTCGACGTAACGGACGTCAAAGTGCCAACGCTGTTCCCACGTCAGTTGCGTGTTGCCGCTGACCTGTGCGAGGCCAGACAGCCCTGGGCGGACCTGGAAACGGGCCTGCGCCCAGGGGGGCATCTGTGCCCACAGGTCCGGCAGGCATGGACGTGGTCCGACCAGGCTCATGTCACCTTTGAGGACATTCCATAACTGAGGGACCTCATCGAGCTTGGATCTGCGCAGGAGGCTGCCGATCCGCGTCACACCCGGCGAGTGGTTGTAGGTCTGCTCCGTCGTGTCGTGACCGACCTCGAGCGTGCGGAACTTGTAGATCTCGAACAGCTCGCCGTCCCGCCCGACTCTGGTCTGCCGGAACAGGACGGGCCCCGGCGAGTCGGCCTTGATGAGCACCGCGATCACGACGGCGGCGGGGCACAGACCTACCACACCGCTGGCGGCGACGAGAAGGTCCATGCAGCGTTTGAGTGCCAGGTAGGAGGCATGGCTCATCGGAGGTCCCTGACCACGACGAACGCCTCGGCTGCGGGAGCACCGACCAGCGAGCCGCGCCAGCGGGCGAGGTGCTGGACGGCTTCGGCGGAGCGTGCGTGCGGGAACGAGTGCATCTGGCTCTCATAGCAGCGGAGCGCCCGGAGCTTGGCCTCCAACTGCGCCTCGGACAGGGTGACCCAACGCGTCGGCGAGAAGGCGGGTTCGAAGGCGGTGGCCTGCCAGTGCGTCTCGGAGACGACCTCATAAGCCAGCACCGTCCTGATGGAGCGCCCGAGGTCGCTCGTGGGGCGCCACGCCACGCTCGCGGCGTGGAAGAGTGCCCGGTGGTCGTGGTGGAGGTCGTACGGGAAGGGGACGTAAAGGATGTCCGGCCGCCGCTCTTCAAGTGCGCGATGGATGAGCGCGTGGGTCAGGTGCCTGGGTTGCTCGGCATACAACACGGGCTCGAGCTCCAGAAAGACCACGCTCGTTGCGCCCAGGACGTCGACGGCGCCCCGGGCCTCATGCTGGACGGTGGAGATCTGCTCTGCCGTGAAGAGAGGGTGCGGTTGACCACTGCCACCGGTCGCAATGATGACGTGCACCTCGTCGCCCTCGTCGACGTGCCGTCTCAGGGTCCCACCAGCCCCCAGACTCTCATCATCAGGGTGAGGAGCAAGGATCACCACTCGAGCGGACATGCGCCCTCCTCCGGCTCCCGCGAGGCCACGGGCCGATCCTGCCACACGTCGGGTGCTGAGGGCGCAGAAGTCCATTTCGCCACGCGCCCGCTGATGGGTGCCGACGTGCTCCCGGTCCTCCGCCACCCTGCTCCGCCGTGCCCCTCGCTAGTCCTGCTCGAACGGCGCCAGCAGCCGACGCAATGCATCGGCCAGTGCGGTCCGCTCGGGCTCCGGCAGACCCGCGAGCAGCGCTTGCTCATGGCTCACCAGGTCGGCGAGCGCCGAGTCCACCACCTCACGCCCACGCGGCGTCAGGGTGATGAGCACGCCGCGTCGGTCACGCTCCGAAGGGGACCGCGCGACCATGCCTCGCGCCAGCAGGCGGTCGATCCGGTTGGTCATGGTGCCGCTGGTCACGAGCGTCTGACGGACGAGTTCCCCGGCCGAGAGCTGATAGGGCTCGCCCGAGCGCCGCAACGCCGAGAGCACATCGAACTCCCACGTCACCAACCCAGACCGCTCGAACGCGTGCTTGCGAGCCAGATCCAGGTGTCGCGCCAGGCGGCTGACCCGGGAGAGCACCTCGAGAGGCGACACGTCCAAGTCGGGTCGAACGCGACGCCAAGCGGCGACGATGCTGTCCACCTGGTCCGGGGCGCCGTCCACCTCGTCTGGGGTCACCCGCTCCCGGTCGGCCATGTGACCACTGTAGCCAGCGTCAAGATTCTTGGCATCAAGACAAGTCGTGCTGGCCATCATCCGACGATCTCGGCGGCCTCGAGCCACTCCAGCTCCAGTGCCTCCCGCTCGCTGTGGAGCTCCGCCAGCTCAGTGCTGAGCCTGGTCATCGCCTCCGGATCAGTCGCCTGCGCCACCATCTGCTCGTGGACCCGGGCCTCCCGTTCCCCTAGTCTCGCCAGGGACTTCTCCACCCGTGCCACGGTCTTGCGGGCCTCCCGCAGCTCCGCCGCACTCGGCTGCGGAGCGTCCGCGCCGTGCTGACCTCGGCCTTCGGACGCCCGCCCACCCTGCGTGCCGGCACGCTGCCTCTCCGCGGTCTGCTGCGGTCCCTGACCGGCACGGTCCGCCTGCAGCTCGCGACGGAGCTCCAGGTACTGCTCCACCCCGCCAGGCAGGTCACGCAGCGCGGCGTCACCCAGCAGGGCCACCTGGCGGTCCGTCATACGCTCCAGCAGGTAGCGGTCGTGGGAGACCACGATGAGGGTGCCCGCCCACCCGTCCAGGACGTCCTCCATGGAGGTCAGGGTGTCGATGTCCAGGTCGTTGGTGGGTTCGTCCAGCATCAGCACGTTGGGTTCGTCCATCAGCAGCCGCAGGAACTGCAGCCGTCGCCGCTCACCGCCGGATAGATCACCCACCCTCGACTGCTGGCGCCCACCGGTGAAGCCCAGCCGGGTGGCCAGCTGGCTGGCGGAGACCTCCTTGCCGCCCAGGATCGTGAACGAGCGGACCTCGGTGATCGCGTCGATGACGCGCAGCCCGGTGACCGGCTCCAGCTCGCGCAGATCCTGACTCAGGTAGGCCAGCCGGACCGTCTTGCCGGTCTTCAGCTTCCCGCCGTCGAGCGGGACCCTGCCCATCAGGGCACGCAGCAGCGTGGTCTTCCCGGCGCCGTTGACCCCCACGACACCAAACCGGTCGCCGGGCCCGATCCGCCAGGTCACCCGGTCCAGCAGGACCCTGTCACCGACCTTGATCGTCGCGTTGAGCAGATCGAGCACGTCCTTGCCGAGACGGGTCGTGGCGAAGCGGACCAGCTCGACGGTGTCTCTCGGTGGTGGTTCGTTGGCTACCAGGGCCTCCGCGGCGTCGATCCGGAACCTCGGCTTGCTGGTGCGCGCCGGGGCACCTCGCTGCAGCCACGCGAGCTCCTTGCGCAGCAGGTTGGTGCGCCGCTCCTCGGTGACAGCTGCGACACGAGCGCGCTCCGCGCGGGCCAACACGTATGCCGCGTAGCCGCCCTCGTAGCTGTGCACCTGACCGTCACTCACCTCCCAGGTGCGCGTGGCCACCGCGTCGAGGAACCACCGGTCGTGGGTGACGAAGACGAGGCCGCTGCCGGCGCGGGGACGGCGCTGCGCGAGGTATGCCGCCAGCCAGGCGACGCCCTCGACGTCCAGGTGGTTAGTGGGTTCGTCGAGCAGGATCAGGTCGGGGTCCTGCACCAGGAGGGCGGCCAGCGAGAGGCGCCGCAGCTCTCCCCCGGACTTCGCACCCACCGTGGCGTCGAGGCCGCCGAGAGAGCTGGCCTCCAGGTCACCGAGCAGGCCGGTGACGATCTCGCGGATCCGGGGCTCTCCCGCCCACTCGTGCTCGGCGAGACCCCCCAGGACCACTTCGCGCACGGTAGCCGCCGGGTCCAGCACGTCCGCCTGGGCGAGCATGCCCATGGTGACCCCAGCGGGGCGCAGCACGCGCCCTGCGTCTACTTCCCGGGTGCCCGTCAGCACGCGCAGCAACGACGTCTTGCCGCCACCGTTGCGGCCGAGCACACCGACCCGCTCACCGTCGAGCACGCCGAGCGAGACGTCATCGAGGATGACCTGGGTGCCCGCGACGAGACGGACACCATCCGTGGCGATGAGGTTTGCCATCAGCCGGTGGCGTTGGGGCCGCCGGCGACCGTGACGTGCTGCACCACCTGGGCACCCGCGACGGGACCAGTCGCCCGACGGATGTCACCGGTCGGGCCACGGGCGGCCAGGCCGACGGACAGGTCGATCGCCTCGGCCTGGGTGCCGACCAGGAAGGCGACGGTCGGACCCGACCCCGACACGATGGCCCCCTGCGCACCGAGCGTGGTCCCCGCCTCGAGGACGTCCTCCAGCACCGGGTAGAGCGTACAGGCGGCCTCCTGCAGGTCGTTGTGCAGCGCCGCACCGACGGCAGCAGTGTCCATGGTGCGCAGCGCGGCGACGAGGTCGCCGGACGGCGTGGGGTCGGGGACCGGCGCACCGGCCTCAGCACGCAGACGGTCGCACTCGGCATACACCGCAGGGGTGGACAGGCCCGAGCTGTTGCTCACCCACAGCACCCAGTGCAGCTCACCCCGCGCGAGGACCGGTGCCAGGCGCTCCCCACGGCCCGAGCCGATAGCGGTGCCACCGTGCAGCAGGAACGGGACGTCGGACCCGAGCCGGGCCGCGATCGGCTCGAGCTCGTCCCTGGTCAGCTGCAGCCCCCACAGCGCATCGCACGCGACGAGCGCCGCCGCGGCGTCCGCCGAACCGCCGGCCATGCCCCCAGCGACCGGGATGTTCTTCTCGATGCCCATCGCCACACAGCGGTCGACGCCATAGCGACGCGCGAGCGCCTTGGCAGCCTTCAGGGCCAGGTTGCTCGAGTCGGTCGGGACGCCTTCGGCCGTCGGACCGCTGACCTGCACCGACCAGTCGTCGGCCTCGCTCACGGTGACGTGGTCGTAGATGCCGACGGTGTGGAACACGGTCGCGAGCTCGTGGTAGCCGTCCTCCCGGCGCGGACCGACGACCAGCTCGAGGTTGATCTTGCCGGGGACACGAGCGGTCACACCGCGGGGTTCGACGGCCAGGCTCATGTCGCCACCCTATGCGTCCGCGTGACGGGCCTCAGCAATCGCCGCGAACTGCTCGACCGTGAGCCGCTCGCCTCGCTCGCCCGGGTCGACGCCGGCCCGGCGCAGGACCTGCTCGGCCTGCGCCGCCGAGCCGGCCCATCCCGCCAGGGCTGCGCGCAGCGTCTTGCGTCGCTGGGCGAACGCCGCGTCGATCACCGCGAAGACCTCTCGCCGCTGGGCGGTCGTGCTCGGCGGGTCGCGCCGCACCATCCGCACGAGCCCGGAGTCCACGTTGGGGGCCGGCCAGAAGACGTTCCGGCCGATTCGCCCTGCGGACGACACCTCGGCATACCAGGCGGCCTTGACGCTCGGGACGCCGTAGACACGCCCCCCTGGCGGGGCGGCGAGGCGCTCGGCCACCTCCAGCTGGACCATGACCAGCACGCGCTCGAGGCTCGGCAGGACCTCGAGCAGGTGGAGCACGACGGGCACCGCCACGTTGTAGGGCAGGTTGGCGACCAGGGCCGTCGGCTGCGGGTCGGGGAGCTCGGAGACCCGCAGAGCATCCTGCTGGAGGACCGTCAGCCGGTCAGCACGCTCCGGAGCGAACTCGGCGACCGTCCTCGGCAGCTGATCGGCCAGGGCGGGGTCGATCTCGATCGCGGTGACTCGGTCGACCGTCTGCAGCAGCGCGAGCGTCAACGAGCCGAGGCCCGGTCCGACCTCCACCACGACGTCACTCGGGCCGACTCCCGCCTGGCGCACGATCTTGCGGACGGTGTTGGCGTCGATGACGAAGTTCTGCCCCCACTGCTTGGTCGGGCGGACCGCGACCCTGGTCGCGAGCGCACGAATGTCCGCCGCGCCCAGCAGCCGGCCGGCGCCTCGGCCCGATCCGTCCTCGGGTGGCGATTCGTCCGGGTGCGGCTCCATGACGCGTCAGCGTAGTTGCCAGAGCGGGCCCGCAGAGCCACAGCACCGTTGTCAGATGACTGCCTGCTCAGTAGGGTCGCTGATCACCGGCACCACCGGCACCACCATCCACATCGGAGGTCACCCCATGTCCACACCGCAGGACCCGCGCCAGCAGCCGACCGGCGACAGCGATCCGTCCACGCAGGCGCCAGGGCCATGGTCAGGTGGCAGCGGACAGGGTCACCAGATGCCGCCGCCCGGCCGCCAGGTGCCGCCGATGAGCCAGCCCGCAAGCGGCCAGTTCGGCCCCCCGTCCGGGCAGCAGTTCCCGCCGCAGGGTCAGTCCGGGTTCGGCACCGCCTCAGCGCTGCCCGGTGGGGGTTCGGGCCAGGGGGCGGACGCCAAGTCCTTCTTCGCGGCCCTGTTCGACTGGCGGTTCCACACGCTGATCACACCCAAGATCGTCAGCATCGTCTACCTGATCGGCATGGTGCTCATCGGGTTGTACCTGCTTGCCTTCCTGGTGTTCAGCTTCTCCACCGGTGAGCCGCTGGTGGCCGTGTTCATGTTGATCGTCGGTCCGGTCGCCGCGCTGATTGCGCTGGCCTTCTGGCGGATGACGCTGGAGTTCTACTTCGCCGTCGTCCGCATGTCCGACGACATCCACCGGAGCAACGGAGCCCCCCGCCCCTGAACAGGTGACCGACCCACTGCGCCGAGCGCGCGGCATACCCCCGTCCGTCCCGTCCCGAGGGGTTGCGGCTATGTTGCTGGTAGGACAGGCTCGAAGCCTGTGGTTGTCGACGAATGAGGAGCTTTGCTGTGGCTGACTACGCACTTCCCGACCTTCCCTACGACTACGGTGCACTCGCCCCGCACATCTCCGGCGAGATCATGGAGCTGCACCACTCCAAGCACCACAACGCCTACGTCTCCGGGGCCAACACGGCACTGGAGAAGCTGGCGGAGGCCCGCGACAAGGACAGCTTCGACACCGTCAACATGCTGTCGAAGAACCTCGCCTTCAACCTGGCCGGTCACGTGAACCACTCGGTCTTCTGGCCGAACATGTCGCCCGACGGCGGCGACAAGCCGACGGGTGAGCTCGCTGCGGCGATCGACGACACCTTCGGCTCGTTCGACGCGTTCCGCGCGCACTTCACGGCCAACGCCCTCGGCATTCAGGGCTCGGGCTGGTCGATCCTGGCGTGGGACACCCTCGGGCAGAAGCTCGTGATGTGCCAGCTCTACGACCACCAGGGCAACCTGTCCGTCGGCCTGGTCCCGCTGCTGATGCTGGACATGTGGGAGCACGCGTTCTACCTGCAGTACCGCAACGTCAAGGCGGACTACGTCACTGCGTGGTGGAACGTCGCGAACTGGGCGGACGTGCAGTCCCG
>Ga0079224_100011665_pt1 | contig 12123 bp, 8 predicted proteins | sample Stecom2015_FD_80414 | JGI IMG/M metagenome (GOLD analysis project Ga0079224, IMG submission 80414) | Agricultural soil microbial communities from Utah to study Nitrogen management - Steer compost 2015 | ecosystem: Environmental > Terrestrial > Soil > Agricultural land | place: USA: Utah... | reverse complement strand
CGACTTCTACAGCATCTTCAAAGTGCGCGCCGACTTCGATTCGGTGATGCCTCGCACTCCCGAGAACATCGCGCGTTACGCCGTTTTCATCCGCAACCTCACGCTCTCGGAAGACCTGCCCGTGTTCGACAGCAGTGCGGTCGCGCGGGTCGTGGAAGAGGGCGCGCGCATGGCGGATCACGGCGGCAAGCTCAGCACGCTCTTCAGCGAGGTGGCCGACCTGGTGCGCGAGGCGAGCTACTGGGCGGGCGAGGAAGGCGCGATCACGGTGAGCGCGTCCCACGTCGAACAGGCGGTGCGCCAGCGCCGGTACCGCGTCGCCCTCCCGGAGGAGAAGATCCAGGAACTGATCGTGGAAGGAACGCTGCGCGTGGAGACCACCGGAACCGCGATCGGACAGGTGAACGCGCTCACTGTCTACGACCTGGGAGACCATTCCTTCGGCAAGCCGGCGCGCATCACCGTGCAGACCGCGCTGGGAAGCGGCGGGATCATCAGCCTCGAGAGAGAAGCGGACCTTTCCGGCCGCACCTTCAATAAGGCGGTATTGATCCTGGACGGACTGTTCCGGTCGCTCTTCGGCCAGGAACAGCCGATCTCGGTGCACGCGACACTCTCCTTCGAGCAGTCGTACGGAGAGGTGGACGGCGACAGCGCGTCGGTCGCGGAGGTGTGCGCGCTCTTCTCTTCGCTCGCCGAAGTGCCGCTCCGCCAGGATCTCGCCATGACCGGATCGGTGGATCAGCTCGGCAACGTGCAGCCGATCGGTGGAGTCAACGAGAAGATCGCCGGATTCTTCGAGGTGTGCCGCGAGCGCGGGCTCACCGGAACGCAAGGCGTGCTGGTGCCGCGCGGCAATGTGGCCGACCTGATGTTGAACGACGAGATCGTGGAAGCGTGCCGCGCCGAGCAGTTCCACGTCTACGCGCTCGAGCGGATCGAGGAGGCGCTCGAGCTCTTGACCGGCCTGCCGGTCGGAGAGCACACCGAGGACCAGGGCTACCCCGAAGGCACGCTCTACGGGCGCATCCAGGACAAGCTGGACTACTACTCCGAGAGGATGAAGGAGCACGGCCGCGCCGACGGCGAACGAGGCGGCGACGGCTCCGGCTCCAGCGAGGACGGATCCGATCCGAATCCGGTTCCTCCCGGTCCGCGCGACGTTCCGGAAGGTTCGATCGGTGACGACCACCCGGACGAACCGCCCGATCTCGCCTGAGGTCGTTGTTGCCCGAACTCGAATGAGCCGCGCATCGCTCGAGCTCGCCTGATCTCGGAATCGCTCAACGGAGTCCCGCGTTCCCGTCGCTCCAATCGATCCCGCGGGCCGCGCAGAGCTCGATCATGTCCGCGGGAAGCGGCGCCGTGAACGTGATCGGTCCGCGATCGCGCGGATGCAACAGGGTGAGCTTCCAGGCGTGCAGCGCCTGCCGCGGCAGGAGCAGACGAGCCTCGTCTTCCGGAGAGAGCGACTCCCCGGCCGCCATCTTCAGGAAGAACGTTTCGTCCAACCCGTACATCTTGTCTCCCACCACCGGGTATCCCGCGTGCTGCAGATGCACTCGAATCTGGTGCATGCGTCCGGTGCGGGGGCGCGCTTCGAGCAGCGCGAGATCGGCGCCGACAGCGAGCCGGACGAATTCGGTCTGCGCGGAGACCCCTTCGGGCGCGGGCACCACCCCGACCGCCTTGCGGATGCGCGAATCCCGCTTCGGTCCCAAGCGCGCGTCGACGAAAAAACGCTCCGGCGGCGCGCCGTGCACGAGCACCAGATACGACTTGCTCGCCCTGCGATGCTCGAACTGTCCGGCCAGAAAGCGGGTCGCGCTCACCGTCTTCCCGAAGACCACCACGCCGGAGGTCTCTCGATCCAGCCGGTGCACCACGCGCAGTCCGGGAGTGTCCAGCGTCTCTCCGCGCGCCAGCAGCAACTGCGAAAGGAGCGTGTTGCGAAAGTATTTTCCGGAAGGGTGGAGCGGGAGATCGGCCGGCTTGTCCACCGCCATCAGCCAGTCGTCTTCATGGAGCAATCGGATGTCGGCCGACACTTCCGGCTCGGGAATCGGCTCCGGGTGGTATTCGATCCGGTTTCCCGCGCGCAGCCGCTGCCCCGGTCGCGCGCCTCGCCCGTCGACGAGGATGCGTCCATCGCGGATGATTCGCGCCCACTGCGCGCGGCTGCGATAGGGAAAGCGCATCGCCAGGTAGCGGTCGAGGCGAGCCTCCTCCACCCCCTCGGGGATGCGATGCGATCCGTGGCGGACCCATTGCTGCAGCTCGGGTCCCGCTTCGGTTCGCTCGGACACGGTCACGCTCCTCCTGACGTCACTACTCCGGAGTTTCCGATCCGGCCAGGTTGCTCCATGCTCATCCACGATGTCCGATCGCCGCGAGGGAAAAGTCATTCTGGTCCGACCGGGCCGCGTCGTCGTCGACCTGGGATCGGAGACCGTCTCCGCTTTCGTTCGGGGCGGATTGAAGATCGGCCCGCGTCAATCGCGCCACGTCCTCGCGGTCGGCGATGACGTGATCCTCGATCTGGAGCGCGGCGAGCCGGTTATCGAAGAAGTCCTCCCGCGGCGCAACCGCGTCTCGAGAGTCGCTCCCGGAGATCCCAAAGCCCCCGTCGAGCACGTGCTCGCCGCCAATCTGGATTGGCTGGTAGTGGTGCTCAGTCTGGAGCTGCCCCGCTTCAATCCGAGAGTGGCGGACCGGCTCCTGGTGCTCGCGGAAATCTCGAACGTGCCTCCCTTGATGGTCTTCAACAAGAGCGACCGGTCGGAAGAGGAAGATCCCACTCCGCTCTATCGCGCGATCGGATATCCCGTGTTGCGCACCAGCGCCTGGACCGGCGAGGGCCTGGACTCGCTCCGCGACGCGCTCACCGGAAAGGTCTCGCTCCTGGCCGGCCCTTCGGGAGTGGGGAAGAGCTCACTTCTCAACGCCCTCCGACCGGGAACGGAACGCGCCGTGTCCGCGGTGAGCAAGGCGACCGGCAAGGGCGTGCACGCCACCACCGCGGCGCACTGGTTCTCGCTGCCGGGGGGCGGCGGCATCATCGACTCGCCCGGAATCCGCGGCATCCAGCCGTGGGGTTTGACGCCGCGGTCCCTGCCGGGATGTTTCCCGGAGTTCCGAGATCTCCCCGCCTGCCAGTTCCGCGACTGCTTCCACCGGGAAGAGCCCGGTTGTCAGGTGCGCGCGGCCGTCGAGGCAGGCTCGATCGCGTTCTCCCGCTACGAGAGTTATCGACGGCTCCTCGACGACGCGAGCGGAACGGCTACTTCTTGATGAGCTGGGCGAAGGCGGGCTCGGGCGGGAGCAAAGGAGTGTTCCCGTCGAGGCGCGTCAAGAAGCCGACCCGCCGGCCCCACGCGTGCGCCTCGTCGATGTTGGGGAACCAGATGTCCGCCCTGCGCTGCCAGCGGGGATGCATCGTGTCCTCCACGCTGAACACGCCGGCTCCGGGCAAGAGGACCTTGTCGCCGAAGTCGAACGGGGCGCCCGGGGTGAAGGTCCGGAGCAGGTCCCGGCTCAGCGCGATCACTCCGGTCCCGGTCACCGTGCACATCGCGGTGAGGAAGGGATCGTCATCGGTCTCCTCGGGCCGGCTGCAGTAGCCGGTGACGTCGACGCGGATGAAGAGCGCGGGATCCGGGGATCCATTGCCCGGCGCGGAAACCTCCTCGGCCGCGCGGGCGACGCCGTTCGACGCCCACAAGGGAGTCCGGTTACCGCTTCCGTCCACACCGACGTCGGTGAGCCACTCGCGCCATACCTCGCCGTCGAAATTCGGCTGGTCGGGCTCGGAGGAAAACGAGCCGTCGACGATCCGCACGGAGAGGACGACCAGCGTCAGGGCGCACGCCGCGGCCAGCGCCTGAAGAAGGGCGGGGCGCGGAATCCGGCGTGGGCGAGCCGGCGCATGATTACTCGTGTGACGCATCAGCCTCCAACACAGGTTCGGCGTCGAGAAGGGATAAGGGGTGGCAGCAACCCGACGCCCGTTGCGGTATCGCCCTACCTGGGCAGGTTTGCTGCTCGCTTCCGTGCGGCAACGGCAAAGAACCAGGATACCGGCTTTGGTTCCCCTCGGTCAACCCGACCTCCCTCTTGGATTCCCTTGTCTTGACTCCGTCCACCCCCGGGGAGCCCGGCCGAACGCTTCACCGCACTCATCGTGGCCCGGTTCCCTGGAGTTGCCCCCCTGGGCGATGCGAGATGCGGCAGATTCGGTGGATTTTGAACGTCATATCTAAATCGTTGACGCCGTGGCAGTTCGCGCGAAAGCGAGGGCCGGGTAGACCCCCATACGGGCCGATCTCCGCCGTTCCGTATTGTGAATCTTTCGAAATTCTCCTATCGTGAAGACAGCTAGTCAGATGTGCCCGCGTTTCGCATGACCGGAATGAGGATCCCGGCTGAGGGGCAGCGGCCGTGAACGGGACGTCAAGAAAGAACGAGAGATCGCAAACTATCGATTCATGGGCTAGACAACGTCTGCGACGACATCCGGTAGCGATACTCCCGTTCGGCGACTCAAGGAGGGAGCCAGATGGCCAAAGCGATCGGCAAGCTACTGGGGCGACGTATCCGCCGCATCCGGCAGGAAAAGAGTCTGACGCTGAAACAGATCGAAGCGAAGGTCGGGGTCAGCGCCACTCACATCTCTGAAATCGAACGGGGCAAGACTTCTCCCACCATCGGCGCACTGGAAAAAATCGCGGCCGCACTGGAAATTCCCCCGTCACAACTGATCGACATTCCACCACTGCAAGAGCTCAAGGTTCAAAAGCGCGGCCAGGCCCGCTCGCTGTCGATGAATGACGGCGCGATCGTGATCGATCCGCTCACCAACCGCGACGCCAACTCCGAGATGTCGGTTTTCTACGCGACGATCGAGGGGAACGGAATCATGGACGCGGTTCCGGGGCACCGCGGTGAGGAATTTTGCTACGTCTTGAGTGGATTCCTCGAGGTGACGGTCGACAATCGCCCCCATGTCTTGCGTGCGGGGGACACGATCCACTTCAAGGCCACGCAACCGCATCAGATCCGGAATTTGAGCTCGGAACCGGTACGCACCGTCTGGGCGGTGCGCCCGAAGCTATTCATTTAGGCTTGGGGGAAAGGACGCCATGCTGAGCCGAGAAAAAGTAGGGATGCGCATCCGCAACGTGCGCCAGCAGCAGCACAAGACGCTGCGCGACGTGGAAAGCGCATCAGGGTTTTCCTCTACACACATCTCCGAAATCGAGCGAGGTCGGACCTCTCCCACGATTGGCGCGTTGATCCAGATCGCGCATGCGTTGGAGAAGGATCCGAGCTATTTCATCGAAGAGCGGGAGCTGGACGAGATCCGGGTCACGACCCTGAATCAGCGTCCCGCGGCCGATCCTTCGGTGTTTGATCTCGTCGGAACGGGAATCCACGTCGACAGCCTCACCACCGGAATTCTGGGCGGGCGTCTCCATGGTTTCGAGCTCACTCTCGAGCCGGGCGCGAACGGCGCCGTTTCGCAGATGCCGGAGCCGGTGGATCTGGCGGTCATATGCGTGGAAGGTTCGGTCGAGCTCGAGGCGCAGGAGGAAACGCTGCGACTCGATCCGGGCGACAGTCTGCATGCGGTGCTGGAGGATCCGTTCTCCTTGCGGAATCCCGAGGACTCCGTGGCCAGGCTGATCTTGTTCATGGATCCGGGACTGAGCCAGCTCTGATCGGCCGCACCGATCGCGATCGACCTCGAGTGCCGCGTCCGGTCTTCGCCGGATCGTTGCGATTCCGTGTCGGCGACGGCAGCCCCCCTCCGATCCGCCGTGCTCCGGCTTCGTGTCCGGAAATCACGACTCCGATTCCCGCCGTTTCACTTCGTCCCAGTAACGATCGAGCTCTTCGAGGGACAGGTCTTGCGGTCGCGATCCGGCGCGCTCCACCAGCTCTGACATCTGGTTGAAGCGGGCGCGGAATTTCTCGTTCGCCGCGCGCAGCGACGCTTCGGGATCGACATCGAGGAACCGCGCCAGGTTGACCGCGGCGAAGAGCAGATCTCCGAACTCCTCTTCGCGACGCTCGGGGGATGCAATCGCGTCCTCGAGCTCGGCCATCTCCTCGCGCAGCTTTTCGAGGACCGGAGCCGCTTCCGGCCAGTCGAAGCCGACCGCCGCGGCGCGTTCCTGCATCTCGCGCGCCTGGTAGAGCGCCGGCTGGGCCGGATCGGGGGCGCCGAGGTGGCCGGGCGACGCTTCGGCGCCCGCTTCCCGCTCCTTGCGCGCTTCCCATTCGAGCGCCGCCTCTCGCTCGGTGAGCTGCGCGGGCGCATCGAACACGTGGGGATGCCGTCCGCGGATTTTCTCGATCGCTCCCCGCAGCATCGACTCCGGCGTCGCGATTCCCTCCGACTCCGCCGCCACCATGGTGAGCGCGAGCACGAAAGCGAGATCTCCCAGCTCCGTGGCGAGCGCCTCCTTCGCCTTCTCGCCGCGGGCCGCGTGGAGCGCTTCGAACGACTCCTCGACGAGATAGCGGCCCAGAGTGCGGACCGACTGCGCTCGATCCCAGGGACATCCTCCGGGCGAGCGCAAGGTGCGGCAGAGATCGAGCAGCTCGCCGAAGCGGGCTCCTGTTTCGTGCGGATCGGACATGACTGAAGGCTCCGCAAAGGTCCTCGGGTAGACGCGGCTCGTCCCTGCCACCCGTCGGGACCCGCGCTTTCGTGGCTGCAGTGATCCTAGCCGAGTTCTCGGCTACCATGCGGACATGCCGGATCCATGGAAATCACTGGCGGCGGCGGCGCGTCGCGCGGAGCGGCGAGCGCACGCTCCTTATTCGAAGTTTCGCGTCGGCGTGGCGCTCCGCGACGCTCGCGGTTCCGTCTTTCTCGGAGCCAATCAAGAGAACGCCGCCTATCCGCTCGGAGTGTGCGCGGAGCGAGTCGCGCTCGCGCAATGGCGGGCCGATCGAGGCGAACCGATCGTCGCGATCGTGATCTTCACGCGAACCTCCGCGCCCACGCCCCCGTGTGGATCGTGCCGCGACGCGCTGCTCCGCTTCGCCCCCGATGCCGAGATCTGTCTGATCACGCCGTCGGAGCGGTCGGGGCCGTGGAAAGCGGCGGACTGGCTCCCCTGCGCGCCGGAGCTTGTTCCTTGAACGCGAAGTCGATCATCCAGCGAAAGCGCGACGGCGCCCGACACACGGTCGATGAGCTACGCTTCCTGATCGGGGGAGCGCTGGCCGGCCGCGTCGCCGACTACCACGTCACCGCGTGGATGATGGCGGTGTTCTTCCGAGGGATGGACGCGGAGGAAACGGCCGACCTCACGCGCGTCATGATCGAGTCGGGCGATCGAGTCCCGCCGATCGAGGGTCCTGTCCTACCGGTGGACAAGCATTCGACCGGAGGCGTGGGGGACAAGATCTCCTTCCTCGTTGCGCCTCTGGTCGCCGCCGCGGGCGTGCCGGTGCCGATGATCTCCGGCCGTTCGCTGGGGCACACCGGCGGCACTCTCGACAAGCTGGAGTCGATTCCCGGACTCCGGACCGACCTGGGCGCCGCGCGCTTCCGCGATCAAGTCCAGAAAATCGGCCTCGCCATCGCATCCCAGAGCGCGAACCTGGTTCCGGCCGACCGCTTGCTCTACGCGCTGCGCGACGCCGCCTCGATCGTGGAATCGATTCCGCTCATCACTGCGAGCATCCTGAGCAAGAAGGTCGCCGAGGGAGCGCGCGCGCTGGTGCTCGACGTCAAGGTGGGCTCCGGCGCGTTCATGACCGAGCCGGCCCAGGCGCGCCGGCTCGCGGAGAGCCTGGTGCGGACCTCCGCGGGTCTGGATCTGCCGGTGCGCGCGTACCTGACGCGCATGGATCATCTCCTCGGCCGCACGGCGGGAAACGCGCTCGAGATCAGGGAATCGATCCTCGCGCTGAAGGAGGGGCCGGACGGCACCGCAGCCGACCTGCGCGAGCTGACGCGCGTTCTCGGCGGAGCGATGCTCGAGCTGGCGGGCGCCGCTCCGGCGATGGAAGCGGAGGCGCGCATCGACCAGCTCTGGCGCTCGGGCGCCGGGCTCGCGAAGCTGCGCGCGATGATCGAGGCGCAAGAGGGGGATGCCGCCGTGATCGAGGAGCTCTCGCTGCTCCCCGCCGCGTTTCGCACCGTCGAGGTCGAGGCGGATCAGGAGGGGATTTTCTGCGGAGTGGCGGCGCGCGCAGCGGGAGACTGGATCACCGAGTCGGGAGGCGGGAGGCTCGCCGTGGGCATGCCGATCGATCCGACCGTCGGAGTCGAACTGCTGCGTGAACCCGGTTCGCGAGTCGAGCGAGGCGATCCGGTGTTGCGCCTCCATTTGCCGGAGGATGCGGACGAAGAGACTGTCACGAAACGCGCGCGCGGTTGGATCCGGTACTCCGAGTCGGCCGAACTCCCTTCCATGATCCTCGAGGTCGTCGGCTGAGCAGCCCTCGCCGGCGGCGGAATCGAGTCGGGGCTTCGATGCCGAGCCGGAAGTCGGCGTTGGAATGTGGAGCTACGAAGTCGCTTCAGTGCGGAGCTTCGGCGTCGATCGTCTCCTCGGACTCCGTCCCTTCCCATGTCCCGCCGAGATGGATCGGGCAGCTGCGATCGGGCTGCGTTCCGGGAACGAAGAGATCGTTGACGCGAGGACAATTCGCGAGAGCGAGCAAACCGGTGTCTCGACAGGTCACGACGTGGACGAGCCCGTGCGGCTCGGGGAAGTCTTCCTCGCCGTACACCTCCGTGGCCGCCTTCATGAATTCCGACCATGCCGGGAGCGCCGCCTGCGCTCCGGTCATGCGCGAGCCGATCGGACGCTTCTCGTCGAAGCCTACCCACACTCCGCACGCGAGCCGCGGAATGAATCCGACGTACCAGGCGTCCGAATAGTCGTCGGTGGTTCCCGTCTTGCCCGCCGCCGGAGCGCGGAAACCGTGCTGATAGCGGGCCGGCGCTCCGGTGCCGTGATCCATGACCGAGCGCAGCATGCTGACCATGATCGCCGCGGTGCGCTCGTCGATCACCTCGCGCGAGTGCGGCATGTACTCCTCCATGACGTGCCCGTAACGGTTCTCGACGCGCTCGATCAGGTGCGGCTCCTGATAAATCCCCTGATTCGCGAAGATTCCGTAGGCGGCGGTGATCTCCAGCGGCGTCAGCTCCCCGGTGCCCAGAGCGAGCGAGAGGTAAGGGGGAAGAGGTCGGTCGATTCCCATGTTGTGGGCGAGCTCGATCGCGGCGCGCGGATCCTCCTGCTGCAAGAGGCGGATCGCCGGGATGTTGATGCTCTTCATGAGCGCGTACCGCATCGTCACCGGTCCGCGGAACTCGTGATCGAAGTTCTTGGGTGACCAGTTCTTCAGACCGGGTCCGGCCGCGTCGATGGTGAGCGGCGTGTCGAGGATGATCTCGTTCGGCCGATGGCCGCGCATCACCGCGAGAGTGAAGATGATCGGCTTGAACGCGCTTCCCGGTTGCCGCAGCGCTTGCGTGGCGCGATTGAACTTGCTCTCCGCGAAGTTGCGCCCTCCGACCATCGCGCGCACCGCGCCGGTCTGCGGCTCCACGGCGATCAGCGCTCCCTGGAGATAGGGAGTGCCCGCTTCCGGATCGGCGAGGTTGCCCGCGGTCTTCCCCTCCTCTTTCAGATAGGCATAGCGGTGCGCCATCTGCTTCTCGATCGAGGCGAGCTGCTTGGCCATCGCTTCTTCCGCGGCCCTTTGCAGATCGAGGTCGATGGTGGTGTGGATGGTCAGCCCGCCGGTGTAGACGGCGTCGTCGCCGTACCGGTCGGCCAGCTCGCGGCGCACCGCCTCGGTGAAGTACGGCGCGCGCGACGTGGTGCGCCCTCCGCCGCCCAGACGCACGTCGGTGGTTTCCGCGGCTGCGCGGGTCAGGCTGTCGATCACTCCCGCTTGCTCCATCCGGCGGAGCACGAGATTGCGGCGCTGCTTGGCGCGCTCCGGCTTGCGGGTGGGACTGAACGCCGCCGGGTTCGCGATCACTCCCGCGAGGAGCGCGCACTCCTCTAGATTCAACAGTCGCGAGGGCTTTCCGAAATAGGTCTGCGCGGCGGCTTCGACGCCGTACGCGCCGTCTCCGAAGTAGATCTTGTTGAGGTAGAGCTCGAGGATCTCGTCCTTGGAGAAGGAACGCTCGAGCCGGATCGCCAGTACGGCCTCCTTCAGCTTTCGCTCCAGCGTCTGCGAATCGCTCAGGAACAGCTTGCGCGCGAGCTGTTGCGTGATCGTGCTCGCGCCCTGCTCGATCTCCCCGGAAATCAGGTTGGTCGCGACCGCGCGCGCCACGCCTTGCAGATCGAGCCCCCAGTGCCGATAGAACCGGGTGTCTTCGGTGGCGAGGATCGCTTCCCGCATCTGCTTCGGCATTTCCTGGAGCGGGATCGTGGAGCGGTTCTCGACGAAGAATTCGCCCACCACCTCGCCGTCGCGGTCCAGGACCACGGAATTCACGCTCGGCTCGAGCTCCCGCAGGGTCCGCGGGCTGGGGAGATCGTCTCCCCAGAGGAAGAAGAGGAAGTAGATGCCTCCCGCCATCGTGAGCGGCACCAGGAGGACGAGAGCCAGGAAGATCCGCATGCGCTGCACTCCAACACACCCGCAATCGGGAATCAAGCGAACCGCCGCTCCCTCGGGCCTTTCCGTTTCGGGCTCCCTCCGCAATCCCTTGCGCCGGCGTTCGCATCCGAGGGGCCCCGAGATTCGTTGCACCGCTTCTCGGTCGCCCTGGTTCCAGGGTCCTCGGGGGCGGCAAGTCCTGGTGGAATCGCAGCTTCCGTGGCCCCGATCGATCGAAAGGAATCCGCATCAAAATCCGGTTGACGACCCGCACCGGATGGGCCTATGTTCACCCGTCCCAGCCAGGGAATTTCCCGGTCCCGCCCCAGGGCGGCCAGGAAAAAGGCTCTCGTCCGAAACACTTTTTTGTTGACGAGTCAGACCCCGGCTGCATATGGTTCTCGTCTGCGCCTGACGGCGCGATAGATGGTCTTTGACAAGAGAAGAGAGAGTTCGCGAGCCCAAGTCGATGCGAGGACCGGTCGGAAATCCGTTTCCGGCACGTGCTTCGAGCATCTTCCAATTTGACCCACGTCCCGCCAGGGATGTGGGGCTCCGAGTTTTCGAACACGGAGAGTTTGATCCTGGCTCAGAACGAACGTTGGCGGCGTGGATTAGGCATGCAAGTCGAACGAGAAAGTCCCCTTCGGGGGGCGAGTAAAGTGGCGAACGGGTGAGTAACGCGTGGGAAACCTGCCCTTGAATTGGGGATAACACTCCTAACGGGGTGCTAATACCGAATGAGACCACAGGGTCGCATGGCCCGGGGGTTAAAGGTGGCCTCTATTTATAAGCTACCGATCAAGGATGGTCCCGCGTCCCATTAGCTTGTTGGTGGGGTAACGGCCTACCAAGGCTACGATGGGTAGCTGGTCTGAGAGGATGGTCAGCCACACTGGGACTGAGATACGGCCCAGACTCCTACGGGAGGCAGCAGTCGAGAGGCTTCGGCAATGGGGGAAACCCTGACCGAGCGACGCCGCGTGGGCGATGAAGGCCGTAAGGTTGTAAAGCCCTGTCAGGAGGGAAGAAACGCTGGTGGGTAAACAATCCATCAGTTTGACGGTACCTCCAGAGGAAGCTCCGGCTAACTCCGTGCCAGCAGCCGCGGTAATACGGGGGGAGCAAACGTTGTTCGGAATTACTGGGCGTAAAGGGCGCGCAGGCGGCTCGGTTAGTGGAATGTGAAATGCCCCGGCTCAACCAGGGAACTGCATTCCATACTGCCGGGCTTGAGTATAGGAGAGGATGGGGGAATTCCCGGTGTAGCGGTGGAATGCATTGATATCGGGAGGAACACCAGTGGCGAAGGCGCCCATCTGGCCTAATACTGACGCTGAGGCGCGAAAGCTAGGGGAGCAAACAGGATTAGATACCCTGGTAGTCCTAGCCGTAAACGGTGAGCACTAGGTGTAGGAGGCATCGACCCCTCCTGTGCCGCAGCTAACGCATTAAGTGCTCCGCCTGGGGAGTACGACCGCAAGGTTGAAACTCAAAGGAATTGACGGGGGCCCGCACAAGCGGTGGAGCATG
>Ga0079224_100011664_pt1 | contig 12123 bp, 10 predicted proteins | sample Stecom2015_FD_80414 | JGI IMG/M metagenome (GOLD analysis project Ga0079224, IMG submission 80414) | Agricultural soil microbial communities from Utah to study Nitrogen management - Steer compost 2015 | ecosystem: Environmental > Terrestrial > Soil > Agricultural land | place: USA: Utah... | reverse complement strand
TCAGCGCCCGGGCGAGGCCGACACGCTGGCGCATCCCGCCGGAGAGCTCATCCGGCATCGCGTCCACGCGGTCGCCGAGGCCGACCTTGTCGAGGATCTCGCGCGCCCGCTCGCGTCGCTCGGTCTTGCCGACGCCCTGGATCTCGAGCGCATACGCGGCGTTGTCGAGCACGGTCAGATGCGGCAGCAGGGCGAAGTGCTGGAACACCATCGACATCGACCGGCGCCGGATCGCGCGCAGCTCTCCGGCGCGCGCGGTGGTGACGTTCGCGCCCTGGACCAGCACTTCGCCGGCGGTGGGCTGCAGCAGGCCGTTGAGCATGCGGATGATCGTGGACTTGCCCGAGCCGGACAGTCCCATGATCACGAAGATCTCGCCGGGCTGGACGGTGAAGCCGGCGTCGATCACGGCGGCGGTGCCGACGTCGCTCACCTGCTCGCGGGTCTCGCCGGCCTTGAGCCGGCGCACGGCCTGCTGCGGGTTGCGTCCGAACACCTTGAACAGGTTCTTCGCCTCGACGGCGGGTACAGCGGTGGTCACGTGGATTGCCTCGGCGGCGGTGCGCGCCGCATCGGTCGCGTCCGGGTGACGATCGCCGGCCGTGCGTTTCCGACGCACAGCCCAGACCGCCGACCATACGTTCATCCGTCGGACATCCCCAGACGCCGCGGACGACCGCGGACTGGTCGTCGCAGGACCCTCAGGCCCTCTATCCACGCTAGTACGGGCCTAGGGGAAAGCCAAACGGCCCCGCTGAGCCGTGCTCACCGCAGCGGCACCGGGACGTCGATGCCCCCCTCATGGGTCAGGCGCGAGGCCAGCTGCACGACCGCGGGCGTGGGGACGAATCCGCCGGCGAACAGCGCCTGCCCCTGGCCGAACTCCGGCGAGCGGGCCAGCAGGCTCTCGGGGGCGAACCCGAAGACGTTCGCGAGCTCCTCCAGGTCGCGGGCGGAGTTCATGCGCATGAGGGCGAGGTTGTCGCACTGCGACAGCGCGTTGGGGTGCACCTTCGACGGACGTTGCGTGGACAGCAGCAGCCAGAGCCCGAACTTGCGCCCCTCCGCCGCGATCTGCACGATGCGCTCCGTGAGCAGGGCGTGCACCGCGTCGACGGGATCCGGCGAGCAGAGATTGTGGGCCTCGTCGATGACGATCAGACGCGGCCGGCGCGAGACGCGGTTCTCCCAGAGGTGGTCGAGCACCCCGAGCGCGGCGGCGCGGAACTCGGCGTGGGTGTCGAACGACCCGAGGTCGACGACCGTGGCATCCGGCTCCTCGTCGATGTCGTCGGTGACCGATCGGCCTCCCCACGCCCACAGCGACCACTCGGCCACGCCGAGGTTCTCCAGGCGCACCGCGAAACGCCGCAGCACGTCGCGCTCCGCCCCGCGCAGGTACGGCAGCAGCTGTCCCTGCCCGATGGACTGCGCCTCCGGCTCGATGTGCAGCATCGCGTTGTAGATCTCGGCGTCGTGCATCGGATCGATCCCGAGGATCGCCGCCCGCGAGATCAGCGGCATGCCGAGCAGCCGGACATGAAGCGGATGCTTCTCGTCGTCGCGGCGGAACACCCGGATGTCGCGCTCGGCGAGCGCGGCGGCATCCTCTTCGGGCGCATCCTCGCGCAGGTCGCCGAGCCGCACGAAATCGGAGTTGGGATCCAGCACGATCAGCGGCAGGCGCGTGTGCAGCAGCACCTGCTCGAGCAGGACGCCGAGCGCATACGTCTTCCCGGATCCGCTCTGCCCGCACCAGAAGGTGTGCCGATTCAGCCGGGGGGCGACGATGCGGGCCGGCGTCGGGTCGGCGGAGTCGAGCAGGGTTCCGATCGGGAGCTCGCGAGCCATACCCGCAGACTAGCCGCCGGCGGCGGCGGTGTGATGGCGGATGACTTCCGCCACGACGAAGGTGAACCACTTCTGGGCGAACTCGGGGTCGAGGTCGGCCTCCTCGGCAAGACGCCGCAGACGTGCGATCTGCTGCTCTTCGCGGGCCGGGTCGGAGGGCGGCATCCCGTGCTCGGCCTTGAGGACGCCGACGCGCTGGGTCGCCTTGAAGCGCTCGGCGAGGAGATGGATCAGCGCCGCGTCGATGTTGTCGATGCTGCCCCGCAGCCGCCGCAGCTCGGCTTCGGCATGGTCGCTTGCGATGTCGCTCATGGCTCCTCCTCGCTGAAACCCTATCTTTCCCGGCCCTCCCGCCCCCTAGAGTGTGACCATGACAGACGTCGACAATGATGCGGCGGCGGCAGCGGAGCCGATCGTCGTGCCGGAGGAGCGCACTTTCTGGGCGAATCTCAACCACCCGTTCGCCGCCGGCTTCGCGCTCACCCTCGGCGGCCTCATCGCGTTCGCGCTGGGCGTGGCGTTCGTGAACCTCTCGACGATCATCATCTACATCGTGTTCGCGCTGTTCGCGGCCCTGGGGCTCGACCCGATCGTGCGCCTTCTCGAGCGCCGCGGCGTGAAACGCGGGTGGGCGATCGTCATCGTCTATCTGGGGTTCGCGGTCGTGCTCACTGCGGTGCTGCTGCTGGTCATCCCCGCTGTGGTCTCGCAGATCGCGCAGTTCGTGCGCGACATCCCCTCGATCATCGCGAACTTCCAGACGTCGCCGTTCTATCTCTGGCTGCAGCAGAACTTCGGCGACGAGGTCGGCAAGCTGCTCAGCGAGGTGCAGCAGTTCCTCACCGACCCCTCGAACATCGCCGCGATCGGCGGGGGCATCTTCCAGTTCGGCGTCACCGTCGCGACGACCATCTCGGGCCTGATCATCGTGCTGGTGCTGAGCCTGTACTTCCTCGCGTCGCTGCCGGCCATGAAGCAGGCGTTCAACCGTCTCGCGCCGGCTCGGCACCGCACCAAGATCAGCGGCATGACCGACGAGATCACCGACTCGATCGGCGCCTATCTCATGGGCATGGTCATCCTCGCCTTCTTCAACTCGATCGTGGCGCTGATCCTGCATCTGGTGCTCGGGCTGCCGTTCGCGGCGCTGATGGCCGTCGTGGCCTTCTGCATCACCCTCATCCCGCTGATCGGATCGGTGCTCTACTGGGGCATCGCCACCGGCATCGCCCTGTTCACCGGCTGGGTCCCGGCGCTCCTGTTCGCCGTGCTGTACCTCGTGTACATGCAGCTGGAGGCGTACGTGCTGACCCCACGGGTCATGAACCGCGCGATCTCGGTGCCCGGGTCCCTCGTGGTGATCGGCGCCCTCGTCGGCGGCACCCTGCTCGGGCTGCTCGGGGCCCTGGTGGCCATCCCGGTCACCGCGTCGATCCTCCTCATCATCAAGCAGGTCGTGATACCGCGGCAGGACGCCAAGATCTAACATGAGCGCATGGCGATCCGCGACGCGACGATCGTCGACTGGCCGGCGCGCAGCGCCGAGCTGGAGGCCAGACAGGGCACACTCGACGCCGATGGGTGGGACGAGTGGGGCCAGGCCCTGTGGTTCCTGGGCCGGGAGGATGCCTGCGAGCACGCCTGGGCGCGCGCCCACGAGGAGTACCTGAGCGCGGGCCGCCTCGACGACGCCGTGCGCTGCGGCTTCTGGCTGTGCTTCGTGCTCGGCCACGCCGGTCGTGTGCTCAAGGCGCGCGCATGGATGGACCGCGTGGTCGAGCTGTGCGGAGATCCGCCGGCGACACCGCTGCAGACGACGATCCGCGCGCTCGCCCTGGGGGCCGGGGCCTACGACCACGGCGACGCACGGGCATCCATCCCGCTGCTGCGCTCGGCACGCGAGGCGGCGGGCGCATGCGGTGAGCCCGACCTCGAGGTGATCGCCACGATGGGGCTGGGCCGCTCGCTCGCGGAGACCGGCGACCCCGAGGGTTTCGCGCTGCTGGACCGCGTGATGCTGATGATCGGACAGGGCCGCCCCAGCGACCGCGCAGCCGGACCCGCCTACTGCGCCGCGATCGCCAGTCTGCTGGCGCGGTGGGACCTCGAGCGGGCCCGCGTGTGGACCCGTGAGCTCGACGAGTGGTGCGATGCGCAGCGCGGGCTCGAGCCGTTCCGCGGGGAGTGCACGCTGCATCGGGCCGCCATCCTGCAATTGGGCGGCGAGTGGGGCGACGCCGCCGAGGCGGCGGCCGCGGTGTGCGACACCGAGCGGCAGACTTCCGTCCGCGCCGACGCCTGGTACCGGCTCGCCGAGCTGCACCGCGTCGCCGGTCGGCGCGACCGCGCCGAGCAGGCCTACCACGAGGCGGCGGCGCTGGGCCGGGAGGTGCAGCCGGGCCTGGCCCTCCTGCATCGCGATGCCGGGGAGCTCGACCGCGCCCGTGCGGGGCTGGCGCGAGCGCTCGCCACAGGGGGTGCGCCCGCCGAGCGAGCCGATCTGCTCGCCGCGTCAGCGCTCGTTGCGCTCGAGGACGGCGATCTGCCGGCCGCGCGAGTCGCCGCGGGCGAGCTGGAGCGCATCGCCGCCGCCTTCGGCACCATCTTCCTGCGGGCGCTCGCCGCGCACACGACGGGCGAGGTCGCACTGGCCGAACGGGCGGGGGGCGCGCTGCCGCTGCTGCGCGCAGCCTGGTCGGACTGGCAGCGCCTCGACGCTCCGCATCACGCCGCGCTGACCCGCATCGCGCTCGGTCGCGCGAGCCGGGCGGCCGGGGACGAGGAGGGCGCTCAGCTCGAGTTCGACGCCGCCCGACGCGCCCTGGAGTCGCTCGGGGCGCTGCCCGATCTGGCGCGCCTCGAACGCATCGCCGCACCGGCGGCAGACGAGGCCGGGCTCAGCGGTCGCGAGAGAGAGGTGATCGCCCTCGTCGCACGCGGCTGGTCGAACCGCCGGATCGCCGAGCACCTCTTCCTCAGCGAGCGCACGGTGGCCCGCCACGTCAGCAACATCCTCGCGAAGGTGGGCGCCGCCAACCGCGCCGGCGCAACAGCCTACGCCTTCCGGCATGGGCTCGCCGCGGCATCCTGATTGGTCATTTCTGCCGATGCGGCGCCGCGCCGCCTGCTCCTACCGTGCGAGCAGGAGGTTCTCATGTCCGCTATGCACACCCACACCGCCATCATCGGCGCCGGCGCCGCCGGACTGGTCACCGGCCGTCTCCTGGCCGAGCGCGGCGAGGAGTTCACGATCTTCGACGAGCACCCCCGGATCGGGGATGCCTGGCGCGAGCGCTATCGGTCGCTGCGCCTGTTCACGGCCGCGCGCCTGGCGAGCCTGGGGGGCATGCCCATGCGGCTGGGCCGGTTCGAGTACCCGACCGGCGCACAGCTCGCCGACTACCTCGAGGAGTACGCGCGTGAGCTCTCCCTGCCCGTGCGCACCGGATGGAAGGTGACGCGCCTGGCGCGCGAGGCGGGCCGCTTCATCCTCGAGTTCGCCGGAGGGGAGTCCATCACGGCCGACCGGGTGATCGTCGCCGCCGGTGGACATCGCCTGCCCGTGGTGCCGCCGTTCGCCGAGCGGCTCGACCCGGGCACGCGGCAGCTGCACTCGAACGACTACGCCGGCCCTGAAGACCTCGCGTCCGGGACGGTGCTCGTCGTCGGGGCGGGAAACGCGGGCACAGACATCGCCCTCGAAGCGGCCGCCGCGGGGCATCCCACGATCCTCGCCGGCCGCCACCCCGGCCAGGTGCCGGTCGACATCGACACCTGGTTCGGCAACCTCATGAGCGGCTTCGTGCTGCGCCGTCTCGCCGCCACCACCTGGGACACCCCGAAGGGGCGCGCCTTCCTCGAAGAGCATGCGGGTCACGGCGTGCGTCTCGTGCGCAACAAGCTCAAGGATCTGGATGCCGCGGGCATCCGCCGCGTCGGGCGCGTCGTGGCAGCGACAGGCGGTGCGCCGCAGCTCGAAGACGGCTCGATTCTCTCCGCCACGACCGTCGTGTGGTGCACCGGATCGCTGCCGAAGCTGGACTGGATCGACATCCCCGCGGTGTTCCCGCCCGGTCGCGGGCGGCTCGCCTGGCCGGTGCTGCACGAACGCGGCGTGGCGACGGCGGTCCCCGGTCTGGGCTTCGTGGGGCTGCCGGCGCAGCACTCGGCCGCATCGCTGTCGCTCATCGGCATCCCCACCGACGCCGCGCACGTGGTGGAACGGCTCATGGAGACACCGCGAGCAATCGACGCGACAGCCCGTGTTCCCGCACAGTGAGGGCGGCGCGTAGCATCCCGTCATGGACATCGACGCCGGGGCGCTCGACGACGCGGTCGCGAAGAACGCCTTCACCGGGGTGGCCGCGATCGACATCGCCGACCGGCGGGTGCTGGAACGCTGCGAGGGCTTCGCGCATCGTGCCCTGCGCGCGCCGATGACCGCCGACACGCGCATCGCCATCGCAAGCGGCAGCAAGTCGTTCACCGCCCTCGCGGTGATGCGCCTCGTCGAGGACGGCGCCCTGCGCCTGGATCAGCCCGTGCGCGCGCTGCTCGGCGACGACCTTCCGCTCATCGACGGGGCGGTCACGATCGAGCACCTGCTGACCCACACCTCGGGGATCGGCGACTATCTCGACGAGGAGGCGGACTGGGATCCGGCCGACTACGTGCTCACGCTGCCCGTGCACACGCTGACGACATCGCAGGCGTTCCTGCCGCTGCTGGACGGGCATCCGCAGACGTTCCGACCGGGCGACCGGTTCGCCTACTGCAACGGCGGGTACATGGTGCTGGCTGTGCTGCTCGAACGGGTCACCGGCCAGACCTACCACGACCTGGTGCGGCGGGTCGTGCTCGAACCGGCCGGGCTGGAGCGCACCGGCTTCCTGCCGCTGAACGACCTGCCCGCCGACGCGGCCTCGGGGTACGTGCACGACGAGGGCGACCTCGTCAACACGCTGCACCTGCCGGTGCTGGGCAACGGCGACGGAGGGGCCTTCACGACCGCAGCCGACCTGCACCGGTTCTGGCTGGCTCTGCTCGACGGGCGGATCGTGTCGCCGAGCACCGTCGACGACATGATCCGCCCGCGTCACCACGTGCCCGCCGAGCGCAAGCGCTACGGCATGGGATTCTGGCTGCACGAGAGCCACCCCGTGCTCGTGCTCGAGGGCTACGACGCGGGTGCGTCGTTCTGGTCGGGACACGTGATCGGCACGCAGACGACGGTGAGCGTGCTCGGCAACAGCTCCGAGGGCGCCTGGCCGGTCATCGGCGTGCTGGCACGTGCTCTCGATGCCGAGCTCGCCGCACACGCGGGCTGAGCGCCCTCAGCCGATCGGGAGGAGGCAGGCCGGCGACGGGGCCTGGGCGCGCTGCCGCACCCGGCCGGGAACGCCGGTGCGCTGGTCGAGCGTGAGTGCGGCGACCGCATCGGAGCGCTCGCCGGCCACCAGCAGCGTGTCGTCCGCGACCAGGTGGTGACGCGGCCAGTGCACGCCGGACTCGACGAGGGCGACGGGCTCCACGCGCTCGCCCGCACCGCGCACGCGCAGGGTCGCGATCGTGTCGGAGCCGCGCAGCCCCGCGTAGAGGAACACGCCGTCGCGCGATGCGGCCAGCTCGGCTGCGGCGTCGCCCGGCAGCGCGGCCGGCGAGACCGGCGTGCCGGACACGACGCCCCACCGGCCCGACGCCGCACGGGCCAGGACGAAGACCTCGCCCGAGTGCTCGGTGATCACGCAGAGATGGCCGCTCGGGTGGACGAGCAGGTGTCGCGGTCCGCAGCCGCGGGGCAGCACGACGTCGTGATCGGGACGCAGGCCGTCCGGCGCCGGGCGCCAGATGCGCACCAGGTCGAAGCCGGCGTCCGTCGTGGCCACGCGACCCTCGGGGAGGAAGGCCGCGGCGTGGGCGCGGGAGGTGCGCCCCTCGACGAGCTCGGGAAGCGGGGTGCGCTCGGGGAGCGGGGTGCGCTCGGGAAGCGCGGTGCGCTCGGGAAGCGCGGTGCGCCCGGCGAGCGGGGTGCGCTCGGGGAGCGCGGCGGGACCGGGGAGCGGGTACGGATCGGTCGCCGCGGCGGCGATGACCGGGTCGGTCGGGATGCCTGCGGCATCCAGCGTCATCCGCACCACCCGCCCGTCACCCCAGCACGAGGCGACCAGTGATCCTCCGTCCGGCGCCACCGCCACGTGGCAGACGAGCTCGCCCGCCTCCGCCGGCATTCCGATGGCGGCATATGCCGTTTCGCCGCTGCGGCGGAAGGCCTGGACGGTCCCCGCACCTTCGAGGGCCGCGTAGACGACACCGCCGCCGGGGTGGTGGGCGAGCCACGACGGCGAGCCCTGCACCGCGGCGGCGTCGCCCTCGAAAGCGAGGGCGCGCTCGGCCCGGAGCACGCCGACGCCGGTGGCGCGCCCGTCCATCTCGGCGGTGTAGGCCCCGACCAGCAGGAGCATCAGATCAGATCGCGCCGCACGACCACCGCGTCGCGCGAGGCGCCCACGCCGATCACCGAGATGTGGCTGCCGCTCATCTCCTCGAGTGCGAGCACATAGTCGCGCGCGGTGCCGGGCAGGTCGTCGAACGTGCGCACGCCCGAGATGTCCTCCTGCCAGCCCGGGAAGCGCTCGTAGATCGGCCGGGCATGGTGGAAGTCGGTCTGGTTGACCGGCATCTCGTCGAACCGCTCCCCGTCGACGTCATAGGCGACGCAGACCGGGATCTCCTCGAGACCGGTGAGGATGTCGAGCTTGGTCAGCACCAGGTCGGTGAGGCCGTTGATCCGCGTCGCATAGCGGGTGATCGGCGCGTCGTACCAGCCCACGCGGCGCGGGCGGCCGGTGGTGGTGCCGAACTCGAACCCGCGGGAACGCAGCCACTCCCCGCTCTCGTCGAACAGCTCGGTCGGGAAGGGTCCTGCGCCGACCCGGGTCGTGTAGGCCTTCACGATGCCCACCAGCCGGTCGAGTCGGTTGGGTCCGACGCCCGACCCGGTGGCCGCGCCGCCGGCCGTGGCCGACGACGAGGTCACGAAGGGGTACGTGCCGTGGTCGACGTCGAGCATCGTCGCCTGGCCGCCCTCGAAGACGACGACCTCGCCGGCGTCCAGGGCGTCGTTGAGCAGGAGCGACGTGTCGGCGACCATCGGCCGCAGACGCTCCGCGTACGAGAGCAGGTCGTCGACGATCTCGTCGCACGTGATCGCGCGGCGGTTGTAGACCTTCAGCAGCAGGTGGTTCTTCTGGTCGAGCGCGCCCTCCACCTTCTGCCGCAGGATGTTCTCGTCGAACAGGTCCTGCACGCGGATGCCGACGCGGTTGATCTTGTCGGCGTACGCCGGCCCGATGCCGCGTCCGGTCGTGCCGATCTGGCGCTTGCCGAGGAAGCGCTCGGTGACCTTGTCGAGCGTCCGGTGGTAGTGCGTGATGATGTGCGCATTGGCGCTGATCCGCAGCCGCGACGTGTCGACGCCGCGGGCGTGCAGGGCCTCGAGCTCGGCGAACAGCACCTCAAGGTCGACCACGACGCCGTTGCCGATGACCGCGTTGACGCCGGGCGAGAGGATGCCCGAGGGCAGCAGGTGGAGCGCGTACTTCTCGTCGCCGATCACCACCGTGTGGCCGGCGTTGTTCCCGCCGTTGAACTTCACGACCCAGTCGGTGCGGTCGCCGAGCAGGTCGGTCGCCTTGCCCTTGCCCTCATCGCCCCATTGGACGCCGACGATCACGATTCCTGGCATGAGGGGCCCTCCGGGTCGCTCGGGACGGGTTGCACCCCATCTTATCGAGGCGCCTCTAGTGTGATCCCATGCCCGTCGTGTGGAGCGCGCTGCGGCTGCTGATGGCCGCGGCCATCGCGGCCGCCGTCGTCGCGCAGTTCATGAAGTCCGTCGCCACCGCCGCAGAGCTCGGCCGGGACGTCACCACGACGATCGTCAACTTCTTCAGCTTCTTCACGATCCTGTCCAACACGGCGGCGGCCCTCGTCCTCGCCTGGGCCGCCGTGCGGTGGTTCGCCCGTCGGGCGCGCGGCGCCGAGGCGACCGAGCCGCCGGCGCTCGGCGTCGCGCTGGCGTGCGTGTCGACGTACATGATCGTGACGGGGATCGTCTACAACACGCTCCTGCGCGGCATCCCGCTTCCGCAGGGGAGCGAGCCGATCCCCTGGTCGAACGAGATCCTGCACCTGGTCGGCCCGATCTTCCTGCTGCTGGACGTGCTGGTGGGACCGGGCCGGCGCAGGCTCGCCTGGAACCGCATCCTCATCGTCATCGCGGTCCCCCTCGCGTGGGCCGTGTACACACTCGTGCGGGGTCCGCTCACCGTGAACCCCGTGACGGGCGATCCGTGGTGGTATCCGTATCCGTTCCTCGACCCGCACCTGCAGCCCTGGGGCTACGGCGGCGTCGCCCTGTACATCGCCGCCATCGCGATCGTGATCGCCCTCGTCGCCTGGTTCGTGGTGGGCGTCGGACGTCAGCGGGCCACGAGATCCGGCAGCGACCAGGTGCCGTCGAGGAGCGCAGCGCGCGGCCGGTAGAACCGCACGAGGTAGTTCCACCCCTCCGGCAGCGGGATGCTGTTGGCCTCGCCCGCCTCGCCGGGCGGTGTGAACCGGACCGTGATCGCGCCGTCGGCGTCGGGTACGCCGGTGATGCTGTTCACCGTGTACCTGTCCTCCGAGTTGGGCTCGAAGAAGCCGGCGGCGTTGTACACCGACACCGACCAGAAGGCATCGACCGGCACGTCGCGGAGCGTGAGCTCGTAGTGGCCCACCGGCAGCTGCGGATCGACGCCGACGTAGGATGCCTCGCTCTGCGGCAGGCCGCCCCACCCTGCGGCGGTTCCGATGAGATGGCGCACCGGGTCGACCTCGTCCCGCCGCCCGAACATGCGGTCGAACCCGCGCAGGCCGGCCGCCAGCTGCAGCAGTGCCGCGCGGGTGGCGTCGAACGACGCGGTGTCGTAGTCCGGCAGCTCGAAGGACCGAGCCGAGCCGGCTGCGAGCGCCAGTCCGTCCTGCACGGATGCGACCGCGGCGAGGTCGGCCGGGTCGCCGGGATCGACGAGCGTCCGCACCGCGACGAGGGCGTAGTCGGTGCCCGGCGCCAGCGCAGCCAGGTCGTACGAGCCGGGGTCGTGCAGCACCGCACGCACGTAGTGGTCGCGATCGAGGATCATCACCGAGAGGTATCGGCCGGCCGCCTCCGGAACCGTCACGTGCGCGCCGCCGCTCAGGTCCACCACGGCGAAGCTGTACAGCGTGTCGCGGTTCAGGCGGATGACGGTCTGCTCGTCGATGGGGGCGGGGGTCCGATTGTGCCGGAAGACGTTCACACCGCCCGCATCGCGCTGGATCCCGTGGAGCATCCGGTCGGTCTCTGCCCGGACGAAATTGTCCGTGTTCACGTGCACGCTCATTCGTCCATCCAAGCAGGCCGGAACCGGATGGGGTAGCGCACCGGCCCCGTATTGCCCGACACGGGCAGCCAGGTCCCTTCGCCGTCGGGCTCGGCCTCCGGCATGCGTCCGGCCAGCAGCGGCAGGGCCACCGACATGTCGGTGCGGGCGACGAAGTGGCCGAGGCAGTGGTGGATGCCTCCTCCGAAGCCGCTGTGCAGCGGTCGGTCGTCGCAGCCGATGTCGAACGGCACATGGTCGCCCATCGCGCGCGGGTCGGTGCCCATCGCATGGGAGAGCACCTGCACGATGCCGCCCTGCGGGATGTGCAGGCCGTGCAGGTCGACGTCTTCGACGGCCTCGCGGGTCACCCAGGTCACGGTCGGGTTCACCCGCATGACCTCTTCGACCGCGCGGGCGCCGAGCTCTGGCCGCTCGGCGAGCAGCCGCCACTGGCCGGGGTGCGCGAGCAGGGTCTGCAGCGCGAGTCCGAGCTGGTTGCGAGTGGTCTCCATTCCGGCGAAGGCGAGGAAGACGAGGGCCACGCTCAGCTCGCGGCGGCTGAGCTGGTCCCCCTCCTCGTGCGCGGCGATCAGCGTGGTGACCAGGTCGTCGCGGGGGTGGGCCTGCCGGTCTGCGACGACCTCCTCGATGTAGCCGGTGAGTCCCTCCAGCGCGGCCTCGATGCGCGGCAGGTCGCTGCGCACATTGATGCCGAACGACTTGCCGAGGTCGTCGGCCCAGTGCGCGACCTGCGGCCACTCGTCGTCGGGCAGCCCCAGCAGGAAGCACAGGATGCGCGCGGAGTACGGCTCGGCGAACGCGGTGACGAACTCGACCCGACGCCAGCCGTCGGCATCCGGTCCGG
>Ga0079224_100011663_pt1 | contig 12123 bp, 12 predicted proteins | sample Stecom2015_FD_80414 | JGI IMG/M metagenome (GOLD analysis project Ga0079224, IMG submission 80414) | Agricultural soil microbial communities from Utah to study Nitrogen management - Steer compost 2015 | ecosystem: Environmental > Terrestrial > Soil > Agricultural land | place: USA: Utah... | reverse complement strand
TAAGTGAACCCTTAACTAAATCATTTGCCGGAAGAGAATAAACACACTCTATTACAGCCGGCATAGGTACTTTACCATTACAGTAGTTATACCAAAAAATATCGTTAGGCCCGTCACCAGCATCAATTTTTGCTTCAACATCGTTATAGTACTGTGAGGTATAAAAAAACTGATAATAATAATTGTAATCCTGATATTCAGGTTTAAAAAAGCACATGCGTACATCTTCGCCATAAGGGTAATACCCACAAGGATACCCTATAATAGAGCTACTTAGTAAAACCAGTATAAAAAGCTGAAATCTCTTCATGGGTATAAAGGCTTAGTTGTGTTTCGTCAAGATGGAAAAAGCTTACCGTAATGTTTTTATCAAAAGGCACTTTCTTAGTTATAACGGCAATCGCTTTATTAATATAGTCGGCGCTCATTTCTTCAATTTTTACTTTATCGCCTTTCCTTAAGTAAAAACCGTTTACCTCTATATCTTCGGTAACTTCATACCACAGGTCTTTTTGTGGTTTAAGGGACTTTTTAAGTTCCTTTATATCGGTATACAATACCTGTACAAACTGATTGTTTTGATACACATGTGCCCAGGAATACAGAGGTAAAGCCACATCAAGGTGAAGCGGGTAATTATAATCTCCCAAATAAGACGACAGTTCATCAATATCTAATATTGAGTTCTTGTCGTGGTTTTTCATTGGGTTAATAAGGTTATAGCACATAAGCATGGCGCTGTCTACAGGGGGGACTCCCATCTTATCTTTATACTTATAGGGATAAAGCCTTAGCGTACAGCTTATTTTTTTACCCGAAAGCTCTTTTATCTTTTTAAGGAAGTAAAAATAATTGTCTTTTGTAGACGGTGTCCAGTCGCAATCCATTTGATACTCTTTAACCGCATCGGGCGTCAGGTCATCATTAACATACTTGTCTATTAGATAGTTTACATTATTGGCCAGGGTATCAAGTTCGCCTTTATCTATCTTAGAAAAAATATCGTTATGCAAATAAACCGTAGGAACAAAAGTAAAGGAATTCTGTATGTCGTAAAAAGACAATGATGTTTTTGAAATGGGAATATTACCCATAACATCGTTCTTTTCCACTTCAAAAAACTTGACATAAACTTTAGTGACCTGAGCCGAGTCAAGTATCTTTTTTTCAATCTCACTAAAATGCCAGTCATTACTTTTCCAATAATAAAAGGCTTTATCTACATAATCAGGTTTGTTAGAACACGATAACAAAAGTAATATTACTATAGCGGTTAGTATCAGTTTTTTCATTAAATAAGGTGGTTTATTAAGTAACGCTAAAAAGCCCCTTAAAGTTATATATTTTAAGGGACTTTTTTTACAAAAAAAGTCCTGCAAAATGCAGGACTTCAATCTTATAGCGAACTAAGCTTTTTATTTAATTTTTAAGCGGAATATTCTCTACAATCTCCAGTACGAATTTCCAGTACTTTTGAGCCGATTTGATACTTGCCCTCTCATCAGGAGAGTGAGCCCCCTTAATGGTAGGACCAAATGAAATCATATCCATATCAGGATAGTTAGTACCTAATATACCACACTCTAAACCTGCGTGGCAAGCCACAACATTTGGTTTCTCGTTGTTCTGTTTTTCGTATATCTCTTTTAATACTTCAAGTATTGGTGAGTTTACATTTGGTGTCCATCCCGGGTAAGAACCAGAGAAGTTTACTTCGCAACCAAATAGTTCGAATGCCGAACGTAGTCCATTAGCTAAATCAAACTTAGAACTCTCTACAGACGAACGTGTTAAACAGCCTATGTGTATTTTACCGTCCTTAACAATTACCCTTGCAATGTTGTTTGAAGTCTCAACAAGGTCGGCCATATCAGCACTCATGCGGTACACTCCGTTATGAGCAGCATAAATGGCACGTATTAAACCTTCCTGTACGCCAAGCTCCATTACTTTAGCAGGAGTATCAGCCGATTTTTCAATCTTAATTTCAAGGTTAGGCTCGGTAGTTTTGTATTCAGTTTTGATATCATTGATAACCTCCTGCATATCAAATATAAAAGCTTCATCAAAAATCTCAGAGATAATCACCTTTGCAAAACTCTCACGCGGAATTGCATTACGAAGGCTACCTCCGTTTATTTCAGCCACCTGAAGCCCGAAGTTCTCAAAGCTGTCAAATAACAGGCGGTTCATAATTTTATTGGCATTACCCAGTCCTTTATCGATGTCCATACCACTGTGACCACCGTTAAGTCCTTTTACGGTAATGGTATATCCTACAGAGTTTTCGGGAGTTTCCTCTTCGTTATACTCTCTTTCGGCAGTAACATCAATACCTCCGGCACATCCTATATCAATTTCGTCATCCTCTTCGGTATCAAGGTTAAGCAGTATCTCACCATCCAGTAGTCCACCTTTAAGTCCCATTGCACCTGTCATACCTGTTTCCTCATCAATAGTAAACAGCGCTTCGATAGCAGGGTGCTTAATATCGGTACTTTCTAAAATTGCCATTATGGTGGCAACACCTAAACCGTTATCGGCACCAAGGGTTGTTCCTTTAGCCCTAACCCAATCGCCATCCACATACATCTCAATACCCTGAGTATCAAAATCAAAATCAGTATCGGCATTTTTCTGGTGAACCATATCAAGGTGCGACTGCATCACTATGGTTTTGCGGTTTTCCATTCCCGGAGTAGCCGGTTTTTTAATAATAACGTTACCTACTTCGTCTTCAATAGTTTCCAGCCCAAGTTTAGCACCAAAATCTTTCATAAAGGCAATTACCCTTTCTTCTTTTTTAGAAGGCCTTGGTACGGCATTCAGGTCGGCAAATTTGTTCCAGAGCGCTTTAGGCTCAAGGTTTCTTACTTCCTGGCTCATTAATCGTGATATTTATCTTCTTAATAATTCGTTTTTCTGCCCGATTTGTAATCGGTGCCACAAAGGTAAACAAATTACAACGATGTAGAGGTAAGCTATACAGCTATTAACCAAAAGATATTACCGCAAGTAACGCTGCCACGCTTATAGCAACCCATAGCAATACACCCTGAATAAAAGGTTTTATTCCCACAGCCAGTAATACTTCCCTGCTTAACGAACTACCTATTAAAAATAAGGTGAGTGTCAATCCTGCCTTTGCTGCTGTTACTATATAAGGACCTGTTAATTGTACAAGGGGAAAATAGGTATTGGTAAGCATGGCCAGTACAAACAGCCCTATGAAGTACGGAATTTTAACCTTAGCTTCTTTAGTTTTAAATGCCATTGCCGAAAGAAAAGCTACAGGTATTATCCAGAGGGCGCGAGCCAGTTTTACAGTAGTGGCTACCTCCAGTGCTTTTGCACCATAACTGCCTGCCGCACCAACTACCGAACTGGTATCGTGTATGGCAATGGCACTCCACAATCCAAACTGTTGTTCACTCAAATTTAGCACATGCCCTATTACCGGAAATAAAAACAGTGCAGCCGAATTCAGTATGAACACCACCCCCAGCGCTACAGATATTTGTTTTTCCCCGGCCTTTATAACCGGAGAAACCGCTGCAATGGCACTACCTCCGCAAATAGCAGTACCCGATGCTATAAGATAAGACGTTTTCCTGTCGGTTTTAAAAACTTTACCCAATGCAAATCCCAAGAGTAAAGTACCCGCTATGGAACAAACAGTGAATATAATTCCTTCACTACCGGCTTTAAGTGCACTATCTGCATTCATACCAAATCCCAGTCCCACTACCGATGCCTGTAGTAAATAACGGATAGCCTTTGCACTCTGTTTTTTAAACGGGTTCCCTGCTGTCCATGCCAGTACTATCCCTAACAGTAATGCTACCGGAGGACTACCCCACGGACTAAGGCAAAACAGTATGGCAATTACAAACAGTGGCTTACTTATATTTTGGAATATCATAACTTTTAATTATTTAACACAACAAAGTTCTGCTTAAATAAAAGGCTAAAGAAATCGTTTTTAGTAATGAGTTATTACCTGAAGTTATAATGAAGAGCAAAATCCATAAAAACCGACTGTAGTTGTTTTTCGGTTCCGTGCTTTTGTATAAAGAACAAATCCCTGTTTATGCTAAGCCCTTTTATATCCATTATAGAAAAGCGTCCCTGCTTCAGTTCATTATAAACCGAATAGACCGAAAGAAAAGCAGCAGTATCGCTATTGGCAATGTACTGTTTCATAGCCTCGGTGCTTTCCATACGCATTTCGATAGTTAGGTCAGAGAGTTTCACTTTATGTTTCGCCAGTGCATCGGCAATTACATCGAGTGTCCCCGATCCAGGTTCGCGCATTAATAAGGGTAACTGTGTAAGTTCGGTTAAGGAAATGCTTTGCTTTTTAAGTAACTCATGTTTTTCCCTTACCACAAGCACCAGTTCATCTTTAAGGAAGGGGATGTATTTAAACGATGTGTTTTTAAAAGAACCTTCGGTAACGCCAAGGTCAATCTCGTCACGTTCCAGGGAAGCCTCTATATGTTCGGTATTATGAATATGTAGTTCGGGCTGTATATTAGGGTATCGTTTCTTAAAAGCTGCCAAAACAGGTGGTAATATATACTGTGCAATGGTAGTACTGGCACCTACTCTTAGTATACCTTCCTGCTTATTGCCAAAACCTTTCATGTCCAGTTCCAAATCATGGTGCAGGGCAAAAAGTTTTTCGGTATGTTGCAAAAGCAGTTCTCCCGCCGGGGTAAGTTTAATTTTAGTACCGTTGCGTTCAAAAAGCATTACATTAAAATGCTTTTCTATTTCGTTTATATGTTTGGTTACGGCAGGTTGGGTTATATACAGTTCGGCAGCGGCTTTGGTAAAGCTTAGTCTTTTTGCCGTTGTATTAAAAACCTTTAGCCTAAAATCAAACATTATTCCTTTATAAAGTATTGGTTAACTATCTCCTTAACGCCTTTTTCGTTTACTTCCGCCAACCATACATTTTGGGGTTGCAGGCAAATTACAGGAGCCTGTTTGCAGTTATCGGTACACTCCATTCGCACTATATCCACATCTTTTTTAAGTCCGGCCTCCTTGAGTTCCTCCTTAAAACATTTGCGTAACGATTTGTTGTAGCGTCCGCATTTTTTTCCGTCACACATAAAAATAACCTTTTCAGGAGCATCAATCTTTTTCATCGGGTTAACATTGTAACAGTTTATCAGTACAAAAATACTACTTATATTTACATCAGACAGATAATAAAACCAATGAAAAAAAAGATAATACTGAGTACCCTGCTTTTAGTCCAAATACTGATAGTTAACCTGTTATCTTTTTTTCCTGATTTTGTAGAGCGTTATTACAGTAACGGACTCTACCAATACATCTCTAAAGGTTCTCGTATATTTTTCGGACTTTTCGGCTTTTCCATAGGCGATATTATTTATGGTATTGTTATTTTTTTCATCATAAAATGGATTTGGAAAACCCGAAAAACATGGCGACAGCAATACAAAAACAATATACTTACCGTACTAAGTTTTTGTTCGGTTTTCTACTTTTTGTTCTACCTGCTTTGGGCTACCAACTACCACAGGGTTCCCCTGAATGAAAAAATGGGCTTTGAAAAAAAATACACTGAGGAAGAACTTGTATCATTTACCGAACGCCTTATAACCAAGGCTAACCAAATGCACCTTCAAATTGTGAAGGACGACAGCACAAAAGTAGTTAACCCTTACACAGTACAACAAATATATGGTATGGCTCTTAATGGCTATGAAAAACTGTCCCAAACCTATCCTGACTTTACCTATAAAAGAGAAAGTGTAAAATCGTCTTTAATAAGTACGCCACTCTCGTATATGGGTTTTGGCGGATACCTTAACCCTTTTACCAATGAAGCTCAGGTAAACTACAACCTGCCGCTATACAACTATCCTACAACTACCTGCCATGAAATGTCACATCAGTTGGGGTATGCCAGTGAGAGTGAGGCTAATTTTATAGGTTATATGGCTTCTATATATAATACCGACCTTTACTTTAAATATTCGGGGTACGTATTTGCTTTAAAATACTGCATGAGGAATATAGAAAAACTGGATGAGAAAAAAGCCGAAAGCATGTTGCCGTTAATTAATAAAGGTATACTGCTTAATTTTAAGGAAAGTCAGGAATTTAACGATCGTTACTCCTCGTTTATAGAAGTCATTTTTAAAGGTTTTTACGATAACTACCTGAAATTAAACCATCAAAAAGACGGACTTGAAACGTACAGCAAGTTTGTAGGCTACCTTGTTAACTACTACAAAGAAAAAGATTTATAACAAAGTGTAACAATTTTACATTTTGATATACAAATGGATTATGGGATCAGATTTAGAAAGGTCATTTGTCGAACAGTTACAGGAAAATCAAAACCTGATACACAAAATTTGCAGGCTCTACACAGATAGTGAAGATGCCCACAAAGACCTTTTCCAGGAGATCACCATACAACTCTGGAAAGCTTTTCCGCAATTTAGGGGCGATTCAAAATTTACCACCTGGGCTTACCGCGTGGGGCTTAATACTGCCATTACCCTATACAGGAAAAAGTCTAAAACCATAAACACTATAGAGTTTAACAGTACCATACACAAGGTAAACCAGGAAGAATACAATTATGAAGAGGAAGAACATATTAAGCTGCTTTACCAGGCGGTGCATCAGCTTAACGATATAGAAAAAGCCCTTGTATTTATGTACCTCGAAGACAAAGATTATGGAGAGATTGCCGAAACGCTGGGTATTAGCGAGGTAAATGCAAGGGTAAAAATGAACAGAATTAAAGGGAAACTGAAAAAAATATTAAATCCGTAATAAGGATATAAGATGGACGTATTAGATAAATTAAAAAACGACTGGAATAAAAACGGAGACCGTTATCCGAAGATTTCTGAGAATGAAATCTACGCCATGCTGCACAAAAGGTCTTCTTCCATTGTAAAATGGATATTGCTTATCAGTATCATAGAGTTTGCGTTTTTCCTAACGCTTACATTTATGTTGAATGATACTCCAAGTGCAAAATCAATGGTAGAATATATAGGCACTTCATTAAATACGGTTTTCGGTTCTATAGATATGGGCATAAACCTCGTTTTTATGTATCTGTTTTATGTTAATTACAAAAAAATAACGAATACAGACACAGTGAAAAACCTGATGTCCAATATTTTAAAAACAAGAAAAATTGTATCACGATATATTTTTATTAAATTGGCCTACACAGTAGTAATGTCTTTAGTAGTACTATTGATACTGTATTACAATGACCCTGAATGGCTGGCCACTTTCCATGACCTTGAAGAGCACGGTAAAAGCGTACAGGCAACACTGCTTTATTTTGTAGGGGGTATTATTGGAGTATCACTTATAGTTACCGTATTATGGCTGTTCTATAAGTTAATTTATGGCCTGTTGCTTAAACGCCTTAATAAAAACTATCAGGAACTTAAAAAAATAGAGATTTAACATACAATGAAGAAGATTTTATTTGCCATTATTGCCTTATTTACCATTGGAGCCAGTGCCCAAAAACTGGACAAATCATTACTTTGGAAAATAAGCGGCAATGGCATTAAACAACCTTCTTACCTATTTGGCACCATGCACATTACCTGCGATGCCACACTCGACAAAAACGTACTTACCGCTCTGGACAGTACCCGCCAGCTTTATCTTGAAATGGACATGGATGATCCTGCCCTGAAATCAGAGATGATGAAGGATATGATAATGAAAGATGGAAAGAAAATCAGTACTATGGTGAAGGAGGAAGACTTTGCCGTACTCGATACCTTCTTTAAAAAAGAACTGGGCGTTTCCATTAAACTAATGGACAATCTTAAACCTGCCCTTATAAGCATGTCCCTTATCGCTAAAATGATAGACTGCCCTATGCAATCCTTTGAGGAAGAACTTATGAAAATTACTCATGAGCAGAAAGAGGAAGTTTTTGGGCTGGAAACCATTGAGGAACAAATGGCAATTTTTGACCAGGTGCCCTATGAAACTCAGGTAGAAGAACTGGTTAAGACTGCCAAAGACAATATGGAGCATGATAAAACCGAATTCCAAAAGTTAATGGAAGTATACAACTCCAAAGACCTGAATAAGATTATGAAAGTCATGAACGAGTCTGAAAATAAGATATATGGCGACAATAACGATATCTTATTAACCAACCGCAACAAAAACTGGATCCCGAAAATAGAAGAAATTGCTAAAAGAACCCCTACCTTTTTTGCTGTTGGTGCTGCACACCTTGGCGGAAAAGAAGGCGTTATTATGCTTTTACGTAAAAAAGGCTATACTGTAGAGGCTGTTAAATAGTCATTATAAAATCTCCTTCTTAAAGATTTTCAGTAACATAACAGCTATAAAAGTTGTACTGGCATTTTTTTTGATAGTAATGCCTCAAAATTGCTCAAATAAACCAAACCATATTTCGTAATCTTATTGTTTAGGGATTGCCCTCCCTCTCAATTATTTTACGATACTAAAAAAACCAACACCTTATGAAACCTATTTTAACCTCAATACTTTTGACTTTCTCGGTGTTTCTCTATGCTCAGGATGAAACAGCAAATGACTCCATAAAAAAAATGGAAACCGAACTGGATGAAGTAGTACTGGAGAAAAAGAAAAAAGCAGTTGAGCGTCAGGCCGATCGTGTGATTTTTGACTTTTCCGAACAATCACATCTAAACTCAGGAATGCTTCTTGACGGACTAAAAAAACTACCGGGACTTATCGTTTCAGACGTTGCCGGAATGATGTACCAGGGTAAAGGACTACAGGTATACATGGACGGTCGTCCGCTTAATATTTACAGTCAGGATCTTACTGCTTACCTAGAAGGTATACCGGGAAATACCATTGAAAAAGTAGAAATAATAACGCATCCGGGAGCCGAGTTCCCTGCCACATCAGGCGGTGCGATTATCAATATTGTATCTTCAAAAAAATCCCAAAAATACCTTAGTGCTACCTATTCTAACGGATACAGCTATACCAACTACGATAATTCAAGACACCGATTTAATAACAGCCTAACATTAAACTCGGGCAACAGACTGTTTAACTGGCAAATAAATGCAGGGCAAAGCTACAATGAAAGCTATCAGTCAAGCGAGTTCTTTAGTCCTGATTATTTAATTTCCCGAAATTTAACCGACAGGAACAATCGTTACTACTACCTTAAAACAGGATTGAAGTTTGATTTTAAAATGGACAGGCTTCTTGTTAACTATGATATCACTACCAATAATAGTTCCTCTTACATCAATGCAGTAGGTGATGGTTTTGTATCGGACGATAAAGGGAAAACCAAAAACTTTTATAACGATGTAATGCTTACTTATCAAAAGCGTTTTGAAAACCCTTTTAAAAAACTGGATTTCCGTTTAAACTATAACAACAATAACGGAAACTTTGACCAGGATTCAAGGCTAAGTGATAACATTGTTTTGAATAATGACAGCGACCAAAACTTCTATCAGTTTAAAACTGACTATTCACAACAGTTAGAATTTTTAGATAAAACAAAAATCAGTGTAGGTGCCCTAGCCGATAAACTTGATTTTGAGGCCAAAAGTTTTGGCACAACAAATCTTGATTATTCGCGTACCACATTAGGAGTTTATGCAGAAGGACATGCCAACTACAAAAACTTTGAGTTTATTGTAGGGAGCAGGCTGGAATCATATGACATTCATGGTACTGCCGGTAGTGATGACCTTGTACCATTTAAACAAACCCGATTTTTCCCTAACGCACTGGTACAATATAATGTAATGCCACAAATACATGTAAATGCCAGTTATAACAAAAAAATAAGGCTGCCTAATACATCGGCGTTAAACCCTAATAATACAAGCTATCAAAACCCTAATCTTGGTTCGTTTGGTAACCCGTTCCTACAGCCTACCATTTACAACAATTACGAGCTGGAACTTAATGCATTTGAGTACTTTTTTATAAACTACTCCATTACCGATGCCAATAACCAAATTATAAACAGGGTAATTACTACTGATAACGGTGCTGCCACTACAAATGAAAACGTGGACAATGCAACCATATATAACTTTAACTTTGGTATACCTATACCTTACATGCTTTTTACAAAAGGTTTAAAGAAAACACTAGAGTTTGATTTTAACCCCGATGAGATTAATTTCCTTTTCATTTATGTAGGAAATCAAAAAAACATAATACCGGGGCTTGATACCAAAAGCGTTTGGAACATTAACCTTACTTCACAAATTATACTTCCTGCCAAGGTTAAGTTTACGGCTTCTTACGGAACAACAAACACAGGTGGTTACTATAACTATTATATAGTTGATAAACCTCTTAACCAAAGGGTAGATTTAACCTTCTCTAAAAAGTTCCTGTCAGACAACCTTTCGGTATCACTATATGTAAACGACTTACTGAATACCGTTCACCAAAATCTTAGCATAGCACAAACCGACCTGCTATACAACAGCCGATATGACTCACGAAGGGTAGGTTTTTCACTGAGCTATAAAATACCAAGTAAAAACAAACAGGCTAAGGAAGAAGGCAATATTTTAAATAGTGTCCCTACTAATGATGAACAAAATACAATAGGTAACTAATAGTACAGAAAATGGCCAACTTATTAAACGAAGATGAGTTTGAAGTTAAATTAAAATGGCAGGATTTTAAAAAGTATTATGTTGCTATATTTTTACTTATTATGGCCTTAACACCTTTAATCTTTTTAATAAGGTGGCTTACAGATGTATCTGAAACGCTAAGAGACCTACTTATTTATATTACAGTTTTTATACCTTTTGCTGCCCTTATAATATTTCCTGTTTTTATGTTCAGGCGTTCTAAACGAGCTCCTTTACTAAACAGTAAGCTAATTGCTAAAAGCCTCATAATGCTAATTACCAGTTGGTTTTTTGGTGTAATATCTTTATATGGACTAATAGATTTTATAATAACTGTTAAACACAAACCTACTTATCGCCTTTTTATAGACAAAATTCTCAGTTCACCTGCAGATATAACTGTTATTTATGTAATAATACTAGTCATCACTTTTTTAGTGCTGTTCCCAATATCATTTCTACTCAACAAATACTTCCCTTGGGAGTTACCTTTTAAAACCAAAAAAGAGGCTAAATAGCCTCTTTTTTGGTTATGTAAGTAAGTGGTTAATAATCCCACTGTCGTTTTTTATTCAGTTCTTCCTGTGCTTCCAGTTCTTCTGCAGGTATTACCTTAAGGAAGGACGGATGCTGCTCTATGGCAAATTCAATTTTCTCTACAATTTCATCTATTGTTTCGTTTTCATAATCAATATCAAGCGGCTCTTTTATAATGAAGGACTGTAGTATGCCTTTCTTTTTCATTCTAAGCCCCTTTTTATCAAACGAACGTCTAAATCCGTCAATAACAATAGGTACTACAATAGGCTTGTGTTGCTTAATAATATGGGCCGTACCCTTACGGATAGGCTTAAACGGTTTTGTAGTTCCCTGTGGGAAGGTAATAACCCAACCATCGTCTAAGGCTATCTTGATATTCTCTGTATCGTTTGGATTAACATCACGTTTAATCTCCTCCCCCTTTGCCCTCCAGGTACGCTCTACCGTAATAGCACCGGCATAAGCAAGTATTCTTGGCAATAAACCGGATTTCATGGTTTCCTTAGCCGCTACATAATATATATTAAGCTTAGGATTCCACAGGTAACCCACGTTTTTAATACTGTCTACCCTACCCTTAAGGCTGGCGTTAAACACATGGAACATAGCTACCACATCGGCAAAATAAGTTTGGTGATTAGATATAAAAAGAACATTGGTTTCCGGCAATGCTTTTATAATTTCCGATCCTTCTATCTGCAGCTCATTAAAACCTCTGTAGCGTCTGTGAGTCATTACGCCAAAAAGCCTTATAAGCCATCTTTTTAAAAATAATATATGTCCAAACGGATTTGTTTTAAATAAACCCATAGTTTTTTTCTAAAGTACGAACTGCAAAATTACAAAATCGTCAGCATTATAGTACTCTTTTTATAGTTTCTTTCAATTCGCTTAATATCATGGCGGTAGCTCGCACATCCATGGTTGC
>Ga0079224_100011661_pt1 | contig 12123 bp, 8 predicted proteins | sample Stecom2015_FD_80414 | JGI IMG/M metagenome (GOLD analysis project Ga0079224, IMG submission 80414) | Agricultural soil microbial communities from Utah to study Nitrogen management - Steer compost 2015 | ecosystem: Environmental > Terrestrial > Soil > Agricultural land | place: USA: Utah... | reverse complement strand
TAGGCGCGCTCGCGGGACCGTGAGCGGCCAGGGATGGCCGCGACCGAGCGGCAGGATGCTCTTCCCGCGTGTCCCGCGAGCGCGCCTATGAGCGCGCGGCCGGGACGGCAACCCCGGCGCCATCCGGGACCCGCGAGCGCCGCGGCGCGTTCGGGGCCTGCGGCAAGCGGGGAAGCTAGAGCAGGGTGCCGGTCAGGGCCGTGGGGGGCTTCGGCACGCGGCGCGCGGGCGGCGGGGAAGGCTTCGATTCGCGGGCGCCGATGTCGGGGGCCTTGCCGTGGAAATCCAGGGACACGGGCGCCTTGTCGGTCCACGTCGTGCTCGAGTCGACGGTGATGGTGTTCGCGGCGTAGTCGACGGAGACGACCGTGAAGGGCCCCGAATCGCCGATCCGAATGCGGTCGCCGTCGATCAGCGAGAAGCCGTCGGTGAAGTAGCCGGCGTCCTGCAGCGGGATCGTCCTGCCCGATCCGGCGACCCGGGTCCGAGTGAGCGGCACGCCTTCGTCGATGCCGCGGCTGCCCGGCGCGAGCTCGAAGTCCTCCGGCGCCTTCGGATCCGCGACGACGAAGGTCGGCACATCGAGGATGTTGTTGCGGACGTAGCTCGAGAACTTCTTCTCGGCGTCGGCGAGGCTGATCACGCCGCCGCCGTTCTGCACGTCGAGGGCGGCGTCGTTGCGCCCCCGTCTCGCGATCAGGTTACTTTCGATAACGGTCTCGCCGATGACCCCGGTCGGGTTCGACCTGAGCTCGAAGACGATGTCCGCGTCCGCAACGGCGCTGCGGTTCGCGAACACGATGTTGTTCTTGAAGACGTTGCCCGTCACGCCGTTGCCGCCGTCGTAGAACACGAGCCCCCAGGCGGGGCCTTCGTTCGCGTACAAGGTGTTGTGGTAGATGCGGTTGTGGTGCGCCCACTTCTGGCTGGCGCGGCTTTGCGACGTGATGCCCTCGTTGCTGTTCGCGACGATGATGTTACGCCGGACGATGTTGCGCTGACCTTCGACCTTCATCCCGGCGTTGCGCTTCCGGTCCGTCGAGCCCTTCGCATTGCGCACGACGTTATTCTCGAAGACGTTGTGCTTGCCCATCAGCGAGAGGTTGCGACCGCCCTTGCCGCGTCCGAGGATCTCGCTCCAGTCGTTGTCGAAGACGTTGTTGCGGATGACGTTGCGTTCGCCCTTGACCTGCAGCAGGTTGTGCGCGCCGCGAGTGACGACGTTGCCCTCGACCAGGTTGTGACGGGATTTGCTGTCGATCTGGATGGAGTCGCCCCAGTCCTGGCCGTTGCCGTCGTCGTACACGCCGACCACGTCGATGACGTTGTCTATCAGCTTGTTGTGGTGCGAGTTCGTCAGCCTGATGCCGTGCCAGCCGGTCGCATAGCGAAAGCGGCCGTTGCGAATCGTGTTGTGGCTGCCGTTGATGATCGTGACGAAGTGATCGACGCGCGAGTCCGGGTTCGGCTTCACGCCGTCGATGTGGATGCCGTCGACGACTATGTACGAGCGGTCCGTCAGGTCGATCGCGTCGCCGAGGCCGCTCTTCTTGTCGGCCGTCAGCACCGGCGTCTCGTTCGGATAGGCGACGTAGCGGATCGGCGCCGACGATGTGCCGGATCGCGCCGGCCGGATGGGATCGCTCTTGTATTTGCCGCCGCGAAGGTAGACGACGTCGCCCGGCTTTACCGTCGAGTTGGCCTTGGCGATCGTCCGCCACGGGGAGGACGGGGATCGGCCGTCGTTGGCGTTGTCGCCGGACGGCGAAACGTAGTACTCGGCAGACCACGATGCGGCCGCAGCGAGCGCGAGGAAAACGAAAGAAAGGCAACGACTGCGCAGCATCACGTACCCGACTCCCTTGGTCCGCTGAGTGATTCGGCGGGGCAGTCTCGTCTTGTCGTCGTGGGCCGTGGCTGCGGCGCGAGCGGAAGAACCGCTCGTTTGCCTGGCAACCCGGCTGCCGTCGTCACTCGGGTGACGTTAGGCCCGTAGCTTTGCGTCTTCGCCTTTCGACGAGTTTGCCCCAGCAGGCTGGGCGAACCTAGCACGCCGATAGGGACCGCGCAACTTTCGCGATCGAGACGCGCTGCAGCATGTCGTGCCGGCCTTCCCGGCTTCTCGCTGACGAGCGAGGACATGCAGGACTTGTCGCACTTCGGCGTCATGTCCGGCGGGTCTCGACGACGGGGCGGTCCGTGTGGATCGATCGATCCGCTGCTGCGGCGGGTGCGGCCGCCATCTTGCGCGGCGCACGCCGTGCCGCCTTCGCCCGGCTCGGCACCTCGGCGAACCGCGAAGCGACGATCGTCATCGTCATCGGCCACAGGAGCACCCGGTTGCGGTGCAGCGCATAGTCGATCGCCGTCGATCGGCGCAGCAGCTCGCGCACGTCCGCCGCCGACAGCAGCCACAGGCTCGTCTTCGCTCGCCACTTCGGCTTGTGCTTCCACAGCCACTTGTCGAACAGCCGGTCGTTCCAGTGCAGGAACGGGACGCTCGTATGCGTCTCGATCGGAAAGTACTTGCTCGGCGTGGTGAAGAAAACGTAGCGGCCGACCCTCAGCATCTCGTTCAGAAACGACAGCTGCTCGTCCCTGTCGCCGACGTGCTCGATGACGGCGTTCGAGAACACCCAGTCGAACTCGCCGTCGTCGAACGGCATCCTGCGCCCGTCGTAGCGAACGAATCGCATCCGCGGATAGGCCCTCTGCAGCGCGTCGAGGTCGTGCACGCCGAGGCCGGTGTAGGTCTCGGGCGCATACGGATACGTCTTCAGCAGATAGTTCTTCGGCCCGAGGCTCGACGGGTCGTCCTTCGCGGTCACGCCGACGTCGAGCACGGTCATGCCCGGCCGAAAAAGACTATGGAAGTGCGCGACTTTCGCCTGCCGCGAATGGAGCATGATGCGCGTCTTCAGCGCATGTGAAAGTTGCCTCGCAAAGGGCATTTTTCTTCGTTGGAGTCGGTTTCGTTCTTCTTCGGTCCCGACCGCGGAATGCAAGCTCCATGCCGCCCGATCGCGCGCCGTCCACGGCCGCTCACGGCCGCGCGAGGCGCCCTGCGAGCGCACGTCCGGGACGGCGCGGCCGGGCGGGGCACGGCTCGTGCGCCGTGCCGCGCCGTCATTTCAGGACGCGGGAGCCGAGTCCCCTCGGTGGCTTCGGCCGCCGCCCGCCGGCGCTCATGCCGGACTCGACGGCGCCGATGTCGGGCGCCCGGCCGCGAAACTCGAGCGAGACCGGTGCGTCGGCGGCCCATTCGGTCGGCTGCGAGACGGTCAGCGTGTTCGACGCGTAGTCGACCTTCACGATCTGCAGCACGGAATCGCTGCCGATCTGGATACGGTCGCCCGGCACGATCGAGAAGCCGTCGGAGAAGTAGCCCGCATCCAGCACCTCGATGGCGGTGCCGGAGCCCGCGGACTTCGTGAACGTGAGCGGGATTCCCTCGTCGATGCCGCGGCTGCCCGGCGCGAGAGCGAAATCCTCGGGCTTCTCGGGCGACGGCGACACGAACTCCGGGGGGGCCGCGATGTTGTTCTTGAAGTTGTCCGCGAAGGCCCGCTGCGCCTCCTCGAGCGCGAGCGTGCCCGTGCCGTCGACGACGACCGCATCGCTGCCCGAGCCGTTGCCGTCGATCAGGTTGCCTTCGATCAGCGACTGCCCGACGGGCCCGCTCGGATTCGCCTTCAGGTCGAAGAGGATCGCGGCCTTGCCGTTGGCGTACACGATGTTGTTCTTGAAAACGTTCTGCGTGACGCCGTCGCCCCCTTTATAGAAGATGAGGCTCCATGCCGGACCGCCGTTCGAGTAGATCGTGTTGTGGTAGATGTGATTGCCGCGCGCGGTCTTCGAGCCGGCACGGCTTTGCGACGTGATACCCTCGCTGCTGTTGGCGTAGATGAAGTTGCGCCGCACGATGTTGCCGAGACCCTCGGCCTTCTTGCCGGCGTTCGCGTCCTTGTCCGTCGACGCGGCCGCGTTCCGGACGATGTTGCGCTCGAACAGGTTGTACGAGCCCATCAGCGAGAGGTTGCGGCCGCCCTTGTTGGAGCCGATGTACTCGCTCCAGTCGTTCTCGAACGTGTTCAGGCGGAACACGTTGTAGCGGCCCTTGACCTGCAGCAGGTTGTGCGCGCCGCGCAGCACGGTGTTCCCCTGCAGCAGGTTGCGCTCGGCGTCGTGGATCTGGATCGAATCGCCCCAGTCCTGGCCCGTGCCGTCGTCGTAGATGCCGACCACGTCGATGACGTTGTCCAGCAGCTTGTTGTGATGCGCGCCGTCGTCGAGCTGGATGCCGTACCAGCCGTGCGCGAAGCGAAACGTGCAGCTGCGGATCGTGTTGAAGCTCCCCCCGAAGATCTCGACGAAGTGCTGCACGCGCGCCCGCGGATTCGGCTCGACCCCGTCCACGTGGATGCCTTCGATCACGATGTGGGAACGTTTCGAGAGATCGATCGCGACCTTGAGCCCGCGTACCTTGTCGGACGTGAGGGTCGGCGTGCCTTCGAACGCGACGTAGCGGATCGGCGCTTCGGCCGTGCCGGACTTGCCGGGGCGGATCGGATCGTCGATGTAGCGCCCGTCGAGCAGGTGCACGGTATCGCCCGGTGTGACGGCGGCGTTCGCTTTCGCGATGGAACGCCACGGCTCCGCGGGCGACGTGCCGGCGTTCGAGTCGTTTCCGTCCGGCGACACGTAGTAGCTGGCCGCCCAGCCGAGCGTCGAGACGAGCATCAGCGGCAACACGAGAATGCAGGATGTCAGTCGCTTCGGAGTCACGAGAATCTCCCGATCGAAAATGGTGTCAGACACCTTCGCCGCGGATTGGTCCGATCGTCGCACGGACGAAGCGGAGCACGGCAGACCCGGTGAGATGTGGAGAGGTGCGTTCGTGCCGCGCCGGACGGCGCCGCCGAGTAATCCGAGCCGCAGACTCGCAAGGCGGAGCACTGAACTGAATCGGACGCTCCGGACGCGAGCGCGTGCGTCTTTCGACGCGTCTGCCCCCATCGGCGCGGTCACCTTACCCGTCGATCACGCGAAGGGCAACTGTGCGCATATTGCGACGGTCTTCGAGTCGACCACGGTGTCTGACACGAATTCTCAGCGGCGCACGGCGGCGTAGATCTCGAGCAGGCGCGCCGCGACGCGCTCGCGCGTGAAGCGCTGCTCTGCCTCCGCGCGGTTGCGCGCGGCGATGCGCCGATACGCGTCCGGGTCCGCGAGGAGCGCGGCGAGGCGGTCGGCGAAGCACGCGGGGTCCGTGCTCGTCGAGACGACACCGTGCACGCCGTCGACGAGCAGTTCGCCGAGCGCGCCCTCCGGCCGCGTGACGACCGGCAGGCCGTGCAGCATCGCCTCGAGGACGGCGTTCGACAAACCTTCGGGGTAGCAGGTGGGGAACAGGAAGACGCTCGCCTCCTCGAGCGCGCGCCACTTCGCTTCCCCGGTCACGTGACCGAGGAACTTCACGAAGCCGCTGCCCGTGCGCTCGACGTAGGCCCTGACCTCCGCCTCGTCCTCGCCGGCGCCCGCGATCCAGAGCTCGAGCGAAGGCAGCCCGGGCGCACGGCGCTCGCGGTATAGCCGGACGGCATCGATCGCGATGCGCACGCCCTTCGTCACGAGCAGGCGCGACATGAAGAGCGCTGCGGCGCGATCTGTCGGCGGCTCGCGCGGAGCGGGCGGCGCATTTCCCGCCCGCGGCCGCGCATCGGCGACCGTCGTCTCGATCCAGATCCGGCCGCCGTGTGCGCCGAGCCGCCGCAGCCCGTCCGCGAATCGCCGGCCGAGCACGATGTAGTCCGCGCCCCCGCCGTACGCGATCCTGAAGAACGCGCGCAAGCCGCGCCGCCGTGCGATCTTCCGCGCGAACGGCTCCTCCCAGCCCCTGAAAAAGATCAACCGCGGCGCGCTCGACAGCCGTGCGATCAGCAGGAAGAGGCCGTCCCGGAGGAACGACTTCGCGTTCAGCGACGGATTGAAGTGCAGCAGCGCATAGTCGCGCCGCGCGAGCTTCACCGCGAACCGCACATAGTTCGCGACGAGCCGGGCGATGCGCGCGTGCAAAGGCTCGGGGTGCGCCCGGTTGACGTAGAAGTACTCGACGTTCGTGCTCTCGTGGAGCCGCAGCACGTTGTAGTAGTTCGCAACGCCGCCGACGTTCCCGCGCAGGTCGGGCGTCAGGATCAGCACCGGCCGAGCGTCGGCCGCGGCGTCAGACGTCGAGGCCGGCGAGCACGCGCTCGCTTCGCCTGGTCCAGGTGTAATGCTCATGAAAGTCCTCGAAAGCGCGCTGCGCGAGACGCTCGCGCAGCGCCGCATCCTCCGCGAGGCGCTCGATCGCATGCGTCCACGCATCGGCATCGTCGGCGGGAACGAGCAGCGCGTTGACGCCGTCCGAGAGCACCTCGCGGACGACGGGCAGCGCCGAGGCGACGATCGCGAGCCGGCACGCCATGTACTCGAAAAGCTTGAGCGGCGACATCCATTCGCCGATGTCCGCGCCGCTCGTCACGATCACGCGCTGCCGGGACGGCAACAGCGCGATCTGCAGGCGGCGCAGATGCGCCGCGACGCGCCGGTGCTCGACGTGCCCGTGCGCGAACAGATTGCCGTGCTCATCCAGCTCGCGGATCCGGCGCACGTCGTCGCCGGTGCCGCCGAGGACGTGAAAATCGTACTGCGGCAGCCGGCGCGCGAGCGCGGCGACGAGGCGGGCGCCCTTCCCGGGCAGGAGGCTTCCCGCGTAACCGATCTGGACGATGCCCGGCCGCCCCGGCCATTCCTGCGGCGCCGCGTCCGGCGCCTGCGCCGGCGCGTCGGCCGCGTCGTGCGCGACGACGAGCCGCTCGGCGCCGAGCCCCGGATAGAGCGCGGTGAACCGCTTCGCCAACGCGCCGGAGATCACGACGAGCCGCGCGAAGTTCTTCGCCTCGATGAGCCTTTGAACGAGACGCGCGTCGGCCGCCGTCTGCGGCGGCATGTGCGCCTCGTAGACGATCGGCGCGCCGATCCCGACGGCCGTCAGGAGACTGTAGAGATCCCGGCCATAGACCAGCTCCGGAGGCGGCGGCCGCCGCACGTTCCGCGCGGCCGCGACGGTGCGCGTGAGGCGCTTCAGCCCGGGCACCGGCACCGGCGGCAGCCGCGCGATCGGAAAGCGCCTCGGGACGCCGTAGTACGCGTACACGTCTTCCTCTGCGCCGGAAAGGTAGGCCAGCAACGTGACGTCGTGGCGGCGGCCCGCGAAGGCATTGCACATCTTCATCACGTGCACGCTGTTCGCCTGAGCCGACGGCAGCCTCGAAGCGGAGAGATAGCGGATCCTCATGGAGCCCCCGCGGCGAGCAGCTCGGCGAAGAACGCCTCGAGCCTCGCCACGTTCCTCTCGCGATCGCAGTGCTCGCGGACGAAGGCCAGCGCGCGGCGGCCGATCGTCTCGCGCAGCGCCTCGTCCGAGATCAGCCGCTCGACGTCCGCCCTGAACGACGCATAGTCCCCTCCTGCGCAGAGGCCGATCCCGTGCTTCGCGAGCAGCGCTCCCGGATCGAAGCGCAGGCTCGCGACCGGCTTGCCGTGCGACCAGGCCTGGATGAACACGTTCGGAAAGCCCTCGGGATCGCAGGTATGGGCGAGCAGCAGGCACCGGCTCATCAGCGCATCGAGCGCGTCGCGGGGCTGATGACCCAGGTAGCGGAAGTTGCGCGGCAGGCCGTCCGATTCGACGAGCCGCCGATACGCCCGGTCCTGGATTTCGCCCGCCATGCGAAACTCGACGCCGGTATGCTCGAGGTCCGCCGCGAGGCGCACGAATTCTTCCGGGTTCTTGCTCTGCTTGAGGTTCGCGGCCCAGAGCACGTAGCGCTGCGGCATCCCGGTGTCGACGCCGGGCCCTGCCCCGTCCGCAGCGGATGCGACGCCCCCAGCGCCGTCCGGCGCTCGTACCGGCCGCGCGCAGTTGTGGATCACGACGTGACGGCCGGTCGCTCTCGCGGGAATCTGCCCCGCGTGCTGGTAGACGATGCCGTCGACGAGCCGAAGCGCAAGATGATTCACGGCGCCCGATGCGGCGATCCGCGCGCGGCCGAGCGCGCGTGCGCTCCGCCTCAAAGGGCCGAGCTCCGCTGCGCGGAACGGCTTCGCGGCGAACGGGCGCAGGTCGTTGACGTGCGAGACCGCGAACACGAACTTCGCGCCCGACCGACGCGCGCCGAGCACGCTGCGCAGCAGGTGACGCTTGTTGAAGCGCCAGTACACGATCTGCGGCCGAACCTCGGCGAGCGCACGCTCGAACGCGGCGCCGAAGCGGCCGCGCAGCGGATGGATCTCGTAAGGATGCATGCGGTGCCCGGCCTGCGGCCGGCACACCGCGTAGACGACCTCGTGGCCGCGGGCGGCGAGCGCCGTCGCGATCTCGTGGCACTGCGTTTCGCTGCCGCCGGCGATGTGGTCGATGTGACGGTTGACGATCAGGATCCGCACTGCTCGAAGCCGGAACGAGGGCGCCGGGCACCGGCGCGATTCAATGCACTACTCCGAACGCGCGCAGGAAGCGGGTTTCCTTGCCGGGGAAGAGCGTGGCCATGAGCTCGCGCTGCTCGGCGGTGAGCGCGAAGTAGCGCATGTAAAGCGCGAATGCGATGCTCCAAAGCACGACGCCGAGCGTGAGCAGCAGCGCAGGCTGCAGCGGCACGAGCTCGCGTGCCGCGACGGACAACACGACGAACGGCGCCCACGCGAGCGCCGTGCGCGCGATGAACCGTCCCGCGCCCTGCCACCTTGCGAGGTCCCTCACGAACCACCATACGAAGAGGTGCTTCATCAGGTGGGCCGACCCTGAAGCGAGCATCGCGCCCGCGATGCCGATTCTCGGGATCAGCACGAGCAGCGCGGCGACGTTGTACAGGCTGAATATGCGGCTCGCCAGGATGATGTGCGCCTTCTCCTTGAGCTGTGCGACGAGCGTGATTGGAATGTCCACGGAGTTCGCCGCCGCGAAGAAGAACACGATGGTCAGAAGCGGCGCGTATTCGAGGAACCTGCCGGCGAAAAGAACCTCCACCAGCTCGTAATGCCAGCAGGCGACGAACAGGAAGACCGGCACCATGACGACGAAGCCGAACGTCACGAGCAGCGAGAAGTACGTTTGCACGCGCCCGACGTTCTTCTTGTAGTTCAGCGAGAAGAACAGCGGGCGGACGACGGACTCGAGCAGCTTGAGCGGCGTCGCACGATAAATCGTCTGGCTCAGCTGCGTGCAAAAGGAGTACGCGCCGACGGCGACGGGATCGAGATACGCGGCGATGAAGAAGTTGTCCGTGCGCGTGCGCAAGGGCAGCGTTCCGGCGTCGTTAAAATTGTAAAAAATTCCATATTTAAAAAGGCGCTTACGGTCGCCCGGCGGCAGCTCGTCGGCCGTGCCGCTCTGCCGGTCCGCGCGCAGCATGTAGTGGTATTTCAGGCCGGCATAGAGGAGCAGATAGGCCGCGAGGTCGATCACGAACACCGTCATGAGATCGATGCCGAAGCCGTAACCTGCCGTCGCATACAGCACGGCCTTCGAGATTGCGAACAGCGCCTGCATCATGAGGTTGTGCTGCTGCAGCAGGTGGGACGACAGGGCGATCGTCAGAATCGAGCACTGGAAATGCACGAGCGCGAGCCCGGCGAAGATCACGAAGAGAGACCGGTAGTCCGTGATGTCGAAGAACGGCGCGACCCTCGGCCAGGCGGCGAAGATCAGAGCCAGCACGGCAGCGGTGGTGACGAGCCGGATGAGGCCGATGCGGCGCACGAGGCGGTCCGCGATCCGGTTCTCGCCGCTCTTCAGATACTCCGGCTGATAGCGCCGCAGCGTGTGCTCGAGCCCGAACGACGCCGCGGCGGCGAGCAGCGGCAGCAGCGCATAGAACAAGCTGTAGACGCCGTACTCGGCTTCGGACAGCAGGCGCACCAGCAGCACATAGCCGATGAAGCCCGCGACCTGCCCGGGCGGCCGCAGGAGGAGCGTATGGAATACCGCTCGTCTGGCACGCTGTTTGCTGTACAGGCGCGTCATCGGTAGCGGTCGCAACTGACCGCGCCAATCCGAACGTAAACAAGCCGTCCGTGGCGTTCTTCTTGCAGCACCGTTTCATCCTGACACGGTGCCGCGGGGGGCGGCAACTGCGCGGGGATACGGGGGGTGCGCAGGCAAGGGCTTCGCCAGGAGGGTGAAGGATTCGATGAGGATTTCGATTTTCGGATTGGGATATGTCGGCGTCGTTTCGGCCGCCTGCCTCGCCCGTAATGGACACGCCGTGGTCGGCGTCGACACCAACCCCACGAAGGTGGCGCTGATCAACGACGGTGCGAGTCCGATCGTCGAGAAGGGGCTCGACGAGCTCCTGCGGAACGCGGTCGCCGAGGGCCGCTTGCGGGCGACGATGAACGCGGCGGACGCCGTCGCCGCCTCGGACGTGTCGCTGGTTTGCGTCGGGACGCCGGGCAACGGCAACGGCAGCCTGAACCTCGCCTTCGTCGAGCGCGTCTGCCGGGACATCGGCCGCGCGCTGGCCGGCGTCGACGATTGGCGGCTCGTCGCGGTCCGGAGCACGATGCTTCCCGGGTCGATGCGCAATCTCGTGATACCGGCACTCGAGCAGGCTTCGGGCAAGCGCGCGGGCGCCGACTTCGGCGTCTGCTTCAATCCCGAGTTCCTTCGCGAGGGCAGCGCCGTGCATGACTTCGACGATCCGCCAAAGACCGTGATCGGCGAGATCGACGAGCGCAGCGGCGACGTGCTCGCGTCGCTCTACGAGCATCTGCCCGCGCCGCTGTTTCGCACCGACCTCGGCACGGCCGAGATGGTCAAGTACGTCGATAACGCGTGGCACGCGCTCAAGGTCGTGTTCGCGAACGAGATCGGCAACATCTGCAAGGTCGCGGATATCGACAGCCACGCGGTCATGGACATTTTCTGCCGCGACACGAAGCTGAACCTGTCGCCCTGTTACCTGAAGCCCGGCTTCGCATTCGGCGGCTCGTGCCTGCCGAAGGACGTGCGCGCGCTCACGCACTACGCGAGGAGCAACGACGTCGACACGCCGGTGCTCTCGTCCGTCCTGGCGAGCAACGAGCTGCAGATCCGCCGCGCCTTCAGTCTCTTGCAGGCGTATGGCCGCCGGCGGATCGGCGTGCTCGGCATGAGCTTCAAGGCGGGCACGGACGACCTGCGGGAGAGCCCGCTCGTCGGCCTGATCGAGCTCCTCATCGGCAAGGGCTACGAGCTCTCGATCTACGACCGAAACGTGAGCCTCGCGAAGCTGATCGGTGCGAATCGGGACTACATTCTGGAGCACATTCCGCACATCGAAAGGCTGATGGTCGACGACCCGCACCGGCTCGTCGAGCGCTCGGACATCCTCGTCGTGGGCACGGCGGAGGCGGAGTTCTCGAGCATTCTGCGGAACGTTTCCCGCGACACGGTCATACTGGACCTCGTGCGATTGGACGATGCTTTACGAGAACGACCGGCCTATCAGGGCATATGCTGGTGAGGCAAAGCGACCGCGCCGCGTCCTGATCATCGTCGAGAACCTGCCGGTGCCGTTCGACCGCAGGGTGTGGCAGGAGGCCACGACGCTGCGCGCGGCGGGCTATGAGGTCTCGATCATCTCGCCGAAGCGGGACGGCTATACGCGCTCGTACGAATGCCTGAACGGCGTGCACATCTACCGGCACCCGCTGCCGTTCGAGGCGGACGGCGCGCTCGGCTATGCCGCCGAGTACGTGACTGCGCTGTTCTGGGAGTTCGTCCTCGCGGTGCGCATCGCCGCGACCCGCGGCTTCGACGTGATTCACGCCTGCAACCCGCCGGACCTGATCTTCCTCGTCGCGCTGCCGTTCAAGCTGCTCGGCAAGAGGTTCGTGTTCGACCATCACGACATCAATCCCGAGCTCTACGAGGCGAAATTCAACAAGCGAGGCTTGTTCTACCGGACCCTGTGCTGGCTCGAGCGCCTGACCTATAGGACGGCCGACCGCGCGATCGCGACCAACGAGTCGTACCGCCGCATCGCCATAGAGCGGGGCCGCAAGTCGCCGACCGACGTCGCCGTCGTGCGCAGCGGCCCG
>Ga0079224_100011660_pt1 | contig 12124 bp, 9 predicted proteins | sample Stecom2015_FD_80414 | JGI IMG/M metagenome (GOLD analysis project Ga0079224, IMG submission 80414) | Agricultural soil microbial communities from Utah to study Nitrogen management - Steer compost 2015 | ecosystem: Environmental > Terrestrial > Soil > Agricultural land | place: USA: Utah... | reverse complement strand
GTCGTGGCTGCCCATCTCCCGTACCCGCCCACCGTCGAGGACGACGATGAGGTCCGCCATCCGTACGGTGGAGAAGCGGTGGGAGACCAGCAGGGTGACCTGGCCGTGGTGGCCGCCGGAGCGCGCCGCCGCCGCGAACCGCTCGAACAGCGCGTGCTCGGTCTGCGGGTCCAGGGCCGCGGTCGGCTCGTCGAAGACCACCAGCAACGGGCCGTCCCGCATCAGCCCGCGGGCCAGCGCCAGCCGCTGCCACTGCCCCCCGGACAGCTCCACCCCGCCGTCCCAGACGCTCCCGAGCTGGGTCTCCAGGCCGCGCGGCAGACCGTCCACGACGGACGTGGCACCCGCGCGCGCCAGCGCGGCGCCCACCGCGGCCCGGTCCTCCAGCCGGGGCAGGTCCGCGACCCCCACCGACTCGCGGACGAGGAACTCCAGGTGGGCGTAGTCCTGGAACGCGGTGGAGACGCGGGCCCGCCAGGCGTCGCCGGGGACGTCGGCGAGGTCGACGCCGTCGACCAGGATCCGGCCACGGTCCGGGCGGTAGAAGCCGCACAGCAGCTTGATGAGGGTGGTCTTGCCGGCGCCGTTCTCGCCCACGAGCGCCACCACCGACCCGGCGGGCAGGTGCAGGGATACGCCGTCCAGGACCGGCCGGGCCGAGTCGGGGTAGGCGAAGCTGACCTCCCGCACCGCGATGCCGTCGCGCGGGCGCTCGGGCACGCTCGCCGGTGTGGCCGGCACCCGGCGCTCGCCGCGGGCGTACCGCTCGAGCCACACGAACCGCCTGGCCATCGTGAGCACGCGCAGGAACTGCACGAAGTAGAGCACCCCGGCGAGGACCGCGTTGTTGAGCTGGGAAGCCAGGCCGACGACGAGGACGACGTCACCGGGAGTGGCCGCCCCGTCGACCGCCAGGAGGAGCACTCCCGCGACCGCCCCCGCGTACGCCACGCCGGAGATGACCCCGTCCAGAGACTTCAGGGCGGCCGCCTTCCAGGTGGCGCGGTTGCGCACCGCCAGCACCCTCCCCGAGGTCCGGTGGTGGCGGTGCAGCAGGGCGGCGTCCAGGCCGAACACCCGCACCTCCTTGCCGGCCTCGGCGGAGGTCGCCACGTCGAACAGGTGCCGGCGCAGCCGTTCCGCCTCCGCGGTCCGCTCCTCGGCCTTCTCCTCGGCGTCCCTGGCCCGCTTGCCGAGCACGACCGACACCGCAGCCACGGCCGGCAGCAGGAGCAGCGCCGGGTGGACCCGCGCCAGCAACAGCGCCGAGGCGGTGAGCGTGACCAGTGCCCGCACCACGCCGGCGGTGGCGTTGACGCTCGCCGCCAGGTCCTGTCGCCGCTCCCGGATGAGGTGGGCCCGGTCGAGGTAGTCCGGGCGCTCATGGTGCGCCAGCCCGTCGGTGCCGCCCATCAGGCGCATCAGCCGCTCGCTGGCGAGACCCCCGGCCCGCTCGAACACCGCGAACACGCAGTCGACGTAGTAGAAGACCACGACCAGCAGGGCCGCGAACGCCACCGAGGCCACCACGGCCGCGACCAGGCCACCGCCCAGGTCGCCGGCGACGGCCGCGTCGACCAGCAGCTTGCCGGCGTACGCCGCGGCCGGGAAGGTGAGTGCCATGAGCACCCCGGTGACGAGCTGGAAGGTGGCGTGCAGCGGCGCGGCCCGGAAGCTGAGCGCCATCAGCACCCGGTAGGCATGCAACGACTCACGCACCGGCCGGGCTCTTTTCGGTGAACCGTGCGGCCTGCAGGGTGAACACCTGCGCGTACCGGCCGCCGGCGGCCAGCAGCTCCTCGTGGGTGCCGTCCTCGACGACGGCGCCGTCGGCGAGCACCACGATCCGGTCGGCCCGTCGCACGGTGGAGAACCGGTGCGAGATGAGGATGGTGGTCAGCCCCTCGGTGAGCTCCAGGAACCGGCCGTAGAGCTCGGCCTCGGCGCGCACGTCCAGCGCGGCGGTGGGCTCGTCGAGCACGAGCACGCGCGCCCCCGCCTGGACGGCGAACATGGCCCGCGCCAGCGCGATCCGCTGCCACTGGCCACCGGACAGGTCGGTGCCGCCGGTGTACGCGCGCGACAGCACGGTGTCCCAGCCGTGCGGCAGCGACTCGATGAGCTCGCGCGCCCCGGCCTGCTCGGCGGCCGCCACCAGCCGGGAGCGGTCGGCGGCGTACGCCGGTGCGCCCAGCCCGATGTTGTCGGCGGCCGACAGCTCGTAGCGGGTGAAGTCCTGGAACAGCACGGCGATCCGCTCGCGCCACGCCACCGGGTCCACCTCGGACAGATCGACGTCGTCCACGGTGATCCGGCCGGCGGTCGGCTCGTACAGGCCGCACAACAGCTTCACCAGCGACGTCTTGCCGGCGCCGTTCTCGCCCACGATGGCCAGTGGCCGCCCCGCCTCGATCCGCAGGTCCAGGCCGTGCAGGGCGTCGCGGGCCGCGTGCGGGTAGCGGAACCGAACGCCGTGGAAGGTGATCGCCCGGCGGGGTGCCCGCGGCGGCAGCGGCGTGACGCGCCGCCGGTCCGGGCGGTCGGCGGCCAGGCGGCGTTCCAGCTCCAGCATCTTGGGCACCGACACCGCCGCGAACGACAGGTACGCGTTGGCGTCGTCGAACGCGACGTAGATGTTGGCGCCCGCCAGCGCCTGCGTGTAGACCCCGACCGCCGCCAGCCCGAGGTGCCCACGGGCGGCGGCGTAGGCCACCAGCCCGTACGAGAGCAGGTTGATGACCAGCACCGTGGTACTGGCGCCGAGCACCACCCGCGCGCGGGGGCGGCGCACCTTCCACACCGGCTCCATGGCGGCCAGCCACGCGGCCCGGAACCGGGCGACGAGCCAGTCGAGGATCCCCCAGACCCGGATCTCCTTGGCCGCGGACGGGGTGAGGGCCAGGTCGCGCAGGTACTCGGCGCGGCGCAGGGTGTCGCTGAGCCCGTAGGTGACCCGGCCCACCCGCACGTACTCCCGTTGCATGACGTGGAGCACGACCGGCCAGACCACCAGCCAGGCCAGGCCGAGCCACCAGTGGAAGGTGAGCAGGATCGCCGCCGACCCGAGGGCCTGCACCCACGACGGCAGCACCCAGGCCAGCCCCTCGATGGCGAGGTCCGGACGGTTGTTGTCCACGCCCAGCCCGCGGGCGATCCGCAGCTGGGCGAGCACCTCCGGGTCCTCCAGGTGGGCGATCCCGGTCGGCCGGCCGACCGCCGCGATGAGGCGCTCCCGCAGGTGCCGCTCCACCCGGCGGCCGAGGTCGCGGGCGAGCGCCTCGGTGAGCGGGCCGGACACCCGTTGCGCCACCATCAGCGCGGCGACGGCGGCGAGCAGGCCGAGCGTGGTGCGGCCGGCCGGCGAGCCCAGCCCGCCGTCGACGGCGGCGGGGATGGACCCGACCAGCAGACCGGTGGCGACGGCGACCGCGACCGGCAGGACCGCCGAGGCGACGACCCCGGTGGCGAACAGCCAGGTCCCGACCTGGTGGACGCGGGGCAGCAGGCGCAGGACGGCGAGGATGCCGGCGACGGCCGGCGGCAGGGTGGGCCGCCACCGGCGTCGCGGGGACGCGGGCCATTGGGGCCGCGGCACCGGTGACGCGTCCGCGGCGCTCATCCCGCACCCCCGGTACGGGCGGCCCCGGACGATGACGTCAGTATCGTTGTCAGTGAGCCATTGGTGTGACCATGTTCCCGATGGGATGACGCTGGCATGGCGTCACTATGGCATCAATTTGCCATCTAGGCAAGGTGGCAGCTCCTCCGGCTACCCGAGCGCCGGGCCCCGGGGCCAGGTGTCAGGCCGGCCCCGTTTGGGGGCCGGCCGCCTGCCATCCGGGTACGCGACGGTGGGCGCCGACGGTGGCGCGTCCGCGAACGGATGCGGGGTGTCGCGGCGTCAGACCTACCGGATCGCCTGCGGGCGCGGGCGGAACACCGGATGGCAAGCGGCCGGCCCCTGAGGGGGCCGGCCGCCTGTCGACCGTGGCGTCCGCGGCGTCAGCGTTGCTCAGGCTGCCGCTGACCCGACTTGCCCATGCCGAACGCCGTGGTCGCGAGGCCGAGCAACGTGATCACCGCTCCGGTGATGACGTTGTTGACGACCACCGCCGCCGTGTTCACGGCACCGCTGACGACCCACGGCGACACGATGGTCCAGATCCCGAGCACGGGAACCAGCCACGACAGGCCGTGGGTGCGACCGAACGCTGAGGCGAAGCCGAGCGCGAGCAGCGCCACGGCCACCCCGATGACGAGGTTGTTGATCGTGATCGTCGACAGGTTGCTGAAGCCGACCACCCACGGCGAGATCGCCAGGTAGACACCCGCCAGGAAGGCGAGACCCTCGGTGATCTGGGTGGTCGGCGATTCCGCCACCCGCTCGTACGGCATCCGCATCGTGGCGATGTCCGGATGCTCCTCGATGCGGTGCGTCGGTGTAGCCATGACGCGCCCTCCTTCTCCCTAGCCGCTTCAGCAGCTCCACCCCTCTGTTCCCCGCTCCCGGGGGAAGGTATTCATCTCGCCGGGCCGCCACGTGGCTCGCCGGGTCGCACATCCCCCCTCTCAGCCCCGGCCCGCGGCGACAGCCGCCCGGCCCGTTCAAGATCACACGTAGACTCGGCCCATGACCGCGACCGTCCCGGGGCTGGTCGAGGTGGCCCGCTCGGATCCGGCGCTGCGTACATTCCTGCGGGGCCTGGGCGGCATCGAGCCGGTCGGTCTCGCGGACCGGGCCCGGCGGCTGGCCGGACGGTCCGTCACCGGCGACGCCGAGGCACGGGCGCTGGACCTCGCGATCGGCCTGGTCGATCTCACCACGCTGGAGGGCGACGACACCCCCGGTGCGGTACGGGACCTGTGCGCCCGGGCCCGCCGGCCCGACCCCACCGACCCGACCTGCCCGGCCGTGGCTGCGGTCTGCGTCTACCCGGCGCTGGTGGCCACCGCCGCCGCGGAGCTGGCCGGGTCCGGGGTCCGGGTCGCGAGCGTCGCCACCGCCTTCCCCTCCGGCCAGGCACCCCTGGAGGTCCGGCTGGCCGAGGTCGCCGCGGCGGTCGCGGACGGCGCCGACGAGATCGACATGGTGATCAACCGAGGCGCGTTCCTCAGCGGCCGCTACCGGCAGGTGTACGAGGAGATCGTCGCGGTCCGCCAGGCGTGCGGCGGTGCCCGCCTGAAGGTGATCCTCGAGGCCGCGGAGCTGGCCACCTACGACAACGTCCGGCGCGCCGCGTGGCTGGCGATGCTCGCGGGCGCGGACTTCCTCAAGACCTCCACCGGCAAGGTCCGGCCCGGAGCGACCTTCCCGGTCACGCTGGTGCTGCTGGAGGCGGTGCGCGAGGCCGCCGCCACCCTCGGCCGCGAGGTCGGCGTCAAGGCGGCCGGGGGCATCCGCTCCGCCCGCGACGCGCTCCGGTACCTCGTGCTCGTCGACGCGGTGCTCGGCGCGGACTGGCTGCACCCGGACCGGTTCCGGCTCGGCGCCTCCGCGCTGCTGACCGACCTCGTGGCGCGCCGCACCCGGGTGGCCGGCGGGCGGGCGGACGAGCCGGAGCGGAGCTGACCGTGGCCGGGCTCGCGTACCCGCCCGACCGCGCCTCGCCCCGGATCGCGGACCTCCGCAGCTCGTACGGGCTGTTCATCGACGGCGACGTCGTCGAGCCCGCCAGCGGCCGGTCCCTCGCCTGCGTCAACCCCGCCACCGGCCAGACGCTGGCCGAGGTGGCGGAAGCGGACCAGCGGGATGTCGACGCGGCGGTGGCGGCGGCCCGGCGGGCGCAGGACCGGGTGTGGGGCCGGATGCCCGGGCGGGAGCGCGCCCGGTACGTGTACCGGATCGCCGGGATCGTCGAGGAACGGGCACGGGAGCTGGCGGTCCTGGAGGCGCTCGACACCGGCACGCCGGTCCGCCGCACGCGGGAGGTCGACGTCCCCGAGGCCGCCGCGACCTTCTTCTCCTACGCCGGCTGGGCGGACAAGCTGGCCTACGCCGGCCTCGGCCCCGACCCCCGGCCCGCCGGCGTCGCCGGGCTGATCCTTCCCTGGTACCGCCCGCTGCTCTCGCTGGCGCGGCAGGTCGCCCCGGCGCTGGCGTGCGGCACCACCGTCGTCGTCAAGCCGGCCGGCACCGCCCCGCTGGCGGCGCTGCGGTTCGCCGAGATCTGCCGGCAGGTCGACCTGCCGCCCGGGGTGGTCAACGTCGTCTGCGGAGGCGAGGCCACCGGCGCCGCCGTGGCCGGCCACCCGGGGGTGGACGCGGTGAGCGTCACCGGACCGGCCGAGGTGGGCCGGCGGGTGGCGGCGGCGGTCGCGGGTACGCGGACGCGCCTCAGCCTGGAGCCCGGCGGCCCGGTCCCCCTCCTGCTGTTCGACGACGCGCCCCTCGGCGAGGCGGTCGAGGCGGTCGTCGACGCCACCGTCCAGCCACCGTTCGGCGTGGCCCCCCACCTGCTGGTGCAGGAGTCGGTCCACGACGAGGTGCTGGCGGCGCTGACCCGGCGGATGACCGGACTTCGGGTGGGCGACCCGCTGGACGCGAACACCGACCTCGGCCCGGTCAGCACCGCCGCCCGCCTGCGGCACGTGCGCGACCTGGTCACCGGCGCCGAGGCGGACGGCGCGCGGCGGTGGTCGCCGCCGTCCGACCTGCCCGACCGCGGGTACTGGTTCCCCCCGACCGTCCTGGCCGGCGTCGCCCCGGCACACCGGGTCTGCCACGTGCCCGTGCCGGGTCCGGTGCTGCCGGTGCTGACGTTCCGCACCCCGGACGAGGCGGTGGCGATGGCCGGCGGCGGCGGGTACGGCCCGGCCGCCGGGGTCTGGAGCGGCGACGGGTCCCGGGCGCTCGCGGTCGCCGACCGGCTGCGGGCCGGCACCGTGTGGGCGAACACGTCCCACCGGTCCGACCCGGCCGCGCCGGCCGGCGGGTACACCGGGTACGGGCCGGGACAGCGGCACGGGTGGGAGGCGTACCTTGCGGTCTGAGGCGACCTCACCGGGACCCGCGGCGACCGGGGCGTACCGGATGTTCGTCGGCGGGCGGTTCACCGCCGCCAGGTCCGGCCGCACCTACCGGGTCGGCGGCGCGACCGTCCCGCTCGCCGCGGGCGAGGACGTCGACGACGCGGTCGCCGCCGCCCGGGCCGCGTTCGCCGGCTGGTCGGGTGCTGCCGCGTACCACCGCGGCCGGACCCTCTACCGGGTGGCCGAGGCGCTGGAGGCCCGCGTGGCCGTCTTCTCCGCCGTCGGCGTCGGGGCGGACGAGCTGTGCCTGGCCGTGGACCGCTGGGTGTGGTACGCGGGCTGGGCGGACAAGGTGGCGCAGGCGTACGGCCGGACGCACCCGGTCGCTGGCGGTGACCTCACCGTCTCGGCCCCGGCGCCCGTCGGGGTCGTCGGCGCCGCGGCCCCGGCCGACGCGGGCCTGCTCGGCCTGGTGGGTGTCGTGGCACCGGCGGTCGTGGTCGGCAACACGGTGGTGGTGCTGGCGGCGGAGGCGGACCCGTTGCCGGCCCTGGCGCTCGCCGAGGTACTGGCCACCTCGGACGTGCCCGGCGGCGTCGTGAACATCCTCACCGGACGCCTGGAGCCCACCGCGACGCTCCTGGGCTCGCACACCGGCGTCGACGCGCTGGACCTGACCGGCGTGGACGGCCCGCTGGCGGCCCGGCTGGAGCACCTCGCGGCCGCGCGGGCGGCCGTGGTACGCCGAGCGCCGGGTCCGGTGGACTGGCGGGCCGATCCGGGGACCACGGCCATGACCGACCTGCTGCGGACCAGGACCGTGTGGCACCCCCGGGGGACGTGAGGCCGTCGGGCACGCGCCGGCGGCACCGACCGAGCGGCACGGGTACCGGGCGGACCCGGAGGCACGGCCCCGGTGGCACGGCCACGGTGGCACGGGCACGGTGGCACGGGCACGGTGGTACGGATCGGACTCGGGCTGACCGACGGTACCGGCCCGACTAAGGTGTACCCGGAGATTCACCGGGGATCCGGAGGTGCCGTGACGGAAACGCCAGCGCCCGACCGACTGTGGGCTGAGGTGGGGATCGACCCGGTCAAGGTCGCGCTACCACCGGTACCGCAGCGGCAGCGGCGGGACGACGGTCTGGTCGGGTACACATTGCGCGCGTACCGGCCGGCCGGCCGGATCACGCCCACCGACGCCCCCGACGAGGTCGAGGAGGACCCGTTCGCGGCCGAACCGGAGGCGGCGGTCGACGACCTCGGCGGCAACGAGGTCGGTCGGGAGCCCGGCGAGGAGCACCTCCCCGGTACGGGACCGCCGGCGGAGCCGGAGGAGGAGCTCGAGGACCTCCAGGAGATCGCGGAGGAGCCGGAGGAGCTCGACGAGGAGGTGCCGCTGTTCCTCAGCCACCGGGGCCGCCTGCTGCTGTTCGGCAGTCCCGAGTCACTGGTCGACTTCGTGCGCTCCGACCAGCCGCACGACATGCGGCAGCTGGACGAGTGGCCCACGGTGGTGAAACGGATCCAGCCGCAGGACGTCTCGCCCTCCGAGGACGACACCTACGAGCTCGACCTGGTGGTGGAGAACCTGCGCGGCGGCCACGACGCCTGGGACCTCCGGTTGCTCATCTCGGCGGGCGAGTTCGCCCGGGACGCCGGCTACGCGCTGCGCCTTCCCGCGGTCATCCGCGCGATGTCCCCCGGGTCACCACTGGACGACCTCGACGACACACTACGCGCGGCCGCCGCTGGAGGGTTGCGCGGCATGCTCGCCCGCCGGCGCCTGCGGCGGTTCGGGGTGCAGCAGGCGAGTCTCGGTTGGCGTAACGTCATCAACAGGATTTCTGCGGCCGTGGACTGGCACGACTGAGCCGGGACGGGAGAGCATCGGGATCGTGACCAGAGCCCGGCGCGGCGAACCGGGCGAGGAAGGAGGTGTCGCGGTGGCACTGGTGCGGGTGTACTGCGGTCTCGCGACAGCCGACCCGCTACGCCGGTCCGCGGACCCGGGCCCGACGCTGGTCGCGGTGGCCGTGGACGACCTCGGCCGGACCCTCGACGTACGCGAGCTCACCGACGACGCCCGGGGGTACGCGCGCCTCACCTCCCTGCTGGCCGAGCGCTCCACCGGCCCGTACTCGGTCGCCATCGCCGTGGACAGCGACGAGATGCTGGTGCCGCAACTGCTCATCACCGCCGGATGGGCGACCGCGGTCACCGGCCGGTCCGACGGGGACGCGTACGCGGACCGGTTCGTCGACTCCCTCGCGGGCCCCGGAGCGCAGCTGCGGCGCCGTGCGCTGGGCCTGGCCCGTGCCCTGCGCGCCGGCCTGCTGGCCGCCACCGCACTGCCCCCGCCGGCCGCGCTGGCGGACCTCAAGCCTCTCCTCGCCGCCGAGACTGCACTGGCCGCCGGCCGGCACGGCGCCGCGGTCGCGTTACGCGAGGTGCTCCGCGAGCTCTATCCCGCCGCGCTGCGCGCCTACCCGGACCCGTCCGACCCGGTGGCACTCGCCATCCTGGACGCGCTGCCGGAGCCGGCCGCGCTGGCGGAGCGGGACACCGCGGCGGCGATCGACTCCGTCGCCGCCAAGCTCGTCGGGGGCGCCGCCGACCGAGGGCGGATCGCGGAGGCCCTCACCGCCCTGCGGGTGGCCATCGCGGAGTCACCCCGCAGCGGGCTCGGTCCCGATGTCGCCGCCGCCGGGGCGCGCGCGGTACGCCAGGCGGTCGCCGCCGTCGGGTGTTGCGACGTCGCCCGGCGAGCGCTGGTCGACGCCCTGGCACAGCGGCTCACGGCGCTCTCCGCTCAGGCGACGCGGCCGGCTCCGACGCGCGAGGCCGCCGGCGCGGCACCCGCCGCGGTCGCGGCACCCGCGGCGCCGCGGCCCGACCCCGCGCCCGCCTCGCCGGCACCCGCCGGCGGCTGGGCCGCGGCCGCGGCCGCTGTGGCCGCGGCCGGCGCGGACAGCTGGTCCTCTCCGGCCATCGCCGCCGCCGGTGCCGGCGGCTGGGCGGCCGGGTCCGACCCGCAGCAGCCGGAGTCGACGGACCGCTCCCCGCGGTCCGGACCGGCCCGGTCGGAGCGGTACGCGGCGGCACTCGGGCGGCCCGTCTCGGCGCCACCGCCTCCCCCCGGCATCGTGCCGATCACCTCCGCGTCCCCGGCGGCCGCCGGGGACGCACCCGGGGACGCCGCGGTGCGGGTACCGACGCCCAGGCCCGCTCCGGAGGGCCCACCCCCCGGCAGCCGGGACGCCTGGCCGACCAAGGCGCCGGCCGACGACGCGGCGCCGCCACCGGTCCCCTCCTCCCCGGCTCCGGCCGGTCGGCCACGGTCGGCTCCCGAACCCGCCACCACAGGGACCACCCGGACCGGCCCTCCCCGGCCGGGGAGGGTGACACCGCCGTGGCTCGCCGACGACCTACGGCCACCGGAGCCACCACCGCTGCGCCTGGTGGAGCCGTCGTTCGCACCGGAACCGCCGGTGCCCGCGGAGGCCGCCAGCGGGCCCGACCACCGGTCGGCGCCGCCGCTGCGGCTGGTCGAGCCCGAGGTCAGCCCGCGCAGTGCACCGCCGGTGGACGCAGAGGAAGGCGACGAGGACCTGTTGATCTTCGCGCAGGCGAGGTCGGCGTGGTTCAACGGCGCGTACGCGGCCCAGGGCCAGTGGACCTCTCCGATGGACGAGGGCTGGCGGGCGGCCGAGCAGGCGGCGAACCCGTCCGTCGGGGACCTCACCCGGTCCGGGCTGCCGCGTCGCGTACCCCACGCCAACCTCGTTCCCGGGTCGCCTCCCTCCGACGGAGACCGACCCCTGCGAGTGGTCCGTGACCCGTCCCGCATCGCCGCCAACACCAGCGGTTACTTCAACGGCTGGCGGAAGGGCCAGGAGGTCGGCGGGTATCCGCTGGGCAACCGGGTCAGCAGCAAGGGCGGCGGGGCGTGGGAGTTCTCCCGCGACGACCGCCTGTCAGGCTGAGGCTCACCGCCCCACCACCGCCGGGTCGTCACCGACCCCCCTCGCCACCGACGGGTGCGCGGGTGCGCGTCCGCCCACTCCGGGTCCGGCGGGTCCGGCCACGTGGGCGTTCACGCACCGCGGACCCGCCGCCGCGCGGGTCACCCCGGCCCGTACCGGTCAGGCCGGTGCGACGGTGCGCTGGCGCCGCATCATCAGGACGTACTCCACCAGCGAGATCAGCACCTGCTTCGTGGACTCGCGGTCGCGGGCGTCGCAGGTGATGATCGGGATCTCGGGTGCGATGGCCAGCGCCTCCCGCACGTCCTCCACGTCGTGGTACTGGACCTTGTGGAAGCAGTTGATCGCCACCAGGTACGGCAGCCCCCGGTTCTCGAAGAAGTCGATCGCGGCGAAGCAGTCGGCCAGCCGCCGGGTGTCGACCAGAACGACCGCTCCGATCGCACCCCGCACGAGCTCGTCCCACATGAACCAGAACCGCGTCTGGCCGGGCGTGCCGAACAGGTACAGGATCAGGTCACGGTCGATCGAGATCCGACCGAAGTCCATCGCCACCGTGGTGGTCGTCTTGCCCGGCACCTCGTTGGTGTCGTCCACACCGATACCGGCCGACGTCATGATCGCCTCGGTGGTCAAGGGGGTGATCTCCGACACCGACCCGACCAGCGTGGTCTTGCCGACGCCGAAGCCGCCCGCAATGACGATCTTCGCCGCGGTCACCCGCGCCGGCGCCGGTCCGGTCATCCTCTCAGAGCCGTCGAAGTCCACTCAGCACCCTCTCCAACAGTTCCGTTCCCACCGCGTCGTCGCCGTCCAGCGAGGTCGGCTGGTGGACCGCCACCAGCCCCTCCGCCGCCAGGTCGGCGATGATGACGCGGGCCACGCCCAGCGGCAGGTGCAGCCGCGCGGCGATCTCGGCCAGCGACTGCAGCTTTCCGTCGCACAGGGCAATGATCTGCTGGTGCTCCTGCCCGTGGCCGCGGTCCGCGCCGACGCGGCCCAGCGCGGTCGTCTCCACCAGCGCCTCGAGGGCGATGTCCAGCCTCGGCCGGGTCCGGCCGCGGGTGACGGCGTACGGGCGCACCAGCGCACCGGCCGGCTCGTCGAGCTCCGCCATCGTCGCCCTTCACCGCCTTTCCAGATCGCCACCCGAGGCCTCCCCAGCC
>Ga0079224_100011659_pt1 | contig 12124 bp, 12 predicted proteins | sample Stecom2015_FD_80414 | JGI IMG/M metagenome (GOLD analysis project Ga0079224, IMG submission 80414) | Agricultural soil microbial communities from Utah to study Nitrogen management - Steer compost 2015 | ecosystem: Environmental > Terrestrial > Soil > Agricultural land | place: USA: Utah... | reverse complement strand
TCTGCCGCCCTGAGCAGGGCTCCACCCATACCAAAGGTTTCATCATCAGCATGGGGCGCGAATACCAGCCAGGGGCCTGGCGGCAATTCTGTGCATTGATAGGGAACCAGTACGTGTTCAGGCGTCATGGCGCGGATTGTAGGCGGTTTTGCCGGTTTTTTTTAGCGTTTTCTGGCAGCTCAGGGCATTTCATGTTTAAATCTGCGGCCTTTCGTAATTTGTAAGCAAACACCCGAAAAATCATGTTCCTGCAATTGATCAGCCAATGGATTCTGTCTCCGGTTCGCCATTTCCGGCTGTTCTATCAGTTTGTGCGCCAGGAATTCAGTGGCCAGTTTGCCGGCTCACTCGGTGGATTCCTGTGGCTGTTTGTGACGCCCATCGTCAACATCTCACTGTACTCCTTTGTATTCAGCGTGGTGTTTCGCGCACCGATTCCTGAAAATTTTGGTGACGTGCCGTTTGTGGTGTTTCTGATGATTGGATATCTGCCGTGGTTTGCTTTTGCGGACGCCATGGGCAGAGCCAGCGGACTGCTGCTGGAAAAGGCGCCACTGATCACCAAAGTGATGTTCCCGGTGCAGCTGATTCCAATGGTGGGCACCCTGGTGCCGTATATGGTTCACGGCATCGCGCTGTTTGTGTTTCTGATCTATCTGGCATTTAAAGGTTATCTGGCGTGGACCTGGCTGTGGCTGCCGGTTGCGCTGGCACTGCAGTTTCTGTTTACAGTAGGACTGGTAGCCATCCTGTCTGCTTTCTGTGTATTCCTGCGTGATGTACAGCAGATGGTGGCACTGATGATGACCACATGGTTTTTCCTGACGCCGATTATTTATCCGTTGTCGCTGCTGCCCGCACGTGTGCAACCGTTGATGATGCTGAACCCGATGCACAGTTTTGTGCAGTTCTACCGTGAGATTCTGCTGCTGGGCGAATTTCCGATGGTTCACTTCCAGGTGATGTGCATTGCAGCCGCGGTCAGTTATGTCTTTGGTGGCTGGCTGTTCATGCGTATCAAACACGCTTTTGGTGACGTTTTATAATGTACAGTATCTCCGTCGAAAACCTGTGCAAGGACTACCGCATTTATGCGCGGCCCCAGGATCGCCTGCTGGAGCTGCTGCTGCGCAAACCGCGCCATCGTGTATTCCATGTGCTGCAGGATATTTCCTTTAATGTGCTGGAAGGCAAAAGCCTGGGCATCATCGGTGACAATGGTGCCGGGAAATCCACATTGATGAAAACGCTGGTAGGCACTTTGCAGCCTAGCAGTGGCCGTCTTGATATCCGTGGCCAGGTTGCAGCCCTGCTGGAGCTCGGCGCCGGTTTCCATCCGGAATTCAGTGGCCGCCGTAATATCTATCTGAACGCCAGCCTGCTGGGTGTACCGGATGACAATATCCGCGAGCTGGAAGAAGAAATCATCGAGTTTTCCGAGCTGCGCGACTTTATCGATCAGCCGGTAAAAACCTACTCCTCCGGTATGTATGTGCGCCTGGCATTTTCCATTGCCACGATGGTGCGTCCGGATGTGCTGGTGATCGACGAAGCGCTGTCTGTTGGTGATATCGCCTTCCAGAAAAAATGCGTGCAGCGCATGAACGAATTCCGTCAGCAGAACAAGACCATGGTGTTCTGCAGTCACTCGATGTATCACGTTCAGGAATTGTGTGACACCGCGATCTGGCTGGAAAGAGGCCGCATCCGCGAGATCGGCAAAAGCGAGGACGTGGTTGCCCACTATGAAGACTGGTGCAACAGCCGCCGCGTTTATACCAAGGGCGAAGAACACGCCCAGGCTCACGCCAATGACGCGCCGGTTTCAGCCAAGGACTGCCGCATTATTCACACTGTTGTGCGTGATCTCGATGGTGAAATCATCGATGAAGTTGATCCGCTGCAGGACGTGGTTCTCGAACTGAAAGTGGAAGTGCTGAACGACAACGCACGCTGCTACTTCGGTTTTGCACTGATGAAAAATCTGGAAGAGGTGATTTCATCCTATCTGGCAACTGACAGGCCGGATGTTGAAAACGGTCCTTTCCGCAAAGGCGAAATCATCACTGTGCGTGTGCGACTGCAGAACCTGGCACTGCGTGCAGGCAACTTCCACGTACTGGGTGGAGTCTGTGATGACAGCGGCCTGCTGTGGTACGAAACCCGTCTCAGCAAGGAAGTCAAAATCAGACCCAACAAAGGCCTTGGCATTTTTGTTATGCCGTCTGAATGGACTGTTGAGCGCAACTAGTTTTCAACATGTGCCGGTGCTGTATCCGGCAACTGTGCATACGGCCTGACCTGCAGCACACGCGGACGCGACTGCGGTGAGCGTGCTTCCATAACCTGCATGTAGGCGTGGGTCACGATGTCCAGTTCTGTTTCTCCATCTTCAGAAAGCACTGTCTGCTTAGGATAAACGTAGACGGAATAGACCCCACTGTCATTAAATCCAAACCAGAGCCGTGCCGTCGCCCATTTTTCAGGAGGGATGATCTCCTGGAGTTGCCCGGGGCGAATGTCTTCTTTTTCGCGCAGGGCAATGATCTCTTCAACCAACTCTTCATCAAGGCCAGGAATCTGCATCATGGCTTCGCGCGTTGCGAAGTTCGGATTGATGGTGCGCGAGTTTCCGTAAATGGTAAAAGCTGCATCCAGATTCAGATCCCTGAACAGCTCATCAAAACCACGGATCAGACGAACTTCTTCAACCGTTTCAAACTCCGGACTGTTGCGCGCTTCGTAGGGAGGATCCAGACTCAGGTAATAGTCACTTTCTGCACCTATCACAGGTATGGTCAGATCATTCATGTCCGTCCAGTCAGCCCAGGCTGCCAGCAGCTCCTGCACCTGACGCGGATTGTGGTTTTCACCCAGACGATGCTCGATCAGTTCCTGCAAACGGTCGCGCTGTATGCGACTGAGATTGATCTTGCCTGCATGTTCGTAGATACGCACCACCAGATTCTCATCAACAGGGTAGTGCAATGTCAGTGGCTGACCGTTAAAACGATAGATGGGATTTCTGTATTCAGTCAGTGACTGCTGATTGTTGACCGTACCTGTAGGCTCGGGCATGCGCAGCATCATCAACTCCATTTCTGCCTTGTACATCGCATCCATGATGGTGGCAAAAGCCTGTGGCCCTTCACGGTGGTGGCGTGCGGTATTGGCAGACAGACGTATGCTGGAGGCCATCACTGTAACCAGCACAGTCAGCACCACAGCCGTCCACAGAACCATGATCAAAACTGCTCCGCGCTGTCGCTGCATGTTCATCTCAGAAAATCCTGCTGCGGGCGAATGCTGCGATGCTGGGTGACTGAAATCGGTGCCACTATTTCCAGATCCGGTTTGTCACTGTTTCTGTCCTGGGGCGACAGTTTGATATGTACGGCCAATGGCAGTGACTGCAGTTCACTGCCATCCCACTCATCGCGCCAGCGGCGTTCGAAATCCGGGGTCTCAAACAGATACTGTATCTGCAGACCGTAACCCGCAAGCAGGGTAACAGGCTCAGCATCATCAAGGCGCCGGGAGGGATTGTTGCTGAGCGCGGGTGCCAGTCGCAGTATCAGTCCTTCGTCACGAGTGGATTCCAGGCGCCAGGCTGTCAGGCCCGAAGCACGTTGTGGTGATACGGTGGACACCCAGGACAGCCGATCGGCATGGCCATCAAAATACACATGGCGGCCAAGTGTTTCCGGATCACGATAACCATGCGCAAACGCACCTATCAGCGCACGTTCCAGCTGCAGTATGGCAACTGCCTCTTCAAGAGAGTTTTCCAGGCCGGCAGCGTTGTCGTCCCAGTCACGGACCACACCATAAACACCTGCAGTCAGCATGGTCAGCAGCATTGCTGTCAGTGCCAGCGCAATCAGGATTTCAAGCAGGGTAAAACCGGATGAATCTGTGCGTCCAGGTACTTTGCTGCGGGAGACGATTACTGGGGCAGATCGAAACGTTTCCATCGCACCCCCTGAATCACCTCGCCGCTCTGGTTATCGATGACCTCGTAAGTCTGCAGCAAATCGTTCAGCGGCAGAGTACGTCGCTCTACATCCTCCACCAGATCCAGACCCCTGATGTCGTAGCGGTTGCTGTTCAGCACTGGATCAATATCGCGAAATTCATTGTCGAGCAGGGCAAAATTCACGGCAGCGCGGGCATTGGTACTGGCTTCCAGGCTGTCCTGTGCCCGCACCGCCAGCTGTTTGCTGCCGGCAGCCAGCGTAAAAAGGCCACCGAGCACCATGGCGGTGATAGTCAGTGCCACCATGACCTCAAGCAGGGTAAAACCCTGTTGCTGTACCTGCACCCTAGTTTTCATCCGCCACACTCACTCGCCCGGAGAATGGATCCACAATCAGTGTGCGTTGACGATTGCCCTGTCTGAATTCCAGCTCTCCACCAGTGCTGCCACCTTCAGGAAAAAAACTCAGTTGCAATGGTGTTTCCACCAGACGACTGCGTTCTGTTCCCGATGCGTACCAGAGTTCTATATCCGTGCTGGACCAGCGGCCTGCAACTGAAGGATTTGTACTGTCCTCAGCCTCAACGTTGGCAGGAACAAATTCGATGATTTGCGCACGACCGTCCACAACTGCACGACGCCGCGCATTGTTCAGCAGCGAGCTGGCTTCACGCAGTTGGGCGTTAAAGCTGGGTGAATCCAGCGATGTCAGGCCCGGCCCGATCAGCGAAGCCATCATCGCCAGAATGCCCAGCACAATCAGCAATTCCAGCAGCGTAAATCCGCGCTGATGGGTTCTGTCAGCCGCCGATATCAGCGTCATTGCCTTCCCCGCCTTCGCGGCCGTCGGCACCGTAGGATTTCAGCGTAAATGTGCGACCGTCAGTGTCGTAGACATAGTCATTGCCCCAGGGATCTTTGGGCACATCACCACGCAGATAGGGACCATTCCAGGAAGCGCGACCTGAATTGTTGCGCACCAGCGCATCCAGCGAATCCGGATACTGGCCCATATCCAGACGGTAGGCGTCCAGGGCGCTGCCCAGTGAGGAGATCTGTGAGAGCACGGCATCACGACGTGCGCTGTCAGCCTGGTTAAAAAGGTTGGGTGCCACCATCACAGCAAGCATGCCCAGAATGGCCATCACAATCAGCAGCTCGATAATGGTAAAGCCGCGCTGACGGGCAGATTGTTTGGAGAAAGCTGTCATTCGTTTGTCCTCTTTGGCTGAATTTCTTTAAAGCTTTTCCAGCAGTTCGGATACAAGCTGGAAGCGACCGAGTATTTCGCGGTAGCGCTCGTTGTTCTGTGCGTTCACGTTTTCAATTTCCGGACGCAGCACAATAAACAGTTCGCGTCTTTCACTGTTTTCACGCTGATAGCTGAACAGTCGACCCAGAACCGGCACCTTGTTGATTACCGGCACACCTGTGTTGGTATCTCCGGTGCTGTTCTGGATAAGACCACCCAGGACAACGTTTTCACCATCACGTACTACTACAGTGGTTTCAATTTCCTGGTTTTCGAAAATCGGGTTTGAGCCTACACCGGTGGATTCAGAAACCGACGAGAGTTCCTGGCGAATGGTCAGATTGATTACACCATCATCGTTGATGCGCGGCGTAATGGTCAGCTCAATACCGGTATCACGATACTGGATATTGGTTGTAGACGCGCCACCTACACCAATAGTTTCACCGAGCTGAACCGGCACCTGGGCACCAATCCTGATCAGGCCTTCCATGTTGTTGATGACCTTCAGGGACGGACGCGCCAGCAGGCGTACTTCGTTGTTGATGGCAATGGCTTCCAGAGTGGCTTCTACACGCGCGGCACCGTCTATGAATGAGCGGGTAAACAGCAGCCCGCCCAGACCGGAATCACGTCCGTTTGGCGGACGCGGCAGAAAACCCGTGCTGATATTGGTTGAACCGGTAGCTGTTTCCAGCACGCGTGACCAGTCCACACCAAAGGCAGTTTCGTCGTTGAGCACAATCTGCGCGATGACTGCGTTGATCATGACCTGGGTTGGCGCCACATCCAGCTGGCTGATTGTGGCCAGCAGCTGGCGATAGTCGCGTGGATTGGCACGAATCAGCAGGCTGTTGGTGGCCTCATCCGGCACGATGGTAACTTTCAGGTTCGCGGATACTGCTGTGGTCTGGCCGGAAACAACCGGTGGTGGTGTTGCCGCTTCTGCACCTTCCGCGGCCGGTTCAGCCGGAGTTGAAGTTGCAGCATTTGTACGGGTGGAGGTCACCACCGGGCGATCTCCGTCTTCAGTGGTAAATACCTGGGTCAGGGTGTTAGCCAGCTCCACAGCATTCAGATTTTTTACCCGGTACCGGAAAAGCTGCTCAGCCTGTTCCTGTCGGTCTGCATCCAGAATTCTGACCCAGCGATTGATCTCGTCAAAACCACGCGCGGCTGGTGCTGTAACCAGCAGGGCATTGATGCGCTCCAGACCCTGCACCTGGTAGGAAGGCGCTGGACCTTCGATCAGCGTCAGAATGTCGTTCAGCTCCTGGGCTACATCCACTGCGCTGGCGTTCAGCAGGGGATACAGTTGCAGTCCACGATTCTGGAACGGATCATCATCCAGCAGGTTGATCATCTCGTTCAGGCGCAGCAGCTGGGCAGGTGTAGCGGTCACAATCAGCGAGTTGCTGTTGGCCAGACGAATAACCCGTCCTTCCGGCTCCAGCATTGGCGTAATCAGTTCAATTGCCGACTGGGTGGACAGATAACGCAGCGGTGTAATCTGCATGACGCGACTGCTGGTACCTGCAACGCCGGGCGTGGTCAGCTCTGGCGCCAGCGGCACTTCGCTTTTGCGGGCGTACCAGATGTTGCCAACCTGTTCCAGGGTAACACCGTTTTCACGTGCCAGCAGGTTCATCAGGGGCCAGATGTCATTAAATGTCAGAGGACGGTTCTGCGCGGTGCGCAGGCTGACCTTGTCGGCAATGGTTGGATCGATCACCATCGAGATATCAAGCGCATCGGCCAGCTCGGACAGAATGTCGCGCAGATCTGCCTGTTCATAGTTCAGTGCTACCACGTTCTGTGCCGGTTGTTGTGCCGGTTGAGGTCCGGCCTGGCGATAACCTGTAAATCCGGCTGAACGACCGTCGCGATTGATTTCGTCTATCAGTGCCTGACGCTCGCGTGCTGCTGCGTCATCAGAAGCAGGTGGCAGGCTGATCTGGGAGATCGCCTCGGTTCGCGCAATCGGGGCACCCGCTGCAGGTGCAGCGTTGTTCTGGCTATCGACTGCAGCACAGGATGACAATCCTGCTGCCAGTCCAAGCACACCCAGCGCTTTCAAGTTGACGTTCACCTTGCTCACTCCTTTTTGCATCTGTTTTTACTTGTCTGTTTTATCCGTTGTCAGAACTGAACCGAGTTCATGCTGAACACAGCGGACAACATCGTGATCGTGATACCACCAACCGCTATACCCAGCAGCAGGATCAGCCCCGGCTGCAAGGCAGCCACCAGTCTGTCCATCTGGCTTTTAACACTCTGATCAAAACTTTCGGCCGTTTTCAGCAGAATGCTTGCAGTACGACCGGATTCTTCACCCACGCCTACCAGCTGATGCAGCAGGGTAGGGAAGATGCCGGTTTTTTCCAGCGACAATCCCAGGCCGGCACCACCACGGACATCTTCTTCCACCTGGGTCAGGTGGCGCACAATCTCTGCATTCGATACCACATCACGCGCAACACGCAGCGCACGGATCAGTGGAATACCCGCGCCGAGCAGCGCACCCAGCGTGCGCGCAAATACTGCACACTCACGAAAAAGTATCAGTTGTCCCAGCAGCGGCACTCGCAGCAGCATCTGATGTTTTTTCAGACGCTTGTCTGCATCACGGTCCTGCGCTCGCCACCAGAATACTGCAGCCGTGACAGCGACCGGCAGCAGCCAGCCCCAGCGCTTGATCACATCACTCATTGCCAGCAGGAAAGCAGCAGAGGCAGGGATGTCTGTTCCCGCGTCCTCAAACATCACGGCAAACTGCGGGATGACAAAAACCAGCAGCAGGAAAACCGAAATCACACCCGTGATGCTCAGTACAATCGGGTACACCATCGCTGCGACTACTGCCGCACGGTTGCGTGCGCTGGTTTCCAGAAAATCAGCCAGCCCTGGCAACAGCTGATGCAGAATTCCGCCTTCCTCACCGGCCCGCACGATATTGATGTACATGCGCGAAAACACCTGTGGATGACTTTCCATGGCATCAGCCAGGCTTTTGCCTTCCTTCACTGCGTTACGAAGTTCGGCCACCAGTTCACGCATGGCTGCAGATTCGGTAATGCCTTCGAGCAGGCGCAGTGATTTGTCCAGCGGCACACGCGCTTCTACCAGTGTTTTCAGACCGTTGGTAAATGCCAGCAAATCTGCGGGACGAATTTTGCGACTACCGCGACTGACACTGCCGCCACTCTGTTCTGCAGGCACCAGTTTTACTGGCGTCAGGTGTCTTCCCTGCAGCAGACGAATAGCCTCACGTTCGGAGTCAGCTGCAATCTGGCCCTTGTGGGCCTGACCACTGGCATCAAAAGCGTGATAGGCGAACTGGCGCGCACTCATGCCGCAGCTCCTGCCCGTGTCACACGCACAACTTCTTCAGGTGTGGTCAGGCCGGCAGCAAGTTTTTCCAGTGCATCCTGGCGCAGGGTTTTCATGCCGTCGATAACAGCCTGATCGCGAATACTGCCGGCGTCAGCACCACGCGCAATTTCATGGCGTACGGCATCAGTCATCACCAGCAGCTCATACAAACCTACACGACCGCGATAACCGGTTTCGCCACAGCGTTCACAACCACGGCCCTTGCGCGCATGCGGGAAATCTTCGGGGCGAATCTGCAGCACCCGGGCTTCGTCTTCAGTGATCTGATGCTGCTCACCGCAGTGTGAACACACGCGACGTACCAGTCGCTGCGCCATCACACACAGCAGACTGGAACTGATTAGATAGGATTCAACGCCCATATCCTGCAGACGTGTTATCGCGCCGGCCGCGTCGTTGGTGTGCAAGGTGGAGAACACCAGGTGACCGGTGAGTGCGGACTCGATAGCGATATCTGCAGTTTCGTGGTCACGGATCTCGCCCACCATGATGACGTCTGGGTCCTGACGCACGATGGAGCGCAGCCCGGCAGCGAAGTTCAGTCCAATTGCAGCATTGGTCTGGATCTGGGTAATACCGTGCAGCTGGTACTCCACCGGATCTTCCACGGTAATAATCTTGCTGCGGTTGTTGTTGATCTTTTCCAGCGTGGCGTAGAGCGTTGTGGTTTTACCACTACCGGTTGGACCCGTAATCAGGATCATGCCGTGCGGCTGGTTGATCAGTGACTGCCAGGTGCTGAGGATGTTTTCCGGCATACCCAGCTGCTGCAGGCTCACCGACGTATCCCCGCGATCCAGAATCCTCAGTACGATGGATTCACCATGCACGCCGGGCAGGGTGGACACACGCATGTCCAGCGCCTTGCCACCAATGCGGTAGTCGATACGTCCGTCCTGCGGCAAACGCTTTTCACCAATATCCAGCCGCGCCATCAGCTTCAGACGCGAAGCAACTGCGGTGCTGATACGTGCCGGCAAACGCTCCAGCTGGTGCATGATGCCGTCAACACGGCAGCGCACATACAGATAGTCTTCGCCAGGCTCAAAGTGAATATCACTGGCATTCAGATCGAGTGCGCGGGCAAACAGATGGTTTACCAGCCGGATTACCGGTGCTTCCGAGGCCAGGTCGCGCAGCGCATCGTCGTCTTCAAATCCGGATACAAAAAGTTCGTCAGTACCTGTATCAATGGTAGGGGACAAACGTGTACGCCAGTGGCGCTGCAGGCGACGGATTTCATCACTGTCGCCACGGCGGAATCGCACAGCCGGAGACATGGCAAATCGTATGCGCGCACGCAGCTGGCTGTCCGGAATGTTTTCACAGATCATCAGACCGCTTTCAGCAAAATCCTGCGCAGGTGCGATACCTGCAGGTTCCAGCAGCTGGGAAAATACATTGAGATCGATCGCTGGCATCATCGGTTTTGCCTCGCAACAACAACCGGTGCAGAGGTTCGGCTGAATCCCACTACCGTGATTTCGCCTGCATAGGCATTGCGGTTTCTGCGCATGGAAAAACCGACCACTTTTAATGTCGGCTGGCTGCTTTTTAATCGCTGCAGAAAGGCCATGACATTGTTCTGGTCATCGGTGTTGAATGCCAGCGTTTGCTCGACCAGTATCCAGTTTTCTTTTGTGCGGCTCTGCGCAAGATTGGCGGAAGTGATATTCAGTCGTGCTTCCGCCGCAATCTGGCGCACCTGGCGCTGTATGCCTGCGGTCAGCAAAGCCACCGAGCTGGCGTCAAACAGGCTGGCTTCCAGCGCTCTTACGCTTTGTTCGGCTTCTTCACGACGCTGGGCCCACAGCTCAGCGTCTGCAATCAGTCGCTGCTCGCGCTCGATTTCCATCTGCAGATTGGCAATGGTGTTGGCTCGGTTCTGATACCAGGCCGAGACGGCGGGTACTCCGTTGACCAACAGCATCAGCACAGCCATTGCAGCCGCCAGCATCAGAATGCGTTTTTCACGCGAGGTCAGTGAGCGCATGGAGAATTTTTCTGAAAACTTTTTCCCGAAGCTGCTGATCATCATTAACGCTGCCCCGGGAAGTGCCATTCCTGATAAGCCGGAAAATTCACGGTGCTCAGGCGCAGATCAATAAAATAACGGTTGTTGTTAGTGGCTCGCGCAAAATCCACTTCTGCAAACAGCGGATGCTGCTCCAGCATTTCCAGCACATTCTGGGGATCGTTGCTTTCGCCCTCAATACTGATGGAGCCCTTGTCGATGGAGAATGAACTCAGTACACCGGGATTGATTACCCGCTGCAAGGCCAGCATCACCTCAATGACATCCTGATCCGGAAATTCGGTCAGCACGCCCCACTGGGTTTCAAAATCACGTACGGCACTTTGGCTGGCACGCGGCTCTGTAGCAGCTTCACGCAAGTCTTCCAGCTTTGATCCCAGACTGGCCAGCTGCCAGCTTTGATAGAGACCTGGCACCATAATAATGGCCACGACTGCTGCTGCCACTTTCAGCAACGACTGCAGACGTTTGCCGCGATCGATCTGGTGGCGGGCGGCCAGAGCTGCCTCCGGGAAAATTGCTCGCTGGCTGACAGCAGCATCCAGTACCGGCAGATCACGGGCGCGCACAAGACGCTGATAGTCTTCGGCACTGTTGAGGCTGATTTCAGGGATGGAAAGTTCCAGTTGTCCCAGTTCAGTCTGCCACGTATGCGCAATATCCGGATCTGTCAGATCAGCGGTGGCAGTTTGCAGACAGTGAAGCGGCTTGGCATCACCTTCGCCGTTGATCTGGCCAAGTACTGTCTGTGTATGGGCATCCTGATCCAGGATTACAGGCAGCAGCGCCTTGCTTCTGTTCACCAGCGACTGCGCCAGCCAGGCCGGTCTTGGCAGTATTGCTGCCAGAAACATGGCTCTGGCAGCAAAAGCGTCATGGAGATTATTTGCGCGTGCAGTTGGCAACCACCAGGCAATTGACTCTGCAGGCTGACCAGTATGGGGATTGTTGTTCAGGCAGGGAACCAGATCGTGTTCCAGCTCCGGCAGACGGGTTACAGCCTGCAGTTTGAGCGCAGCCTGCATGTCACTGACAGACAACCCTGGCAGATTCACGGATTGGGGCAGGAACTCGGCCGGTGGCAACAGTAGTTGTATACAGCCCACGCCGCCATGTTTTACGCCCGTAAGTATTGCAGCGGCCTCAGCAATGGCCTCAGCCGGATAGACCAATGCATCCTGCTCCACGGGCAGAGCCACAGACTCACCGGATGCAAGATCGTGCAGACGGTTGTTGAACAGCATCAGATTACGACTGACCCTTTGGGCCAGCGCAGCAACTGCGCCGTTACGTCCGCCGCCGGTGAACATCATGCGTAACTGTTCCCGCATGTCGTCTATGGTCATCAGACTGGTCCCTGTTATTTTCAAAATTCGCCGGATTATACACTTGGATGACTATGCCATTCGCCGGCTTGAGACGCAGTCACTTGCAAAATAGTTTTGACTAGCGTGCACGATGTACCCGG
>Ga0079224_100011657_pt1 | contig 12125 bp, 10 predicted proteins | sample Stecom2015_FD_80414 | JGI IMG/M metagenome (GOLD analysis project Ga0079224, IMG submission 80414) | Agricultural soil microbial communities from Utah to study Nitrogen management - Steer compost 2015 | ecosystem: Environmental > Terrestrial > Soil > Agricultural land | place: USA: Utah... | reverse complement strand
CGTGCCGCGCCTGGCCGTCGCCGCGGCGGCCGCGGTGGTCTTCGGCTCGATTCCGTGCCTGGGCGGCGGTTGCGGGAACTTCGTGTGGTCCTTCCCCTATCCGGCGTTATCCCTCGCCACACCCCCCCGCCTCTACAGCGAGACGACCGCGGGATTCCAGGACGATGTGGCCGCGCAATATCCCGGTGCGAACACCGAGATCTCCATCGGTCTCACGATGGAGGAACACGGTCTGGGCCGGTTCGTCTGGGCCGGGCCGGATTTCGGGCTACCGGTCGTCGTGGCGAGCCTGGCGCCGGCCCTGGCCGCCACTGTCGCGGCCGCGGCGCCCTCGCTGTGGTTCCCCCGGTTCGACCCGGCGCGACAGCGGAACCCGGCACCGGCGGCGCCTGTGCGTGCCGATGCGCCCGCCGCGTTTTCCGGGCCGGCTCCGGCCCCGTCGACATCCGTACCGGAAGTCCTGCGCGACAATCCCGCTCGGGCTGTCGGCCCGGCCGATCCCCGCGCGTCCCGGTACACCAAGTCGGTGGTGGGCCCGTTCGTCCGCTTGCTCACCGGTGCGGTGCGTATCCACCTCGGTGGCGTATCGCGCTGGTGGTGGCTGGGACTCGCGACCCTGACCGTGATCGCGCTGTCGGTCCCGGAGGACGCCCTGGGCACCGTACTCCTGTTCGCCTGGCTCTGGCCGGTGCTGCTGTGGTCACGGCTGGGCACACACGCCGCCGAAGCGGGCGTCGACACCCTGCTGCGCTCCGCGCCCGCCCCGCGTCGGCGGTTGCTGGCGGAATGGGGATCCGGCGTGATCGTCGCCGCGGTGGCGGGCGGCGGACCCCTGCTGCGCATGGCGATCTCCGTGGATCTTCCCGGCATCGCCGCGTGGATCGCCGGCGCGACGCTGATTCCCGCACTCGCCCTCCTGCTCGGCTCGATCGGGCGTGGGGCGCGGCTGTTCCAGGCCGTCTACCTGGCCCTCTGGTACGGCATCCTCAACCGCCTCGAAGCCGTCGACATCATGGGCGCCGTCCGTGACGCCGACAGGTCCGCAGGCCCCTCCCCGCTGTTCGTCCTCACCCTCGCCGTGGTCCTGGTGGCCGCCGCACTCGTCGTCCAGGAGATCCGTCATGCCCGTCGCTGAATCGCCCCGCCGCACCCGACTGCTCCGCGGAGGTGTCGCCACCGCGGCGGTAGTCACCGCCGTATCGCTCACCGGTTGCGCCACCGGCACCGCGAAACAGGAACAGCGCGAGGACATCTACCCCGGCGCCGCCCCCACCCTCGTCCTGCACTTCGACGATTCGGGCGCGAAGCAGATCGGCTACACCACCGCCGCCCTGGAGGCTCGCGTCGTCGGCGCCGACCGCGCCGACATCCGGGTGCGCCGGACACTCGAGTACACCGACGGCGACAAACCGGAAGAGACCGTCGATCACTCCCCCGAGGCCCTGACCATCACCACCCGCTGTCCCGATCGTCTCGCGGTCGGCCGCCCCACCTGCGTCGCCCGGTACGAGATCGAAGTGCCCTACGGCAGCATCGTCCGCGCGAGCAGCCGCTTCGGCGACCTGACCGTCATCGGCACCCGCGCCGAGGTCGAATTGCGTTCCCACTACGGCGATGTCACCCTGCTCGCCGCACCGGGCGAAGACACTCGCTACGCCGTCGATGCCGTCTCCGCCACCGGCCACACCACGGTGGACCTCCCCCAGGACGCCACCGGCATTCCGATCCGGCTGCGCACCGAGGACGGCTCGGCGACCGCCACCGGGGAACACTCCTGAGCCCCGTTCGTGGTGCTGAACGCGGTGTACCCGGCACTCGCGGCGTTCATCGCGTGGGGCCGGTTCGCCATCGAGCCCTTCGCGAGCTGAAGCGAACCGGCCCGGCCGCCGCGCGGATTCCCGATCGCCTGATCGGCGTCGAGCGGGCGTCAGTTCTTGGCGGCGGCGACCCCGGCGCGACGGCCGTAGAAGCTGCCGTCGCCGAGGGAGGCGCCGCTGACGTACCCGCCCGCGGCGAGGCCGGAGGTGCAGCGGCCCGCGGCGAACAGGCCGGGGATGGGTTCGCCGCTGACGTGCAGGACGCGCGAATCCAGGTCGGTGCGCAGGCCGCCGAGCGTGAACCCGGCGGTCATGCCGCGCAGGTCGAAGCCGGCCAGCGGGGTGCCGATGGGGCGCACCCACTCGGGCTTCTTGCCGAGCAGCGGGTCGACGCCGTCGGCGGCGTGGCGGTTGTAGACCTCGACGGTGGCCTGCAGCGTGCCGGTGGGCAGCCCCATCTCCGATTCCAGTTCCTCGACCGACTCGGCCGCCCAGGTGGGCGGCTGACGGAAGAAGTGGGTCGCGCTGACCGTCTTCAGGGCTTCTTCGTAGGACTGTTCGTCGATCACCAGGAACGCCTGGTTGTCCTGCTGGATGAGGGTGGCCTGGCCGATGCGGCCCGGGTAGGTGTCCTCGGTGACGTAGCGCTGGCCGCGGCCGTTGACGAGGATGCCGCGCGCCAAGAGCTGCGGGTCGGCGAAGAAGGCGACCTCGGTGGCGTCCATGTGCGCGAGGTCGGCGCCGAGGGCCTGGGCGACGCGGATGCCGATGCCGTCGTGTTCCTCGATGGCGGCGGCGGGGCGGCCGATCAGGCGCGGCGCGAAGCCCTCGACCATCTCCCCGGCGTAGGCGAAGCTGCCGGTGGCCAGCACCACCCCGCGCTCGGCCCTGACCACCACCTCCTTGCCGAACTGCGTGGCGGCCACGCCGACCACCCTGCCGTCGTCGTCCACGACCAGCCTGCGGATCCTGGTGTCGTACTGCACCCGCACGCCCAGTTCCTCGGCCGTGTCGGCCAGCGGCTTCATCAGCATGTAGCCACCGCCGCGCTGGGCGATGCGCTTGTTCGCGTACTGCGGCACGTGTCCGCGCGGGGCGGGCGGGATCTCGGTGTTGAACGGCGCGGCGTTCTCGCCGCCGGAGTACATCAGGCCCTCGTCGTGCGGCGGCTCCCAGCCGGGCTCGCCCCAGAACTCCTCCTTGAACGGCACCCCGCAGGAGACCAGCCAGTTGTAGTGCTCGACCGAGCCGCGGCAGTAGTCGGCGATCTTGGCCTTGTCCACCCCGGGGCCAAGCGCGGCGGTGAGGAACTTCTCCATGTTCTCGGGGGAGTCCTCGAAGCCGAGCGCCCGCTGCAACGGGGTGCCGCCGCCCAGGTAGATGAATCCGCCCGACATGGCCGCCGCCCCGCCCCAGCCGCTGGTGCGCTCCAGGATGAGCACCGAGGCGCCCGCGCGGGCGGCCTCGATCGCGGCGCACACCCCGGCGATGCCGTATCCGGCGATCACGACATCGGCGCCCGGCCCCCATTCGGTGACCTCGGCGGCGCGCAGCGGGCGCAGGGACTTGGCATCGGACATCGGGTTACCTCGTATTTCGATCGTCGTCGGTCTGGGGCGCCGGGGTGTCGGCGCCGGTCAGTTCTGCACGGGTTCGGCCTCGGCGGCCCGTTTCGCTTCCGCCTCGGCGGCCCGGCGGGCGGCCTTGCGCACGCGGGCGGCCACCGAGCCGACCCGCATGTCCAGCGAGGTGCCGCGTGGCCAGCCCACGTAGTGGCACAGGAAGATGGCGATCTCGTGCAGTTGTTCCTCGGTCAGGTCACCGGCCTCGAGAGCGGACCGCATCCGGTCGGCGGCGTCGTCGATGCGGTTCTGTTCGGTGAGGGCGCCGAGCAGCAGCAGCGTGCGGTCGCGCTCGCTGAGGCAGGCGTCCTCGCCGGGAGCGGGCAGCGAGTCGCCGTCCGCCGCGGCCGGTTCCGGCACCGGTTCGGCCTCGTTCATCCGTCCTGCCCCTTTCCCGTCCGCACGACGCGGTCGGCTCGCTCCGTCCTCCGGCGCGCGATCGGGTGCGTCCCGGTCGTGCGGGTCACCTTCGCGCGCATCAGTTCCCGGCCTCCCCGGCGAGGGCGCCCCGGCCCACACCGAGACCCTCGCCGAGGCTCCGCAGCGCCAGCGCGGCCAACGGCAGGGCGACGCCGAGCCGTTCCCCCAGCCCGAGTGCGAGACCGAGATCCTTCTCCCCGAGATCGCGCACGTGGCTCAGGACGGACAGCCAGAAGTCGCCCTGCTCGATCGGCGCTGTGGTGTCGCGCAGCATGATCGCGCCCGGTCCGCCGGTCACCGCGTCGGAGTGGCGGACCACCTTGCCCAGGGCGGTGATGTCGAGCCCGGCCGCCTCGGCCAGCCGCTGCGATTCGGTGGCGGCGGTGAAGGCCACGAAGTGCAGCAGGTTGCGGGCCAGCTTCATGCGGGTGCCCGCCCCCACCGGCCCGGCGTGCACGACCAGATCGGCGAAGGCGCCGAAGGGTTCGCGGACCCGTTCGAAGGCGGTGTCCGCGCCGCCGACCATGACCGCGAGCCGTCCGCTCTTCGCCCCGCCCGCGCCGCCGCTGACCGGCGCGTCGACCAGGTCGACCGAGCGTTCGGCGCAGACCGCGGCCAATTCCTCGGCGGTGCGGTCGGAGATGGTGGAGTGCACCGCGATCACCGTGCCCGGCCGCGCGGTGCTCAGGATGCCGTCGGGGCCGGTGACCACGCCGCGCACCTGCTCGTCGTCGAGGACCGCCACCGAGACCACCTCGGCGTCCTCGGCGACGGCGGCCGCGGACGCGACCGCCCGCGCGCCCGCCTCGGTGAACGGCCTGACCACCTCGGGGCGCGTGTCGCAGACGGTGAGCCCGCCCGGCCAGGCCAGCAGGCGCTGCGCCATGGGCGCGCCCATGTTGCCCAGGCCGATGAAGCCGATACGCTTGTCGCTCATGACCGGATGATCTGTCCGCCGTCGATGTTGAAGATCTGCCCGGTCACCCAGGAGGCTTCGTCGGAGAGCAGGTAGAGGCAGGCGCCGACCAGGTCCCGCGGGGTGCCCATGCGCTTGAGCGGCAGGCGCTTGACCATGTCGTCGACGATAACGCCGGGCGTCACGGTTTTGGTCGCATCGGTGTCGATCGGTCCGGGCGCGATGGCGTTGACCCGGATGTTGCTGCCGCCGAGTTCCACCGCCAGCTGCTGGGTGAGGCTGTTGACCCCGGCCTTGGCCAGACCGTAGAAGCCGGAGTACACCCAGGCGGCTGTGGAGGACTGGTTGACGATCGAGCCGCCGGTCTTCTTCATGTGCGGGTAGACCGCGCGGGTCACGTTCAGCGCGCCGTCCATGTTCACCGACATGAACTTCTTGTAGTAGTCCCACGGGACGGTGATGAGCAGGTCCAGCTTCATGTCGCCGTAGATGGCGGCATTGTTGACCAGGTGGTCGATGCGGCCGAAGCGCTGCACGGTGGTCTCGGCCAGGGCGGCGGCGGAATCCGGGTCGGCCACGTCGACCTCGGCGAAGATCGCGCTACCGCCCTTCGAGGTGATGTCGTCCGCGACGGCCTTGCCCGCGTCGATGTTGCGGTCGGCGACGACCACGTTCGCGCCCTCGTCGGCCAGCGCGGCGGCATAGACCGCGCCGATGCCCTGTGCCGCTCCGGTGACCACGACGGTCCGGTCGGTGAAACGCCCCATGTCGGGCTCCTCGAAAGTCGTTGGAAAGGGGGGATGTTCGCTGGTCAGAGCGCGGTGGCGATCAGCTTGGTCTCCAGGTACTCCTCGAAACCGGCGGCGCCCATCTCGCGCCCGATGCCGGACTGCTTGTAGCCGCCGAAGGGCACGTCGGCGCTGTACCAGATGCCGCCGTTCACGCCGAGTGTGCCGGTGCGGATGCGGTTGGCGACCGAGGCGATGCGCTCGGGGTCGGTGCCGTAGATGGAACCGGACAGGCCGTAGGGCGAGTCGTTGGCGATGGCCACGGCCTCGTCGTCGGTGTCGTAACCGATGACCACCAGGACCGGGCCGAAGATCTCCTCACGGGCCACGGTCGCGCTGTTGTCCACCCCGGCGATCAGGGTGGGTTCGATGAAATAGCCGCGCTCGCGGTCGGCCGGGCGGCCGCCGCCGGTGACGATCCGACCGCCCTCGGCGCGGGCGATGTCGATGTAGCCCTGCACCCGGTCACGCTGGCGGGCCGAGATGAGCGGACCGCAGACGGTGCGCTTGCTGGACGGATCGCCCGGCCTGATCCCGCCCATGGTGGCGGCGGCGATCTGCACGGCCTCGTCGTAGCGGCTGTGGGGAACCAGCAGCCGGGTGCTCAACGCGCAGCCCTGCCCCGCGTGCACGCACACCGAGAAGGCCGCCATCGACACCGCGGCGGCGAGGTCGGCGTCCTCGAGCACGACGAAGGCGGACTTGCCGCCGAGTTCCAGAAAGGTCTTCTTGACCGTGGCGGCGGCGGTGGCCATGACGGTGCGCCCGGTCGCGGTCGAGCCGGTGAAGCTGACCATGTCCACCCGGGGATCGGCGACCAGCTGACTGCCGAGCTGGTGGTCGGCGGAGGTGACGATGTTGACCACGCCCGGCGGGATGTCGGTGTGCTCGGCGATGATCGGGCCGAGCACCGCCGCGCACCACGGGGTGTCCGGCGCGGGCTTGAGCACCACGGTGTTGCCGGCGGCCAGCGCGGGGCCGAGCTTGGCGAAGGTGATCTGGTGCGGGAAGTTCCACGGGGTGATCGCGCCGACCACGCCCACCGCCTCCCGGCGCACCTTGCGGTGGGTCCTGATGCCCATGGGGGCGGCCTCGCCGAGATCGCTCTCCCACTCGTAGCTCGCGGCCAGTCTCGTCGGGAACTCCAGATCGGCGACCGGTCCCTCGAGCTGCGGACCGCTGGTCAGCATGACGGGCGCGCCCGCCTCGGCGACGGTGACCGCGCGGACGTCCTCGATGTGTTCCTGGATGGCGGTGCGCAACTGCTCGAGGCAACGCACGCGGAACTCATGGTCGGTCGACCAGTCGGTGCGGTCGAAAGCGGTCCGCGCCGCCGCGATCGCGGCGTCCATGTCCTCGGCCGACCCGTTGGCCGCCGTGCCGAGGACGTCTTCGGTGGCCGGGTCGACCGTCTCGAACTCGCCCGCGCCGCCGGGCACCGCCTTGCCGTCGATGAACAGGCGCGTGCCCTCGGTGGGAAGACCGCTCATAGTCGCTCCGATGCTGTCTGGACAGGTGTATGGAATATAGTCCAGTTTCCGCGCCGGTCGCAAGAACATGTTTCACTATTGGCGTCTCCGGCGCAGGATGTATATGCGAGGATGCGGTGGAATCGGTTGCCGTCCCGCGATCCGGGCAGGCGCCGGAACAGCGGTGGACCGGCCGGTCAGCACCCGCGAGCACCAGCACCCCGAGCGAGCCCACCGGAGAGGCGATGACAAGCACCGACACCCCGACGGCCACCCTGCCCGCGCGCGTCACCCCGGAACTGATCGCCCGCCTCACCGCACGCGTGCGGGCGGGCGGCGGCGCCGAGGCCAGAACGCCCTACCCGCTGATCGAGGTCTACACCGGCGCCACCTACGCCGAACTACCCCAGTCCCGCCCCCAGGACGTGGCCGACGCCTTCGCCACCGCCCGCGCCGCACAGCGGACATGGGCCGCCACCCCGCTGAAGGAACGCCTGGCGGTCTTCGCCAGAGCGCACGAGATGATCCTCACCGAGCGCACCCTCATCGCCGATCTCATCCAGATCGGGTGCGGCAAGGCCCGTCGCATGGCCTTCGAGGAGTCCTGCGACGTGCCGATGATCATCAGCCACTACCTCAAGACCGCGCGCCGCGTCCTGAAGCCGCGCAGGCACGGCGGCACCGTGCCGCTGCTCAGCACCTCCATCGAGGAGCACCGGCCCAAGGGGGTGGTCGGGGTGATCTCGCCGTGGAACTTCCCGTTCGCGCTGGCGCTCTCCGACGCCGTGGCCGCGCTGATCGCGGGCAACGCCGTGGTGCTCAAGCCCGACAACAAGACCGCCCTGTGCGCGCTGTTCGGCGTGGAACTGCTGCACCGCGCCGGCCTGCCGGACGGGCTGTTCGAGGTGGTCTGCGGCGAGGGCCCCGACATCGGCGGCGATCTGGTCGACCACAGCGATTTCGTCATGTTCACCGGCTCCACCGCCACCGGCCGGGTGATCGGCGAGCGCGCCGGACGCAATCTCATCGGATGCAGCCTGGAACTCGGCGGCAAGAACCCGCTGATCGTGCTCGACGACGCCGATCTGGACGCGGTGATCCCCGGCGCGATCTTCGCGACCTTCGCCAATTCCGGCCAGGCCTGCATGCACATCGAGCGGATCTACGTGCACGAGCGCGTCCACGACGAGTTCCTGCGCCGATTCGTCGCGGCCGCCGCCGAACTGGGCGACAAGGCCGGGGCGAGTTACGACTACACCCCCGAGTTCGGCTCGCTCGTCTCCCCCGAGCACCTGGCCAGGGTCGCCGCGCACGTGGAGGAGGCGCGCGCCGCGGGCGCGACGGTGCACACCGGCGGCCGGGCCCGCCCCGACATCGGCCCGGCCTTCTACGAGCCGACCGTGCTCACCGATGTGCCACCGCACGTCGCGCACGCCACCGGCGAGACCTTCGGCCCGGTGGTGACCGTCTACCGGGTCGGCTCCGAACAGGAGGCGATCGACCGCGCCAACGCCACCGACTACGGGTTGAACGCCAGCGTGTGGAGCCGGGACCGGGCCAGGGCGCTGCGGGTGGCGCAGCGACTTCAGGCGGGCAACATCAACATCAACGACGGCTTCGTCACCAGCTACGCCTCCAAGGCCACCCCGTCGGGCGGGGTGAAGAACTCCGGCATCGGGGCCCGCCACGGCGACCAGGGCTTGCTCAAGTACACCGACACCGTCAATGTCGGGGTGCTCAAGAGCCAGGTGATGACCGCCCGCGCGCAGATGGCCTACGACAAGCAGATCGCCTCCACCCTGGCCACCCTGCGGCTCATGCGGCGCACCCGGCTGCGCTGATAGCGTGACGCCGCGGCGGGCCGGAAGAGCCGGGCCCGCACCCGATCCGATCGAGGAGTTACACCAGTGAGCATTCGCGACATCGCGCTGCGGACCCTCTCCGGCGACGAGACCACGCTGGCCGACCTGGCGGGCGACAAGGCGGTGCTCGTGGTCAACGTCGCCTCCAAGTGCGGACTCACCCCGCAGTACACCGGCCTGGTCGAGTTGCAGCGCAGCTACGGCGAGCGCGGCTTCACCGTGGTCGGCGTGCCGTGCAACCAGTTCCTCGGCCAGGAGCCGGGCACCGCCGAGGAGATCGAGCAGTTCTGCTCCACCACCTACGGCGTCGACTTCCCGCTGCTGGAGAAGATCGAGGTCAACGGCGAGGGCCGCCACCCGCTCTATGCCGAACTCACCGAGGCCCCCGACGCCGAGGGCGCCGCGGGCGACATCCAGTGGAACTTCGAGAAGTTCCTCCTCGACCGCGACGGCAAGGTGGCCGCCCGCTTCCGCCCGCGCACCGAGCCCACCGACCCGGCCGTCGTCGCGGCCATCGAGGGCGTGCTGTAGTGCTGTGACCCGGACGCCACGTCTACCGGTCGCGCTCGGTCACAGCGGAGCCGAGCGCCACCAGCGCAGGACCTCGTCGATGGTGCCGACGATACCGTCGGTGTAGAGCAGGAACTGCGCGCGTTCCGGCTCACCGGTGAAGACGGTGACCATCTTCGGGCCGCTCTGCTCGAACTTGTAGTTGGTGTAGTTGCGGCCGCCGTTGCTGTCGGTCGACTGCACGGCGCTCGCGGGCAGGTTGTTCAGCGCCGCCTGCGCGTCCTGCGGGGTGGCGTAGGCGTAGATGGTGAAGAACGGGTCCTCGTTGTCGCCGCCGCCGAAGCAGTCCCACTGGTGCACCCAGTTGCCGAAGTCGGGCGTGCCGTCGGTCGGGAACGACGGGCTGGCCGAGGTGTAGGAGCCGCAGGTGGCCCCGTTGTAGCCGATGTCGCCGTCCTCGTTGTCGGGCACCAGGCCGGGGAACGCACGACTGATGGCGTCGCTGTCGACGGGGATCGGCGCGGGCAGGCCGGTGGTCGTGGTGCGGGTGTCCGCGCGCGGGGTGTCCTCGCCGGAGGCCAGCACGCCGACGATGCCGAGGCCTACCACCAGCAGGACCACCACGCCGACGACCATCGCCACGATCAGTCCGGTGTTGGACTTGTTCTTCGGCGGGACGGGCGGACGGGCGGCGCCACCGGCGAAGCCGTAGGCGCCCTGCGGGGTGTACCCCGGCGCCTGCCCGCCCTGCGTCATCGCGGCGGTCGGCTGGTGCGGCATGGCGGGCCCGCCGGTCATGGCGGCGCCGTTCACGCCCGCACCGGTCATCGCGTGCGTGGCGCCGGTCATCTGGCCCTGCCCGGCCTGCGGGTAGGGCGCGCCGGTCATCGGGGTGCCGATGGGCTGCGCGCCGGTCATCGGGTTCACCATCGGGTGCTGGCCCGAGGAGACCGGATACTGCGGCCCGGTGCCCTGGTGCGCCGGGGTCACCGGAAGCGCGGGCGAGCTCTGCCCGCTCAGCGCGGCCTGGGCCGCGGCGGCGAACTCCGCGCAGGAGGCGAACCGGTCCTCTGGGCGCTTGGCCATCGCCTTGGCCAGCACCGCGTCGAGCACCTGGGGCAGGCCGGGGCGCACGCTGCTCAGCGCGGGCGGCGGGTTCTGCAGGTGGCCCTGGATGACCTGGGCCGGGTTGGTCGCCGCGAACGGGCCGTTGCCGGTGAACAGCCAGAACAGCGCGCACGCCAGCGAGTACTGGTCGCTGCGGCCGTCCAGGCTCGCGCCGGTCAGCTGCTCGGGCGAGGCGTAGGCCAGGGTGGCGGTGAAGGTGCCGGTCTGGGTGAGATGCCCGGTGTCGTCGCGCAGGCGGGCGATGCCGAAGTCGGTGAGATACACGCGCTCGCCGCGGCCACCGGTGGAACGGGCGAGCAGGATGTTGGCCGGCTTCACGTCACGGTGCAGCACGCCCATGCTGTGCGCGTAGTCCAGCGCGTCGGCGGTCTCCTTGATGATCTGCACCGCGCGTTCCGGCGGCAGCGTCGCGGGGTCCACCGAGGCGGCGTCTACGCCGTCGATGTACTGCATCGAGATCCACAACTGCTCGTCCTCGACGCCGCGGTCGTAGACGGTGACGATGTTGGGGTGATCGAGCCGGGCGACCAGATCCGCCTCCCTCTCGAACCGCGCCCTCACCTCCTTGTCGTCGAACATCTCCCGATTCAGCAGCTTGAGCGCTGTCATCCTCGGCAGACGCGGATGTTTCGCCAGGTAGACCGATCCCATGCCACCGCGGCCGAGTTGCCGCTCGATGACATAGCCGGCGAAGACCTCACCGCTGGCCAGCATGTCTGCTCCAATTCCCGCCCGCACCGGGACCCACCGGGAGGCGTCAAGCATGAGAAATCATCGAAACCATAGCAGTCGGCGCATGGGCCGGACGCCATGGAAACGTCAGGGCGGAGGGCGTCCTTCGCCGTCCGCGGAGCCGCTTGCTCCGCCGTTGCCCGCGGCAGCGGGCCTGGCGCGCCGGACCCGGTCCGGCAACGCGATCACGATCGGGCGCGGGGTGCGCCCGCTCGCCCGCGACGAGGAGCCCGGGGCGGGCCGCCCGGCGGCGGGCGAGGCGGTGGCGGGCGGCTGTGCGGGCGCCGGTGGCGCCGTCGGCGGAGGCGACGACGGAACGGCGCCCGAGACAGCCGGACCGGAGCGGTGCGGACGCGAGAGATCCACCGCGCCTTCGCCGGCCGGACCGGCCGGGGCCGGTCCGACGGCGCCCGGACCGGCTTGCGTGTAACCGGTCGCGCCGGGGCCGGCCGGGAAGGGCGCGGTCGGTGGCAGAGCGGGCGCGGGCTGGTGCGGCCACGGCTGCGAGGACTGCGCGGGACGGCCGGTGGCCTGCGGATGCCCTGGGTGGCTGTGCGGGCCTGCCTGCGCGCCGTGTCGCGTGGGCGCGTAGCCGGTGCCGGGCCTGCCCGGATATCCGCCCGACCCCGGCACGCCCGTCGTGGGATACGGACCGTAGGGCCGCGCGGACGACCCGGGATCCGGCCCGGGGTAGGGCTGATTCGACGCCGGGCGCGGCCCCTGCGTCGGGTAGGGCGCGTTGGTGGCCGGACCGGGGACGGCCGGATAGGGGCCGTAGCCGCCGGGCTGTCCCGGCGCGGGACCGCCTGGACGCGGAGTGGTCGGATAGGGCCCGCCCGGCCCCGGCGCGGTCGGGTACGG
>Ga0079224_100011654_pt1 | contig 12127 bp, 10 predicted proteins | sample Stecom2015_FD_80414 | JGI IMG/M metagenome (GOLD analysis project Ga0079224, IMG submission 80414) | Agricultural soil microbial communities from Utah to study Nitrogen management - Steer compost 2015 | ecosystem: Environmental > Terrestrial > Soil > Agricultural land | place: USA: Utah... | reverse complement strand
CCTCCGACGTCGCTCACTACCACCGGTCGTTCAGTGGCAGAGGCTTCTATCGCCGCCACACCAAAACTTTCATTATTTGAAAGACATACGCAGACGTCTATCTGATTGTGATAATGTGGCACCTCCTCATATGGAACCGGTCCGATAAAGTCGCATAAATGGGAAATGCCCAAATCCCTGGCTTGTTGTTTCAATTGTTGCTCTTGAGAGCCACCGCCTACAATGATTAGTTTTATTTTCCCACTCGTCGAGTTCGTCGAAAAAATTTTAAAAGCTTCTATTAAATAGTGTAAGCCATACTTCTCCTCCAGTGTCTTTATGGTGCCTACAACAAAGTCGGTTCCGGTCTTAGGGAGCGGCTTAAAAGTGTCCAAATCAATCCCAAAGGGTGTGACCTCAATTTCTTTAGAAGTATATTTTGAAGCCTCTTCTGCCATCGCGTGGCTGGTGGATAAAACTTTGTCGGCTCGACGAAGTACAAATCTTGTGAGTGCGCTAAAAATGCCGTTCTTATTCGGAAAATCATAGATGTCGGATCCCCAAACTGAAACAATAAACGGGTGATAATTACATAATGCACCCAATAGCCCATAGCTGCTTGCATAATGGCTATGGACAATATCGGGTTGATAGCTCCTTATACATCTTTTCAAAAACGTAAGAAGGCTGAGGTATTTTGCTTTCTTATACCAATTAAATCTTTCTTGTGAAATAGCTGAATAATAGATCTTGAGATTAGGGATTCCCTCGTAAATTCCATCTTTGGGTTTTGCTATACTCCATAACGCAATATGGACCCCCTTTTCTGTCAGCCCCTTTACCCATTTTATGGTATGGACCGAATTGGCGTCACTCAACAAAAATATTTTCATCTTCTGTTCGATCATTGCCTTTTTCTGGCGTCTCTTAGAACTTTATTGAAATGTCTCTCTGTGACCTGTGTGCTAGCATAAGCTTTTAAAATCGAGTCCGGTCGTCTACTGCTGCGTCTTTAATAGCTGCTCTACAATCCTATCCGAAGCAGCGCCATTACCATAGAGACCTGTGTCAAAGTCCAAGTCTGTCGAATCAGAGAAAAAGCTAAACGCCTCTAAGATCGCTTGAGGGTCGGTCCCTACGATCCTGTTTACTCCATGTTCCACTAACTCCACCCATTCTGTCTCTGTTCTCAAAGTGATACAGGCTTTTTTAGAAAGATAGGCTTCCTTCTGCAATCCACCGCTATCCGTAAGGACAAGTTCCGAATGCTTGAGCAGATATAACATTTCCAGATAACCAACTGGATTAACCAGCTGAATATTAGGCCCCACTAAGCTGAGGTCTAATTTGCTTCGTGTACGAGGATGTAACGGAAGCACAAGGGGTACTTGTTTGCTTATCTCGTTCAAAGCCTGAAAGATGCTCTTTAAATTTTCTTTGGAATCAGTGTTGTCAGCGCGGTGTAGCGTACATAATGCGAACCTCTCGGGAACATCAAAATCAGGCCTTCTGGCGTAATTCTGGTAGTACAATAGCGAGTCATACATCACATCACCCACTAATTGAATATCTGCATCAACATTTCCATACCCCTCCCGTAACAGGTTATCCACTGCAGTTTGGGTAGGACAGAACAATGCACGGCTTATCCGGTCCGTCAATATCCGGTTGATCTCCTCCGGCATCTGCATGTTGTAACTTCGCAAGCCCGCTTCAACATGTGCTATATTCACATGCAACTTACTGGCTACAAGAGCTCCTGCCAGCGTGGAATTCGTATCACCGTAAACAAGTACCCAGTCAGGGAGTTCTTTAAGAACAATATCCTCTAACTTTTCCATCATCCGCCCTGTCATTGCTCCATGATTGAGGTTATTTATGTCCAGGTGATAGTCCGGCTTCGAGATTTTTAGTTCTTCGAAGAAAATGTGGCTCATGTTGTGATCAAAATGTTGTCCGGTGTGGACAATGACTTCGCTGATTCCAGCATGATTTTTTATGCTTCTACTAACCGCAGATGCTTTAACAAATTGTGGCCTGGCGCCTAATATGGTAAGTATTTTCATTTTGCAAGGCTATTTTCTACTTGTTCAGCCCGTGAAACCCAAGTATTGGTAGTTATAAATTTACTTATGTTGCTTCTTACGTCTTCATACATGGTGCGGTCCATTTCTAAGGATGCCAATAGATGGTCAAAGTCTTCATTCTTGTTGATCACCCAACCTAGCCTGTTGGAGGTGATCAACTTTGCGACTTCATGAAGATTGGAGGTGATGATCGGTTTATTTTCCTGAAGAGCTTCAAAAATTTTCATTGGCATGGCAAAATGTAGGTATTCTCCAGGCTCGCGAATGTTTAAAAATATGTCGGCTTTTTGATATTCCAAGGTCAATGCATTGCCTGAGGCGTGAACAACGTCAATATTATCGCTAAGGGAATATATTCCCTTTACTTGATTCCACTCTTCCCTCCTACATATTACCGTAAATCGGAATTTTTTATACTTTGCCGCTAACTCGAAAAGAGGTCTTAGATCATAATGCGGCGGAGTGACACCGCCCACATAGATAAACGTGAGCGGCTTTACGGGATCCTGTGGCAACTCGTTTCTAGACGCACCTACATGTTCGGCACCTGGTGGCAAAGCCTGGCTTTTCGCTCTTAAATCAGCCGGAAGATACTTAGCCATACTTATAGTTGGCAAATAGATGACATCGGCATATCGATGGTACATCCATAAATCTACATGATAAAAGAACGAGGCAAAACTGCTTTTTATCCATCCGACGACCTTTCTGTAAGAGTCAAATTTCCAGTAAATATCTCTATAGAAAATCCCTAGTGGAATACCTTTGCGTTTCAACAAAGAAAAGAAACTGGGCTCTAGGAAAGGAGTGCTCGGCAAATGGTGATCTTCAGTCAACAGGCTGGGCATTGTGGAGGATTCCGAATAACAAAAATGAAAGACATTCCCATCATCCAGTTCACGCTTTAACAAGTCTATTCTTTCCTTTCTAGCTTTAGCGTTTCCCGTAACTTCGAAGACATCGTATCCCAGTTCTTTAAATGCATGCAACATCTTCATCGGTCTGAGCTGACTGGCGGAAAATCTTGCCTGATCTATTTCAAAAGGCAAATGAAAGATCATTCTTCGTCTTGTATCGGACATATTAGTCTTTATCAACAATAAATGCGTTTTCTTCGAGGAGAAATAGTGATGCTAGTAGTATAATTATCCTAGGCTCTGTAAAAAATGAGGCCGGATAAGCAAGTATCAATCCAAGGACAATAATAAAACCAACTAAAAGAAAATGTCTTGGAAGTTCCCTATTCAGGAAAAAAACTTTGACCAAGAAAAATAGGGCAATTAATAAAAAGACAATGCCGACAACAAATCCATAAATAAAAAACACATACAGGTATTCGTTGTCCATGGCAGTCGACAGCGTTCCAAAAAAGTCCTTTCCGTACCCTATCAGAAGTAAACTTGGAAATGTAAGCGCCATCTCCCAAACCACATCTGATTTAGCGAGTCGTCTCTGGAACGAATTTCTTTCCAGCCCCAATTCAACCAACGTATACAGATACCGTAGTTCATCAAGAAAGACATACAAAAAAGCCATTCCTCCGATTAGGAGGAGGGTTAGCGCGACAATGCTGTTTTTCTTTTCGGTTCGCTGTCCGTTGATCAATGTGTAGCCGATCATGAACAGGGTAGTCGCAATAATTCCAATGAATGATGTTTGCGATTGGGACAACAATATGGCCAATAGGGAGAATATAAGACCAAGGATGGTTATCAATCGCTTGGAGCGACCAAAATGAAAATCGTACAAAAAGAACACGTAAAAAAAAGCCATGATGGCTCCATGCTGGCCCGGTCCACTACTAAGTCCTAAGGCCCTTAAGCTAATACCGAGGGAAGCATCAACATGAAAAGGCGACCCGTACACTGCTGTAAATAGGTTTCCGAAGCCGAGGCTAAGGAATTGAGCCATACTCACCAGCAAATCTATCGACACATAAATAAAAAATATCCTTTTCAATTGATCGAATCCAAAGTGGATTCCAGATATCAACAGCAATAACAGCGGGATATACCTTATGACCTCGATGTAATCGCGGGTGATAAAGTCAGCAAAAAATAAAGACCGGGCGAGGTTTGATAACCAAATGAAAAGAACAAGCCCTAATGTCAGTTTGGCAAATGAAGTAAACACTAGCCTCTGGTCAATGATCAAAAATAAAATAAGAACGAGGATAAGCAGCACATGAAAAATTTCGAAATGCTTTAAGGGAAAAAACAAACAAAAAAGAGGAATTAGATATTTCAATTAGCTAAGCGTCTGTTTTTTTTGATGACCCTCTTTAGATACTGGCATTCCGCTGAGAAGCTGAAGATACTTCTCAGCGTGGTTTCGTATATATATATAAAAATCCATATCTTCAATATCAGGTTCAATCCAAAAGAAATGCAGGTGGCATAAGCAGCACCCATTATTCCGTAATGTGGGATGAGGAGCAGGTTCAAAAGCACGTTGGTGACGGCCGCGATCAAACCGATGTATAAATTCCATTCAGGCTTGTTTTTAGCAGCGAGCGCGTTGGCTACCACACGGGCATAGCCACTGAAACTACAGGCAAAAATCAATACCAACATCGGCTGTAAGGATTCACGGTACCCTTCGCCAAAGAGCGGGACCAACAGCAGCTTGGTAAGCAAAAATAGTACTAGTCCCGCAACGACAGTCACGAAAAAAGTCCATTTTGCAATAGTGGAAGTGAGTAAGGTTTGATAGGCAGGATCATCGTTCGACCCGCTCAGACGAGGGAGGAGCACCGTACTCACCGCTTGGGAAACGATGAAAAGCCGCTCGCTTATTTGCAAAGCAATGGCATAAACTCCCGCTGAAGAAACGTTGGTCAGCAGCCCGACCAAGTATAGATCCGCACGATAGCTGATCATCGAAGATATGTTGGCGAAATAAGCCTTAACACCATATGATAGACTTTCTTTCAAAAGCCCGTGTTGATTCTTATCCTCCTCGCTAGGCGGAAGAACAATCTTTTGTAGATTGATTTTTGTAACCAACCAGACGCAAATTTGGCTTCCCAGAAAAGCAGCCACCACCCACGGAGGCTCCATTATGTTCAAGATTAAAAGGACGCCAATGGTCAACAGAAAAGTTATAGGTTGTGCAAGCGTAAGAAAATTAAATCTCTTAAAATCCTCTAATGCTTGAAAGATAGATAGCTGAACTACCTGAACCAGCATGAATGGAATACATGCAATAGCCAACACTATCAAAAGCAGGGATAGATCCGGAAACCACGAACGGTGAAAAAAATACAACAGAGCGGCAACAACCGTTAAAACCATCGGTAGGAACAACTTAAAAAACCGATTTACCCAGTAAATCGACGCGCCAACGGTGTGCCGTTTGCTAGAAATAAAGAAAACCAAGGAGGAGGGCAGGCCGAGATTAAAAATAGAAATTAAAAATTGCGGAATTAATATGGTCAAGGAATAGGCCCCCATGCCTTCTGCTCCAAGTGTTCTCGCTACGACAATGACGGATACCAGTTGTAGTAGCGCTGAAAGCAGCTGCCGTCCTAACGTAATAAATATATTTAACTTTAAACTCTTATTGTTCAACTGCTTCAAATAGAATAGGGAATATTGGCCGTTTACAAATGGGAGAGTCTATAAATAAATTCACGGTAGTTGCTTTCAGCGTGGTAAAAATTCTTCGCAAATACTTTGGCACTTACTCTTGTCTTTTCATTTTTTAGAAAGTCAGTTGATAACAGAGCCTGTGCTATTTGAGGGATTGTAGGGTCAGGAGCGAGAAGTATACCATGGTCGCTGTTGATAATCTCCGAGACCCCTCCCACATCAGGGCCGATGGCAGGAACCCCATAGCTCATGGCTTCCATAATGGAAACGGGTATTCCCTCCGACTGACTGGTATTGATAAAAACATCAATAGAATTCGTAGCTAAAAACTTCCTTACGTCCGCGTTGTCCATGTTTCCATGAAAGGTGTATGAAACGTTAGACCCTGATAACTTTTTATGAGCCAAATCTTCTAGAAAATTCCGTAAAGGACCATCCCCTACGTGATGCCACACGAAGGACAACTCCCTTCGAGACTTAGCCGCTAACTCCATCCCTTCAATGATTTTGTGGATATTTTTAACCACAGAACAATAGGAAATTGACAACACTATCAATTCTGTTGATACTGAGGCAGGTGATGAGACAGCCGGGATCTCCACTCCTAATCTATCAACGCCAATTTTATCTTCGGTTATTCCGAAAACCTCTTGTAAATAAGCTTTACCATGAGCTGAAATGACACTTAAATAATCAAGTTGCCCCAAGAATTGCCTTTTTAGCGGCATATATTGGTTGACCTTGACATCTTCATAAAGATCAAACCGATGGGCCCGAGAAATCAATTTTTCAATGCGATTTTCAGATTTTACTAAAGCCGCCGCATAAAATGCGGTGTTAAACCAGTAAGTGTAAACGATCGGCTTTTCGGGCTGTTTTGCCAAATACCCTTTTAAAAGCAGTCTCAGCTTAAAGGCATCATAGGTTGTTTTTAGTGCAGTTTTAAAACAGGCAGCTTTTAAACGTCTAATTGAAATTAGATATCTTATCTCCTTAATAAAAAAGACAGATAAGAGTGCCCTTAAAAAAAGCCACGTCTTAGTAAGACCTGACAATCTTCTGGTTAAATCCGAGCTTACTTTAATCCGGTCAGGAACGTTACGGGGCGGTCCGTTGGCGTGTGTGGGTAAAATTACTAGTTCTCCTTGATAGAATTTGTCCCAATATGCTACCTCCTCTTCAAGAAATTGTTCACCTGGCAGATAAGGGAAATTCTCGGTGATTAGGAGGACCTTTCTGTTCTCACCCATTCATTAAAACATCACTGATATATTCCAAATAAGCTTCGTGCTTTTCATCCACAGGAATATGTAGCGTTTGAATTACTGCTTGGCTAAAAACTTTTTTCAGGTTATTCTCCCAGTTATCAAACACATCCTCCGTACGTAAAGTTGGCGTTGCGTCCATCGCTAACGCGTTATAGGAATCCCACTCCAACTGCCTATGGAAAATATCATATTCAGTTTTCATCACATGCAATCCCATTTTTATCGCGGTGGACATGTGCAGCGTCTTCAATTGAATTGCCTCCGACTGATCCCGAACCAAATACAACACCTTCCCCAAAGGTACAGGTTGGGTATTAACTGTGCCATAAAGCACATCAGGTCGCATTTTTCTCCGAACTGTCTTTGGATTGAGCCGAAGTTTGAGGCTAAAATGTAGTCTATTAATGAGCGAGCGGCCCTCAAGCAGCTCTGATTTTCCTATATAACTCGATAAATTGTAGCCGTACACCTTGGGCCATGCCAGATTTGGGTAAACCATACCGTCTTGAGACACCACGGCTATATCATCTGTAATAAACCCTATCCCAGCCTGCTTTCTTAATGCCAACAAAGCTGAGGTTTTACCAGTACCCCCTGTTCCCGCCATCAATATGGCTTTCCCGTTTTTAGAAATTGCCGCCGCATGAATAATGCTTAGGTCTGGGAAGAAATAAACAGAAGGGACCAGCACCAGCTCATGAAGTATCTGTTGAAAAGCCTCGGTATCCGTAGGATACTCCATCGATCTTAACCGAGAGTAAGCCTTTTTTGTGGTGGACTGTTTGTTGTATAATGCGACGGTAATGTCTAACGAGTTGTGCTCAGCCTTAAATTTCCATAAGACCTTACAACTGGGAAAGTGGGTCAAAAATCCATCTTCATACTTCGTGAAAACTGACGGATTTTTGGAAATGAAATCTCCTTCCATTATGTCTGCGACCGTGATAGTGACATCCGACTGATTCGCATTGCAATCAGGATATAAACCCACACTGTCAGCAACCATCTTCTGCATCACATCGTCGACAATAAAGGAATAACACTTCCCGAAAATCTCTTTTTTGATATTATGCATTTTTCCACTTGTTGTTTACCCGAAACGGATGGACACTATCCGGCCTCTGCGCCAAAGGATGATATTCTCCCTTCAGTCCAACAGGCTCAAGATGTCGGATATCATGAACAATCGCGATGGAATTCCTGGCTTCTTCCAATCCAAACCCTTCCCCTTCCAAAATATGCTGATAACTGTGGGTATGCAGTTCTGTAAATCCTTCACTGAACTCGATCTCCACCCCCTCCATGGTCAGAGATCGATAAGTCCTTCCTCCTTTGGCCTTTACCGCATCAGGCAAGGTATCCGCATTGATGCTAAGAAACCACCTTACTCTCGCCCTTTCCAACTCGAAGTATCCCGCTGCCCGGTCATGTGTATGAAGGTGAACCACATTCTTCTTTACGTCCCCAAAAATCCAAGTCAACATGTCGTAAAAATGCACCCCGATATTCGTGGCTATCCCTCCTGACTTAGTGACATCGCCCTTCCAGGACGTATAGTACCAGTGTCCTCGGGAGGTGATGTAGGCCAAATCGATGTCATAGATCTTATCTTTAGGCCCTTCTTCAATTTGCTTCTTTAAGGCGATAATGGAAGGATGCAACCTCAACTGAAGGATATTGTAAACTTTATGACCATGCTCCTTTTCAACCTCCTGCAAAGCATCAATGTTCCATGGATTCAACACCAAAGGTTTCTCGCAGATTACATCCGCCCCGATCCTTAACCCAAACCTGATATGTGCATCATGAAGATAATTGGGCGAACAGATGCTTACATAGTCGATTTTATCTGGGGTTCTTTTGAGCTTCTCGACATGCCTATCAAACCGTTCAAACTCCGTGAAAAAGTCCGCATTAGGAAAATAGCTATCAATAACTCCTACACTGTCAAATTTATCATACGCGGCCAGCAGGTTATTTCCAGTGTCCTTGACGGCTTTCATGTGCCTGGGAGCGATGTAACCAGCAGCCCCGATCAATGCGAATTTTTTCATGCTATTTTTTTCACGTTGTTATCTTTCAAAATATATTTATCGTTGCTCTCTTTACAAAAAGCAATCCCCTCTGAATTAAACTCTAGTCGGTGGCCATATTCACTCATCCATCCTATCTGCTTAGCAGGGTTGCCGACAACCAAGGCATAAGGGGGTACATGTTTGGTAACCACTGCGCCTGCTCCAATAAAAGCATAAGCTCCAATATCATGACCGCAAACAATTGTAGCATTAGCGCCGATAGTAGCCCCTTTACCAACCACCGTTTTGGCATACTCGGATTTCCTATTAATAGCACTTCTGGGGTTAATCACATTGGTAAAGACCATTGATGGCCCCAAAAACACGTCATCTTCACAGGTAACTCCTGTATAGATGGAGACGTTATTTTGAACCTTCACATTGTTGCCCAAAACAACCTCAGGGGAAACAACTACATTTTGGCCGATATTGCAGCTCCTTCCGAGCTTACAATTGGGCATTATATGGCTGAAGTGCCAAATCTTTGTTCCTTCACCGATCTCACAGCCCTCATCGACAATAGCCGTCTCGTGTGCATAGTAATTCTCCATACTAAAAGTAGTTTTGAATGGTTTCTATAATGACAGCCTGTTCCTCTACTCTCATTTCGGTATGAATAGGTAAAGACAACACACGCTCACATAGCGACTCTGAAACAGGAAAATCTCCAGGTTGATAGCCGTATTGAAGATACGCTTCCTGAAAATGGACTGGTAGGGGATAATAAATCATAGAAGGAATACCCTTCGCCTGCAAATAGGCCTTTAATTCATCCCTTCCCTCTTTTACCTGAATAGTGTATTGATGGAACACATGGGTGGAATTCGGCTCTCTTTGGGGGATAATGATGTTTTTATGGTCCGCAAAAGCACGGTCGTACCGTTCTGCTACTTGATTTCGAGCAGCTGCGTAGCTATCCAGGTATTTAAGTTTAACATTGAGGATAGCTGCTTGGAGCGTATCTAACCTTGAGTTAACGCCTACGCGTCGGTGATAATATTTCTTGCTCTGGCCATGATTCGCTATTTGGTATAGCCTCTCTGCCAATACTTCATCTTGGGTAAACAACGCTCCCCCATCTCCGAAACATCCTAGGTTTTTTGACGGAAAAAAGGAAGTTGTCCCGATATCCCCCATCGTACCCGCTTTGGCCGAAGAACCGTCAGAAAAAGAATAAGTTGCCCCAATAGCCTGGGCAGTATCTTCGATTACCTTTAGTCCGTTTTCTCTAGCAAACGACAGAATATATTCCATATCGGAACACTGCCCATAAAGATGAACAGGCACTATTGCAACAGTTTTAGGTGTGATTTTCTCCTTCAACTGGCTGGTGTCCATCTGAAAAGTTGTCGGCGTAACATCGATAAAAACAGGCTTCAACCCCAGCAATGCAATCACTTCTACGGTAGCTACGTAAGTAAAAGCCGGAACAATGACCTCATCACCAGGATTAAAATCCAATGCCATCATTGCTATCAACAAGGCATCAGTACCATTTCCACAGGTAACAACGTGATTGACGTGATTATACTCCGCTAAGGCTCTTGCAAACTCCTTGACGTCAGGACCATTGATAAAGGATGTTTCATCGATTACTCGCTGAATAGCCTCGTCTATTTCACTTTTTATGCGTTCATACTGGGACCTTAGATCCACCATTTGAATCTTGCTCATAAAATTCTTTAAATATGATAGGGAATAACACGTAAATCACTGACACAATGAGGCCGGTGAATATAGACAAAATAATCACTAATGTAGTTTGCGGCTTGCTCTTGGGAGCAGGCAATTGAGCTCCTTCTAATACTTTAAAAAGTACTCTCTTTTCTTTAGATTTTATACTTGCCTGTTCGTATTGTTCCGATAACGAAGAATATATTCGATTAGTTAAATTAAAATCCTGGGTTAACACCTCCTCCTTGATCCTCGACACCTCAGACAGCACATTCCTATTTCTGTCCCTAAAAATGGCCAACTCGTGCTGTGCTTTTAAGTATGCCTCCTGTGCCTCGTCCCTTCTCTCTTTTATAAAAGCTAAGTGAAGCACATCCTTCTGAGTTTGATAATCATCAAGATATTGCTTCAGGTAGTCGGCGGTAAAATTAGCCATCTGAGCAGCCACCAATTGATCCGGCGATTCTGCTGAAATCGTGAGGATCTTTGTGCTGTTGTCTGTAACAGCTGTAATTCTTTGGCTTAACCAACTTTTGAATTTAGCGTCCTCTCCATTCAGATAGGTTATGCCATTTTCTAATCTGCTATCCTCCACAGGACCTGTTGAAGTGGAAAAAAGTCGCGGTAAACCCACTGTATATCTTTTTATTGTCCCCAATAAAGAAGGTGAATACTCAGATGCAACGAAATCCCTGACGGTGATGGTATCCTCCTTCGTCTTGATCTGAAAATCAAGTAAGAGAAGAAAAAAATCGTTTGATTGAATAATTGCAGGATATAATGAAGGTGGCAAGAAATTGTCATTTGCCAATTGATTTCCGATGTTAAGCCCCGGAATGTTACCCAGCTGAGACAATAAACCAGTGCTTCCTTGTTGGTTCTCAGGTAACACCTTTAACGTTGCAGTATATTCCTCCTCTGAAAAATTGATGTACAACACCCCGATGAGCAAAAAACCAGCAGTTGTTAAAAGGATTAATTTCCTTTTTAACCAAATTCGATCGACAAATTCCTTTAACTTTATATCTTCCATAAAAATAGTACGGTGAGGTAAAACAGCGGCAACATCCTTCGATGAGCGGCTCACCAATTGGTTACCGCGCCAGCCGATCCACCAAAATCGCCAGCGTCGCCAAACTAGACGCAATTCCAATCCAAGCCTGTACGCTCATTCGCTGCCGGTCAGGCTTCTCCGGAACAATGATTTCGGCACCCGGCTCCACATGTGGATAAATATTGAAAAAGAGGAATTTTCCTGTCCTTTTCACATCTCCATTGGCATAAATAACATAAGACCGGCCCTTTCGCGCATTTTCGGTAAAGCCTCCCGCCCGCGAGATGTAATTTTTAAAACCCCGGTTGATGTCGTACCTCGCGGTGGTTGGATACAGCACCTCGCCCCTCATCCTTACCGTTTGCAGCTGCTTAGGAATACTAATAATATCCCCTTCCTG
>Ga0079224_100011649_pt1 | contig 12129 bp, 6 predicted proteins | sample Stecom2015_FD_80414 | JGI IMG/M metagenome (GOLD analysis project Ga0079224, IMG submission 80414) | Agricultural soil microbial communities from Utah to study Nitrogen management - Steer compost 2015 | ecosystem: Environmental > Terrestrial > Soil > Agricultural land | place: USA: Utah... | reverse complement strand
TTAGCGGGGCATCCACGGTGAAGCCCGCGGCTTCGCGGTGCCCGCCGCCGCCGTAGAGCTTCGCGATCTCGGACACGTCCATGCCGCCCTTGCGCGACCGCAGCGAGTACGTCGTGCCGCGAGGGTGAATCCAGTAGCAGGCCGCAAACGGCTCGCCTTCGGCGAGCTCGCCGGCGACGTCGCTTGCGAACTGAATCGGTGCGTTGACGACCGGGACGTCGACGCCGCCGATGACGGCGCGCATCGCGTTGCGCTTCAGCGCGTCGACGAGGGTCCGGTGGTAGCGGAGGATCGCGCGGCCCTCCGGGAGCAGCGCGTCGGCGCCGGCATCGATGATGCGCTGCCACGTTTCGAAGTCGTGCGGATACGAGGAGAGCGCCATGATGATCTCGTCGCTGTGCGGAAGCGCCTTGCGCCACAGATCGCGGTCCTCGATGTAGTCGATGAGCCACGGCCGAGCGCGCGGTCCGAAGAAGAAGTCCCACGTGATGCCGGCGCCGCTGCGCTCCATGTCGAAGACCGCAATCACCGGAGGGCGATTCCGCGCCTCGAGCTCCCGCAGCAGCCGGGGCACGTCGTCCCATCGGATCGCGCCCGGGCTCGGGTCGTGCACGGCGAATACCGCGAGATCCTCCGCCGCGCTCTTGTGGTGGTCGAGGATGACGATCGAGCGGGCCTTGCTCGCCATGCGCTCGAGCACCGCGCGCTCGTAGCTGAAATCGACCAGCAGCACGTCGCGGCCGGACACGTCGGGCGGATCCTGCGGGTAGACGCCGTAGTGGAAATCGACCTCGCCCGCGAAGAACAGGTTGACGACGAATGCGCTGCCGAAGCCGTCGTCGCAGCCGCCGTGGTAGATACAGAACGGTCTCATCTGGAAACCTCGCGTTCGCTTGTGCCGGCTCATCGCGCGGCCGTCGGAAGCCGCCCGACGAGTCGAACGGATGGGTCAGGATATGGAGGCGTCGGCGGGGAGTTCCATCGGCGCATCGACCGGACGGCGGGGGTTGGGCGAGGCTCGATCGCCGCGGGAGTGCCGACGGCCCGTCCTCGCTGGCGGTGCAGGCGGCGGCCCCGTCCGCGGAGCCGCCGCCCGGTGCCGGCTAGAAGCCCACGTTCAGACCCAGGAAGAAGCGCCGCCCGAGCGGATCGTACATCCCGAGCGGAAACTGCCCGAAGTCCACGCCGAAGTCGCTGCCCGCGCGGCTCGGCGGCAGCGGCATCGGGGTCGCGTTCGGGTTGCCCCCCTGGAGCGGCGGGCGCTCATCGAGCAGATTGTCGATGCCGCCGCGCAGCATGAGCCGGTCGTTGAACCGATAGTTGACCGACAGCGAGAGCATGTCCGCGGACTCGAGAACGCCTCGGAACGGCGTGTTCGGGTTGGTCGCCTTCGTCGCGTGGTCGATCTTCGGCACATGGCCCCAGCGCAGCGACGCCTGGAAGGAGCCGATGCGATAGTTGAAGGTCGAGAACAGCTGATAGTCATAGCCGCTGCACTGCAGCTGCAGGGCGCAGCCCATCGTGCCCTTCCAGTCGATCTCCGGAGCGGCCGGCGAGTTCTGCGTCTTCTGCTCGCGGGGCACGGTGAGCAGCACGTTGATGCTCGCCCCGCCCGGGAGCCAGCGAAAGCCGGCCAGGTCCTGAAACTCCGCCTGCCAGTCGATCTGAAGATCGTACCCGGAGAACCGCGCCCGGCCCGAATTGGTGTAGGCGACGTCGATGGTGCTGCCGGAGCCGTCCGTCGGATCGCGGCTGATCTGGAGGCACGACGGCGTGTTGATATCTCCGGCGGGGTTCGTCTCGAGGCTTAGGCATCGCCGATAGGGCTCGTCCGGAGACTCCACGGAGATGATGTCCGTGATGTCGATGCTGTAGTAGTCGATCGTGAACCTGAGGCCTTCGAGCCACGGATTCTCGAACGGCGAGTTGATCACGAAGCCCGCGGTCCACGTGTCGGCCGTCTCGGGCTGGACGTCGGGGTTGCCCGCCGTGAACCTCGAGCCGAGGCCTCCCGTCGACGGCTGCTGCTCCACCGGCCGGTTGTAGTACAGGCTCTGGCCCGTCGCGCCCATCATCTCGCGGCAGATCGCGAGCGCGTGCGCCGCCTGCTCGGGATCCGGCGACAGGGCGCCGAAGGGCGCCGGGGACGCCGTGATCGGATTCAGCGTGCACGGGTCGGCATACAACGGCGGAGGCGCGCCGAAGGCGCCGGCCGACTGAGTGGAGCGCAGGAAGAGCTCCGCGATGTTCGGCGCGCGCGTGGCCCGGTTGAACCCGCCGCGCAGGCGAGCGAAATCGGTCATGCGCCAGTCGATCAGCGCCTTGTAGGTATCGACGCCGCCGCTCGTGTCGTAGTCTGAATAGCGCCCGCCGAGCTCGAGGTCGAACCGCCTCGTCAGCGGGATCAGCAGCTCGCCGTACAGCTCGCTGACCGACTGCTCGCCGCCCGAGTTCGTCACCGGGAAGAGCAGCAGCGACATGTCGGACGTGGAGTTGTTGTTAACCATGCTGTCGCCGGTGTAGCTGAACGTGTTCTTCCGGTGGCTCGCTCCGAGCGCGAACTGAAGCCGGCCGGCGGGCATCTCGGCGAGCGAGCCGGTCAGGTTGGCCTCGACCGCCTGCTGCTCGGTGAGCGAGGTGTTCTGCAGATCCACGCTGATCGCGTGCAGGCAGTCCTCCGACGGCGTGAAGCTCGCGAAGATCGGCAGCCCGGTCGTGCACGTCGTATGGCCGCCCGTGTTGCCGAACCACTCGAGGTTGCCCATCACGACCGCCTCGCGGCCGTAGTTGGGGCGGTTCGCCAGCGTCCGCAGCCGTTCGCGGGCCACGTAGTTCGGCTGGTGGGTGATGTTGTTGGTTTCGCCCTGCGAGACGCTCGCGTCCCAGCGCCAGCCGTTGTCCAGCTCGCCTTCGAGACCGACGAGCAGCTGATAGGTCGTCGTGACGCTCTTCGTCGTGCTGCGGGGGAGGTAGGTGAGCGGATGGTCGACCCGGAACGGAGCGTTCGGATTGGGCCGGCTGTCCAGCAGCGCGGCGACCTCGGGCGGCGTCGGCCAGACCTCGGACAGCGTGCAGCCGCCGACCGGCGCGCAGTTCAGCCCGTACGCGCCGCCCGGCAGATACGCTTCGTGCGTGGTGCCGTCCTCGTTGAGCGAGCTCGGGACGCCGGCCGCGGGATCGCCGGTATAGATCTCGTCGCCGTGCGGGATCCCGATGTCGCGCACGCCGGTCGCGGACAGGTAGCTGTAGACGGTATCCGTTCGGGATCGGGAGAAGGTGCCGCGAATGAACGCCGAGATGCGGTCGCTCAGCTCGAGCTGACCGTTGCCGAACAGCGCGTAGCGCTCGAGCGGCGCGGAGTAGCGGACCGAGCAGTTGTTCTGGGTGAGTGACCCGTCCGCCATGATCTTGCGGAACGGCGCGTCGCCGCACTCGGGGCTCTCGAGCGGCCCCGTGTACTTGTACGCCGCCGGCGCGTGCGGAGAGCCGTTGGTGTTCTCGTTGAAGCCGCCCTGTCCGCCCCAGACGCCGGCGAAGACCGTGCCCGTGCCGTCCGGCGACGGGTTGACGAACCAGCTGGTCAGGACCGGGACCGCATCCGGGGGCACCGGGGCGCCGGGCGTGCGCGTGGACGGAATGGTGCCCGGCGGCAGCTCAGAGAACACCGCGTCCGCCGCCGCTTGCGAGAACGGATTGCCGACGTCGAGCGCGCAATCGATCCCGGGCGTTGTGGGATCCGGGCACGTGTCGATGATGACGGAGTCGTTGTCGATACGGGTGATCGTCGGAACCCCGAACTCCGAGCCGCTGAGGTACGGGTTCCTGAGCTCGTCGACGCGCCAGCTCCGCTTGACCTGCAACGCCGGCTCGCGGCTCGCATACTCCGCGCCGAGCATGAAGTTGCCGCGTCCGTCGTTGACGTTGCCCCCGGCGAGCGCGGAGAAGCGGAATTCCTCGCCGTCCCCTTCCGCGGTCGTCCCCATCTGCGTATCGATCTCGAAGCCTTCGAAGTTGTCCTTCAGGATGAAGTTCACGACTCCGGCCATCGCGTCCGCGCCGTAGACGGCCGACGCGCCGCCCGAGACGATCTCGACGCGCTCGATCGCCGAGCTGGGGATCGCGTTCGTGTCGATGACGTTGGTCGCGTTGATCGGTGCGCCGCGGCGGCCATTGATCAGCACCAGCGTTCGGTTCGCGCCGAGACCGCGCAGGTTGACCACCGAGGCGCCCGGCGTGCCCAACGCGCTCGGCTGGATGTTCTGCGATACGAACTGGTTGTACTGCGGCATGAACTGCGGCAGCTGGTTCAGGATGGTTTCGATGCCGATCGTTGCCGTCGAGTCGAAGAGCTCCTGCGTGACCGTCACGATCGGGCTGTTGGCCTCGAAGTCCTGCCGCACGATGCGCGAGCCGGTCACGAGCACCTCTTCCAGCTGCGGCTCCTGCGCGAGCGAGCCCTGAGGAAGGAGCTGGGCCACCGATAAGGCCAGAACCGTCCTGCTCAGTCTCCGTATGCTCGATGCGTTGCTGTCGCCTGGCAATTCACGCATGCCTTTCCTCTCTTTCGTTCTCGGCTATGCGGGCCTTGCGCTCCTTCGTCGCCCCCCTCGCCGGATTCCTCCCTAATGCCGGCATTACTCATGAACGTTCGGACCCGGCACCTTTCTCGGCGCCGAGCCGTTCCGTCCACTGAATACAGAATAATGCCGGCTAGATCGATACGTTGAAAGACAAGTTGTAGCGACGACCAAACAGATCGTACTGGTTGCTCAGGAACCCTTGTGCACCGGCGGTCCCGAACGGGACGATCGGCGGATCCTTGTCGAGCAGGTTCTGAATCGACAGGCCCAGGTCCCAGACGGCGCCGCCGCGCAGCTCGCCGCGATAGCGGATGGAGCCGTTCCACCACGTCGCCGATGGCACGGAGTTGTCGTCGACGTCCACGCCCTCGACCCAGGTCCGCACGAGCTTGTCGCCGGCGATGTAGCGGCCCTGCAGCTGGAACGACCAGGGGCCGACGCGGTAATTCGTCGTGATGTTGGCCGTCAGGTCCGGACGGGTGTAGACGCCGAGCAGGTCGGTGACGGTGCCGTTGGCCGCGATATCCTCGCGGGTCAGCAGATAGCCGCCCAGCAGGCGTATGCTCAGGTTTTCCGCTCGGCTCGCGAAGAGGTCGGGCTCCGTGCGGTAGGCGACCTCGAAATCGATGCCTTCGACCGTCGCCTTGTCCTGATTGAAGAAGCGGCGGAACACCCGCGAGATGTCGTTCGTGACCGGATCGCGCTCGACGTTGGCGCATTGCGCCGTATCGCCCTCCTCGCAGCGGTCGACGACGTCCTGCGCCGCGATCTGCTGGATCGCGTCCTTGATGTCGATGTTGTACCAGTCGGTCGAGATCGACAGGCCCTCGGCCCATCGCGGCTGGAACACGAAGCCGGCGACGATCGTATCCGCGATCTCGGGGTTCAGGTTCGGGTTGCCCGACGCGACCACCGTGATCGGCACGCTCTGATCGTTGAGCTGCGGATCCCTGACGGTCGCGCCTCCTCCCTGCGCGTCGAAGCGCTCGGAGAACGAGGCCTCGCGCACGTCGCGCGATTTGGTCGCCCGGAATCGCACGCCTTCGAACAGCCGGACCTCGAGTCCGAGCTTCCAGGCGTCCGAACGGCCGCTCAGGTTGTAGTCCGACGCCCGGAAGGCGGCCGACCCGCTGATCCGCCGGGCCCCGGACGCCGATTCCCAGAACGGGGCCTGCAGCTCCGTGAACCATTCCCAGACGCTGAACTTGCCGCTGATCAGGGGCAGCGTGGAGAACTGATGCAGGTTCGGGCTTCCGCCCGTGTAGCCGGGCGGAATGCCGCGGATGCCGAGCTCCGGCACGTTCAGCGGCGGGCCGAGCGCATCGATGTCCTCGGGGAAGGCCTCGTCCGAGAAGCTCGCTTCGCGCCACGTCAGGCCGAAAGCCGACGACACGGGGCCATAGCCCCAGCCCCTGTGGATGTCGCCGGTCGCGAGGACCTCGGCGAAATCCTGCTCCACGATGCCGACCGACCACTTGTCCGTGCCGACGTAGTCGATCGCTTCCTGGCTGATGTTGCCGAAGCCCATCACGTTGAACGGCACGCAGTCCTCTACCGTGTTGTCGAGCCCGATCGGCGCCGCCAGCGGCTCCGGATCGGGGTCCGCATGAGTGCGGGAGTTGGTCAGCCCCGACGCGACGCCGGCCGCGCGCAGCTGCTCCTCGGTCGGCGAGTACTGGGGCAGATTCACGCGGCAGACGATTTCTCCGGTCGTCGGGTCGCGCACGGCGTCCATGGCGAGAAACATGCGGTCGATGCGCATCATGTTCTTGACCGTCGACAGGCGCTCGGTTTCGCCCGTCGAGAAGCTGCCCGACAGATTCCAGCGGGAGGAGAGGGCCCAGTCGAAGCCGACGGTCCACGTCTCGGTCGTGAACGCGTTGTTGTCCCTCTGATCGATGCCCATGTCCGGCACGCCGAGGAACGCGCCGTCGCGCTCGAGGGTGAACTCCGTCAAGCCGTTCGCGAGCAGGACGTCGCGCACCTCGTCGGGCAGGAACGCGTTGTCCGCCGCGATGCGCGGCGCCCAGATCGAGCGCAGGTTGATGCCGAGCGTATCGGCGCGCCGCGGCGTCTGATTCGATTCGGAGCGCCCCGAGACGACCTGCACGTACGCGGAGAGCCTGTCGGTGAACGCGTACTTCGCGGCCGCGAACAGCGAGCGGTTCCTCACTTCCGCGCCGTTGATCGGGCCGCCGTAGGCCTTGTTCGCGAGCTCGGCCTCGGGACCGCCGGACGTGCTCAACGTGCTGCCCGGACCGCCGCGCGAGGTCAGGTCCCCTTCGACAAACTCCCGTATCGCGGTGCCTTCACGGTTGAACACCATGCCGTCGAGCTCGGTCCCCGTGCCCGAGATCATGCCGTACACGTGCCTGTCGGTCGGCGCGATCCACGGCATCGTCAGTCGTTGCGGGACGCCCGCGGGGGCGCCGGGGAACCACTCCGGGTTCGTGACGTGACCCCAGCGCTTGAACCAGCTGGAATCGAGCTCCTCCGGGTCCCGATCGATCTGCTCGATGTACCGCGTCTCGAAGGACGCGATGACGTTCAGCCGCTCGCCGACCTGAAAGCCGCCGGCGATGCTCGCGTTCCAGCGTGTGCCGTCGCCGAACTCCGTGCTTCCCGTGCCGGTGCTGATCTTCAGCCCCTGAAACTCACGATCGATGATGAAATTGGTGACGCCGCCCAGGGCATCCGCGCCGTACGCGGCCGATGCGCCGCCCGTGACGACGTCGACGGTCCGGACCAGCGCGGTCGGAAGCGTGTCGACGTTGATCGGGCCCCTCTTGTCGGCGGGCGCGAGGCGAGCACCGTCGAGGAGCACGAGCGTGCGGTTGTTTCCGAGCCCCCGCATATCGAGGAAGCTCGCGCCGGCATCGCCGGAGATCGCGAGCCCTCCTCGCTGCGCGGACTGTGTGAAGAAGAACTGCGGCAGCGCGTCCAGCTGCTCGGCGATCGTTGCCCCGGGCTCGAAGCTCGCGAGCTCGTCCGGTGTGAGCGCGGTCACGGGCGTGGGTGCGGCCATGCCGTCGGTCCGGCGGATACGGGAGCCGGTCACGGTGATCTCCTCGATGGGACCGGCCTGCGCTGCGTCCTGGGCATGCGCCGAGGTGCAGAGTGCGGCGGACGAGCAGGCCGAAGCCACGGACCATGCGAGAAGGGCCTTGCGGTCGACGCCATTGCGGTTCGTCATTTTTCCTCCCCCTGTGCGCGCGGACGGGAAAAGGAAATGCCTGCGCGCCGAGCCCCTGAAATATTTTGGTTCGCTCGACAATTGCATGGAACGCAAGCCGGGACGCGAACCGATGTTGGAAGTACTGTCCGCCGGGAAAGTGGGCAAGTCAAGCGAGTTGGATCCGTGTTGCATCGGCGATGCATTCGCTTTGCAACGTATATTGCTGCATAGCCGAGATAATTGCTTTCGTATAGGTATGGCCACCTAGCCGGATTGCGACGCCGCAGCCTGCACCGGATGGCGGCGGAGCGGAACGCAGCGGCGCCGGCGCTGTCGCAATAGTCATGAACAGGAGAAGGCTGCTGCAGGCCCTGCCGGCGGCGCCGCTGCTGCTCGCCGCAGGCGCCGCGCCGGCGGCTGAGCGCACGGCGGAGGACGTCGAGCGCATCCGGTCGACGTGGCGAAAGCTCGCGCCGGCCGGCCTCGAGGTGCCGAGCGTACGGGACAAGGTCTCGCTCAGCGAGGAGCAATGGCGCCGGCGGCTCGGCGAGGAGCGGTTCGAGGTGCTCCGAGAGGAGCACACCGAGCCGGCCTCCTCGAGCCCGCTGAACGAAGAGAAACGGCCGGGGCTATTCGTTTGCGCCGGCTGCGCGCTGCCGCTGTTCACGTCCGAGATGAAGTTCGACAGCGGCACGGGCTGGCCGAGCTTCTTCACGACCATCCCGGGAGTTTTCGAGACGAAGCGCGATTTCGTGCTGTTCTGGCCGCGCACCGAGTACCACTGTGCGCGCTGCGGCGGACACCATGGCCACGTGTTCGACGACGGCCCGCCGCCGACTCACGAACGGTGGTGCAACAACGGTCTCGCGTTGCGCTTCGTCGCGGCGGCGGGCCGCCGATAACCCCTCGCAAGACTCTCCCCTGCCCGGGCTCGAGAGCTCCGGCGCTCGAGGTGTGTCACCATTCGCGCTCGAGCTCCGGCACTTGAGGCTCCGCCCCGACCCGCACCATGAATCCGAGCCGCACGGTCCTCGGGACTCCGACACTGACCGCCCTCGTTGTCGGCAACATGATCGGCGCCGGCGTCTTCACGACATCGGGGTTCGCGCTCGCCGATCTCGGCTCGCCGTGGCCCGTGCTCGCGGCCTGGCTCGTCGGGGGCGTGATCGCGCTGTGCGGCGCGCTCAGCTACGGCGCGCTCGCCCGTCTTGTGCCCGCGTCGGGCGGCGAGTACGTGTACCTGTCGCGCAACGTGCATCCGGCCGCAGGCTTCGTCGCCGGATGGATCTCGCTGCTCGCCGGCTTCACCGCCGCGATCGCCTATGCGGCACTCACCCTCGCGGCGTATGCGCTGCCCGAGGGGCTCGGCAGCGAAGGGGTGTGGCCCGCAGCGCTCGCGTCGGGCGTGATCCTGATCGCCGCCCTGTTGCACGGCCTGCGGCTCGGCGTCGGGACGCGGGTGCAGAACGCGGCCGTCGCCATCAAGCTGATCGCGATGATCGGCTTCGTCGCGTACGCGGTCGCGGGCAGCGGCGGCGTCGCGTCGTGGCCGGGGGTCGCGGAGCTCGGCGCGTCGGGAGGCGAGATGCCGCCCGTGCCGATCGCCGCGTTCGCGATGAGCGTGATGTGGATCTCGTTCAGCTACTCGGGCTTCAACGCTGCCGTGTACATTGCCGGCGAGGTGCCCGCGGCGCGCGCCCGGGTGCCGCGCGCGCTGATCGCCGGCACGGCGTTGACGATGCTGATGTACCTCGCGCTCAACGCGGTCTTCGTGCTCGTTCCGCCGTTCGACGCCGTCGCGGGCCGCGAGGACGTCGCCGTCGCCGCCGCGAGCATCCTCGGCGGCGAATGGCTGGTCCGCGCCCTGCGCGCGATCGTCGCGCTCGCGCTCTTCACGTCCGTATCGGCGATGATCATGATCGGCCCGCGCGTCTACGCGAAGATGGCGGACGACGGCCTGATGCCGCAAATCCTCCGCTTCAAGGGCGAGACGCCGTTCGTCGCGGTGATGATGCAGGCGGCGCTCGCGATCGGCGTCGTCTGGATCACCGGCCTGCGGGAGCTCCTGTCCTATCTGGGCTTCACGCTGAGCGCGAGCGCTGCGCTGACCGCCGCGAGTCTGTTCGTCGTCCGGCGGCGCGAGCCCGCCCGTGCGGCCGCGCTGCCCGGCTTGCCGTGGGCCCCGGCGCTCTTCGTCGCCGCGACGTTGCTCTTCGCCGTGCTCGCCGCGAGGCGGCAGCCGGCCGAGCTCATCGCCGCGCTCGTAACGGTGGTCTCCGGTCTCGGCCTGTACGCGGTCGCGCGTCGGCGTTCGTCCCGCTGAGTGTTCCGCCGCGTGATGGCGCCGCGAAGCGCTGGGGTAGAATCGAGCGACGCGCCCTGCGAGGCTCGTGCCCAGGCGGAGATGCCCGGATGAGTGCTCTTCGGCACTTTATTCTGCTGCTCGCGGCGGCGCTCGCCGTCACCGCCGCGCCCGCGTGCGCGCAGGGAGACGCCGCAGCGCAGCGCCGCGCGATGGTCGAGGACATCGAGCGGATGGTTCGGGCGACGAGCCGAAGCATCGGCAAGTCCCGCCTGGACGATGCGGTGATGCGCGCGATGGCCGAAGTGCCCCGCCACGAGTTCGTGCCGCCCGAGTATCGCGTGCTCGCGTACGCGAACCGTCCTCTGCCGATCGGCGAGGGACAGACGATCTCCCAGCCCTACCTCGTAGCGCTGATGACCGATCACGCTGCGGTCGACGCCGACTCCGTCGTGCTCGAGATCGGCACGGGCTCCGGGTATCAGGCGGCGGTGCTGGCCGAGATCGCGGCCGAGGTCTACACGATCGAGATCGTCGAGCCGCTCGGGCGCCGCGCGGCCGCGACGCTCGAGCGGCTCGGCTACGACAACGTGTCGGTGCGCATCGGCGACGGCTATGTCGGCTGGCCCGAGGCCGCGCCTTTCGACGCGATCATCGTGACCGCCGCTCCGGAGGAGGTGCCGACGCCGCTCATCGAGCAGCTCGCGCCCGGAGGCCGGCTCGTGATCCCGGTCGGCGCGCCGGGCTCGACGCAGTCGCTGCGCGTGCTCGAGAAGGACGCTGCGGGGCAAATCACCGAGCGCGACGTGCTGCCCGTCGCGTTCGTGCCGTTCACGCGCGATGAGGCGCTCGAACGGGCCGAGTGAAGAATGGAGGCATCATGAGCAAGCCGGTATGTGCCGTGGTCGGGGTGGGGGAAGGGAACGGCGCCGCGCTGGCGCGCGCGTTCGCGAGCGAGGGGATGGCCGTCGCGCTGCTCGCGCGGCGCACCGAATTCACGAGCAGGCTGGCCGAGGAGCTGCCCGATGCCCGGGCCTATGCGTGCGATGCGGCAGATCCCGCTTCGATCGCCGAGGCCTTCGGCCGCATCCGCGCGGAGATGGGCGACCCAATGACGCTCGTCTACAACGCGGGCTCCGGGGTCTGGGGCGACGTCGAGAGCATCGGACTCGAGGACTTCGAGGCCGCGTGGAGGGTCAATGCGCTCGGCGCGCTCGCGGCCAGCCGGGAGGTCATTCCGGCGATGAAGGCCGCGGGCTCGGGCGTCATCATCTTCATCGGCGCGACCGCGTCCCGCCGCGGCGCCCCGAGGACCGCGGCGTTCGCGCCGGCGAAGGCGGCCCAGCGCAGCCTCGCGGAGTCGATGGCGAAGAGCCTCGGGCCGCAAGGCATTCACGTGGCCCTGATCGTCATCGATGCCGTCGTCGACCTGCCGCGCACGCGCCGGGCGATGCCCGACAAGCCGGACGACTTCTTCCTGAAGCCGGCCGACATGGCGGCAAGCGCGGTGTGGCTCGCGAAGCAGCCGCGCTCGGCGTGGTCGTTCGAGATCGACGTCAGGCCATTCGGCGAGAAATGGTGACGTCGATGCCGTTCGGGCGCGTTACACGCCGAGCGAGATGCCGGGCGCCGCGAGCCGCGTCGTGCCGCGCAGGTAGAGGTCGATCGCCCGCGCCGCGCCGCGGCCCTCGTTGATCGCCCAGACGACGAGCGACTGGCCGCGGCGGCAGTCCCCGGCCGCGAACACGCCGGGCACGCTCGTCCGGAAGTCGCCGTGCGCCGCGCGGTAGTTCGTCCGCTCGTCGAGTTCGACCCGGAGCGCTTCCGACACGTACGTCTCCGGGCCGACGAAGCCCATCGCGAGCAGCACGAGATCGGCCTCGAGCTGCTGCAGCGAGCCCTCGATCTCCTTCATCTGCGGCCGCGCGCCGTTCGTCCGCCATTCGATCCGCTGCGTCTCGACGGCCCGCACGCCGCCCTCGCCGTCGTCGACGAAGCGCTTCGTGACGACCGCGAAGTTGCGCGGGTCGGCGCCGAAGCGGGTAATCGCCTCCTCGTGCGCGTAGTCCGTG
>Ga0079224_100011647_pt1 | contig 12131 bp, 10 predicted proteins | sample Stecom2015_FD_80414 | JGI IMG/M metagenome (GOLD analysis project Ga0079224, IMG submission 80414) | Agricultural soil microbial communities from Utah to study Nitrogen management - Steer compost 2015 | ecosystem: Environmental > Terrestrial > Soil > Agricultural land | place: USA: Utah... | reverse complement strand
TCCGTCGCCTACGGTCCGACGATCGGCAAGAACATCGCGCTCGCCTACCTGCCCTGGGCCTATTGCCAGGAGGGCCGCAAGCTTCTGGTCGAGTATTTCGGCGAAACCTACCCGATGCAGGTCGCAGCGGTCGGCTACAAGCCGCTGTACGATCCGGAAAATCTCAAGCCGCGGAGTTGAAGTACGCCAGTCGGCAATCGGCAGGTCGGCAGTCGGAAAGCGAGCGCCGGACGCCGTTTCCTTCCGATTGCCTTTTGCCCATTGCCGACTGCCTATTTGCCCATTGCCGCTTGCCCCTCGCGCGAATGTGAAGGGAGGACTGCCGGAAAGGCCGGCATCGCGCTTTTCCGCCGGCCGGGATGCGCTACCCTTGCGTCATGCTCTCGCTGCGAGATTCGAGGAGGCTCATCGGCAGCGGACTGGCACTGGCGCTGTCGGCGATTTCTCCAGAGAAGGCATCGGCCCAGGAGGCCGTGGATGTCGCACTCGTGCTTGCGGTCGATGTCTCGCTGTCCATGTCCTTTGAGGAACTGCGTATCCAGCGCGAGGGTTACGTCGCAGCACTCACCCACCCCGAGGTGATCCAGGCCATCCGGGGCGGCTATCACGGACGTATCGCGCTCACCTATTTCGAGTGGGCGGGCGACTCCACCCAGCACATGATCGTGCCCTGGACGATTGTGGCGAGCCTCGAAGATGCGCAGCGAGTCGCCGAGACGATCTCGACCAGCCAGCCGAACAGCGCCCGGCGCACCTCGATCTCGGGCGGATTGCGCTACGGGCTCGACCTGTTCGCGGAAGGCGTATTCAAGACGGAACGGCGGGTGATCGACGTCTCCGGCGACGGCCCGAACAACCAGGGCGAATACGTCAATCTCGTGCGCGACGAAGTGGTGGCCACCGGCATCGTCATCAACGGGCTGCCGCTGATGACCGATGGCGGTCTCATCAGCGCCTTCGACGTGCCCGACCTCGACCGCTACTACGCCGAATGCGTCATCGGCGGTCCGGGCTCCTTCGTCGTCCCGGTCAACGACTGGTCGCAATTTCCGGAAGCCGTGCGGCGCAAGCTGGTGCTGGAAATCGCCGCCGGCTACGATCTCGAACCGTGGATGACCTCCTCGGCGGGGCAGGATCTGCCCGTCGTCAAGGTCGCGGCGTCCGAGCCCTACGACTGCCAGATCGGCGAAAAGCGCTGGCGGGGCCGCGGCTGGATCTGGGACGACAACCGGGGCACGATTCCCTAGCCTACGCCGCCAGCAGCTGCTTGCGCTCGGCCCGCTCCTGTTGTGGCGAGCGGGCGTAGAGTTCGCGATAGCACTTGGAGAAGTGCGAGGCAGAGACGAAGCCGCAGGCGACCGCCACTTCAACCACCGGCAGGGAGGACTGCAGCAGCAGATGCCGGGCACGGTCGAGCCGGATTTCCAGGTAGTAGCGGGCAGGGGAACGGCCCATCTCCTGCCGGAACAGCCGCTCGATCTGGCGGCGCGACAGGCCGACGTGATCGGCGATCTCGATCAGCGACAAGGGCTCGGAGAGATTCGCCTCCATCAGCTCGATGATGGTCAGCACCTTCGAGTTCTGCACGCCGAGCCGGGCCCGCAGCGGCAGGCGCTGGCGGTCGGTGGGGCTGCGCACCCGGTCGGTCAGGAACTGCTCGCACACCTTGTTGACGAGGTTCTCGTCGAAATCCTCCCCGATGAGCTTCAGCATCATGTCGAGCGCGGCCGTACCGCCGGCGCAGGTGTAAATGTTCGAGTCCACCTCGAACAGGTCGGCAAAGACGTTCGCTTTCGGAAACGCCTCCTGGAAGCCGGGCAGGTTTTCCCAGTGGATGGCGCAGCGGCGGTTCGAAAGCAGGCCGGCGGCAGCCAGCACGTGAGCGCCCGTGCAAAGGCCGCCGATGGCGACCCCGCGATTGTATTCCTCGCGCAGCCAGGCAAACACCGTCTTGTTGCGGAACGACTCGACGTTGAGGCCGGAGCAGACGATCACCATCGAAGGGCGCTCGGCGCCGGCCATCTTCCGCCGTTCGTCCTCGAGCGAGGTATGCACCGAGCATTCGACCCCGTTGGAGGCGCGCACGGACTTGCCGTCGACGCTGGCGAGCCGCCACCGATAGGCTTCGAAGCCGAGCATGCGGTTGGCGGCGCGCAGCGGCTCGAGCGCCGTCGCAAAGGCCATCATGGTGAAATCGGGAACGAGGAAAAAGACGATCGAACGCCTGAGAGCTGGCTTAGGGGACAAGTCCGCCTCCCGCGGGCGCGCCTTGCGCGCGAGATGTCGCTGCGAGCAAAGCGAAATCAGGAAAAAGCTTTGTTGTCAATGGTGTGCCCGGTCGCGCACGAAGCAATGCGATGGCCGGGATACATGCAAAAAGAAACCGCCCCGGCGGCAAGCCGGAGCGGCCTTCAGGCAAAGGATGGTTGCGGCTTCGCCGTCTTAGTTGAGGATGAAACCGTAACGCGAAGCGGCCAAGGCCCCGGTCTGTCCGGGCATCGTCAAGCCGAGACGGCGGCGCTCCAGTTCGGTCGTCAGGTTGGCCTTGCTACGGCCGCGGAAAAGGCGGGCGACAAGCTTCATTTCAGATCTCCATGCAAACAGGCAGTCCTTCACACGGAGCATCCTTCGCGCGGTGGAGTGGGGGTGCTCGTCTGATGGCGCTGATATAGGTGTGCCAGGATGCTGCGGTAGCGACGAAAGCGAAGTGCATCGCACAAAATGCGACACCAAATCCGTCCAATTCTTCTGTTTCTTGCGAAATATTCAGCGTTTTCAGCTGTTTGGCAGTGCACAAACACAGGCATGCGTTGCAGACAGGGCAGTCATGCAACCGTTGCATGGACTACCCTGTCCGTGAGGCCGCCTGTCTCGCCGGCACATCAGCTGCGCCACCGCGGCTCAGGATCGAGCGGGTACCGGTCGACGCCTTGGGCCACGCCAGGCCAGCCTATGTCCTTCTGAATCTCGACCGGCAGGCTGCGGATGGTCCTCTCGGTCCGAACGTAGCGGCGCCGCTGGTTCATCGTGGCGAGATAGTCGCTCAATGCTGCAAAGACGGACATTTTCCTTCTCCTCGGTTGGGGCGACGGGCAGGAGTGCCTGTCCTGTGGGGCTTGACATATGCCTCGGCTCATGTTCAATCAAACGAAATGGAATGATCTCCTCATTCAGAAAATCTGAAACTTGGGAATCCTCTGAATGACCGCTCCTCTCAATCATCCGCTCCCGATTCTGGACCTCGACGTTCTGCGCACATTCGTGGCCATCGCCGAAACGGGCTCCTTCACCGCGGCCGCGAACGCGGTGTTCCGCACGCCCTCGGCGGTGTCGATGCAGATCAAGAAGCTCGAGGAAACCCTGCGCTGCTCGGTGTTTTCGCGCGACGCGCGTTCCGTGACGCTGACGACCGACGGCGAGATCCTGATGGGCTATGCCCGGCGGATGCTGGCGATCAACCGCGAGGCCGTGTCGAAGTTCGTTGTTCCCGACGTTTCCGGCGTCGTGCGGCTGGGCTCGCCCGACGACTATGGCGAGCGCGTGCTGCCCGGCGTGCTCAAGCGGTTCGCGCAGTCGCACCCCTCCGTCGCCGTCGACGTCGTCATCGACCAGTCGTCAACCCTGCGCCGGCGGTTGGCCGAGCGCGAGCTCGACATCACGCTGTTCACCACGTGCAGGAACATCCCGGCGGAAGCCGAGATCCTGCTCACTGAGCCGATCGTGTGGGGTGGCGCGAAAGGCGGCTGCGCCCACATGAAGAAGCCGCTGCCGATCTCCGTTTGGGAGGAGGGCTGCGCCTGGCGCGCCGACGCGATCGAGGCGCTGGGGCGCGAGGGTGTCGAATACCGCATTGCCTACATGAGCGCGCACACCGCGGGCCAGCGCGCGGCGATCCTCGCGGACCTGGCGGTTGCACCGTTGCCGCGTTCCTTCATCGGCGACGACATCGTGGCGCTCGGGCCGGACCAGGGCCTGCCCGAACTTTCCAACTACAACCTCGCGATGATCGTTTCACCCGACGCTTCGGCCCCCGTGCGGGCCTGTGCCGACCATATCCGCGCGACGATGGAAGCCTTCAAGGAGTCCGGCCGCTTCTGAGGATTCGGGAGCACGGCGGAACCAAGGCGCTGGCGCGGTGGTTTTCCTGCCGTCCCTGCGCAGGAGGTTCCGCCATGGCCGGTCGTGCGGCTCGACAAGTCAGCGGGCTTCCTTGCCCGCCCGGTCTTCCGTTATCCCGCCGCGCGTGAGGCCGCACGATGGCGAGGGACGGATCCGCCGATCAACTCCAGGAATACCGGGCCAGGCGCGACTTCTCGAAGACCGCGGAACCCTACGATACCCGACCGCGCCGGCGGCGGGCCAGGAACAAGCTCCTGTTCGTCGTGCAGAAGCACGACGCAACGCGGCTGCACTACGATTTCCGGCTCGAATGGGACGGCGTGCTGAAGAGCTGGGCCGTTACCCGCGGCCCGAGCTACGATCCCGCCGAGAAGCGGCTTGCCGTTCGCACGGAAGACCACCCGCTCGCCTATGGTGATTTCGAGGGCGTCATCCCGAAGGGCCAGTATGGCGGCGGCACCGTCATGCTATGGGACCAGGGCAGCTGGGAGCCGGTCGGCGATTTCGACGAGGGCCTGAGGGAGGGCAAGCTCGTCTTTCGGCTCGACGGAGAACGGCTGAAGGGCGAGTGGACACTGGTGCGCATGCAGCCGCGCGAGCGCGAGAGGCGCGAGAACTGGCTGCTCATCAAGCATCGCGAGGATGGCTCCAGGCCGCCCCGCGGCGACGTTCTGAACAAGTTCATTCGCAGCGTGACGACGAACCGCACCATGGCCGAGATCGCCAGGGGCGGACGCACGCTGGCGAAGTCAGATCTGGCCGCGAAGAGGAAGAAACCGGCGGTGCGGGCGGCTTCACCCAAGGCGGCAAGCGCCGATGCGAAGATGCCCGCCTGGCGTGAACCGCAGCTGGCGACGCTCGTCGACGCTGCGCCGAAGGGCGACGAGTGGCTGTCGGAGATGAAATATGACGGCTACCGTACGCTGATCGCGGTCGCGGGCGGCAAGGCGCGCATCTACACCCGAAGCGGCCAGGACTGGACGGCCAGGTTTCCGGCGATTGCCGAGTCGGCGGCGAAGCTCTCCTGCCGCAGCGCGCTGATCGACGGCGAGATCGTGGCGTTCGACAGCCGCGGGCGCGCCGATTTCTCGTCTCTCCAGAAGGCCATCAAGGCGCGCGGCGCAATGTCCTGCTTCGTTTTCGACCTGCTGGAGCAGGACGGCGAAGACATTGCCCCGCTGCCGCTCGTCGAGCGCAAGGCGCGGCTGGAGCGGCTGGTCGGCAAGGGCAGCGGCGCACTGATCTATTCGCAGCACATCGAGGGCCATGCACAGACCGTGCTCGACCGGCTGTGCGCGGCCGGCCACGAGGGCATCGTCGCCAAGCGGGCGAACGATCCCTACCGCTCCGGCCGCGGACGCAGCTGGCTCAAGCTGAAGTGCACCCGCCGGCAGGAATTCGTCATCGGCGGCTACACGAGGTCCGACAAGAGGGGGCGGCCTTTCGCTTCCGTGCTGATCGGCGTGATGGAGGGCGGCAAGCTGGCCTACAAAGGCCGCGTCGGCGCCTTCGAAGGCAGTACGCTGGACGAACTCGCGCCCGAACTTGCCAGCCGTCGCCGCAAGACCTCGCCCTTCGCGAGCCTGCCGCGCGAGGCGCGCCGCGACGCGATCTTCGTCACGCCGGACCTCGTCGCCGAAATCGACTTCGCGGAGTTCACGTCCGACGGCTATGTTCGGCATGGCGTGTTCAAGGGCCTGCGCGCGGACAAGCGAGCCCGATCCGTCGTGCTCGAGACTCCCGGAGGTGCAGCGATGAACGGACATGAGCAGCGCGACGTGTTCGCCGGCGTCAAGCTCACCAACCCCAACAAGGTGCTCTACCAGGAGCAGGGCGTGACCAAGGCCGACCTCGCGGCGCATTACGAGCGAGTGGCGGCACGCATGCTGCCGCACCTGGAGCGGCGGCTGCTGAGCCTCGTGCGTTGTCCCGACGGGCCGACCGGCCAGTGCTTTTTCCAGAAGCACGAAAGCAAGGGCTTTCCGACCCAGATCAGGAAGCAGGAGATCACCGAAGGCGACGGCGACCGGGCAACCTACCTCTACATCGACGACCTCGCCGGCATCATTGCGGGCGTGCAGATGGGCACGCTCGAGTTCCACATCTGGGGCTCGCGCATCGACAGCCTGGAGAAGCCCGACAGGCTGGTGTTCGACCTCGACGCCGATGAGGGGCTGGATTTCGCGCGGGTGCGGGAGGCTGCCTTCGACCTGCGGGATCGGCTCGCCGCGATCGGGCTGAAGACCGTGCCGCTGGTCACCGGCGGCAAGGGCATCCACGTGATCGCGCCACTGGAGCGCCGGGCCGAGTGGCCCCAGGTCAAGGCCTTCGCGCGCGGCTTCGCCCAGATGCTGCAGGAGGAGGCGCCCGAACGCTACGTGGCGCAGGCCTCCAAGGCCAAGCGCAAGGGCCGCATCTTCGTCGACTATCTGCGCAACGAGCGCGGCGCCACCGCAATCTGCCCGTGGTCGACCCGGGCACGGGCCGGCGCGCCGATTGCCACCCCCGTTGCCTGGGATGAGGTGAAGACGCTGCCGGGCGCCAACACCTTCCACATCCAGGACATGGAGGCGCGGCTGGCCATGGCCGATCCGTGGGCCGAAGCCGCCCGCTGGCGCCAGTCGATCACCAAATCGATGATGGGGGCGGTCGGCGCGGATTGAGCGGGGGGCCGGTCTTCAGACGCGATTGCGGCGCGCGGCTCGCTCCTCACGCGAGCGACGGCGCGGTGCGTCTCCGGTCTCGCCAACCCCGGCAAGCGATTTGCGCTCCGGCAGCTTCACCTGGGCCGCCAGTTTCGGGAACGGATCGACCTTGTTCGGCAGCGCCATGGCGTTGACGAAGTGCTGCTGGAATTTGGGTTCCAGCGCGGTCTCGATCTTCTCGATGCGCCGCACCATCTCCTCGATCTCGCGCCGATAGCCGCGGTTCAAGAGCGCCATGCGCGCGCCAGTGCCGGCCGCATTGCCCACGGCCGACACCTTGTCGAGGTCGCAGTCGGGGATGAGCCCCAGCACCATCGCGTATTTCGGGTCGATGTATGAGCCGAAGGCGCCGGCGAAGCGGATCATGTCCACGTCGTCCGTGCCGATCTTCTCCATCAGCAGCCGCGTGCCGGCATAGAGCGCGGCCTTGGCAAGCTGGATGGCACGCACGTCGTTCTGCTGGATCACGATTTTCGGCTCGTCCTCCTTCAGCACGTAGCCGAAGGTACGGCCGGTCGGCACGATTCGCGGCGAGCGGGCGGCAAGCGCGCCGTCGACGACGCCGTCCTCAGTGATGATGCCGGCAAGGAACATCTCGGCGATCACCTCGATGATGCCGGAGCCGCAAATGCCGGTCACGCCCGTCGCCGCAACGCTCTCTGCGAAGCCGGGTTCGTCGGACCAAAGCTCGGAGCCGATGACGCGATACTTCGGCTCGAGCGTGACGGGATCGATGCGCACGCGCTCGATCGCGCCGGGGGCGGCGCGCTGACCGCCGGAAATCTCGGCGCCCTCGAAGGCCGGGCCGGTCGGCGAGGAGGCAGCCAGCAGCCGCGAGCGGTTGCCGAGCACGATCTCGGCATTGGTGCCCACATCGACGAGAAGCATCATCGCGTCCTGCCGGTGCGGCCCTTCGGCAAGCGTGGCGGCAGCCGAGTCGGCGCCGACATGGCCTGCAATGCACGGCAGCAGGTAGAGCCGCGCACCCGGATTGAGGTTGAGCCCGATGTCGCTCGCCTTCGCTTTGACCGCGCCCGAAACGGCGAGCGCGAAGGGCGCCCCGCCGAGTTCGGTCGGGTCGATGCCGAGGAACAAGTGATGCATGATCGGGTTGCCGACGAAAACGGCGTCGAGAATTTCGTCGCGGCTGGCCTCGCCCTCCGCGCAGACCTTGTCGATCAGCGAGGAAATCGCCTCGCGCACGGCTTTGGTCATCGCCTCGCGACCGTCCGGGTTCATCATCACGTAGGAGACCCGGCTCATCAGATCCTCGCCGAAGCGGATCTGCGGATTGGAAATGCCGGCCGACGCGGCCACCCGGCCCGACAGCAGCGAAACCAGGTGCATGGCGATCGTGGTCGAGCCGATGTCGCACGCGATCCCGTAGGCTTTGTTCTGCAGTTCGGGCCAGAGCGCGATGATCGTGCCGCGGCCGCTCTCCTCGTCGCGATGGATGGCGGCGGTGGCCGTCCAGTTGCCCTTGCGCAGGATCGACTGCACCTGCGGGAGCAGCGCGAAATCGACGGCAAGGTCGCTGTAGCCCCATTCGCGTTCGAGCGCTGCCTTCAGCCGGTCGAGATCCCCGAGCGGCTTGTGCATGTCGGGCTCGTCCACCTCGACGTAGCAGAGCCGCACGGCCGTATCGCGCTCGATGACGCGCGTGTCCGCCGCCTTGCGAACCACCTGCGCGTTGATGACCGTGTCTTGCGGGACGTCGACGACGAGGTCGCCCTGAACGGTTGCCGAGCACGACAGGCGGCGGCCTTCGGCCAGTCCGCGCACGCGCTCGTAGCGCTCCTCCTTCGGCCCCTTGGGCGAGATGTGGTCGAGCGAGGAGACGATCTTGTGCTTGGCGAAATTGCCTTCCTGCACCTCGATCTGGCAGCGCCCGCAGGTGGCGCGTCCGCCGCACACGCTTTCCACGTAGACGCCGAGCTGGCGGGCGGCATCGAGGATGGGCGTGCCGACCGGAAAGCGCCCGCGCTTGCCCGACGGCATGAAGAGCACGAGCGGATCGTTGATGTTCGACGGGGCGTTCAAATCCAGTTCGCTCCTTCGCTGACGCTGCCGTCTTCTGCCCGTTCACGGGGAGAAGATGCCGGCAGGCAGTTGAGGGTTGGCGCCAGCTTTCGCAAGGCCTGCCCAGCCCCTCATCCGGCCCTTCGGGCCACATTCTCCCCGCAAGCGGGGAGAAGGCATGGGAGGCGCCGTCTCACCCCCTCGCCGCCAGTCTCGCCTCGCGGCCGCCACGCCGGCGCCCGCCGGCAGACGCTGCGGAGGCGGGAGCGCCCTTGTCTGCGGCCGAAACCGCAACCGGCGCCGGGGCAGAATGCTCGCCCGGCTTGTAGTCCTTGTAGGTCCGGATCCAGGTGGCACAGTCCTTGTCGGTGCCGGCCAGAACGTTGGCGCCACGCACCATTTCCATCTCCTGCGGTCGGCAGGGATTCATGATCGCGCTGGTCATCCCCGCCCCGATCACCATCGGGATGAAGGCCGCGTTGATGCCGTGTCGGTGCGGCAGGCCGAACGAGATGTTGGAGAGCCCGCAGGTGGTGTTGACTTTCAGCTCCTCGCGCAGGCGCCGCACCAGCGCGAAGACCTGGCGGCCGGCGTCGCCGAGGGCGCCAATCGGCATCACCAGCGGGTCGACCACCACGTCCTGCGGCTTGATGCCATGGTCCTGGGCGCGCTCGACGATCTTCTTGGCGACCGCGAAGCGCACATCCGGGTCCATCGAGATGCCGGTCTCGTCGTTGGAGATGGCGACCACCGGCACGTCGTATTTCTTCACCAGCGGCAGGATCGCCTCCAGCTTCTCCTCCTCGCCGGTGACCGAATTGACCAGCGGCCGGCCCTTGGCGACCTTGAGTGCCGCCTCGATCGCGGCGGTGACCGAAGAGTCGATCGAAAGCGGCAGGTCGACGAGGTCCTGTACGATCTGCAGTGTCTGCACCAGCAGCGCGGGCTCGGTCGCGTTGGGATCGACCGCGGTCACCCCGGCGTTGACGTCGAGCATGGTAGCGCCGGCGGCAGCCTGCTCCAGTGCGTCCTTCTTCACGGTCTCGAAGTTGCCTTCGACCATCTCGGCCGCCAGCTTCTTGCGGCCGGTCGGGTTGATGCGCTCACCGATCACGCAGAAGGGCTGATCGAAACCGATGACGATTTCGCGGGTCGCCGAGGCGACGATCGTTCGGGTCATTCCGTTTCTCCGTAAGGATATAAAGATTTCTTTATATCGTTATCTCCTGTCAGGCAACCGCCTCAGTGGGCGGCATCCTTGACCTTCTGTTGCGGCTGCTCGTCGAGGTTGTCGTGAAGGATGTGATCGAGGCGCTCGGCGACGAGCCGATCGTCAGCGCGCGCCTCGCGCCGCCAGGGCCTGCGTCCCCTCAACACGCCCGAGGCGTCGACGATTTCGGCGACGAACTCCTCCTGCCGGTAGGCCATGACGTGGATGCCGGCCACGCCCTCGATTTCCTTCACCTCGTTGATGATGTCGATGCAGAGCTGCTTGCCTTCCTTCTTCTGGTCGGCCGCGCCCTCCAGGCGCTTGATCACGGCATCGGGAATGTGGATGCCCGGCACGTTCGACCTGATCCAGCGCGCCGTCTTGGCCGAGGCGAGCGGCCCGACGCCAACGAGGATGAAGCACTTCTCGTGCAGTCCCATGTCGCGCACGCGCTTCAGGTATTCGCGCAGCATGGGCACGTCGAAACAGTACTGACTCTGCACGAACTGCGCGCCGGCCGCGATCTTCTTGGCGAGCCGCAGCGGGCGGAACTCGTAGGGCGGCGCGAACGGGTTGATCGCTGCACCGAGGAAGACGGCCGGCGGCGTCGTCAGCTTGCGGCCCGACAGGAACTTGCCGTTGTCGCGCATGACCCGGATCGTCTCGAGCAGCGACATGCAGTCGAGGTCGAAGACCGGCTTGGCGCCCGGCTGGTCGCCCGCCTGCACGCCGTCGCCGGTCAGGCACAGGATGTTGGCGACACCCATTGCCGCCGCGCCAAGCACGTCGCCCTGGATGGCGATGCGGTTCCGGTCGCGGCAGGAAATCTGGTAGACCGGCGCGTAGCCCATTCGGGTGAGAAGGGCACAGATTCCCACCGACGACATGTGGCAGTTGGCGCCCGAGGCATCCACCGCATTGATGCCGTCCACCCAGCCGTCGAACACCTTGGCGCGCTCGTAGACGTCCTCCGGGTTGGCACTGTCGGGCGGGTTGAGCTCCGCCGTCACCGCGAACTCGCCGCGCCGCAGCACCCGCTCCAGGCGTCCGCGCGAGGAATGGCCGGGCAGCGGATCGAGCGGCAGATGCGGGCCTTCCGGGTTTTCGTCGGGCTGAATCGGGCGGGGAGGGGTCATGCGTTCCCTCTCGGGCAATGCAATTCGCTGATCATGACGCGGCGCTCGCCTCTTCCCGCTCCGCCGCGGCGCGGGCCGTCACACGCAGCCAGGCCGAGGTCTCGCGCAGCGACTGGTCGACGGGCTTCTGCACGGCGAGGATCGCGTCGCCATGCACCATCTTGCGCGAACCTTCCCATGCCTTGACCCAGACGCAGGGCATGTCGGGCTCGACCTCGCAATTGCCGTTCGCGCGCACGCCGCCGCACGGCCCATTGCGCAGCTGCTTGGGGCAGTTCATCGGGCAGGACATGCCGGTGGACGACAGGATGCACTGGCCGCACATGCGGCAATCGAAGAGAAATCCCTTCACCCGCTTCTCGACAAACTTCACCGGACCTTCAGCGCGGTGGTAGCCGACGGCTCTCCAGAACGGATGCAGCAGAAGGAAGACGTCGGCGAAGCGGGCATAGAACCATTCGAGGAAGCGCGAATGGCGCACGGACCAAAGCCGTACCGAATAGCGCCGCTGCACGCGCCGCTGCGGCGACACGTCGGCCGGCCTGTAGTCGCTCCTGGGCGCCGTTTTCCTGACCATCGTGGCCTGCGTGGTGCCGCCAGCCGCGGATGGCGGCAGCGCCGACGGCACTGCGTCCGCCCCGCCCTTGGCTGTGGTCGACTCCGTTGCCCCCGCCACGGTGCCAGGAGTGCGCTCAGCCATTTTCGCGACCCTCGGACTTGACCAGCGCGAGCAGTCTCTCGCGATCGAACCTGGCCTCGATCTCGGCCAGCGCCTTGTCGGCTTCCGCTTCCAGATCGTCGCTGACCGGCACGGGATCACCGCGGCGCCACTCGGCGAGATAGGCGTCGCTGTCGCGCGCGCCGACGCGCATGGCGCACATGTCGATCGCCTCGGTGAAGCGCAGCGGCAGCTCGCGCTTGGCGTTTTGCCGGCCCTTGCGG
>Ga0079224_100011646_pt1 | contig 12131 bp, 6 predicted proteins | sample Stecom2015_FD_80414 | JGI IMG/M metagenome (GOLD analysis project Ga0079224, IMG submission 80414) | Agricultural soil microbial communities from Utah to study Nitrogen management - Steer compost 2015 | ecosystem: Environmental > Terrestrial > Soil > Agricultural land | place: USA: Utah... | reverse complement strand
GATAGTCTGTTAAATGGACTGAATCAGGAAGTGGCGCTATCTTTGTGCCTGCAAGCTCTCTGTAAACATATTCTGATAGGAATGGAATAAATGGTGCTAACAATTTTGAGTTTTCAACCAATACATAGTACAAGGTTTCTATAGCTCTAATATCTCCTTCTGCAAATCTCTCTCTTGATCTTCTGATGTACCATTTAGATGTATCGTCTATTAATGCCTTGATTGCTCTTGTTGCAGGCGGTATTAGGTAATTATCTAAGTTGTTTGTTACTTCTTTAATTGTCTGTTGTAGTCTTAAAAGTATCCATGCATCAAGCTCATTGTCTACGTTATCAAATGGGATATGATCCCAAGGATGTGTATCGTCTTCTGCTTTTCTTTGATTGTATGCTAATTCTTCTCTTGGAACCCAGGAATGTATGTTTGCGTAGGTTACAAGGTATGTGAATGTATTCCAAAGAGGCAACATGAATTCTCTGACCTGCATCTTTAGGTCGTTTTCGTTGAAGTTCATATCATTTCCGACCATTAAGGTGCTGCCGAGTAAATAAAGTCTTAAAGCATCTCCTGAGTATTTAATGATTGTTTCTTTTGGATCAGGGTAGTTACCGTAGACTTTACTCATCTTTCTGCCGTCAGTTCCTGCCATGACTCCTGATACAAGAACATTTTTGAATGCGTTTTTGTCGAATATTGCATTTGATAGGACGTGAAGTACATAGAACCATGCTCTAATTTGACCGGTATATTCGGAGATGTAGTCTCCTGGGAAACTTTCTTCGAATTTTTCTTTGTTCTGGAAGGGATAATGAAATTGTGCATACGGCATTGATCCTGAATCCATCCAGACATCCAATGTATATGGAACTCTTGTAAACTGTTTACCATTTTTTTTGAATGTTACTTTATCTATATATGGCAGGTGTAAGTCTAAAGGTTTTTCATTAAATAGGTAATATGCCCTTTCTTCGTCAGGTTTAACCGGCTTTACTTTTGATTCCTGTTCAGTTTCGCCTAAGAATCTGTTTCTTAAAACAGAAAGGTTAGATTGATTTGTAGTGATTACTATTACCTCATCTTTTGAATCTATTCTCTTCTTTAATTCGTTCTCTATATCCAAAGCTTCTCTTGTATCTGCATCATCAAGTTTCAATACCACTTTCTGCATGAATCCGTCACTGTCTGAATTGACTAACTGCATCAATTCATCTCTAGAACCTATAACAATCTCTTCACCATCTTCACTTTTCCATAAAGGCATAGATGTTCCCCAGAATCGACTTCTGGATATACTCCAATCAGGAGCAGTTTCTAAAATGTATCTGAATCTCCCTTCTTTGAAATATTCAGGAACCCAGTTAATGTCTTTGTTTGACTCAATTAATTTATCTTTTAATTTCTGTACATTGATAAAGTAGTCTTCCTGGGTTTTGTAGATCAAAGGATTTTTACCTCTGTAGTATGGAAGTCTGTGAACATAGATTTCGTCTTTGAATAGTTTGTTTTCTGCTTTTAATTTTTCAACTATCTTTGGATTTGCATCTCTTAAATATGTTCCAGCCCATTCTCCAACAGTCATATTTCCTTCATCATCTATATCTGCAGTAAATGATAGTCCCCATTCTTCACCCATCTTAGCATCTGCTTCTCCGAAAGCTGGCGCGACATGAAGAATACCTGTTCCATCTTCAGTTGTAACATAGCCAGATACATATACTTTAAAATCATTTCCGCTTCCTGGAAGGAAATTGAAAAGTTGCTCATAACTTAGGCCTTTCAGCTGCTCTGAAGTTAATTGTGCTACTTCTTTGTATTCCTGGTCTTTTAAAACATCCTCCATCCTTAATTTGGCAAGCACTAAAATCTCCTCATTTACTTCAACCGCTACATATTCTGCTTCAGGATTTATTGCCAATGCAAAGTTGCTTGGCAGTGTCCATGGAGTTGTAGTCCATGCTAAAAGATATATAGGTTTATCTCCTAGCGCATCTTTTAATTTTTCCTGAGAATCTTGAGTTAATTTGAATTTTACGAAAACTGCAATATCTTCTGTATCTTGGTAGTTATCAGGATCCATTGAAACTTCAAAATCAGATACAGGTGTTGAAAAGTCAGTAGAGTAAAGTGAGGTTCTTCTGCCTTTGTACACTAATCCTTTGTCATATACTTGCTTAAAACTCCACCAAACACTTTCCATGTAGTCTTGATCCATTGTTCTGTATGCATTTTCAATGTCAACCCATCTTCCTACCTTTTCTACATACCATTTCCAGTTTTCAATTCCAACACGATTCCATTCATAGCATTTTTCGATAAATTTATCTAACCCATAAGCTTCAATCTCTTTTCTTCCAGTCAGATTTAATTCTTTCTCAACTTTGTTTTCAATTGGCAAACCATGGCAATCCCAACCCCAGACTCTTTCAACCTTTTTTCCTTTCATAGTTTGGTACCTTGGTATGATATCCTTCATTATACTTGACAAAAGATGAGCGTAATGAGGCATACCGCTCATGAATGGAGGACCGTCATAGAAGATGTAGTCTTTGGCGTCTTTTCGACTCTCTATAGATTTTTCGAAGATATTGTTCTGTTTCCACCATGCAGTTATCTCTTCTTCGAGTTTAAAAAAGTCTTGGTTTGGCGCTGGTTTCTTGAACATAATTTAAATCTAATAGTGTAAATGATATTAGCAATTTTACATTTAAATACCTTAACTTACAATCTCTTAAATATATATTTAATGGTAAAATTCTATTTTAGATAAATCTTTTAAATAAATCTGGATGAAAGTTAAAACCATATTCCTAGGTTCTGGAGAGTTTGCAGTGCCAATATTGAAAAGATTGCTTGAACTTGAATATATTCAACTCGATGCAGTAATTACACAACCTGATAAACCTGTCGGCAGAAAGCAAATCTTAACACCAACTCCCGTTGGACAATTTATTGAGAAGGAGATAAATGAAGGCAGAGCAAATGTTGATGTTTTAAAACCTGAGAAGTTAAGAACCGAATCACATGAGATCTTAAAAAGGTATGAACCAGAACTTGTGTTAGTCGCGTCTTATGGCCAGATAATTTCATCAGACTTTTTGAATTATCCAAAATACAAAGCATTGAATTTTCATGGATCTTTGCTTCCTAAATTAAGAGGTGCTGTTCCTGTTCCTATAGCAATATTGCAAGGTTTTAAGGAAACCGGGGTAACTTTACAGGTTATGGCTGAAAAAATGGATGAAGGTCCAATTGTTGCAACAAAAACAATTGAAGTTGCTGAAAAAGAGACTGCAGAAAGTTTGATGGAAAGGTTAGCAAATCTTGCTGTGGAAATTATGGACGAGAGTTTGATTAAATGGATTCAAGGCGAAATACAGCCTATTGAACAGAACCACTCTGAGGCTACGTATTGTTACAAAACAGATATTTCTAAAGAAAAGGCTGAAATTACAAAAGATACTGACTGTGAAGTTGCAGATAGAATGGTCAGAGCTTTTTATCCTTGGCCAGTTGCATGGTTTAGGTTAAGAAACGGAAAGATTCTGAAAATCTACAAAGCAGAAATTGCTGATTTTGAAAATATACCAGAGATTGAGAACAAAGATTCGGACATATTGCGTGTCCGAAATGAGCTGCATTTGAGATTGAATAATTGTTTTTTAAAATTAATCGAAGTGCAGCTAGAAGGGAAGAATAGGGGAGAGGCAAAAGATTATCTTTATCTTTCTAATCTGTCTTGAACAGATTTTAATTCAATTTTGATATATTCTTCTTCCCAATAACTTAAAGCTTTTTTTAATTTTTCCTCTGCTTTTTTTAGGTTCCCACTTTGAATATCTTCTAATGCTAGATTGTAGTAGTTTCTTGCTTGTGTTTTAGGTATCCCTATTGTGTAGAAATATATTAAGAAAGTGAAGATTACTATTAAACATGTAGCCGTAACCGCTGCGGATATTTTTAAAATCTTCTTATTCTTCATCTAATCTATCTTTGTTAATATATTTGGTTCTGTAGACTTCCATGAAAGTCAAGAACAATACTACAATCAAAGGTCCGTAGAGAATTCCTAGTACTCCAAACATGCTGATTCCTCCTAATACGCTGAAGATTGTAATCAATGGATGGAGGTTTACGGAGTTTTTCATTAATCTAGGTCTCACTGTAGTGTCAATGACGTTAATGATAATTGCGCTGTAAACAAAAAGCGCTATTGCGATAACGACAGTTACAGGATCTTGACTTGCTAATCCATTTATCAACAATGCAATGCTAATTGGTCCCCATACTAAACCGGAACCTATTGGAACGATTGAAAGGATAATCATGATGATCCAAAGTAGTACTGGAGCTCCGATTTGTAGAATCATTAATGGAATAATGACTGCTGTTGCCTGTAGGATAGCTACAATCAAGCTTCCTTTGACTACCCCTTTAATTGTGCTTCTAAATCTGTTGATGAATAGTCTGTCAATATCATTGTCTAAAGGTGAAATTTTGCTTAAGTTTTCAGGCATTTTTTCATAAGATGGGAATAGGTAAATCAAAGACAAGAGCAAAAGGAAGAGGGTGAATAATATCTCTCCACTGAGAGATGCGATATCTCTAACCAGAGGGATTAATTGATCTCTGATTAATGCTGTTTTATCTAGTCCTCCTATAGCTTCTGTGAAATTAAGCTGTGATATTGTTACATCCAGGCTGTATTGTCTAAAGAAATCATTAATACTATTAATAATATTGTTGATAGATCTCTCAAGGTCAAAGATGCTTGAATAGAATATTGTTGAATTGGCAATGTTTTGAACTTCTGTAACGATCAAAATTAGGATTAAAATGATTGGGACAATTACAAAGATCAAAACGAGTATTACTGACAAGAATGTTGCAGCTCCAGAGCTTTTTAACACTTTTTTAAAAAGTCTGTATAATGGATGGAAAAGCTGAACTATTACTAAAGATACGATTATCACATTAATATATTTCCCGAAAACATTTGCAGTTAAAGCTGCGACTAAAAGCATTAAAACGAAGAATACAAGTGTTTTAAGCTCTAATTTATCCATTTTCATATGAATTAGTAAATAATTAAACCGTGTCTATGTAACCTAGACCAATAATAGTCAAATGTGCCGGCGTCCATCCAGATCAATCCAAACCATGGATCGTTGATATAGAATTGTGTTGGATTGTCTACGGTTCCTCTAAAGCCGGTTACTACACCCCCATGCTGACCTCTAATACCATCAACATATGTTCCATCGCTAGCTACCCAATCAAGATCTGCATTTGTGCTTGTACCATTATATCTCCATATTATCACAGGCTTTCCATTTTCAATAGACCTTGCTAAATCATAAATATTCCAATTTGACTTTATCTCTGTTGCTATGCCTCTATTGTTAAAAAGTCTTTGTAGCGCTGTCCAATAGACTCCATATCCCCAGAATCCATCAGCAGACCCTACAAATTCTTTGTATGGGTTTCCCATATATCGCTGATTTACATTGTCCCATCCTGCGTTGTATCCAAGTTCGCTGATTAATCCTGCTTCATATGTGCTGAAGCCTTTCCAGGCAAGCACCATCTTTGCAGATGTAATATTGCATGTAAACGAGACTGGATTTTGCACTTGGGCATACCAAGGTACTGAGATAATGATCTCGTTGCTTCTTGTTGTAAATGAGAATGAAAGCTCTGCATCGTTTTCCAAACCGTAAACTGATTTTATCCCAGGAGCAAACTTTACTGTATATGTTGTTGCAAAGCCAAATCCGTCAGGATCAAATGTTAGGGTGTTTCCCTCCCATCTAAATGTTCCGTTTACGTTAGGGGAAATTGAGAATTTTTCCTGCGCAGATGCATGATCTACTTCCTGATCAAATGTAATTGAAATATTTGAATTGATATTTACCTTAATTTCACCATTAGAAGGAGAGTGAGAGGCAATTTTAACTTTCCCGACCGTTTCAAATTCATGAGTTAAACTTCGTTCGCTGCTTCCCCCTAGAGCGCTTTTAAGTCCTGAACCGATATTAATTGTATATTTTGTTGCTTTTTTAAGAGGTTCTGTCGGCTTTAAACTTAAAGTTCTGTCGTCTAACCATTCAAATTGTCCTTTGACTTCTGGTGAGATTGAGATTTTGCTTTCTGCAATTTCTTTATCCATTTCAGTTTCAAATCTTATTCTGATTGAAGAATCTGCTTTTACACTGTTGCCTTTAGGAGTAATGCTTTTAATGAATGGTTCTTTAATTGTTGTAAATGAAATTTTATGAATATCCAGGAAATTATCTCTTTCCAATTCTTTGTTTGTTATCAGATCAACCCTCTTTGGGGCTCTCTGAACTGTTAATATATATTGCGTGCTTTGGGATAGTTTGGTTTTGGGTGTTAATCTAATTAAAGTTGGTGTCTCGTTTTTAATATCAAAATCTATTTTCGGTTCAATTTTAAAATTTAAATCAGCCAAATTATCTATTGGCTTAGTCAGCAATACAAGTATCTCTTCGTTAATATCAACATTCTCTTTTTTGTTGAATGGTCTGGTGGCTTTTACTTCAGGCATAGCAACAGAATCAAGCACAATTCCTCCTTCATGTCCTTCATTTCTGTAGCCGACTCTTGCGATACCGGTAATGTAGATGACAATTCTTTCGTTAGGGAATAGTGTTTCTTCTGGGTAAAATTTTCCTACCCTTGTAAATCTTTCAATTCCTAAATATGGTTCCCATTCCCATCTGCCTTTGATTAAAGGATTCATATTAGGATTTAATCTATTTCTATCAACAGGTAGGTTGAATACGATTTCGATAGGTTTTGAATAGTCTTCCCAGGTTCCTTCTGTTACAGGTGTGCTTCTGATTATCTGCGGATTAGGCTGGGTATATATTAATACGCTGATTCCTGCAACCAGCAAAATGCCAGCAATGTTTATTAAGACTATATAGTGTCGGAGGTATCTTAATTTAAATTTAAAACGTTCTTTGCTTTTTATATATCTATAAACATTTTTTGATAAGAAATAGATGTTGAATAAGAGCAGGGCTATTAAAATTAGTACTATTACTGTTATGTATACATCAAAATCAATCAGCATATTTTAATTTCCGTTAATAAATTTATCTCTATCCCATTCCGAGTAGATATTCTGCAATGTCTCATAAATTACCGGCCCTTTATCATCTTCATATTTAAATTGATTGATGTAATTAAAGAGATTTCTAATTTTGTATTGATCAACCGTTGCAAACCAGTGAGGGTGGCTTAAGTATGTGACAACTTGGGGAGAATATAGAATATCTCCTTTGTTTGGGTAATTTAAATCAAATCTTCTTAGCAATTCCCCTTCAGGGAACCAGTATGAATCCGCTCCGTTGTTAGGGAATTCCATTATCTTTAGTCTTGTGCTCATATTTCCGTTCCAAGTATTAATATTATCTACATTTGGATAGTAGGGTCTTGTTGTTTCGCTTAAACTCCAAGGAACAGGTGTGCTGTAAGAGATTGTTGGGTTTACAAGACCTCCAGTCCTTCCGGAAGAATCAATTAAAAATCCTGTATTTTGGGCAGCCTGCAGTACATGAGGACCGCTCATCCAAGCTCCTGTTCTGTATGATATTGGAGCCCCAAGTCCGTATTCAGCAAATTTTAATCTTCCCCATCTAAATACGGTTTCCAATTCTTCTCTTGTGTATTCGTATGTTGGAACATCAACTCCGTAGGTTCCTCTAATAAATACGTTTCTAGGAGTAACTCCGGCTTCCGCAACCATATCTGCCCACATGTGTATATGCATTCCGATTTCTTCAAATCTGTTTTTTTGTCTTTCTTTAACCCAGTCCGAGATTGCATCAGCTCGTTGTTCGGAAATAGATTCCATTGTGTATTGGTTCTTCACAAAGATCCTAGGGTTAAAGAAGTGTGTTATTGGAATGCCATTTGAATCTGCAATATTTGCAATTACATTTAAGTTATCCTGGGTAACATCCCATCCTTCCCAGTCCAATGACCAATTAACATACAAAGGATAGGTAACATAGAAAGGTGATTTAAAGCTTCTTTTAATTTTTACACCTTCGCTTGAGTCTGTAACATTTGCTTGTATTCTGTATACTCCTGGCTCAAGATCAGCTACAGCAACAGCTGCCTGGTATTGATTATCTCCAACTTTTTTCATTCTCCCACTTTTATCTGTTCCTGATATGCTGTAGGTAACTACGCTGTTTTCTGACAATTCAGAGGTATCGATTGTTGCTTCAAAAAGAAGAGATGCCGCCTGATATGCAGTGGCTTTTTTCTTTAAGAACCATCTCTTGTTGACTTTAACTGCAATTGAGTTTGAGAGTTCTTCACTTAAAGCAATATTGTCTTCAATCGGTTTTGAAGTAAATCTATCTTTAGCCTGAGGGTATGGTGAAGTAAATTCATTTCCATAATACAAAAAGTATCTGTCACTTGTTTCTCCAGGATTAATATTTTCTGCCAGTTTGAAATATATCTTGGTATTTTCTGAGTTTGGATTCTCTAAGATGAAAGGTAATTCTTTAAATTCTCCAAGTTCGAAATCAAAGTATACTATTCTAATATCATTTCCATCCTGCCTTAGAGCTGATCCTCTTCCTAATGCGTCTCTATGATTAAAAGTAATTCCAACCCAGGAATTTGCATACAATATTTGTCCGAAATTATCGTTCTCAATTTCTAATTGTCTGGCGGCTTTGTATTCAAAGTTCCACCAAATCGGCCATTCCTCTTCCTGAATAACGCGTTTTTTGAACTGGAATGCTGTAGTGTCAGCTAAAGCAGGCTTTACAAATATGTCTCTATATATTGTTGTGCCTACAAAAGCAAATATTATGACTAATATTAATGTGGAAATTGCTTTTTCTGTGAAGAACCACCATGTTCTTTCAACATCCTCATAGTCATTAACCCAGTTCTTAAGAGCTTCTTTAATATTAGTTAAGATAATGCTTAATATTAAAACTATTGCGTAAATAATTAGAATACCAGGCAAGTCTGGATGTTTTGCGCCTTCAGGGTAAGTGACACTAGTTGTGATATATCTATATACAAAAAGGATAATTACATGAAAGAAAAAGAGTTCAAGTGCATTAACTCCTGAAAAATGTAAGAATATCTTAAGGAAATTAGGCAAAAATCTGTAAATTACTGACAATACCACTATTATTGTCAAAGATATTGTTAGGCTTAATGCCAAGAATCCAAGGGATGGGGGAAATCTTCCTGCATCCGGTAATGGATTGAATAGGGTAATTCTTAAGTAATCAAATATTAAGGTTGATGCTATTGATAAACCTACTGCGCATAATAGCCAGATTGTTGTAACTTTGAATCTTCTTCTTTTATCATCAACATTGTATATAAATTTGCCGTACAGAATTCCTAAGAAAAATATCGGGAAATATTGAAGAACTGGGAACAAGTGTAAATTGCTGTATCCTCCGAATAAGCCTTTGATAGTATTTAATTCTGCATTTCCAAGATCAATTGATAATATTAGCTGGCCTAAAACAAATAATAGCGCGGAAATAAAAATACCTAATAACGGATTGTTGCTTAGATATTTGTAAAATTTTCTGAACGGAATTAATGTAACCCAATAGAATAGTATTGCAAGAATGAATTCTGTAAATACCGGAACTATTACAAATCCTAATGTCTTAATAATATTTTCCAGCCATTGAACTGAAGGCGGAAACGGATAGAGTGTAGTTGTTACAAAAATCGAAGCTGTCGCTAAAAGGTAGTATAAAATCAACAGCTTTATACTTCTGTGTATCAATTTAGTTCTTGCCCTTTGAATGCTTTCCTTGTCTGAATTGTCATATTTTAAATATGATAAATATGTGCTTGTTCCTGATAAAAAGAGAAAAGTTGTAAATGATCCTATACCTCCTATTAAGCCGATGTAATAGACTATTGAGCTTGTGCCACTAACTTGATCGTAAGCTACAGCTATCACATGGGTTATGATCATCATTGCTACCGCAAAACCCCTTGCTAAGTCTATAATGACTTCTCTTTTGCTTTTTATGCTGGTTTTCATTTGGGTAAAGCGAGCAATATTGTTTGTATTAATATTATTGTAGACTTCCATAAGTTTTGGTTAAATCATATCAAGGATACCATTTTAAGATGAAATTTTGTAGTTATGTGTTTGAAATTTTAATTGTTGTTGATATAATTCAGTGCACTAATACAGTTCTTTAAAGTGTACATTTAATCAATGTATAAGTATTCCGCCTTAGCTCAATGGTAGAGCAACCGGCTGTTAACCGGTGGGTTGCAGGTTCGAGTCCTGCAGGCGGAGCCAAATTGTATATTGTAAGGAAGCTGCTTCGCTGCAAGGCGTGCGGAAACAAGGAGCAGGATTCAGTCTAAATCCGCTTGCGAATTTTCCTTGAAAAAAAGTTGGTATTTCGTTCAGAGTTCGTAGTTCAAAAAATTTTCTCCATTTATATTCATCTTGTTTGATTTTTTAAACGTGCTACTTGTTTATGGATGAATCTTATGACGAATCGTAAATTGAAGTTAATTTGTAAGTATTAAAAAGATCAAATTTATTTCTAAATACCATCACTTTACCACAACTAACTCATCCCAGTTTAATGTATAGTTAGGACTTGTATTTTCTTGCTTCATTTTCCATCTTTGAATAGTACCCTGACTTGCAAAACTTAAAGAATCATGACCTTGTTTGTAGTTAATGTAGTCTAAGGCTTCCATTAAGTTCTGCTTTTTTAAAGGATTACTCTCATACAAATTGTATTGAGAATATTCTTTGGGAATTAAACCTGATAAATACACAGATGCTTTTTTGTAGAAATATCCATCAAGGTATATCTCTTCTAGGCATTTTAAAGCCGTTTTGATAAGGTCGGGGGTAAAAGAAGTAGGATAGGGCAGTTTTAAAGTTGATGAATTAAAATATTGCTTTTGATCTGTTTTATGCCAGTTAGTTGCTACCCATACAGTAACTGCTGAGGCTAAAGATTCTTCATCGCGTAATTTTTCTGAAGCTCTAGCGGTATATGTAGAAACAGCCTCCTTCATATCCTCAAAATTACTCACAGCATTTCTGAAAGATCTGGAACTTAAAATTCCCTTTTTAGGTTCGGATGCATCCAAAACTTCCAAACAGGGAATGCCTTTCAATTCCATTTGTATTCTCGAACCTGATACAGTTAGATTTTGTCTGATCCAATCTTCTTGTGTGTTTTTAAAATCCAAAGCTGTATATATTCCATTTTTGTTTAAAAATCTAGCCGTTTTGTACCCTATACCCCAAACAGAAATTACAGGTGTTTGTTTTAGACATATATCAATTTCTTCAGGATTGTTGAAGGATTTTATTCCTTGGATTAAATCGTAATTTTTCTTTGCAAATTTATTAGCTATCTTAGCTAAAGTTTTTGTAGGTCCAATGCCAACGGAAATAGGGATGCCAACTGACTGTTTAACATCTTTTACAATCTGTAGGCAATATTCTTCAAAGTTTGAAATATTCAGGTTGCTTAATCTTAAAAAGGATTCATCGATAGAATAGATTTCCTGTTCAGGAGTGTATTTGCTTAGAATTTTCATAACTCTGTTGGAGATATCTCCGTAAAGAGAAAAATTGCTTGAAAGGACAAATACATTTTTGTCTTTAAACATTTCTTTGTATTCATGAGCTGGCGCTCCCATTGGGATTCCTAAACTTTTGGCTTCGTTTGATCTGGCTATTACGCATCCGTCGTTGTTTGAAAGTATTACTATCGGTTTGTCTATTAGCTTCGGATTAAAGCTTCTCTCGCAGGAAGCAAAAAAATTGTTACAATCGACTAATGCAAAGACTTCGGGCATGTTAATAGTTGGTTAATTTGTGAATAACATTAGTTACAACTCCCCATACAAAAAATGAGGAGTCTTTGGTGATTTGTATTGGTTTGTAATTGATGTTTTCTGGATATAGATAAGTTTTTGAGCCTTGGTATTTTAATCTTTTGACCGTCAGCTCTCCGTCTAAGGCTGCAATAATTACTGAGTTGTCTTTTGCGTTTAAGGATCTGTCTACAACCAAAATATCCTCTGGAAATATCCCTGCTCCAATCATTGAATCTCCTGAT
>Ga0079224_100011645_pt1 | contig 12131 bp, 9 predicted proteins | sample Stecom2015_FD_80414 | JGI IMG/M metagenome (GOLD analysis project Ga0079224, IMG submission 80414) | Agricultural soil microbial communities from Utah to study Nitrogen management - Steer compost 2015 | ecosystem: Environmental > Terrestrial > Soil > Agricultural land | place: USA: Utah... | reverse complement strand
TTCGAAATGCCGCGCCCCGGGGAGCGCGGGACGATGATGCCGTCTCTCCTCCGCCATGCCGGACCTCCCCTCCCTCGGCGATCACTGGCATCACCGGCGAGCTGCCAGCGTGCCACAGCGCCTGTCCTACGCTGCCACCCGTGGCCTTCCTCCCCTCACGCCTGTCCTCCCGGCTGGTGCCGCCCCGTGTGCGCCGCGTCGCACGCGCCCTCACCCCCCGGCGACTCGTCCGCTACGCCCCGCGGCCGGACGGCCTCCCCGACCCCGGAGAGGTGGTGTGGGCGTGGGTGCCGTACGAGGAGGACCCGTCGCAGGGCAAGGACCGGCCGGTGCTGCTGATCGGCACCGCGGGCGAGGAGCTCCTCGGCCTACCGCTGACCAGCCGCGACCGCACGCGCGACCCGGAGGAACTGGCCGCCGAGGCTCGCCGCGGACGGCACTGGATGGACGTCGGCGCCGGCGGGTGGGACCGGCAGCGCCGCCCGAGCGAGGTCCGCCTCGACCGGTTGCTGCACCTCGCACCGTCCGCCGTACGCCGGGAGGGCGCGGCGCTCGCCCGGCCCGTCTTCGATGCCGTCCTGGCCGCAGCGGCCCGGCACCACGACCTGGCCTGACCCGGCTCAGCCGAGGGCGCGCCGGACCCGCTCGACGGAGACCTTCTCCCGGGTGCCCAGGTGTTGGGCCCACAGGCTGACGCGGAGCTCCTCGAGCAGCCACCGCGCCCGGACCAGCTCCAGCGGCGCGGGACGGTCCTCCGGCAGCGCGGCGTACCGGTGGAGGACGGCCTCCTGCAGTCCCGCGACCTGGTCGAGCAGCATCTGGTCACGGGACGGGTCGAGCGTCTGTCGGCGGTGGGCCACCCCGGCGAGGTAGCGCGGGATCTCCCGCACCCGGGCGCCCCCGGCCTCCCCCACGAAGCCGCGGGTGACCAGACGGGCCACCTGCGCCTTCATGTCGGCCACCGACGGCAGCAGCCGCAGGTCGACCGAGCCGCTCAGCAGGCGGTCGACCTCGCGCCAGCGGTCGAGCACCCGCACGACCTCCGCGACCACCTCGCCGGTGGCCGACTCGACGTCCGGGGACACCTTCGCCCGCAGCGCCGCGAACCCGTCCTCGTCCCAGACCTCCCACCCGTGTCGGTCGAGCAGCTCGTCGATCGCGCCCAGTCGGCAGTCGTCGAGGAGCTCGGCGACCGTCGGGTACGGCGACCCCGCCAGCGCGAGCTTGGTGGCGTTGTCGAGGCCCGCGGTGATCGCGCGGACCGGATCGGGTGTCGTCAGGGCGAGCAGCCGACGCACGCCACGACGGTGGGAGGCGGCCTGCTCGGCCTCGGTGCCGAAGACCTGGAGTCCCACCGTCCGGGTGCCCTGCGTCGGCAGCTCGTCGACCAGGGCCGGGTAGCCGTGCACCTCGTGACCCGCGCGCGCCCAGGTGAAGGAGCGCTCGATCGTGCCGAACGACCAGGACGTGCGGCCGGCGATCGTCACCCCGGCGTCGTCGGCGAGGTCGGCGACCGCCGCGGCGAACCGGGGACGCAGCGGTGCCTTGATCTGCTCCAGGTCCCTGCCCTCGCCCAGCACGCGGCCGTCGTCGTCCCGGACCCGGAACCGGGGTCGCAGATGAGCGGGCACCTTGGTCCAGTCCCACGCCTCGCGCGGTACGACGATGCCGGTGGTGGCGCGCAGGTGGCGCTCGAGCGCGTCGAGCAGCGGCTCCTCGCCGGGCGCCACCGCCGCCAGGAAGCCGCGCGCGTGGTCGGGGGCCGGCACGAAGCTCACCCGCAGCGCCTTGGGCAGCGAGCGCAGCAGCGCGGTCACCAGCTCCTCGCGCAGGCCGGGCACCAGCCAGCTGAACGACTCCTGACCGAGCCGGTTGAGGGTCGCGACCGGGATGTCGATCGTGAGTCCGTCGTCGTCGGCACCGGGCTCGAAGTGGTAGTCGATCGGCAACGCCAGATCGCCGTCGGCCCAGGTCGTCGGGAAGTCGGACTCGCGCACGTCCTGCGCCGCCTCGTTGCGCAGCATCGCGGGGTCGAAGGTGAGCAGGTCGGGTCGCTGCTGGCGCTCCTTGCGCCACCAGCTCTCGAAGTGCGCCCCCGAGACGACGTGCTCGGGCACCCGCGCGTCGTAGAAGTCGAACAGCGTGTGCTCGTCGACGAGCAGGTCGCGGCGGCGCGCCCGGCTCTCGAGCTCGGCGACCTCCTCGAGCAGCTCCCGGTTGGCCTGCCAGAAGTGGGCCCGGGTGTGCCACTCGCCGTAGACCAGCGCATGCCGGATGAACAGCTCCCGCGCGAGCGGCGGGTCCACCCGGCCGTAGTTGACCAGCCGATCCGCCACCAGCGGTACGCCGTACAGCGTGACCCGCTCTCGGGCGAGGACGGCCGCACGCTTCTTGGACCAGTGCGGCTCGGCGTAGGTCCGCTTCACCAGGTGCGCGCCGAGCTCCTCGGCCCACTCCGGCTTGATCGCGGCGTTCTGCCGGGCCCAGAGCCGGGAGGTCTCGACCAACTCGGCGGCCATCACCAGCGCCGGCTGCTTCTTGAACAGCGCGGACCCGGGGAAGATCGCGAACCGCGCGCCCCGCGCGCCGAGGTAGTCGCGGCGGCCGCGCGACCGGTCCTGCTTGTCGGGCTCGGTGTCCTTCAGCCCGATGTGGGACAGCAGCCCTGCGAGCAGCGACTGGTGGATGCCGTCGGCGTCGGGCTCCTCGGCCGGCGGGTTGATCGTCATCCCCAGCTGCTTGGCCACCTGGCGCAGCTGGGCCTCCAGGTCCTGCCACTCGCGGATCCGCACGTAGTTGAGGTACTCCGCGCGGCAGGTACGCCGGAACGCGCTCGAGCCCATGGCCCGCTGCTGCGTACGCAGGTGGCGCCAGAGGTTCAGCCAGGTGAGGAAGTCCGAGGTCGGATCGTTGAACCGGGCGTGCAACTGGTCGGCCTGCGCCCGGGTCTCGAGCGGACGCTCGCGGGGGTCCTGCACCGACAGCGCGGCGGCGATCACGAGGACCTCCCGCAGACACCCGCGGCGGTCGGCCTCGACGATCATCCGCGCGAGCCGGGGGTCCAGCGGCAGGGTCGCGAGCTGGCGACCGATCGGCGTCAACCGGCGCTCGTGCGCGGGCCCGCCGACCCGGATCGCGCCGAGCTCCTCCAGCAGCTGGATGCCGGCCCGGACGTTGCGTTGGTCGGGCGGGTCGACGAACGGGAAGCGTCCCACGTCGCCGAGGCCGAGCGAGGTCATCTGCAAGATGACCGAGGCGAGGTTGGTGCGCAGGATCTCGGCCTCGGTGAACTCCGGGCGGGCGAGGTAGTCCTCCTCGCTGTAGAGCCGGATGCACACCCCCGCCTCGACGCGACCGCACCGGCCGGCGCGCTGGTTGGCCGAGGCCTGGCTGATCGCCTCGATCGGCAGTCGCTGCACCTTGGTCCGCACCGAGTAGCGGGAGATCCGCGCGACCCCGGTGTCGACGACGTACCGGATGCCGGGCACGGTCAACGACGTCTCGGCGACGTTGGTGGCGAGCACGACGCGGCGCCCTGAGGAGCGGGCGAAGACCTTGTGCTGCTCAGCCGCGGAGAGCCGGGCGAAGAGCGGGAGCACGCTGAATCGGTCGACCACGCGCGCCTTCGCCGACCACCCCTCGAGCACCTCGGCGGTGTCGCGGATCTCCCGCTCCCCGGGGAGGAACACCAAGATGTCGCCGGGACCCTCGCGGATCAGCTCGGCGACGGCGTCGACGATCGCCTCGGTCTGGTCGCGCACGACCAGCTCGCCGTCCTCGTCCGCGTCGTCGGGCTGGTCCAGCGCGCTCAGCGGCCGATAGCGGACCTCCACCGGGTAGGTGCGGCCCGAGACCTCGATGATGGGCGCGGGCGTGCCGTCGGCGGCCGCGAAGTGCGTCGCGAACCGCTCCGGGTCGATGGTGGCGGAGGTGATGACGACCTTGAGGTCGGGACGCCTGGGCAACAGCTGCTTGAGGTAGCCGAGGATGAAGTCGATGTTGAGGCTGCGCTCGTGCGCCTCGTCGACGATGATCGTGTCGTAGGCCGAGAGCAGCCGGTCGTGCTGGAGTTCGGCGAGCAGGATCCCGTCGGTCATCAGCTTGACCAGGGTCTGCGGCCCCGCCCGGTCGGTGAACCGCACCTGGTAGCCCACCTGGGTGCCGAGCTCGACGTCGAGCTCCTCGCAGATCCGCTCGGCCACGCTGCGCGCGGCGATCCGCCGCGGTTGGGTGTGACCGATCATCCCGGTGGTGCCGCGTCCCAGCTCCAGGCAGATCTTGGGCAGCTGGGTGGTCTTGCCGGACCCCGTCTCGCCCGCGACGATCACCACCTGGTGGTCGCGGATCGCCTCGGCGATGGCGTCGCGCTGCTGGCTGACCGGGAGTTCCTCGGGATAGCGCAGCGGCGGCACCGAGGCGGCCCGCTGCGCGATCTGCTCGGCGGTGAAGCGGGGCCGGGCGCGGTCCGGCCGCCGACCCGAGCGGCGCCGTCGCGACCCGCGGCGGGGACTGGGAGGAGAAGCCATGACGCGCCGGAGTCTACGGCCGGCTTGATCGAGTCCGGTCCGGCAGGCACCGTGGGGCGAACCGGGGCGATACGCCCACCTCGATCAGCCGGGAGGTACCCGTGCTCACCCTCACGCCCGATGCGACCACCGCCGTCAAGGCCCTGATCGACGCGACCGAGGAGTCGCCGGAGGCAGGCCTGCGCATCACCCAGGACGCGCCGGACGCGCCGGCGCTGAACGTGCTCACCACCAGCGCGCCGCACCCCGGCGACGCGGTGCTCGAGGCCGACGGCGCCCGGATCTTCCTCGAGGAGAACGCCGCGCTCACGCTCGACGACAAGGTGCTCGACGCCGAGGTCAACGACAACGGGGCCGTGCAGTTCAGCATCGGCGTGCAGGCGTAACCCGCCGCCGACCGGGGTACGCCCTCCCCATCGGCCCGAGAACCGGGCCACCTGACTGAAGGGAGCGGTCCGTGGCCATCCTGCTCTGGATTCTCGCTGTCATCCTCGTCGTCTCCGGCATCCTGGCGATCCTGCGGTCCCAGTTGCTGTGGGGCATCGTCCTGATCATCGTCGGGCTCCTCGTGGGCCCGGGCGGCGTGAGCATCTTCACCTGACCACGGCTCCCCCTCCAGCTGTTCATCGGGGCCCGTGCGACATCCGTCGCGCGGGCCCCGATGCATGCGCGGGAACGTGACCCGTACCTCTATTGACCCTGGTTCAATATCGCCCGTAGCGTCCTCCCCATGACCTCGGCCCCCTCCCGCCCCCTCCCCCAGCACGTCCACACCTTCGTCGTCGGCGCCGGGTTCGCCGGCCTCGCGCTGGCGATCAAGCTCGACGAGGCCGGGGAGCGCAACTACCTCGTGGCCGAGCGCGGCGACGACGTGGGCGGCACCTGGCGCGACAACACCTATCCCGGTGCGGCCTGCGACGTGCCGAGCCAGCTGTACTCCTACTCGTTCGCGCTGAACCCGACCTGGTCGCGCTCGTTCTCCCCCCAGGCCGAGATCCAGGTCTACATCCAGCGGGTGGCCCGCGAGTCCGGCGTGCTCGACCGGTTCCGCTTCGGCGTCGAGGTCGAGCACGCGCAGTGGGACGAGGAGGCGCGTCGGTGGCGGATCCGCACGTCGCGCGGCAGCCTGACCGCCGACGTCCTCGTCGCCGCGACGGGTGCGCTCAGCGAGCCCCGTCTGCCCGACATCGACGGCATCGACTCCTTCGGCGGTGAGGTGTTCCACTCCGCGCAGTGGGACCACGACGCCGACCTGACCGGCAAGCGGGTGGCGGTGATCGGCACCGGCGCCTCGGCGATCCAGATCGTGCCCGAGATCGCACAGACCGCCGCCCACCTCGACGTCTACCAGCGCACCGCGCCGTGGGTGATCCCGCGTCACGACCGGGCCTACACCGCTCTCGAGCGCTTCGGGTTCCGCCACATCCCCGGCCTGCAGCGCCTCTACCGCACGGCGATCTACTGGGGGCGCGAGTGCTATGTGCCCGCCTTCGCCTTCCGCCCCGAGCTCGCGCTGCCGGCGCGGCTGCTGGCGCGGGCCAACATCGCACGCGGCATCGCCGACCCGGAGCTGCGGCGCCGGGTCACGCCGTCGTACGCGATCGGGTGCAAGCGGATCCTGATCTCCAACACCTACTACCCCACGCTCGCCCAGGACCACGTCGACCTCGTCACCGACCGGATCGCCAAGGTCACCCCGTCGGGGATCGTGACCGAGGACGGCACCGAGCGCGAGGTCGACGTGCTGGTCGTCGCCACCGGCTTCAACACCACCGACATGCCGATCGCCCACCAGGTCGTCGGGCGCCGGGGCACCACCCTCGCCCAGGAGTGGGCGGAGGACGGCGTGGCGGCCTACAAGGGGGCCACGGTCCACGGGTTCCCGAACCTGTTCTTCCTCATCGGCCCCAACACCGGGCTCGGACACTCCTCGATGGTGTTCATGATCGAGTCCCAGGTCGCCTACGTGATCGACGCGCTGCGGACCATGCGGGAGGACGACCTGGTCGCGGTCGAGCCGAAGCGGGGCGAGCAGGAGGCCTGGAACGCCGACCTGCAGCGGCGGATGCGGCGCACCGTGTGGAACACCGGCGGCTGCTCCAGCTGGTACCTCGACGACCACGGGCGCAACGTCACGCTCTGGCCCCGCGCCACCTTCACCTTCCGTCGCCTGACGCGCGCCTTCGACCCCGGCGCCTACCATCTGGTCCCCGCCCACGAACCGTCCCCCGTCCCCGCCGAGCTCCAGGAGCTGAACGCATGAGGTCCCTCCACGACAAGGTCGTCGTCATCACCGGAGCCGGCTCCGGCATCGGACGCGCGCTGGCGGTGCAGGCCGCCGGAGAGGGAGCGCTGCTGGCGCTCTCCGACGTCAACGAGGCCGGTCTCGCCGAGACCGTCGACCTGACCGAGTCCGCGGGCGCGACCCAGGTGCGCAGCGACCGGCTCGACGTCGCCGACCGCGACGCGATCGAGGCGTACGCGGCCTCGGTGGCCGATCAGTTCGGCCGGGTCAATGTCGTGGTCAACAACGCCGGCGTCGCCCTCGCCGGCGACTTCCTCGACCTCGATCCGGCAGACGTGGACTGGATCGTCGACATCAACTTCTGGGGCGTCTGGCACGGCACCCGCGCGTTCCTCCCGCACCTGATCGCCTCGGGCGACGGGCACGTGGTCAACCTCTCGAGCCTGTTCGGCCTGATCAGCATGCCGGGCCAGAGCGCCTACAACGCCACCAAGTACGCCGTCCGCGGCTTCACCGAGGCGCTGCGCGAGGAGATGCTGGTCGCGGGCCACCCGGTCGGGGTGACCTGCGTGCACCCGGGCGGCATCAAGACCGGCATCGCCCGCAACGCCCGGGTCAGCGCGCGGGAGGACCAGCAGGCCACCGCCGACTTCTTCGACCGCAAGCTCGCCCGGATGACGCCCGAGAAGGCCGCCGGCATCATCTGGCGCGCGGTGCGCCACAACCGGGCCCGGGTCCTGGTCGGCATCGACGCCCACGCCGTGCACACCCTCGGCAAGGTGACCGGGTCGCGCTACCAGGACATCGTGGCGAAGGTGAGCAAGACCGCCATGCCCGGCAAGAAGGTCGTCTGAGCCGGTGCGCACCGTCCGCGTCCTCTTCGCCAAGTGGGGCGAGCGGCCCCATTGGGAGTACGACGCGGTCGCGCTCGGCCACGACGCCCACGGCGCGTGGCTGGGCGTGCCCACCGGCACCCTGATCACCCGGCCGGGCGCCCGGATCGTGACCCGCCAGGACCAGGTGGTCCTCGCGCCGTACGACGCCGGGTACGTGGCCACCTTCTACGCCCACGGTCCGCACGACCCCGAGCCCCCGTGCGCGGTGTACGTCGACATCACCACCCCGCCGGTGGTCGGGGAGACGACGGTGCACGCGGTCGACCTCGACCTCGATGTGATCCGCGGGCTGCATGGCCGCACGTGGGTCGACGACGAGGACGAGTTCGCCGCGCATCGCACCGCCTACGGCTACCCCGACGACGTCGTCGAGGCGGCGCTCGCGGACTGCGCGGCGGTCTCGGCCGCGTTGGAGGCCGCGGACCCGCCCTTCGACGGCGCGACCGCCGGCGGCTGGCTCGCCCGCGCCAGTCGCTGAGCCCACAGGTCCGCCTCCTGCGCCAACCATGCGGGCTCCAGCACCCGGAACGGCAGGCCGACCTCCAGCACCCGCGCGAGCACCCAGCGCAGGTCGTCGGCGCCCGCCACGAGGTCACAGGCGTCCTCGCCGACCGGCTCCACGACCGCTGTGTTGGGCGGCACCTGTGCGGTCACCGCCGCTGCCGGAGCCTCGAACCGGAAGCGGGCGACCTCGGCGTACGCCCTTTGGGTCACGCCCTCGCGGACCCGGGCGACCGCGTCGGGCACTGCCCGCGCCGCGAACCGCACGCCCAGCGAGCGCGGGTCGACCACGCGGTCGAGCCGGAACGTGCGCCAGTCGGTGCGCCCGAGATCCCAGGCCAGGAGGTACCACCGCCCGCCGCTCACCACGAGCCGGGCCGGCTCGACGCGGCGCTGCTGCCCCTCGGTGTAGCCGAAGGTCAATCGTTCCCGGTCCCGGATCGCCCGCACGACCGTCAGCAGTACGCCCACCTCGACCCGCGGCCCGCCGCCGGGCACGACGCTGGTGGTCTCGGCCACCGCCGCCACCTCGCGGGCCAACCGCTTCGGCAGGACCTGGTCCAGCTTCGCCAGCGCGCGTACGGCCGGCTCCTCGACCCCGGCGACGGCGCTCCCGGTGGCGACCTGGAGCGCCACCGCGATGGCCACCGCCTCGGCGTCGTCGAGCAGCAGCGGCGGAAGCGCCCGTCCGGCCGCCAGCCGGTAGCCGCCACCCACCCCGGGCGAGGCCTCCACCGGGTAGCCGAGCTCCCGGAGCCGGTCCACGTCGCGTCGCACGCACCGGGTCGTCACGCCCAGCTCCTCGGCGAGCGCCGGACCGGAGAGCACCGCCCCCGACTGCAGCAGGCCGAGCAGCCGCAGCACCCGCGCCAACGTCTCCATGCCCGCCATCCTGCCGCAGCCGCGGACCGAACCGGTCCGCATCAGCTCCTAGCGTCGACGCCATGAACTGGAACCTGCAACTGCGCGAACAGCTCGACTGGCACTGGCAGCACCACCTCCGGCCGCGCCTGGCCGGCCTGACCGATGCGGAGTACTTCTGGGAGCCGGTCGCCGGCTGCTGGAATGTGCGCCCCGAGGGCGACCCGCTCGCCGCGCCCATCACCGGCGGCACCGGACCCTTCCGCGTCGACTTCGCGATCCCCGAGCCCGACCCCGCCCCCGTGACCACCATCGCCTGGCGGATCGCCCACCTGGTCGTGGGCGTCCTCGGCGAGCGCAACCACGCCCACTTCGGCGGGCCGCCGATCGACTACCAGACCCACACGTACGCCGGCACCGCGGCGGAGGCGCTCGCCCAACTGGAGGAGCACTACGCGCGGTGGACGGCCGGGGTCGCGGCCCTCGGCGAGGACGGGCTCGCGCGACCCTGTGGGCCGGCGGAGGGGCCGTACGCCGACAGGCCGATGGCCGCGCTGGTGCTACACATCCACCGCGAGGTGATCCACCACGGCAGCGAGCTGTGCCTGCTGCGCGACCTCTACCGGGCTCAGCCGTTGGGCGGCGGTGCCTCGGCGTCCTGAGGGCGCGGGGCCCGGGCGGCGCGGGCGCGCAGCGGGCCGACCAGCCGCGGACCGGAGAGCCGCTGCTCGAGCCGGCGCGCCTCGCGGCGCAGCGGCTGGGCGGCGTACTCCCCCAGGATCACGCCGGAGGAGAGGGCGATCGCGATCGAGGCGGCGGTGCCGAGCGCGAGGATCCCGTCGGCGGAGTTGCCCTGCTCGGCGCCGATCAGCGACAACCCGCGGTAGATCGACAGCCCGGGGAGCATCGGCACGATCGCGGGGACCACGATGACCAGCGGCGGCACCCGGAACCGTCCGCCGGCGGCGTAGGCGACCAGGCCGACGGCGAGCGCGGCGACCGCCGCTGCCCAGGTCCGCGAGAGCTCCTGGATGACGATCACCTGGTAGATGCCGACCGCGGCCGCGGCGATGAAACCGACGGGGAGCAGCGCTCGCCAGGGCGCGTAGCAGGCGAGCGCGAAGGCGGCGGCCGCTACACCGCCACCGAACATCATGAACGGCAGGTACTCGAACCCGCCGCCCGCGCCGGGCTGGAGGTAGCCGAGGTCGAGGCCGAGCAGTCGGCCCACGGTGAGCCCCCCGGAGACCCCGGCGATCAGACCCGCCGTGGCCAGGAGCGCCTCGAGGATGCGGGCGCCGCCGGTGATGTAGAAGCCGGTGAGCGCATCCTGGATCGCGCCCATGAAGCTGATGCCGGCCAGCAGCATGATCACGCTCGCGGTGATCACCAACGAGGGTTGGGGGAACACCTCCGGGAACGCCGCCGTGGTGACGGCCGCCAGCAGCGTCACCAGCAGACCGCCGGCGACCTGCTGGTAGAACTCCGGCAGCCGCCGCCGGGCCATCCGCCACTTCAGCACGTCGACGCAGACCGCGGCCAGGAAGGCGATGCCCATCACGAAGAGGTCACCGCCGAGCAGCAATCCGATCGCCCCGCCGGCTACGCCGACCGAGAGGGTCGAGGCCCATCGCGGCAGCTGGTGGCCGGTGGAGAGGATCCGGGCGATCCGGGCGCGGGCCTCGTCGCGGTCGATCGCATCGGCCAGGACCGCGTTGACCAACGCGTCGACGCGAGTGAGGTCGTCGTAGTCGATGTCGCGCTGGCGGACCTGGCGGATCAACAGCATCGCCGGCTCGTCGGCGTCGGCCTGGTAGGAGATCCGCAGCGAGGTGAAGGTGACGTCGACCTCGCAGTTGCGCAGGCCCAGATGGTGGGTCAACGAGAGCATCGTCGCGGTGACGTCGGCGGCGCCCGCGCCGGACGACAGCAGGATCTCCCCCACCCGCAGCGCCAGGTCCAAGGTCAGGTACCGGTCACGTGCCTCGGGCATGGCCGCATCATGGCACGGGTGCCCCGACCGCAAACGTGCCGCTGCCGGCCACCCCCGTGGGATGGCCGGCAGCGGTGTCCGATGCCGCGGCTGGGATCAGCGGCAGACGATGAAGCCCAGGATCGGCAGTCCGCAGAGCACGTCGCCGAGGACCGGGATCTTGGAGATGGGCAGCAGCCCGTCCTCGCCGAGCAGCCCGTCGAGCAGGTCGCCGAGGACCGCGTCGAGCAGACCCTCCAGGACCCCGGTGACGTCGCTGTCCAGTCCACCGGCGAGCACGTTGGTCAGACCGGTGAGCACCCCGACGACCACGGCCGGGTCGAGCATGCTCAGGCCGGGGATCTGGTTGAGACCCGGGATGGCCGAGAGCGGGACGCCGCTCAGGGCGCCGCCCACCAGCGAGAGCAACGACTGCAGCTGAGTGACGCCGAGGGAGCCGAGCCCGGCCTCGTCGAGGATGCCGAGCAGGGAGCCCAGCTGGTCGACCTGCTTGCTCCCGCCGAGGAGGGACTCGAGCAGCCCGGTGAGCGCGTCGACCACGGAGCGCAGGGCGACCGTGAGGCCGGTCGGGTCGGCGGCGATCACCTGGTCGACCACCTGCTGGAGCAGCCCGGTGAGCACGGTGATGTCGGCGCCCTGGGGCAGACCTCCCTCGCCGAACGCGCCGAGCAGACCGCCGAGCAGCGCCTGCAGCTGCGCGGGCCCGATGTCGTCACCGGTGAGCCCGCCGAGCACGCCGGTGAGCTCGCCCAACGGGCCGAGCAGCGTGTCGGCGTCGAGGTCGGTCAGCAGCGCGAGCAGGTTGTCGAGGTCGGCGCCACGGGCGCCGGGGAGCGCGGCGTCGATGTCGAGCAACTGCCCCAGCAGACCGTCGAGCAGGGCGGTGATCGGAGCGGTGACCTCGGCCGGCAGCAGGGCCAGGAGCGGGTTGTCGCTGAGCAGGCCGTTCAGCTTGCCGATCTGGTCCTTGACCTGGTCCTGGGCCTCCTTCTTGGAGCCGGGACGGTTCGCGCACAGGTCGCGCATGCTGCGCTGGGCGTCATTGCGGGCGGTGCGCCGGGTCTTGACGATCTTGTTCTGCGCGCGCAGGTTGCGGGTGCGGACCCGCA
>Ga0079224_100011644_pt1 | contig 12131 bp, 8 predicted proteins | sample Stecom2015_FD_80414 | JGI IMG/M metagenome (GOLD analysis project Ga0079224, IMG submission 80414) | Agricultural soil microbial communities from Utah to study Nitrogen management - Steer compost 2015 | ecosystem: Environmental > Terrestrial > Soil > Agricultural land | place: USA: Utah... | reverse complement strand
TGCTCGAGATGCAGCACTTCTCCGCTGTGTAGGGTCACGCCTGCGGTCCCGGCGGTGCATCCTTCGCAGCCGGCGAGCGCAATCGAGGCGACATAGCCGAAGGGAATGGTATAATCCACACCGTGAGCGGGCGCATCGAGCGTCTCGATAGTCTCGCTCTCGTCGAGGTCGAAGACCAGTCGGCCAGTCAGGCGGCGGCCGGCGCCGGTGGTGACGGTGCCCGTGATCGGTTCGCCCGGAGGAAAGCTGTCGTAGGTGGGGCCGCTTCCACCGGGGCTGAAATCAAGGCGTTCGAAGGCGTCCCAGGAGACGAGCACCCGGCCGTAACGTGGATCGTCGACGTACGTGCCCTTATTGCCGTTACCGTCGCCGTACCTTTCGGTAAGCTCGATCGTGCGGCCGTCGAGCAACGTAATCAGCATGTTGTTGCGCGAGTTGCGTGCGATCGAGCGGATGGCGTCGAAACGCAGGCTGTGCCTGCCGTCTGAGTCGTAGCCGACCAGTTCGTCGGTGCCGACAGTCTGTACCCGGTTCCATTGAATGAAGCCGGTGAAGCTACCCTGTTGGGTGTGCACGCTTCCGTGGAGGCGGTTGGGGACGTTGCCGTGCCCGGCAGGCGAAAAAAGCTCGATGGTACGGATCTGCCGCGGCCCGAGGTCCACAATTCCGTGCCTGGGGTCCCACACGCGCACGCCGTCGTCGAAGTCGCCGGCCGAGAGACGATCGAGGTTGACCGTTGCATCGCTTTTGAGCTTCACCCGGACAATAGGATCGTAGTTGATGCCGCGTTCGAGGGCGGCATCGATACCTTCACCGTGCGCCTCGATGCGGACGATGTCGCCGTAGCGTACCATGAGCGGCCGGTCGAGGTTAATCTGACGTTCGCCTGAAAAGAATTTGAAACCGAAGATCTCGAACGAGCGGCGTTTTTCGGTCAGTTCCGCTGGCGGCAAGTATGCGGCCCAGGGATTCTCGTCCTTGACGCCGTTGAAGTAGTTGTCCCAGAATGTCTCCTCCTCGCCTCCCCAGCGTAGCCGTCCCTCGTACGTCGTGCCGCCGTACGTGGTGACACGTCCGTACAGAAAGCTCGGGTGGTACTCGACTGCGGTCTCTTCCGAGGGGGTGGTCACGGAGGCCGCCGCGGTGGGTTCTACGTCCCGCTCGAATACCCTGTATCCCTGGGTGAGAACGAGGGCGACAAGTGCTAAGAGGGCCGTGCCTCCGGCGATCGTTGTTTTATCCATTTTGCTTACTCTGTCTTTTCAAAACCGAACCGGCAGTTACGTTCGGCATTTACTTGCCTGTGCACTCAAGTGGGTTACAACATAGCCACGGCGATTCGTGAGCAACGTGAGCACGTGCTGAGATTTCTGTGAGCTTTGATGATCAGGTAATGACGCGCGTCATCCTCAGCGGCTGTTATCCCACTACCGGAAAGAAGGGCAGCACGAAAAGCAGCAGGAGCGCCCAAATGGCGGCAAGGGTGGCAAGCATGCCGATCGATTCACGAAAAACGGGTATCCAGGGCTGCCTGCGTGCTTTCCAGAGCCGCACGCCTATCGATCCCAGGATCAGCAGGGTCGTGACGTTCCATCCGATCACGGCAAACCGATTCGGAGTCAGGCCTGACGCAAAGGTTCGGCTGGCCACCGCCGCAAGGGCATACACGTTCAGGATCAGAGTGAGCGCTCCGAGTCCAAAGACGGCGTATCGGAAGAGCGACCTTCGCCCGGCCAGCCGAATGTCGGCCGGACCGGAGACGACCACGGTCAGGAGAACCAGGATGGCCAGGATGGTTGCGTTGTAGACGATGAGCACGTCGCGCTCTTCAAACGGCTTCTCGAAGTAGGCCGGAATGAACCACAGGACGTAGACGAGCAGCACGCCGAGGGCGAGCGGAAGGAAAAGCCGGCTGAGGATCCGGAGGGTACGCGTCAGGCCGGCATTCCAGTCCTGCGTTGCGGGCGAAGTCGTGACGTCATACACGCTGCCGATTGCCAGCAGCGGGATCGCGCCGATAGCCCACGCAGCGACCACCTGGAGGTCATCCTCGGGCAGCTCGATCCCCAGCACCGCAAAGATGCCGTAGGTAAGCCCGACAAAGATCAGCCCGGCGCCGAAGAAAATGCCGCCCGTCAGCACGGTTTCGACTGATTTGACGAGGTATGCGTGGGATTGTTTTGCCGGATTGGTGTATCCGAGGCAGAGGGCGGCTCCGACGATTGCCCAGGAGACGAACGGCAGGTGCATGGCGCCCAGCACCGCGACGTCGTCGGTCCGGCCGCCGATGGTAAGTCCTACGTAAAGGGCCAGTACGATGACGGCTGCCGCTGCGACGGCATATCTCGTCAGGCTTATCGTCGAGCGTCCTGCCCAGGCCAGGTAAGCGAGGAGGCCCGTTGCGACGAGTGGCCCCCATCCCACCCAGAACAGGGGGTCCGCCTCGTCCGGAGAAGGCACCGGTGGTTTGCCGCGGGCCAACAGGGCGCTTATGATGCCAAGTACAATGCTGGCGCCGATGATCGCCCACCAGCGCCGGTCGTGGCTTCCGGTTACTTCTATACGCTCAACCGGCAGATCGAGCCTGTGAGCCCACGCTTCGAGAAGGACGTCCCCCGGGTGCGTTTCTATATACTGCCGGAGGGCTTTCCTGAACTCGGCTTCGTTCCCTTCGGCCTGCATCCTCCTGTAAAGGCTTTCGAGACCCGAAGGATCTCCGATTACCGCATCGATTTCATCTTGCAGCGTCATGGTTTGTTTATTTCGTTTATTTCAATCGTTATGAATGCCGTTGTGATCGCTCCTGCGTTGCAGGCGTGACCTTTCGAACGTAATATGAGGTGGGCGCTCGTGAGCGGCATGAGCGACATCTGAGCATTTCGTGAGCATCGTGCAGGATACCCCGATCTACCACTTCGGCGACTTTACGCTCGACGTCACCAACCGGGAGCTGTTACAGGGCGAAGAACGCCTGGAGCTGAACGCCAGGTACTTCGACGCGCTCGCCCTGCTCGTACGGGAGCATGGCCGCCTCATCGAGAAGGATCGGTTGTTCGAGGAGGTCTGGGACGACGTCGTCGTGAGTGACAGTGCGCTCACCCAGTGCATCAAGGAAATTCGCCGGCTGCTTGGGGACGACGCCGCTAATCCCCGATTCATCCAGACGGTCCCCCGGCACGGGTACCGGTTCGTTGCGGAAGTCTCAGTCGGTAGCCGAAACATCCATGCCGATCTCTCTGATTCGAGAGCCCCGATTACCGAGATAGAGGAAGTTGGAAATATTCCAAAGGCCGCAGAGGGCAGTAACGTGGTTGCTCCAGCCGTTCGAGCAGCGCAGATCAGCCCGGCATTTTCTTCTGCGATGGCGACGGCGCTCACCGGCATGCTGGGAGGCGCGATGGCAGGGCTGGTGGGTGGTCTGCTCTACGGATTCGGCCTCGCCTACTCGCCCATCCATCAGGAGATCGGTACCGCATCCCTTTTGCTCGTGCTGGTCGCCCTTACCGCATTTCTCGCCACCATCGGAGGTTTCGGGATAGGCGTCGGGATGGCGGCCGCCGAATTCGTCATAGGCGGCCGGACAGCCTGGCAGATCGTCGGAGCAGTGCTGGGCGGCATGCTCATTGGCGGCAGCGTCAAGCTGCTCGGCGTCGACGCGTTCAACCTGCTCTTCGGACGAACGCCGGCGGGCATCACGGGCGGGATGGAGGGCGCTGCACTCGGCCTGGCCGTGGGATTGGGCTTTCACTTCGGTGGCGGCGCCGACCCCGCGCCCTGGTGGCGGCCGGTTGCCGCAGCTGCTGTCAGCGGCGCCGTCGTCGGCGTCGCAATCGCCCTTGCGGGCGGAAACCTGATGGGAGGAAGTCTCAACCTGCTGGCCGAGTCGTTTTCGGAGTCGAGGCTCCAGCTGGACGCGTTCGGGCGCTTCTTCGGAGAGGTGCGCTTCGGAGAAACCACGCGGGTCGTCCTCGCCGGGATCGAAGGATTCATCTTCTCCGCATGCGTGGTCGGCGCGCTCGTCGCCACCCGGATACGTACCGTGAGACGGTGATCCTCAGCTCTTCTGACAGGCAGATTTTTTACACGTGAAGGATACCGAACTGCTGTCCGCAGATGGCGCAGATTTCCCGCAGGTTTTTTCCGGGTGGGGAGACGGATTTGTGAACCGCTTGGGCCAACCAGAAAGACCACACTTCGCAAAGATCTCTCCTCGCGAGATTCGTCGGGATGACGATTAGAGAGTGCTTAGGTAACCATTTAGCACTACAGTTACTGCTAATGCCCCACTCTGTCATCCCGAGTCACAAAGTGACGAGGGATCTTTATGAAATGAGGCCTTCGGAAATGGGTATTAGAGCACGCACAGCAGTCCTCCACCCATGATAAAGCCTTATTCTTGGCCATCTTCGCGCCTTCGCGTGAGACGTCATCGAACCCTCTATTTTTTAAAAAAGGCATTTGATATGTTCAGGAGCCTGTTTATCTGAACCTATCGGTTTTGGAGGAGAGATGACCCTGCTCCAGCTCGAATATCTCGTCGCGCTCGACAAGTACCGGCATTTCCGGCTCGCTGCCGAGGCATGCCACGTCACGCAGCCTTCGCTCAGTACGCAGATCCAGAATCTGGAGGAAGAGCTTGGGGTGATCCTATTTGACCGAAGTGAGCGGCCGGTGGCGCCAACGGAGCTGGGCCGTCAGATCATCGCCCACGCACGCCTCGTGCTCGGTGAAGTGGCGCGGCTTCAGGCGCTCGTGCAGGAAGCTACCGGGGAGATGTCCGGCGAGCTGCGTGTGGGGATACTATCGACGATCGCGCCGTACCTTTTGCCCATTGTGATTGCGGCTTTTTCGCAGCGCTACCCGAACGTGACGCTGACCTTCGAAGAGCTGCTCGGCGATCAGATCGTCGATTTTATCCGGCGCGATCTACTGGACGCCGGATTGCTTGCGGTTCCGGTTACGGCCAGTGACATCGTCGAGACGCCCCTGTTTCGGGAACCGCTCGTGGGGTACGTCGCACGCGGGCACCGCCTGTATGAAAAGAAAACGATACGCCCGTCCGATCTGAGAGCCGACGACATCTGGCTGATGAGCAAAGGGCATTGCTTCCGGGACCAGGTGCTCGCCCTTTTTGAAGAGGACGATTCGATGGAGCACCTGCGGAGACGGGTGAAATTCGAGAGCGGCAATCTGGAAACCCTTCAGCGCCTGGTCGACCGGGGGCACGGGATGACGCTGCTGCCCTGGCTGGCAGTGACCGGAAAGGGGTCGCACGCGCCCGAATCGGTCCGGCTTTTCGACGACCCCGTTCCCTCTCGCACCGTGCGCATCGTTTACTCGAAAATCCTGCTCAAGAAGCATCTCGTAAAGGCGTTAACCCGCGAGATTCGCAAGGCGGTCGAGCCCTACCTGCCGGATGGCTCCCTATTCCAGGAGACCGAATAAGCCCTCCGGCCTATTACAAAATAGAAATTTTCTATTTTGTAATAGGAATTAGTGATGAAACCAATCGATTTTTTAGCCGATTAAAACAATGGGCAAGTACATCTCGCAGGTGGGATGTAGGCGTTCAACACCCGTCCATACGGGTTGCATTACAATGATATAACTGCCCATAGATGCGAATCACGACTTCAGTGAGTCCTTCCTGTCGCCGGCGTTACCGGTTAGGAGACCATATAAAACCAAACGCAGGCGATTCCTGATCCTGGAGAAGTCAACCAGAAAAAAGCGGGATCATCTGCGATAAAGGCAAATGATCCTCATGTTCGAAAAGGTAGTCAGGCACAGTTTCAGCTCAATACGCTCGTTTAATTCGCGCAAGGCGTAAGGAGCCTGGCTGCAATCAACCTGCCCATCAGGGGATACAAACCGTACCCCACAAAATTACCGTCGATACGGACTCGAGCGCAGCACTTATTCGCTAAGCCGGCAGGCAGCAAAGGCCTAAAGTCTCAAGCCGGTCTTCGCGAACGACGCTCGTAGAAATCCGACGCTGGTGGCAAGACTTAATCGAACGCATAAAAGCGCGATAACAGTAAAAAATACAGGTATATTGAGATGAAAGACCGAACCATCCATTTAACCGAATTCGATCTCGACCGTTTGAAGCGGCTTCTTGCGGCAAAGGGCAGTCTGGACGGTCCGGATAAGCAGTACCTTCGCGATCTCAAGGATGCGCTCGATCGGGCTGTGGTGGTTCCTTCCACGGATATTCCGCCGGACGTGATCACCATGAACTCGCGGTTCAGAATGACGGACCTCGATACGGGTGAAGAGAGTGAATACACCCTGGTTTTCCCCGGTACGGCGAACATCGTAAAGGGCAGACTTTCCGTGCTGGCGCCGGTCGGTACGGCGCTTCTGGGGCGTAAGGAGTCTGACGTGATCGAGTGGACGGTACCGGTTGGGATCAAGCGGTTCCGCATCGACAAGGTGCTCTACCAGCCGGAAGCCGCGGAGGCTTTCCACCTGTGATCGTGGCGGGCATTTTCCGTATGCGTAGACTGATTCGTATTCCCGTGCGCGCGGCGAGTACGTGCAGGATTTCAATCGGTACGAAGCACCGTCGTACCGAATAGGAAGAAGCTTGCCGGTACGCGCCGGCAAGGGTGGCTCATGTTGAATTCCGGGTATGAAATGAAGCAAGTGCTGCGAAGGCCTTCGGCCGATCCGTCCAGTCACCTAATTCCGACCCTGCTAATTGCAGCCACCATCAATGAGGATGGCAACATCGACCTTCCGGCCGTCGAAAACGGCGTAGTCGAGCCGGAGACACGGGTCGAGTTCTACCCGGGTAGCGAAGGAGAAATGTATCAGCGTCGCTACCGGGTTGCCGCTTCGCGCCCCTGTCGGCCGGCCGTTGCCGATCGTAGGGGTGCCGAAGAACCGCTGAATATGGTCTTTTTTGCCGAATGCCTCACTCATACCTTCGGTGAGCTTACGCCCTGCCTCTTCCGGTTGGAGAAAAGAGAGGCATCGGCAACACGTCAATTCATCCTCGGCGACGAGGATTCGGACCGGGAGCGGCTCAGGGTAATCCACGACGCGTTCAACATCTATCTGATCGCGTACGAGGAGTGCCTGGTCTGAAACCGGCGGCGCGTGATTCAGCTCTGCCTTTCGCCGGCTCGTGGCGTGCGTTTCAGTTCAGCCGGACCTTTCTTAAAGAGCGAGTTATCGTTTTTATGTTTACCTTTTCCGGACGGGGTGAGGAGCCCGGCTTCCTCACCCCTATTTTCTGATAGGAGAGTAACCAGAGGACGCCGGCATCATGGAACAGGCCGTCATTTCGAGCACAGCCCGCATCGGTGAGGGCACGACGATCGGTCATTTTACCGTTATCGGAGAGAACGTGTCGATAGGCCGCAATTGCCGAATCGGGCATCACGTCGTCATTCACGATGGGACCACGATCGGGGACCTCGTGCGCATCGACGACCACAGCGTAATCGGGAAACAGCCGATGCGTGCGCCAAACAGCGCCGTAACCGCCGCCGACGATCAGGCGCCCGCGCAGGTTGGAAACCGATGTCTGATCGGGACCGGGGCCATTCTCTATGCCGGCAGCATACTCGGTGAAAAGGTGCTCGTGGCGGATCTGGCCACGATTCGTGAGGACGTGGTCGTGGGCGACTTTACCATCGTCGGCCGGGGCGTTGCCGTCGAAAACCACTGCCGGATCGGGCGGTACTGCAAGATCGAAACGAACGCGTACATAACGGCCTATTCGCAGGTTGAGGACCGGGTATTCATTGCCCCCGGTGTTTACACGAGCAACGACAATTACCTCGGCCGCACGGAAGAGCGGTTCAAACACTTCAAGGGGGCCGTTCTCAAGCGTGGTGCGAGGCTTGGTGTCGGGGCGGTCGTGCTACCGGGGAAGACGGTGGCACCCGATGCCGTCGTGGCTGCCGGGGCGCTGCTGACGACCGACGCCCAACCCAGGACCATTTACGCCGGTCTTCCCGCCCGGCCGTTCCGCCCGGTGCCCGATGAACAACTGCTCGAAAATCAGGGCTGGGAGGACGTATAGAGTCAATCGATGGAAAACATTCAGATGGTAGACTTGCGGGGTCAATACCTCGCAATCAAACAGGAGATCGACGCGGCCATCCAGGAGGTGCTGGACTCGACTGCCTTCATCAGAGGGCCGATCGTCGGTCAGCTCGAGCGGGAGCTGGCTGCCTACCTCGGCGGGAGGTTTGCCACCGGAGTTGCTAACGGGACCGACGCCCTGCAAATCGCCTTTATGGCGCTTGGTATTCAGCCCGGAGACGAAGTCATAACGCCCTCTTTCACCTTCGTTGCCACGGCGGAGGCGGCCGCGCTGCTCGGGGCAGTGCCGGTTTTTGTCGACATCGATCCGGTTACGTTCAACATCGATCCCGGCAAAATAGAAGAGGCCATCTCTCCCCGTACGCGGGCGATCGTTCCGGTTCACCTGTTCGGCCAGGCCGCGGACATGGGTCCGATCCTCGAACTATCCCGCAAGTACGGGATACCCGTCGTCGAGGACAACGCGCAGGCGATCGGCTCCGCGTACAAAGGCCGTACGACGGGTTACATCGGTGAGATCGGGACGCTCTCGTTTTTCCCTTCGAAGAACCTCGGCGCGTATGGTGACGGCGGAGCGGTGTTGACCAACGACGAGGAGCTGCACGAGCGCATGAGAAAAATCGCCAACCACGGCTCGATGAGGAAGTACTACAACGAGGTCGTGGGGGTGAACAGCCGCCTCGACACACTACAGGCGGCGATTCTGCGTGTGAAGCTTCAGCACCTCGATGCCTACACCGAAGCCAGGCGCGCGGCCGCCGATCGATACGACGCGCTGTTTGCAGGAACCGATTCGGTGACCGTTCCGGGCCGCGACCCCAACTCCCGGCACGTTTTCCACCAGTACACCATCCGTGTACCGTCCGATCGGCGTGATGGTCTGGTCGCTCGCCTGAAGGAGAAAGGAATACCTTCAGCGGTGTACTACCCGGTGCCGCTCCACCGATTGCCCGTTTTTCAGGGCGCCGGCCGAATGCGGCACGGGGACATGCGCGAAACGGAGCGTGCCGCTGCCGAGGTGATCTCGCTGCCGATGCACACCGAGCTGACGCCGGAGCAGCAGGAGTACGTCGCCGACACCATACGCTCGTTCCTGGAGCGATAACGCAGCCGCGCCTCACAAAACCACGACCGTCCGGCTCCTCTCGAGCCCGTTCATTTTAACGCGCAGCAGATAGAGCCCCGGACGGACGTTCTGTCCGGAAGCGTCCTTCCCGTCCCAGTGCAACACGTGTGTTCCGACATCGGGACCACGGTCTTCGACTGTCACAATTCGTCTTCCCAGCAGGTCGAATACCTCCAGAACGAGTCGGCCAGGAGAAGGAATCGTTACCGGAAGGCGGACTCCCTGTCCGGAGGACACGACAACCGGATGGGGGAAAGGCAGACCGACGTCAAAACCGACTTCGGGCGGGAGCGCCTCTTCCCGCCCTGTCGTGACTTGTTCCTCAACGATCACCGGCACGCGTTCGTCCCGACCGCTAACCGCGACCGTATAAAACGGAAGCAACGCACAGGGCGCCTCCGACTGGCAAGAAAATGCTCCAAGTGGATAGTTACCGGCTTCAAGAGTTTCCCCGTCAGCACGGTAGAAAAGAACCCGGACGATGCCTTTTTCAGGGTTTACGTGGACGAGTGGACCAGAGTCCGAAGCACTGCCACCGTCGGGAAACGTTGTAGGGTCGAGCGTCTGGCTCGATTGCAAGAGCAGCTCCAGCGCTCGAATTGATGATCGATCCGGCACCTGAAGCACGTATCCACCAGGCGTATTCGACAATCCGACGTGGATCCGCGCTGCGGCGTCGGGATGCTGTTTTTTCGGCGTTGAAGTGGCGCTTGCCAGCAAGTTTTCGTCTTCCGGTGGGAGTGTTTTCCCGTCCGGCCACTCGCCCCGAACGATGGCCTGCGCGAAAACGGTCAGGTCGTGGATGTCGAGCCTGCCGTTTCCTTCCCCCCAGGGATGTTGATCGGCCCGCTTCCAGTCCTCGGGTTCAACCGATCGTTTACCGAGCACGAGATCGATGAGCGTGACGAGATCGAACACGTCGACGATTCCGTCGGCCTCGATGTCACCTCGTCCCCCCACACCAATCCCCATGAACGATATCAAACGTGGTGAACCGTCTAGACCATTGTGGACGAACTCCAGATTGCCCGATTGAAGGCCAAAGTCGTCGAAGGAAGGGGTAAATCCGACGCGAAACGCCTGTTTGCCGCCATGGGGGATGACGGCGGTTTCCGGCTCCACATCGAAAAGCGGGTTCGTTGAGCCAACGCACGATACATTCAGCGCTCTGACGCCTCCTTGGTTTTCAACGGTCAGCTCTCGATAGGCTGTCGACCCGACCGGGGTGGACGTGAAAAAGATCTGTTCCGTTTGCGCGCTGAAAACGCCCGGGGAAGGCAAGACGATCAACCGGGTCGACGTGTTGTCGAGGACGAGCCTGGCGTCGCCCGACCTTGGATCGGCAAGAGCGCCGGACAACGATTCGATCGTAAAGACGACTTCAGCCCGATCCGCGGGTGCGATGACGTCGCTTTTCACTTGTAGCGTCACGACCGGGTCGTAACGGCCTTTCGGCATTCCCTCGACCGTGTGACACAAAAGAACGAAACGTGCTTCCCGGCCTTCCACCGTATGGGAGAGCGTCCAGAGAATGTGGTCCTCGATGGCCGGACCCCGTTCGACGCCAACCAGCTCGACCGGTCCGTCCTCCCAGCGCACTGTAAACTCGATGCCCTGAATACCGGTAGCCTGCGAAAAGGCGATCGACAGCGGGATGCCCGCAATCTCCCCTCCTTCCCTGACGGTAACCGTGTCGCGAGCGAATCCAAACCGGTTTTCTTCAGCGGTTTTTCCGGATAAGTATACCTTGACCGAATTGCCGCCTTTTTCGGTAAACGTGGCGGTGCCCGAGTAGACGCCCGGCGCTATTGGTTTGAACGAAATGTCGAATACTCTTGATTGTCCCGGGCTTAAGGTGAAGGCGTCGTCCGGCTCAATGGCAAACGGTTCATCTTTCAGATCAGGGGCATAAAAATCCAAAGCTTGAGACCCAGTGTTTTTCAAGCTGACAGGCAACGTTTGAACGCCGCCGGCCGGAGCGGAAAATGAGAGTTGCGTGGGGGTGACTTCCAGCGGCGAATATCCGATCCGGACGTCGTCGATCCGGAGGGTTGCGCGATCCGTATCTCCTCCCGTCCCTTCGAATCGTATGATTACGGACGCCTGGTTCAGTACCTGGGCAGGAAGTGCTGCTTCGATACTCTCCCACTTGCCGTCGCCGGCGGGAAGCGCCGCACTGCCGGAAAGGATCACAAAAGGAAAGGTAACGCCGCCGTCGATCGAGGCGAGGGCGGCCAGCCCGTTGGTTGGGTAGGTGCTCGATCGACGGGCCAGATAGCTCAAGTTGCCCTCCGAGACGCCGGAAAGATCGATGGGTGGCGTTTGAATCCATCCCTTCTTACTGCCGACGTGTAGGAGATTGTTACCGCCCGAGCCACTGGACGGCGCCTCGCCACTCGTCGCCCATCCTGAGCCTCCTTTTAGCCAGCCGGCTGGCGTAAATGGCGGGGTTGTGTGGTTGAAAGATTCGAAAAACGTGGTCAACAGAGCGCGCGAGGAGGCAGGGTCCTCGGCCGGAAGATTGGCAGCGAGCGTGACGTCGCAGCAGGCAAAGAAGACACAAAAAAAGCCGGCGAGCCACAACCTCGGTTGGAGGTTACGTAGCATGTACGGTGCCGTTGAGGACGGGAAGGGTTGGACGGATAATCCGGTTCAAATAGACCAATCATCACACGCAAATCCCCCCATGCCCAAAGGTAAAAATTAGCCACGTGTACGCAACAGATATCCGAAAGAAATAATTGAATGAGGGCCTGAACCGTTCGTCGCTAGGAATACCATCAGGGAGCCGGGTCCCACACAGCCACGCCAACCCGCGAGTCGGCCGTTCCGTAGTACAAAAACCAGCGGCCGTTGAAGGGGACGAGGCCTTCGACGAAGGTGGTTCCCTGAACGTACTGGCCGGTCTTTTCGTAGTCACGATCCGGCTTGATGAAAGGCTTGTCGG
>Ga0079224_100011643_pt1 | contig 12132 bp, 11 predicted proteins | sample Stecom2015_FD_80414 | JGI IMG/M metagenome (GOLD analysis project Ga0079224, IMG submission 80414) | Agricultural soil microbial communities from Utah to study Nitrogen management - Steer compost 2015 | ecosystem: Environmental > Terrestrial > Soil > Agricultural land | place: USA: Utah... | reverse complement strand
TGACGGGGACGGAGCTGACCGGGACGGCGACCGGGATGACGGAGACGACGACGGTGACGATGACGACTGACCGCTTGCCGTATCCGGCTGAGCGGAGCAGCCGATGACCGACGTGTTCGCCACCCAGGAGACCGCCGCGCCCGGCAGCACGTCCGATGACGACGGGACGTCACCGCGGCGCTCGCGCCGCCCCCGCGGCACGCGCATCCCCGCACGGGTGCAGATCATGGGCTGGCTCGTGCTCGTCATGACCGCCGGGCTGGCCACCGTCGTGCTGCTCGTGGCCGAGTTCGAGTACCGTGCGATCGACGAGCGGGTCAACTCGGGCCTCGCGCAGGACGCGCAGGAGTTCCGCCGGTTCGCCGACGCGGGGACCGATCCCGCCACGGGGCAGGCCGTGGCCGACCCGTACGACCTGTTCTTCCGGCACCTGAGCAGCCAGTACCCGGACCGCGCCGAGATCATGCTCGGCATCGAGGAGACCGCGGGCGGCGGGCTCGACGCGGTGCAGCAGAGCGACGAGGCGTTGCGGGACGTCACGTTCGACGATCCGCTGCTGCGCCGCATCGTCGAGGCTCCCCGCACCACCGGCACCGTCGAGACCCCCGCGGGCGAACTGCGCTGGTTGCGGGTGGACGTGCTGCCGAGGGAGGGCGGCAGCGAACCGAACGCGTGGTTCGTCAGCGGCTACGTCATCGACGAGGCGCGGTCCGACGCCGCCGACACCGTGCGCACGCTGGTGATCATCAGTGCGATCGCCCTCGTGCTCGCCGCGGGCGTGTCGTGGGTGGTGGCGGGCCAGATCCTCGCGCCCGTCAACACGGTGCGCAAGGCCGCGGCCCGGCTGACCGAGGCCGACCTGACCCGCCGGATCCGGGTCGAGGGCCGCGACGACGTGGCCGCGCTGGCCGACCAGTTCAACGCGATGCTGGACCGGCTGGAGCGGGCGTTCGCCACGCGCAGGCAGTTCCTCGACGACGCGGGGCACGAACTGCGTACCCCGATCACCATCGTCCGCGGGCACCTCGAGCTGATGGGCGACGACCCGGCCGAACGGGCCGAGGTCGTGCGCCTGTGCACCGACGAACTCGACCGCATGGCCCGGATCGTGGACGACCTGCTGCTGCTGGCGAAGGCCGAACAGCCGGACTTCGTCCGTCCCGAGTGGACGTCGGTGCCGGAGCTGACGAGCGACATCGACGCGAAGGTGCGGGCGATCGCGCCGCGTTCCTGGACCCTGGAGGCGATCGGCGAGGGCGAGGCCTACGTGGACGCCCAGCGCGTGACCCAGGCGGTGGTGCAGCTCGCGCAGAACGCCGTCCAGCACACGGAGGACGGCGCGAGTATCCGCATCGGATCGTCGGTCGACGAGCGATCGGTGTCGTTCTGGGTCACCGACACCGGCCCCGGCCTCGCCCCCGGCGACGAGGAACGCATCTTCGACCGGTTCGTCCGCGGTGAGGCGGGGGCGCGCGGGGGAACCGGGGCCGGACTGGGACTCGCCATCGTGAAGGCCATCGCCGTGGCCCACCACGGGGACGTGCGGGTGCTCTCGGCGCCCGGCCACGGTGCGACATTCGGATTCGAACTGCCGTTGCGGGGAGGACAGGCATGAGCAGCCGCATCCTGATCGCCGAGGACGAGGCACGGATCGCGTCGTTCATCGAGAAAGGACTGCGTGCCAACGGTTTCACCACGACGGTGGTGGAGGACGGCGACGCCGTGCTCGCACAGGTGGTGGCGGGGGAGTTCGACCTGGTCGTGCTCGATCTCGGACTGCCCAAACGCGACGGTTTCGCCGTGCTCCAGGCGATGCGCAGGGCGCACGTGCAGATCCCGGTGGTGATCCTGACCGCGCGCGACACGGTGCACGACACGGTCGCCGGTCTCGAAGGCGGGGCCGACGACTACATGACGAAGCCGTTCCGGTTCGAGGAGCTGCTCGCCCGTGTGCGGCTGAGGCTGCGCTCGGCCGACCGGGCGCCGGAGGTGACGGTGCTGCGGCACGGTGACCTCTCGCTCGACCTGCGGACCCGCAGGGCCGAGATCCCCGGCGGCATGGTCGACCTGACCGCGCGCGAGTTCTCCCTGCTCGAGCTGTTCCTGCGGCACCCACGTCAGGTGCTGTCGCGCGAGCAGATGCTCTCGCACGTGTGGGGCTACGACTTCGATCCCGGATCGAACGTCGTCGACGTCTACGTCCGCACGTTGCGCCGCAAGATCGGGCAGGACCGCATCGTCACCGTCCGCGGGATGGGATACCGCCTGGACTGACCCGCCCGCGGCCCGAGTTCGGCGCAGCTCGCGGGTCCGTCCATTACCGTGTTCCCATGAGCGGGACACCGGCCGTCGGCGCGTGCCTGCCGCCGTCGTGAAGGGACGGCGGATGCGGGGTGATCGAGATCTCCGGTGGGAAACGCCAGATCATGTCGATCGTCTCGATCGCCTTGCGCGCAACCGCCCGGTTCCGGGCAGAGTGTGACGTCGGGCGGCGAGCGAGGGGACAGCAGGGATGGGTGAGCTTCCGGTCATTCTCGGCTCGGGGGCCATCGTCCTGCTCGCCTCGGTGTTCGCCGTACGGTTCTCGATCCGGCTGGGGCTGCCCTCGCTGCTGATCTATCTCGGGATCGGCGTGCTGCTCGGGGGAGCCGGGCTCGGCATCGAGTTCGACAACCCGGAGATCACCCAGAGCCTCGGCATGGCGGCACTGGTCATGATCCTGGCCGAAGGCGGACTCACCACGCGGTGGGAGTCCGTGCGCCCCGCACTCGGCCCCGGTATCGCACTGTCCACAGTGGCCATCGCCATCACGGTGCTCGTCGCGGGCACGGCGCTGCACTGGCTGCTGGACCTGGACTGGCAGGTCGCCTTGCTGTGGGGCGCCGTGCTGGCCAGTACCGACGCCGCGGCCGTGTTCTCGATGCTGCGCGGATCGGGCATCAACCGGCGGCTGTCGGGCACGCTCGAGCTCGAATCCGGGCTCAACGACGCCCCGGCCTACATCGCCGTCGTGCTGTTGGCCGGCGGTGCCGCCGTCGACTGGGCGCTACCGTTGCAGGTCGTCTACCAACTGGGGGCGGGCGCGGCCATCGGTCTCGCGCTCGGCTGGCTGGGTGCCCAGGCGCTGCGCCGGATCGCGTTGCCCGCCACCGGTCTGTACCCGCTGGCGACCGTTGCCGTGTGCGTCGTGGCCTACTCGGGCGGCCAGCTCGCCCAGGCCTCCGGTCTGCTCGCGACCTATCTGGCCGGTCTCGTGCTCGGCAACGCGAACCTGCCGCACCGCGGCGACACGCGATCGTTCGCCGAGGGGATCGGCTGGATCGCCCAGATCGGGCTGTTCGTGCTGCTGGGCCTGTTCGCCTCGCCGGAGCGGCTCGTGGGCGGCATCGTTCCCGGACTCGTGGCGGGTGTCGTCGTGCTGGTGCTCGCCAGGCCGGTCTCGGTGCTGGTGTCGATGCTGCCGTTCCGGTTGCCGTGGCGGGAACAGGTCTTCCTGTCCTGGGCCGGTCTGCGGGGTGCGGTGCCCATCGTGCTCGCGACGATCCCGCTCGCGCAGGGCGTGCCGGGTGCGGAACGGCTGCTGGACGCCGTCTTCGTGATCGTCATCGTCTTCACGCTGGTGCAGGGCGCGCTGCTCAGCCCGGTGGCGCGTGTGCTCGGGCTGAGCAGCCCGTCCGAACCGGAGGAGATCGAGGTCGACGCCGCCCCGCTCGACGAGCTCGGCGCGGTGCTGCTCCAGATCGCGATCCCCTCCGGGTCCCGACTGCACGGCGTGTATCTGCGGGAGCTTCGCCTGCCGAGCGGTTCGGGCGTCAGCCTCATCGTCCGGGACGGCCGCAGCTTCACCCCCGACACGCGTGCCCGGCTGCAGACCGGTGATCGGTTGCTCATCGTCACCACGAGCCAGGCGCGCTCGGCGGCCGAACGCCGGATCCGCGCCGTCGACAGGGCCGGCCCGCTCGCGAAGTGGAAGGGCGAGTCAGGGGACTGAGCCGCCGGTCACGCGCGGGGTGGACAATGGACGGGTGAACACCGACCGTGAACCCGAGTCCGGTGCGGCCGGCCCGGACGGCAGCGGCTCCGCCCGTCCCGCGCGCAGGGTCCTGCTGCTGACCCTCGTCGCCGTCGCCGCCTACGTCATCGACCTGGTGACGAAGGTGATCGCGACGGCCCAGCTCGAAGGCGCCGAACCGGTCCGCATCCTCGGCGGTGCCGTCTACCTGCAGCTCATCCGCAATCCCTACGCCGCGTTCGGCATGGACTTCGGCGGTACCTGGCTGCTGGCGCTCGTGGCGATCGTCGTCGTCGGCGTGATCGTCTGGTTCGCGCGGAGGCTGCGCTCCACCGGTTGGGCGATCGGCCTCGGGTTGGTGCTGGCCGGTGCGCTCGGCAACCTCACCGACCGGCTGTTCCGCGCTCCCGGGCCCATGCAGGGCCACGTGGTCGACTTCGTCTCCGTGTTCGGTCCCGACGGGCGCTACTTCCCGGTGTTCAACGCCGCCGACTCGGCCATCACGATCGGCGCGATCCTCATCGTGCTGCTGTCGCTGCTCGGCCACGACTACGACGGCACCATCACGCGGGGGCCGAAGAAGAACGTCCCCGAGGAGAACCGCGAGAACGCCGAGAACGCCGAGACCGGCGAGCGGGCCAAGGACCGGACGGGAACGGGGGACGAGTCGTGAGCGCCCGCATGCTGCCCGTGCCGGACGGGCTGGACGGAATGCGGGTCGACGCCGGCTTGGCCAAGCTGCTCGGGCTGTCGCGCACCGCGGTGGCCGACCTCGCGGGCGAGGGCCACGTGCTGCTCGACGGAGCCCCCGCGGGCAAGTCGGACCGCCTCGTCGCGGGCGGGCTGCTCGAGGTGACCCTGCCGGAGCCGCAGGAACCGCTCCAGGTGGTCGCCGAGCCCGTCGAGGGGCTGGTGGTGTTGCACGAGGACGACGACATCGTCGTGGTGAACAAGCCGGTCGGTGTGGCGGTGCACCCGAGCCCCGGCTGGGAGGGGCCGACGGTCGTCGGCGGTCTCGCTGCCGCCGGGTTGCGCATCTCCACCTCGGGAGCGGCCGAGCGGCAGGGCGTGGTGCACCGGCTCGACGCGGGCACCACCGGCGTCATGGTCGTGGCCAAGAGCGAGCACGCCTACACCGTGCTGAAGCGGGCGTTCAAGGAGCGCACCGTGGAGAAGCGCTACCACGCACTCGTGCAGGGCCATCCCGATCCGATGCGGGGCACGATCGACGCACCGATCGACCGGCATCCCAAGCACGACTACAAGTTCGCGGTGGTCGCGGGCGGGCGGCCGTCGGTCACGCACTACGAGGTGATCGAGGCGTTCCGCGCCGCGTCACTGGCCGACATCAAGTTGGAGACCGGGCGCACCCACCAGATCCGGGTGCACTTCTCCGCGCTCCGGCATCCGTGCGTGGGCGATCTGACCTACGGTGCCGATCCGGTGCTGGCCCGCAGGCTCGGGGTGACCCGCCAGTGGCTGCACGCCCGTGCGCTCGCCTTCGCCCATCCCGCCGACGGCCGCTGGGTCGAGTTCACCAGCGACTACCCGGCCGACCTGGCCCACGCATTGGAGATCCTGCGCGCCGAGTCGTGAGCTACCTCAGGCGTCCTCCGTTGTCGCGCCGGGTCCACGACGAACTCTGCGGAGGCCCCCACGTGCTGATCGCCGGGTCGACGGGCACGGCTGGAGCAGGCGTGGGGTTCTGCGGCGAACCGTGCGCAGGTGTCTGTGGTGCCGGCTGGGCCGCCTCCTGCTGCGCGGAAGCCGGAGACCGAACAGGACCGGGCTGGACAGGATCGGGCTGAGCGGGGTCTGCCTGGGCAGGAGCTGGCTGGGCGGGCCGGTGCGCCGTGGGCGGATGCTGGCCGCCGGTGGCTCCGCCGAGAGCGTTGCGGAGCCGGGTGCCGTCGGCCTCGACCCCGACCGTCAGCGGCAATCCGGAGGCGGACAGGTTCAGCAGACGGTGGGCCGCTTCGCGCGGATCCATGCCCGCTCTGGCCGCGATGTCGGTGAGCGAGGCTCGGCCGAGGTCGGCGACCACGGTGAGCAGTCGTGCGTCGGCGGGATCGGTGACGGACACGGGGTGCAGCCTACCGGCGTTCGGCCACCCGGCTGACCCGTCGAGAACCGCCCAGCCGGGTGGGCCGCATGTGGTTATGCTCGGCGCCCATGGATGACGTCGTGGCACTCGCCGATGAGTACATGGACTTGATGTTCGATGCCGACCCGGTGACCCCGGCGGTCCTCGGGATCGACCCGGAGCGGACCGGCCTCGAGGACCTCGGCGAGGAAGCCGAGCAGCGCCAGTGGCGGGCGCTCACCGACATCGTCACCCGCGCTCGCGCCATCGATCCGGCACGGCTCAGCGCCGAGAGCCGCACGACGCGCGACGTACTGATCACCTCGGCACAGGCCCGCCTGGAGTCGCTGGATGCGAAGACGCTGGAGTTCTGTGTCTCCGACGGGATGCAGGCTCCCGCGGCGAGCATCCTGACGGTGCTGCCGATGATCCCGGTGGCCACGCCCGCGCAGGCGACCGCGCATCTGGAGCGGCTGCGCCAGTTGCCGGTGTACCTCGACGAGGCCGCCGAACGTCATCGGGTCGGCATCATGGCGGGCCGGGTGCCGGTGGCGCGTGGTGTGCGCGGCGCGATCGAGCACATCGACCGGTACCTGGCCGACCCGCAGTCCGACCCCCTGTTGCGGCAGGAGGCCCCGGACGGGGCAGCCGATTTCGACGACGAACGCGACCGCATCCTCGCCGAGCGGGTGCGCCCCGCGTTCCGGCGCTACCGCGACGTGCTGGAAACCGAGATCCTGCCGCGGGGACGGCCCGACGAGGAAGCGGGCGTGTGCCACATCCCGGGCGGTGACACGATCTACCGGTCGTTGATCCGGGTGCACACGACGTCCGATCGCACGGCCGACGACCTGCACGACACGGGACTGCGCATCATCGACGACCTCGCGCGGGAGTACCGGGAGATCGGCGGCCGGGTGTTCGGCACCGACGATCTGCAGGAGATCTTCCGGCGGCTGCGCACCGACAAGGAACTGCGCTGGAACGACGGGGACGAGCTGCTGGACGCGGCCAGGGCGGCCGTCGCGCGCGCCGAGGAGGCCACCCCGGAGTGGTTCGGCCGGATCCCCTCGCAGCCGTGCGTCGTCGAGGCGGTGCCGGAGGCCGAGGGGCCCGGCGCCCCGCCCGCCTACTACATGCAGCCCGCCGCGGACGGTTCCCGTCCCGGCACGTACTTCGCGAACACGTACAAGGCAGGGGAGCGGTTCCGGCACACCGCGGAGGCGACGGCGTTCCACGAAGCGGTGCCGGGGCACCACTTCCAGCTCAGCACGGCGCTCGGCCTGACCGACCTGCCGCTGCTGCGCAGGCTCGGCGGGTTCACGGCCTACATCGAGGGCTGGGGGCTGTACGCCGAGCGCCTCGCCGGCGAGATGGGGCTCTACTCCGGGGACGTCGCGCTGCTGGGCATGTTGAGCAACGACTCGATGCGCGCGGGCAGGCTCGTGGTGGACACGGGCCTGCACGCCAAGGGCTGGAGCAGGCAGCAGGCCATCGACTACCTGCTCGAGCACACGCCCATGGCCGAGGTCGAGATCGTGTCGGAGGTCGACCGCTACATCAACTGGCCGGGGCAGGCGCTGGCCTACATGGTGGGCAGGCTCGAGATCGAGCGCGTGCGGGCCAAGGCCGAGGAGGCGATGGGGGAGCGGTTCGACATCCGGGCCTTCCACGACGTCGTGCTGGGCGGCGGTGCGCTGCCGTTGTCGGTGCTCGACGACGTGGTGTCGGCGTGGTCCACGGCGGGACAGGTGGTGTCGGCCTGAAGGCGGGTGCGCGGGCCTCGCGTGCGCGCGGGTGAGGGCAGCGCCGCCGGATCGGGGTGAGCATTCCCGGCCGGGTGAGCCCTGTCGGCCCGGTGAGCCCTGTCGGTCGGGGCCGGGGCTGTGCGGTCCGGGGCGCTGCGGTCCGGGGCGCTGCTGGATCAGGGCGAGTCGGCCTGCACGCAGATTCCCCCGCCCTTGTCGGTCATGCCGTCGGGGCAGGTGCGGTCGTGGTCGGGCCCGATCAGCAGGCCCGCGGTGACCAGGGCGGCGAGCACCAGCAGGGAGGGCACCCCGACGAGGGTCCACCAGCGGCGCAGGCACGTCGGCTTGCCGCACGCGGGCATGTGCTCGGCGAACGACGAGGCCTCGCCGCACTGACACGGCGGCCACATCCGCTGACGACGCTTGCCCACGCCGGGCAGGATAGCGCCCCGATCGCCGGTCCGGCGGGTGACACCGTGGGCCGATCGGGGGTACACCTCGACTATGCGCGATCACCGTCAGCCCGACCGCCGTTCGTGGCCGGACGAGCAGGAGCAGTATCCGAAGCAGCCCACGTCGCCGGACGTGCCCGCCCCGCCCAACCGCGACGTGCTCGGCGGCACCGAGGACGTGCCCGAGCCGCCGAACCGCGACGACGTCGACCCGGAGGTGCCGGGCTCGGAACGGGAGGTGCAGGAGGGCGACGACGTCACCCGGGAGGCGGGCAACGTCGAACCGCCGGACTAGCGCCGGACACTGCGGTGGCCACGGGGCGCGTCAGGCCACCGGCCTGCCCGCCCCGGCGTAGGAGTCGCCGGGCGAGCGGTAGTTGTGCACCTGCACGGCCTGCCCGAACGTCGGCGCGTCGATCATCTGCTGGTTGCCGATGTACATGCCGACGTGGTGGATCTTCGTGTTCGGATCGCCGTAGAAGACGAGGTCGCCGAGGCGCGGCTGTTCGTCGGGCCCGATCAGCGGCACCGACGAGTACTGCCAGTGGGCCGTGCGCTGCAGGGTGATGCCCGCCGAGCCGTAGGCGGCGGTGGTCAGGCCCGAGCAGTCGAACCCGGCGTCGCCCTGTTCCTCACCGTTGCCGCCCCACACGTAGGGCAGGCCGATCTTCTCGATGGCGAAGGTGACCGCCTTGATGACCTTCTTGTTGGGCGGCTTGCCCTCCATGCCGACCGTGCCGTAGACGTTCGCGGTCGCCAGTACCCGGTGCAGGAACAGGGGCTCGTCGTGCAGGGCGGACACGCCGGCGAGCCAGTCCTCGCCGCGGTCCAGGTCGCGTCCACCGTCGCACAGCGCGCGTCCCGCGGTGAGTGCGGCGTCGTCGAGGTCCTGGATGTTCGGTGCCCGGCCGGAGGCGGTGTCGGACACGGCCGCCCACTTCTCCCAGACGGCGGGGGAGAGCTGCATCGGCCCGGCCGCGCCCGCCTGGGAGATGACGTCACCGTCGAAGTTGCGCAGTTCGATCGTGTCGATCGGCGTGCTGGGCGTGCCGTCCGGGGTGATCTCGCCGCCGGAGGCCCGGCCGTGGTCGCTCGCGGTGCGCCCGATGCCGGCCAGCGTGACCCACGACAGGTTGCACGCGGGCTGCTCCTCGGCCATGCGCACCGTGGCGGTCGCGTAGGAGTGCATGGCGTTGCGCGGGATGTCGAGCCAGCCTGCGACGTCGTCGACCCACTTCTCGAACCTCGGACCGCCGCCCTGGTCGGGGACGCGTTCGGCGGGCTGGGAGCCGGAGCCGCTCTCGGCGCCGTCGTCCTGGTTCGGCTGGGGCGTGGAGGGGCTGCCGCCGGGTGCCGCGGCGCGCGGGCCCGCTGCGACACCGTCGGAGGTGGCCGCGGCGGACACGCCGCCGTCCGATTCGGACGGCGCGAGCCGGACCACCGTGATCACGCCGGCGGCCATGACGACCGCGGTGGCGGCGGCGAGCAGTGCGGCGAAGCGGCCGTGGCCGCGGGCGTCGGTCACCTTCGTCGACTCCGATGTCTCTACAGTTCCGATATCTCTACGGTCTGGGATCTCTGCTCTGTCCGGACGTTGCTGCGCCTTCCGGGGTCACCCGGCCTCCCGGTCGTGCCGGTCGCCCCGGTGTGCGGCCCTCGAGGCCATGGTCACAGGGTACGGAGCCGATCTTCTCCCGGCACGTTCGCGTCCGTGCGCAGGCCGGCCAGCAGCTGGGCGCGCAGCTGGTCCAGATCGGCGTCCACGGCCACCTCGGTCTCGGCGCCGGTCTCGCTCTCCGCGGACGCGGCCCTGAGCGCGGGCAGCCTGCGATCGGCGTAGGTGGCGCCTCTTCCCGGTCCGAACGAGCACTCGACCTGCACCGCAACGCGTTCGGTCCGCAGCGTGCCCGGGCGGATCGCCTCGGCGACGGCCACGGCGTCGTGCAGCACCATTCCGTCCCAGCCGAGAGCGCCGCGGTAGTGCTCGCGGTAGTCGGGGGTGAGCGCGTCGAGTGCGGTGCCGATCGGCCCGGAGGTGCCCAGTTCGGTCATCCACGCGGCGTCGACGGCGCAGCGGTAGGTCAGGTCCATGGGCACGAGCACGCACGGCGCCTCGCCTCCGGTGAGGACGCGGTGGGCCGCCTCGGGGTCGCTCCAGATGTTGAACTCGGCGGCGGCCGTGGTGTTGCCGTGGCCGAGCGCGCCGCCCATGATCACGATGCGGGCGATCTTCTCCGCGGCTGCCGGGTGGGCGGCCAGCAGTGCGGCGATGTTGGTCAACGGGCCGATGGGTGCGATGGTCACCGGTTCGTCCGAGGCGGCCAGCAGGTCGGCCATGAGCGTGACCGCGTCGCGCTCGTCGAGCGGACGGCTCGGCTCGGGCAGGGCGTGCGACCGGCCGGACAGTCCGTCGGCGCCGTGGACGTAGCGCGCCTCGTTCGGATGCCGGTGGACCAGCGGCCGCTGGGCGCCCGCCGCCACGGGCACGTCGTCGCGTCCGCAGAGCGCCAGCACCCGCCGGGCGTTGATCGTCGTCGCCGCGAGCGGGACGTTGCCGTACACCGACGTCACGCCCAGCAGGTCGACCTCGTCGCTGAGGGCTGCCAGCGCGATGGCGAAGGCGTCGTCCACGCCGGGGTCGGTGTCGATGATCAACTTCGTGGGCACGGGTTCTCCTCGCGTCCGGCTCGGGTGTCGGTCTGCCTGTCACCGACAAGGCTAGGGCGGTCGTTACTCTCGGCCCCATGACGTCGATGTGGGGTTCGCCCGTGCTGCACCGCGTGCAGGCCTGGCGCAGGACGCGCAAGGATCCGGGGCAGGCTCGGTTCCTGACGAAGGATTCGCTGCGCTGGGTGCTGCGCAACCGCGCCTACACGCCCTGGTACCTGGTGCGGTACTGGCGGCTGCTCAAGTTCCGCGTCGCGAATCCGCACATCGTGTTGCGTGGCATGGTGTTCCTCGGCAGGAACGTCGAGATCCACGCGCGCCCGGGCTACGGGCGCATGGAGATCGGCCGGTGGGTGCACATCGGCGACGGCAATGCGATCCGCTGCCACGAGGGCTCCCTGCGGATCGGGGACAAGACGGTGTTCGGCAGGCAGAACGTCCTCAACGGTTACCTGGACATCGAGATCGGCGCCGCCTCCATCATCGCCGACTGGGTCTACGTCACCGACTTCGACCACGTCACCACCGACATCACCGTGCCGATCAAGGACCAGGGCATCGTCAAGGCGCCGGTGCGGATCGGCCCGGACACGTGGATCGGCACGAAGGTGTCCGTGCTGAAGGGGACCCGGGTCGGGCGTGGCTGTGTGCTCGGTGCACACGCCGTCGTGCGCGGCGACATTCCGGACTACGGCATCGCGGTGGGGGCGCCCGCGCGCGTCGTGCGCGACCGCAGGGCCGATTACGAGGCCGACGCCGAGCGTCGCGAGGCGGTCCGGGACATGGCCCGCAAGGCCGACGAGGCGCTCCAGCAGAGCCTCGAGGAGTCCTGAGCCGGTTCGTCCGGGGCCGCGTGCATGGCGGCGGCGGGCGACGTGACATGTCCCGATTCGGTGGATTGGTCCCTTCCACCCCAAGTGATTAGCTGTTATAACTAACTTTCACGGTGGCGCCACCACGACATGTCCGTGCTCGGTCCCGCGGCAGGGCTGTGGGACCGGCCGACCCTGCGTGAGGAGTGCCGTGTCCAGACCCACACGTTCGCTGGCGGCTGCCGCACTGGCCGGAGCCACCGTGCTCTCCCTGGCCACCGCGATGCCGGCGGCGGCCCAGTCGTCCGCCGCCACAACGCAGCCCAACAGCCCCACCAGCGCAGCGCAGCCGAACAGC
>Ga0079224_100011642_pt1 | contig 12132 bp, 9 predicted proteins | sample Stecom2015_FD_80414 | JGI IMG/M metagenome (GOLD analysis project Ga0079224, IMG submission 80414) | Agricultural soil microbial communities from Utah to study Nitrogen management - Steer compost 2015 | ecosystem: Environmental > Terrestrial > Soil > Agricultural land | place: USA: Utah... | reverse complement strand
CTAAGTACTTAATATTATATGGTGGCGTTCTTTATCTACTTATGTAAAATGTAGAGTATTTGTTCGCCAAACCTACAGTGATTAGGCCCGGTATTTTCTGTACCAATTCCGTCAAGTAAAATCGAATAATCATAATAATTATTTGAATAAAAATTTCCAAATTGGGTAGTTAGTTACCCCAATTTTGAGTGGTAATTTTTAGGATTCTTCATACATTTTTAAGCCAAGAAGATTTTTAGCGTGGCTTTTCAAATCATGGCACTAAAAAAGGGGGGGGGATTTTCCCCCTTTTTACATTAATTGTAGTCAAATATTTAGATTTTAAAATAAATTTAAAAAATAATAATAAATGAATTATTGATTGACATTCAAAGCGTATAAGCAAAGGAAGAAAATTTGTTTAAGGTGTCACAAGCTCCAATAAAACCAGATCAAGGAAAATGTTATCAAATAAATTGAGGAAATATTTACCACACTAACAAATCTTTAAAATTTTCTTATTTACCAAATTTAACAGATTGAATATTATTTACTTATTTCTTAAAACCAAAACCAAAACCTATATGCAAACAAAATTCTTAAAACCATTCCTTGCAAAAGTTTTATTCGCTATGCTGGCATTTTTTATTCTCTCATGCGAAAAGGAGAGTATTGATACCAGTGAACCTAATAAATCTTTTAGTTTAGATGAAGCGATGCTTTATCATAAGTTAAATCTACCCGATCAGAATCCTCCTCAGGATTATAAAAAAGGAATCCTTGAACAAAAGGGTAGTTTAAAACATACTGTGCTTTGGTATCTTGCCACCTATTCGGCAACAGAAGCTTACAGTTATTATGAAGTACCTATAGTTTTCAGTGAAATTAAAACGCCTTTGATTACGACCGAACCGAAAGCGTCGGATTTCACAGTGATAAAACCCATACTATCCTCTAGCCTCCACCGAATGATAATTTATAAAGATAAAGATGGTAGAATAAGTCGGCGCTTGGTTACCTATGTACCGGATATAGAATATCTTGAAAGGAGCAAACGGCCAGATATAAGCCACAATAGCCTAAAAAAAATGGACAAGGATTTTGATGGTTATTTAGTTTATAAAGACTGGGAGGAAAACACAGATTTTATTTTATTTATTAACAAAGGAAAACCGACTCGGAAAATAGTTCCTAAGAATAGTGGAAATTCTGAATCAGAATCCATAGGTAGAATAACTGATGGTAATCGTTCACCGCATCAAAAGAATAGTCAAACAACGTATTGTATTCAGTATTATGAGGAATCTTGGGTGCGCTATTGCACTGTTCGACCAGACGAACCTCCAACAGATGAAAGCTGTGGGCCTTGGGAGTTGGAAAATACAGAGATGATAGATGAAGTTTGTATTGATGGTGAAACTACAGATCCATGTTTAGATCCTGAGAATGTGGGAAGTGGAGATTGCGGTTCAGGAGGGAGCGGCTCGGGATCTGGCAGTGGAACAGGCGGAAGTACAAATTTTTATTATGACCCTGCCATGGTCTACAATTCTGTTGGTGACAAACCAATCCACGAATTTCAGAATAAATGCACTGGTCTCCAGTTCATGTGGAACAATTATACAAATAACGAAGTCAATGGGTATATAACCTCTGCGGGCAACCTAATTGTTACGGACATACTTCCCTATAGTGGCGGTGCAGTCCATGGGTTATACGAATTTGATGGTATTGTATATTACACTTGGCCTTCATCCAATGGGCAACCCACTGTGCAGCACCCAGATTTAATTGTTAGTGGTCCTAATTACTTTATACCAGTTGTGGCAAGTATACATACCCATACTCCTTGCCGAAATGATGGAACTAACGGAGTTTCTCATTCCGTTAGTTCCGACGATAAGAATCTTGCATCGACCTATCCAGGACTGAATTTATGGGTTATAGGATGTGGAGCAATTGCTCAGTATGGGACAGGTAATAATTTCTTTAATGTCCAAAATGGTGACCTAAGTATCTTATGTAATAGTATTCAGTAAAATAAGATTCTAAATTTTCAACTGAAGATTTTACTATTACAATGGAAATTTTAATTTTAAGGAGTTAATTCAATAAATCAGATTTTAAAAGCTATGAAATTTTCTAAATACACTTTACTTTTGCTGTATGCATTATTCGGATGTTCATCAGTAATTCAGCTGCCTAAACGTCAAGTCGCGGAGCCTTCTGAAAAAAATATATATTTAGGTAACCATTATGCAAATCAAGAAGAATTGAGCAATCAAGGAACATGGGGCACCCTTCCTATCTATTTCAACTATGAAGATTTTAGAGACTATGATCCCGTCGGCGGAATAATTGCGGAAACTCCTTATGATACTATAAAAGATTTAAAAAGTATTCCACCTTCTAAGCTAGGACTGTATCATGAACTGGATGTAGATTCTTCCACAGTAGAATTTTTGTCTAACCTGTTGGTTAAAGCCAAAAAGGCAAAATTAAATCAAGAATATACCGGAAGGGAAACTTATAGATTTATCTTGACACGTGCGTTTGATGATGATTATATTATTGAATTGTACAAAGATGGTAGCAAAGCAACTATTGAGACTACTAAAATAGATAATAAGACAGGAAAAATCAATGTAACAACAAAAATTATTTCTTTAATGCAGTTTCAAAGATTTCAGAGGCTCCTAATTGACGGTAACTTTTGGGCAATCAGACCTTATGAATGGGTTGCCCAAGTCGATGGCTCTAAGTGGACTATCGAGGCACATACACCTTTAGCGTATAAAGTTTTAAGCCGTTCCAGTCCAGGTTTGATCTATGAGGACGAACTACTTCTTAGGCAAGCTGGGGAATGGCTGATAAATAAGGGGGGCGGTGATTTCGGTCTTTAATATGCTGAATTAAAGTTCTTTTTAATTATAAAGAAATAACACCATTCTTGAGAATAGAGTACCCCCAAAAAGTTAAACACTTAATGGGGGTATTTTTTTATCACTTTTTACCCATTTCCTACAGATCTTTCAGAAAACTCCTAAATATCACCCTGGGAAATATAATTTCTACTAACTAATAAAACATTAATACAGTTTTTCCATAAAAACAAATAATCTGAAAAATTCACGAAAATTATTTCACAAAATCTATTGACGTAGTAACCTTCAAATCTTTTAGTACTCCTTTACATGTGATCATTAATGAGAAATTAAATGTGTATCTTGAAGTCGCACTATAGTGTGGGATAAAAAAATCTTACATTTCATATGGCTCCTCCCCCTTTTGCCACAACTTTAAACCTTAGTATTGGTGTTCCTATAGAAACAGTATCCGAACTATAGGATGCCCAAAAATAAATTTACGCCCGAATTCGTGAGAAGAAGTAAGTCATGATATAGATGCTTGAGGAACGGGTTACAACTTCAAAATGTAAATGGAAAATATAAAGATACTGAAATAGGAAATTAGAGAAAATATAATATAAAAAACTTTCCCATAAGATATTTTTAAAACTACGTTGGTAGAAATCTTCACTCTTGCGTTGTTCAATAATCTGATAACTTTTTAATATTTGCCATCTTGGATGGAGAATCAAAATCTTAATATCTATTTTATTCTATTACAACTTTAAAAAAATTAGGGATTTAACCGATATAATTGAAAGTGGCCACTTCATCCGAATTTTTTTCTTTCATTAAAAAATTCCTATCGAAAAACTTTACTATTATTAACTAATTTATAACACCTATAAATTTACGGTTCAACCATAGTTATGTTATGGTTTTTTCAGCATTATGGAAAAATGGGTGGGTTAATTTTGCTTTATGGAAAAATAAGTGCTGGAATCTTTAAGAGAAAAAGATTAATTGCTTTAGTATAATTACTTTTTGGTAATTTTTTTTGTAGAGATTAAATATTTATCAAAAAATTTAAAGGGCTTATTCTTTAAGTGCTTAATTATCTTTTATTATTTGTTAGTTGATAGAAGGGTGCCTTTTAACAGGCATCTTTTTATTCTTTTTAAATGGGAAAGAAATTCTGCATATTAAACTGTGAAACCTCCGAAACCGAGAAAATTCTTTCTCTTTTCAAGGAATTTCCTGATTTAATTTGTACTGGATTATCTCAAAATTATGAAGAATCTTTAAATCTGGTTTTAAGTACTCAGCCAGCACTCATTATAATTGATGTTGACCATAATTATATGAATTCCATGAACTCTCCTTTTTCCTTTGTTGGAGAGTTGTTTCAGTTTTTGGATTATTCCCCGGCATTTATAGCAATTTCTTCGTCTACTCAATTGGCGTATAATGTTATAAAATTGGGCTTTTGTGACTATTTATTAAAACCTCTATCAGAATTAGATTTACGTAAAAGTGTCTCTCGGTTAAAAAAGAATTTTAAGGATGATCCTGAAAAAATTTGTATTAAATCGAATTCAGATCATCGGTTTATTGATCTGGACGGTATATTGTTTTTGAAGGCTGATAATAATACCACTGATTTTTATCTGCTGGATGAATCAAAAATTACAGGCTATGAGACTCTTAAATATTACGAAAGTATTCTTCCCATAAAATTTTTACGGATTCATAACAGCTACGTTGTCAATACCGAATTTTTGGTAAGAATAAATTTTTCAAAGTCTAATTTATATCTCAAAGGTTTTTCTGAGACAATTCCATTTTCCAGGCCTCATAGAAATAAATTGGAATGCATAAAAAAGTCTTATAAAGCATTAAGCGTACATTAATTATTTTAAAGGTTAATTACCCCTAATTTCTTACCATTTACTACCAGGAACCTGTCAACTACTAATGTTTAATCAGTTCTTATTGATGAGCTCCTCAACTCTTCTACATTTGCCTTGTTAACATTTTTATTTAGAGTCCCCCTTCAGATTCTTAAATGGCCAAAATCAAAATTTCATTGTGCACAATGAACAGTTGTCACTTCTTTCTATAAGAAGTGGAGAAAAAACTATTGTTCCATTTCAATTTTAAAATCAATGAAAAATCTAAAAAAAGTTATCTTTTTGTTTATGGCATCTGTATTTTTATTTTCTTGTGATCCGGAAAATCTTCCCAAAGATTTAAGCGATTTATCCGTAGTGAATGATACTGGGGAGCAGGAGGATATACCGGATAAAAAAGGTGACGAATAGTTTGAACAAAATTTAAAAAATCTTGTAATCCCTTTACCTTGAAAGTAAAGGGATTATTTTATTTACATTTGCTTTAAAACAGAAATTCATTGTACAACAAATATTTACCTTTTCTATTTCTATTCATAATTTTATTTTCCTGTAATAAGAACCCAAATGGATTTTATCAAAGGGATCATCAAAATTTTCAAAAAATTAACTCTCAAATTAAAACATTAGAATTTGATACTGATACTCTCTCACGGAATATATTTTTTCATAAAATTCATCAGAAAATTTCGGAATTAGAAAATGATAGCTTAAAAAATATTTCATTGTTTTTATTGTCATATAAGGCGATGGAACTAAATGATTCCATAAATTTTTTCAAATTGAATAATGAGGGAATTTCCCTTTCAATGAAATTAAAGGATACTTCAAAAATCGCCGAGTCGTATTGGGATTTAGCTCAATATTATTCTCAAAATAATGAGTTTGAGAAAGCATTTTTAAATTATGCTAAAGCCCAAAAGTTATATAAATCAGTTGAAAAATCATTTGAGTCCGCAAGGATGCAAATGGGTATGGCTATAATTCAGAAAAATCAGAAGGATTATACTGGAAGTGAAATAAATACTATTAAAGCATTAAGGATATTTGAACAACTAAAAAAGGCCAAACATATTTATAGCGGTTATAATAATTTGGGTATTGTTTATAATGAGCTTCAGGAATATGATAAGGCACTTGTGTATCATACGAAGGCACAAGTTTATTTAAAGGAATTAAGTAGCGACTCCTATGAGCAAACAACTCTTAACAACATAGGAGTGGTTTATCATAATATGGGAAAATTCAATGAAGCGATTAATCATTTTGAGGACGCCCTAAATAATCCAAATTTAATTAATTACAATCCTAGATTGTATGCCATGTTATTAGATAATTTGGCTTATTCAAAATTTCATTTAGGAGATAGTAGTGAGGTCTTAAGAACTCTTTTGGAAGGTCGCGAAATTAGGGATAGCATTGATCATAAAATTGGTTTAATAGTAAGTGATCTCCGTTTGGCTGAAGTTTCTCTAAGTATAGGGGATTCAGTTTCCGCTTTAAAATATGCGCAAAATGCTTATTCCCTTTCAAAAGATACAGATAATAATAGAGATCTTCTCCGGTCTTTACTTTTTCTCTCTAATTTGGATCCTAACACAGAAAAAAATGCATTAAAACTATATAGTAGAACAAGTGATAGTCTCCAAAGAGAAGAACGTATTACAAGGGAGAAATTCACAAGAATTATGTTTGAAACCGACGAATTCATAGCTAAAAATGAACAATTAAATTTTCAAAAAAAATGGATAATTGTGGGATTTACCGGGGTTATTTTATTGCTTATTTCTTTATCAGTAATTATCCTATTAAGGAGGGAGTATAAAGAATTAAAATTAATTCAATTACAGCAAAAAGCCAATGAAGATATTTATAATCTTATGATAGAATCCCAATCCAATATGGAGAGGGGGCAAGAGCAAGAAAAGAAAAGAATCTCTAAAGAATTACATGATGGAATTCTCAGCCAATTTTTTGGAGTTCGCCTTAATCTTGAGCTTTTGAATGATAAAACCGATCTGGATTCAGTAGTAAAGAGAGAAAAATACATTAAGGAATTAAAAGATCTTGAAACCGAAATCAGAAAAGTTTCTCATCAGTTAAATTCAGATTTAGTATCTTCAGACTTTAGCTTTATAAATATTTTACAAGATCTTCTCAAGGAGCAGGAGGATTTAGGAGGTTACAATGGGGAAATTGATTTTGAAGGAAATATTGAATGGGAGAAAATAAGTCCAAAAATTAAAATTAATTTGTTTCGCATAATTCAGGAGGCATTGCATAATATTAATAAATATGCAGGAGCAGGTATTGTTAAAATCGTTTTTAAAAATGTCGGTGGAGAATTGATAGTTATTATTGAAGATGATGGAAAGGGTTTTGAAGTCGAAAATTCTCATAGCGGCATAGGGTTATCCAACATGAAATCCCGTATTTATGATCTCGATGGGCAACTTACAATTTCTTCAAATCATACAGGAACACGGATCTCTTTAAAAATTCCATTAAAAAAAGAACTTCATGAAAGTAAAATTACTTTTAGTTGATGATCACCCCATTATCTTAGATGGTTACAGAAACATATTAAATAGTTTCAACCAGGATGAGTTGGACCTAATTATAGAAACCGCATCAGATTGTGATGAAGCTTATTTAAAGATTACGAAAAGTAAGGCAACGCTTCCGTATAATATAATTTTCTTAGACATTAGCCTTCCACCTTCTGAACATTATCCTATCTATTCAGGTGAAGACCTGGGTTTGAAGGTTAGAGAATTTCTTCCTAATTGCAAGTTGGTAATTCTTACCATGTATACAGACAATTTGAGGCTTTTTAATATAATGAAAAATCTTAAGCCTGAAGGACTTCTTATTAAAAGCGATGTTACCCCCAAAGAATTCTTTACAGCTTTTGAAAAAATACTTGCTGGCGATCTTTATTATAGTCAAACCGTTAACGAATTTAGTAGAAAGCATATCTCCCAGGATTTCAATATTGATGCTATGGATCGCAAAATTTTATACCATATTTCTAAAGGAGTCAAAACAAAAGACCTTGTCAATATTGTTAATTTATCACTACCTGCTATAGAAAAGCGTAAAAAGAGCATAAAAGAAGCTATTGGTTTGGAGGAAGGTGGGGATATCGTCCTTGTGGAAAAAGCGAGAGAAATGGGATTTTTATAACTTCCAACAGGCGATTGGATACTGATAGTTGAGTTTTCAAGGATTGCAATATATTTTATTCCACAAATTGTTTATGGTGTTGCTTACGTATTTCCCAATATTGAAGAATTCCCAAGCATCAAATGAATTATAAATGGTTTTAATTTTGAAATTTTTATAACATTAAGAAAAAGTATTATTTTTAAAGGATCTTCAATTATATCTTGATTCATTTAAGATTTACCATACAATTTCTACGGTTTTTTATGGTATTTATATTTATTTGTTATAGTACGAATGTCCTCAGACAGTTTAAACTTTTTTTAAAATTGGTGTACACAGTGGAAAAAAAGGTTGTAAAAAATTAGAATTATTAAATTTTTTTATGTTACATAAACCGTGTAGGGAAAAGCTAAAGCAAGACATAATTTATTCAAATAAAATCCGATTGGTCTTTGGTAGCAATAAATAACTTACGTTTAACCAAAACTACCTTTAAGTGAAAATTTCACATTGAGGTTAAATGTTAAAATTCAAAACCAAATGAAATTAAAATCAACTATTTTCGCTCTTTTTTTTGTATTAAGCATGTCTTCAAGTTTTGCTAATGTTTCAGCTCCAAAATTGGAAGTTAATGAATTGAAAACAGAAATCTTCTCAACTTCTACCAACTCTGTTGTACTCGAAGCTTATGACGATCTTTGTAAGTGGTATACTGTAACTACAATTAAGACTACCTCTTATTTCATTTTAGGGGTGTGGGTTGGATCCTCACCAAGAATCGAACTTCCTTCGCTAAGGCCTTGTTTTAAAAGGCTTCACCAAATTAATACCTATGATGTTGACGATTTGTGAACTTTTATTTGTGATTTTTCACTTCGTATATTAAAGATAATCATTTGTTGTGAATTGCTTATGAATGTCTACTTAGAATAAGTATAGTATTTCTGATTTGGTATCTTTTCTATAGTGGAAATCCAATTGCCACTTCTTTCTATTTTCAGTCACCTTTCAACATCTTCTTACACCTCGTTTTTGGAGTCTCGTGGTTTTGAAACCTTATTGCTAACAATAAGAGACAGAAGCACTACTACCACATAATATTCACAACCATTTAGGTTTTTTTATTGTCACCCTAGGCATAACTCTGCCAATTTCTCTTGCGACATCTTCTAAAGCTTTCTCTGTAGTTTTTCGAGCATCTGTTAAAGCTTTATCCGTTTCTCTCTTTACATCTGTTAAGGCTTTTTCTGTCGCTTCTCTTGTATTTGTCAAAGCGGTTTCTGTTTCTCTTTTAGTATCTGTAAGGGCTTTTTCAGCAGCAATTGTAACGTTTTCTAAAGCTTTTATACTTTCACCTCCCAAATTTTCACCTATATTTTTCACAGCATTAATTGGATCTTTAATAATTTTACCAAATTCGCTGTCAGGATCAATTCCCACCGCTTTCATTGCACCGTTCTCAGCTCACTAAATACTGAGTTTTCTCCACCTAATGGTTTGGATGAATCCCATTCTATATCACCGACTTTTATTCTTATTACCGAATATAGCACCACTCAACGAGCTCTGATTTGGATTGGGGCTAAAGTAGTAATAAATGGAAAAATTACAGATACTGTTATTAAAACTATGGTAAAATCTTTAGAAAATCATAAATTATTAAATGAAAAGTAATAGCTTTCAGTTGACAGCCATACAATGGGAATAAAGCTGATGGGTCTATAATCCTTTAAGAATTTTTATCTCTTCAATAGTTATTTTTCCACCTAAAAATTTATCGGTATCAAAAAGCAATAATAAACAGTTTTTTCGCTTCTCAGTATTTTTAAGATTATTTATAATGTCCAATACTGCTTCTATTTCCTGAATATTTAATAATGCCTCCTGGACTTGTGGACACAAATCTTCTATTATTAACCATCTAAATAACTTTTGCTCGTTAAATACTGCTCTTTCTGCTATTAAGGTAGAGCGGGCCATGGTATAATTATTTGCTAAACGTATAATAGCCCTGGGATTAGTATCAATATATCTGTGATAATCCTGAAGCATATGTATTAATTCTTCAGAGTTTTTATTCTTTTCTTTGATTATTAAGTTTGATACCGCATCATTTGTAAGGTTGAAATCTTCTCCTATTTGTCTCATAAAATCAGGATTGGTCAATTCAGATTCTGAAGAATAAAGTCGTGCTTGAATTTTTTCCTGTTCATCAGCAGAAAGTTCCTCCAAAGTATCTACTTTTTTATCCGCCCCATAATTCTTTTTCAGCCCCAGGATATAATTCCAGTAATTGCGCTTTGATTCTTCGGATAAATTGGGCATTCTAAATGAAAGTTGAAATGCCTTTTCAAGAAAAGATTCTCCTAATGCTTTGTTGTTACCTTCTTCAAAAGCAAAATCTTCATAAGTTTTTCCAAAACTTTTAGTTATCCACTCTTTATCTCCTGCAATAATATAAAGAACCCTCTTTTCTTTAAATAAAGTCTGAATTCCTTCTAACAAATTTACTATGAAATCTTTATCGCAACGATCAATATCATCAATAAATATAGCGACTTCAAAACCTGCGGCATTAATATTATTTATTAAATCCTCAAAATGCGTTTTAATACGATTTAAAGGATCCTTTGCCTTTAAAATAAAAGATTCTGCTTCACTTGAAGAATTAAGCAGAAAGGGTGTGGATATAAATTTTGAAAAGGAATAAATGAGCCCGATCAACGCTCCTAAACCAGTTACTAAACCTATAAAAGCATCAAAACGGAAGTTTTTATCCCCAGTTGGTAGGTCAAAAACATAACTATACAATGCTTGCCTATTGAATAAGATAAAAAATATTAAAAGGACCGATATAAAAAGAGAGAAATATTTATAAAAGCTGTTGTATCCAATTATTCTTCTATAATTTTCCTTGAGTCTTAAATTAAATCTATTGTATCCCCTACCGAATTGCTTTTTTGTTTGCTGATAAACTTGATCTATAAACGACCACCAGGGTGGGTTTATATGTTGATTTTGCCAGGCATTGTACTCAATAATTACCCACTTTTTGTCACCCGCTTTAAGATTTTTTTTAATCAGCTTAAGAAATGAAGATTTTCCTGCTCCCCATTCTCCATTTAAATGTACCATGAAGGAATGACTAAGATCTTCGGAAAAAATATCATTTTTTATTAAATCAGTAAATGCTCTGGCCACAGGTTCTCTACCGAGACGATCTTCAACAACAACTTTATCCAAATGGAAAGGTATTTTTTCATAATTTTTTCTTTGAATTTTACTTTTACCTTCGTTCTTTAAATAGCTGTTAAAGTCTATACCATGTTTTATACCTTTTTCAATAATATCTCTTATAGTTAAAACTTCGAAAAAGAATTCTTCTATTCCTTGAGACAATTTTCTTGCATATTCTTCCTCTTCATTATTAAATTCATTTAAAAAAACAAAAAAGTGTTTAACCTGAATTTTTCGAGATTTCAGAATTTTTATTTGATTGATAATATCTGAAAAGATTATATTCATTAATTCTTTTTCAGAACTATCTTTAATTTCAGTAAATTCAGAATTATCAATATTATATTTAGATTTTTGGATTATTAAACCAAATACTCGTTTTTCTAAATCCGAAAGATCCACTCTTTGACCAAATCCATTCTCTTCAATTACTTTTTCAAATGACAATTGATACCCATATTCTAAATTTAGAATATATTTTAATAATTTAAATATCTGTTCCCTTGAAAGCTTATTAAAAGCCGTATGTGAGGAAGTAGTCTCAGTTTTTTTCTCTTGGCTATTACTATGCATGAGATTAAATTGATTTGGTATTAATTATAGGAATTTCTAATTTTTTACTTTCTAATCTTTTTATATTTTGATCTCTTGCAATCTCTTCATGATTCTCTAATAAGCCTTATTTTAAATTTAGGAGGAATTTTGTTTTCCATAATTTTATATGCTTTGAGAAAAGAAACAAATTTGTAAATCTATTTAATTTAAACTTTTTTGAATGAGAAAATAAATTATCCTACGCCTTCAAGGGTCTACTCCCTTTACTATCCCCCTGCCTGCTCCATTAACTCTTTGAGCAAATTATCCAGGTCAGAAAATGGCACTTTACCCCATAATTCCATTTCACTGCCAAGCGAATGGCGGCGCTGGCGTCTTTTTTTTATTCCAGTCGGGTTGAACTTCTGTCACCGATTTTGTTTTATACTTTACCT
>Ga0079224_100011640_pt1 | contig 12133 bp, 10 predicted proteins | sample Stecom2015_FD_80414 | JGI IMG/M metagenome (GOLD analysis project Ga0079224, IMG submission 80414) | Agricultural soil microbial communities from Utah to study Nitrogen management - Steer compost 2015 | ecosystem: Environmental > Terrestrial > Soil > Agricultural land | place: USA: Utah... | reverse complement strand
CGTCGATGCCGATGCGCCGCCCCACCGCTTCGGCAGCCGCAGCGTTGTCGCCACTTACCAGTGCGGTGCGCACGCCGGCTTCGTGCAGGCGGTCGATGGCGCGCTGCGCGTCGTCTTTCAATTCGTCGCCGAAGGCGAGCACCGCCAGCACGCGCGGCGGCTCGCCCAGTTCGACCAGCCACGACACGGTACGGCCTTCGGTGAGCAAGGCTTTCGCGCGTGCATCGAGCGCCGGCGGCACGGTCGCGCCCTGCTCGTCCACCAGACGCATGCTGCCGAGCGCGTAGTCGCGCTCGCCGACGCGCGCCACCAGGCCGCGCCCCGCCTTCACGCGCACGTCACTCGCCGTCGGCACATCGAGCCCCGCTTCCTGCGCGGCAACCACCACCGCATGCGCGAGAGGATGCTCGCTGGCGCGCTGGATCGCCGCGGCAATGCGCAACAGCGCCGCGGTGTCGTCGGCGCTCTCGCCTTCCAGTGCGAGCAGCCGCGGTTCGCCGCGCGTGAGCGTACCGGTCTTGTCGAAGGCGACCATGGTGACGCGGTGCGCATTCTCCAGCGCCTCGGCGTCCTTGATGAGGATGCCGTGACGTGCCGCCACCCCCGTGCCCGCCATGATCGCCGTCGGCGTGGCGAGTCCCAGTGCGCAGGGGCAGGCGATCACCAGCACGGCCACCGCGTTCAGCACCGCCTGCTCCCAGTCGGCCGCACCGCTCAGGCCCCAGGCAAGCAGCGTAATGAACGCGACGCCCAGCACGGCCGGCACGAACACGGCACTCACCCGATCGACCAGCCGCTGGATCGGCGCCTTCTTCGCCTGCGCGTCCTCCACCAGTCGGATGATGCGCGCCAGCGCCGTCTCGGCGCCGATGGCGACGGTGCGCGCGACCAGCACGCCTTCGCCGTTCACCGAGCCGCCGGTGATGCGCGAGTCGGGCGCCTTGGCGACCGGCAGACTTTCGCCGGTGAGCATCGATTCGTTCACATGGCTTTCGCCTTCCAGCACGATGCCGTCCACGGGGATGCGCTCGCCGGCACGCACCACGACCACATCGCCGACCCGCACCTGGCCGAGCGGCACATCGATTTCCGCGCCGTCGCGCCGCACCCGCGCCTTTTCCGGCCGCAGCGCGTGCAGCGCGCGAATCGCCTCGGTGGTGCGGTGCTTGGCGCGCGCTTCCAGCCATTTGCCGAGGAGCACCAGGGTGATGACGACGGCCGACGCCTCGAAATAAAGATGCGGTTCGCCGGGTTGGCCGGCGTGGCGCCACATCAGATAGAGACTCAGCCCATAGGCGGCCGAAGTGCCCAGCGCGACCAGCAGATCCATATTGCCCGTACCCGCCCTGAGCGCGCCCCAGCCTGCGCGATAGAAGCGCGCACCGAGCCAGAACTGCACCGGCGTGGCGAGCGCGAGCTGCACCCAGGCATCGGGCATCCAGTGCACACCGAAAGGCATCGCCAGCATGGGCAGCACCAGCGGCAGCGACAGCAGGATTGCAAACACCACGTGTCGGCCCTCGCGCATCGGCGCGGCGGGCGCTGCCGCAGGCCGATCGCGTTCGACGACACGCGCGCCGTAGCCCGCGGCGGTGACCGCCTCGACCAGCGCCGCCGGATCGAGCGGCGCATCGCCTTCCACGTGGGCGCGTTCCGTCGCGAGATTGACCGCGACGTGCTTCACGCCCGGCAGCCGGGACAGCGCCTTCTCGACTCGACCCACGCAGCTCGCGCAAGTCATGCCTTCGATGGCCAGTTCATGGGTCGTCGCGGTGGATTCAGGCCACGCCGATTCGACCGGCTGCGCGCCGAAGCCGGCCGCCTGCACCGCGCCGACGAGCTGCGCCTCGTCCAGCGCGGCATCGCCTTCCACGCGTGCGCGCTCGGTGGCCAAGTTGACTTCGGCGCGCACGACGCCCGGCACCCGCGACAGCGCCTTTTCGACACGGCCGACACACGAGGCGCAGGTCATGCCCTCGATCGACAGTTCATGCAGAGTGGTCGTGCTGCTCATGACGGCTCCAGAGTCCTCACCGCGCTCACACTAAAGCCTCCAGCGATGGGAGAGTCAAGCGAGGCGGATCGTCGCGCTTCCGGGCACGCGAAGTCTCCAAAGCTGAAAACACGGCGTTCACGGAGGACACGGGAGAGCCTTTTCCGTCGAGGTGAGCGGCGAACGCAGCAAGCCAATGAACCATTACGGACAACTCTCCGCTCTCCGCTCTCGACTCTCGACTCAGACCTTAATTGGGGTAGCGGGCGTAGGTGCTGTAGGTCTTGCCATCCGCGCCGATCAACAGCACGGCGTAGGGATCGACGCGAGCGCCCACTTCCATTCCCGGCGAGCCGACAGGCATGCCTGGTACGGCGAGCCCTCGGGCCTGAGGACGCTCCTTCAGCAGGCGCTTGACCTCGGATGCGGGCACATGGCCCTCCAGGGCGTAGCCGTCCACCAGGGCGGTGTGACAACTGCCCAGGGCGTCCGGGATTCCCGCCCGGGCCCGGTGCGCGGCGGGATCGGGCACATCGTGCGCGCGGACCTCGAAACCGTTGTCGCGCAGATGCCGGACCCATTCCTTGCAACAGCCGCAAGTGGCGCTTTTCTAAACCTCGACGATCGGCTGCCCCGCCAGCGCGGCGGAAGCGCCAAGCAGCAAAGCGATCGCCAGCCCATTCCTTAGCCGTGTCATTACCCGCTCCATTCGTAAAACATTGTGTCGGCGCCGAGCGCACCGGATGGTGTCCATGCTACTCCGCCTGCCCGCCTTCGTTCTGCCATAGGTCAACCGGGCGTCATTTCCGTTCCAGGTCATGAGTCTGCGCCGCCGCATCGTGTTGCTGATGTTTGTCTATGTCGCCCTGGCGCTTGCCGGCGCCTCCTGGGCTGCTCTCGCCGCGCGGATAGACGCCGGCCTCGTCGTTGCGGCCGCGGGCGTGCTGATCCTGCTCACCGCCCTCGCCACGGCGTGGTGCCTCGACGGCCTGCGCCGCGGCGTCGCGCGACTGGATGAGACCGTCGCGCAACTGGGCGGCCGCGCACCGCCGGCGGCATCATCGAGCGGCGTGCCGGAATTCGAGCGGATTGCCGACGCGCTGCGACAGGCGGACGCCCGGCTGCGCGAAGCGCGACAACAGGCCGAAGCGCGCGCGGCGGAGGCGACCCGGGAGATGCACGCGGCGCGCACCCAGCTCGACCAGCGCGCCAAGATGGAGGCGGTCGGTCAACTGACGCGTGGCATGGCGCACGATTTCAACAATCTGCTGCAGACGCTCAATATGGGACTGCAGGTGCTGGACCGTCGGGTGGATGATCCGCAAAGCCGCACGATGATCGATGCCTGCCTGCGCGCGACCTTCCGCGCACGCGCGCTGGTCGAGCATCTGCAGGCCTTCAGCAAGCGGCAGCCGCTGCAGCCGGAGCCGGTCGATATGCACGACCTGCTGCTGCGGATGGAGCGGCTGCTGACCCGTGCGCTGCCGCCGAATATCAGCCTGCATTTCAACCTCCACGCCGACCTGTGGCCCGCGAACACCGACCCCGGCCAGTTCGAGCTGGCGCTGCTCAATCTGCTGTTCAATGCGCGCGATGCCATGCCGCATGGCGGCCGGATCGTGGTTTCCGCCTACAATGCGCGCAATACCGACGCCGGGGATGTGGTGTGCATCGAGGTGGCGGACGTGGGCAGCGGCATCGATCCGGCCGCGCTGCCGCACGTGTTCGACGCGTTCTTCACCACCAAGAACAAGGGACAGGGAGCGGGATTGGGCTTGGCACAGGTCTATAACCTCGCCAGCGGTTCGGGCGGCGATGTGGCGATCGAAAGCGCGCCGCAGGCCGGCACCGTGGTGCGCGTGACGCTGCCCAAGGCGGACGCGATGCCTGCGCGCGCCGCGCCGCGCTTGCATGCCCCGTCCGGCGACACACCGGTGCGCGTGCTGTTCGTCGAGGATGATCCGCTGGTCAGCAAGGTCGCCGCCTCGGCGCTTACCGGCCTCGGCTTCGAGGTGCTGCATGCGGGCAACGCCGACGACGCGCTGAAGCAACTCGAAGACGGCGTGCAGGTCGATGCGGTGTTCAGCGACATCCTGATGCCCGGCCGCATGAGCGGGTTCGATCTGGCCGAGCAGCTGACGCGCCGTTGGCCGGCGCTGCCGGTGGTGCTCGCCAGCGGCTACGGCGAGGAAGCGCCGCCGCATCTCAATGTGCGCGTGCTGGCCAAACCCTATCTGATCGAGGACGTGGCGCAGGCGCTGCGCGATGCGCGCCCCCGCCCGTCGGCTGCGCAGGAGCGGGCGCCGTGACCCGCGCCCTGTCATCCGGCGGATGACGGCGGCGCTGGAGGAATATCCGGCCGACGCCGCCGTGCGCGGCCTGCGCCTGTCCGGCCGGCTCGACGCTTACACGGTCCCCGCCGTCTGGCCGCGCGCATTGCGCGCGCTGGAAGCCGCGCCCGATGAAGCGCTGATCGTCGACTGTTCGGCGGTCGACTACTGCGACGGCGCCGGCGTGGCGCTGCTGGTCGACCTGCTGCGCCGGCCCCGCACACCGGGTGCGGAGGTGCGCATCGAAGGACTCGCACCCGACTTCCGCACGCTCCTCGATCAGTTCGATCCGGCCGACTATCGTCCCGAGCGCGTCGACGCGCCGCCGCCGCGCACACCGCTGATTGCCCGTATCGGCCGTGCGGGCGCCGCCTTTGCCGCTGAAGCGCATGCGCAGATCGGCTTCCTCGGCAATGCCGCCGCCGCGTTCACCGGCGTGCTGAAGCGTCCGGCCGCGGTACGCTGGCGCGACGTGCTCGCCATCACCGAGGAGGCAGGCGTCAACGCACTGCCCATCGTCAGTCTCATCGCCTTCCTGCTCGGCGTGATCCTCACTTTCCAGTCGGCGGTGGCGATGCGCCCCTTCGGCGCGGAAGTCTATGTGGCCAACCTGGTCGGCCTGTCGCTGCTGCGCGAACTGGGCCCGCTGATGACGGCGATCCTGCTGGCCGGCCGCTCGTCCGCCGCCTTCGCCGCCGAACTGGGCACCATGAAAGTGGGCGACGAAATCAATGCGCTCGACACCATGGGCATCGACCCCACGCGCTTTCTCGTCGTCCCGCGCCTGCTCGCCGGCGTGGTAGTCGCGCCGCTGCTGACCGTGTATGCCGACCTCATCGGCCTGGTGGGCAGCGCATTGACCATGCGGCTGTTCGACGTGCCTTTCGCGACCTTCGTGCAGCAGGTGACGAGCATCGTCGATATGGGCGACTTCATCGGAGGCTTGGCGAAGTCGGTGGTGTTCGGCGCGGTCATCGCCGGCATCGGCTGCCTGCGCGGCATGCAGGCCGGCAACGGTGCCGCCGCGGTGGGGCGTTCTACCACCAGCGCCGTGGTCAGCAGTCTCGTCTGGATCGTGGTGTTCGACGGGCTGTTCGCGGTGCTCTACTACCATCTGGACATCTGATGAACGTACCTGCCGACATCGCCGTCCGCGTCGAACATCTGCATACCGCATTCGGCGCGCGCGTGATTCACGACGACGTGTCCTTCGACGTGCGGCGCGGCGAAGTGTTCGGCATTCTCGGCGGCTCGGGCTCGGGCAAGAGCGTGCTGCTGCGCCACATCATGGGACTGTACCGGCCGCAGCGCGGACGTGTGCTGATCGAAGGCGAGGACATTGCACAGGCCGAAGGCGAGCAGCGTGTCGAACTGCTCAAGCGCATCGGCGTGATGTACCAGCTCGGCGCACTGTTCGGCTCGATGACACTGCTGCAGAATGTGCGCCTGCCGCTGGAGATGCATACGCGGCTGGACGACGATGCGATGGACCTCATCGCGCGCATGAAGCTGGACCTGGTCGGCCTCAAGGGCTTCGAGGAGTATCTGTCGGCGCAGATTTCCGGCGGCATGGTGAAGCGCGCCGCGATCGCGCGCGCCATGGCGCTCGACCCGAGCATTCTCATGCTCGACGAGCCCTCGGCCGGCCTGGACCCCGTCACCTCCGCGGGACTCGACCAGCTCATCCTGCGGCTGCGCGACGCGCTGGGCATCACCGTCATCGTGGTCACGCACGAGCTGCCGAGCATCTACGCCATCGCCGATCGCGTGATCATGCTCGACAAGCACAGCAAGGGCATCATCGCCGAAGGTCCGCCGCAGACCCTGCGCGAGCAAAGCGACAATCCCTGGGTGCAACGTTTCTTCAATCGCGAACCGGAAGAAGTGGAAGCCAATAGCGCATGACCGCCACCAAACACCATTTCCGCCTCGGGCTGTTCATACTCGCCGCGCTGGTCGTGCTGATCGGTATCGTCCTCGCCCTCAACGGCGGCGGCCTGTTCCGCGACAAGATGACTTTCGAGACCTACTTCAATGGCTCGGTGCAGGGCCTCGATGTGGGCTCCAAGGTGAAGTACCGCGGCGTGCTCATCGGCGAAGTCACCCAGCTCAGCTTCACCGCCACCCGCTATCAACAGGACGTGCGGCCGAGCGAGCGCAAGCCCTACGTCTATGTGCAGGCCGAACTCGATCTCGAGCAGGTGCGCTTCGCGCGGCGACCCGAATTGATCCGGGATTTCGTCGAGAAGGGCATGCGCGTGCGCATGTCGGCGCAGGGCATCACCGGCATCTACTTCCTCGAACTGGATTACTTCGACCCGCCGCCGCCCGTGCTGGAAGTGCCGTGGGAGCCGGAGCACGTCTACATCCCCGCCGGCCCGAGTACGGTCACGCAGATACTGGAACGCGCCGAATCCTTTCTGTTGCAGTTCGAAGGCATGAACCTGCCGCAGGTGGCGCACAACCTCGACACGCTCCTGATCACGCTCAACAGCAAGCTGGACGCCTTCGATGCCACCGCCATCAGTCGCGATGCGCGTCTGATGATGAACGATCTGCGCGAGACGGCTGAAGCGATCAAGCAGTTGCTGGGCGGTCCCGAGGCGCGCGCCACCATCCGCGATGCCGCGGCCGCCTCCGCGCGCTTGCGCAAGCTGCTGGAAGACCCGGCGCTCGACCAACTGCCCGCCGACACTGCCGCCTCGATGGCGAAGCTCCGCGCGCTGCTCGAAAGCGGCGAACTGGAGCGCGCCATCGCGCATCTGGAGTCGTCGATGCAGACCCTCGACGCGGCGCTGTCCGGCCGCGAAGGCGACCTGCAGCAGACCATCGACAACCTGCGCCGCACCAGCGAAAACCTGCGCGACTTCAGCGAGAGCGCCAAGCGCTATCCCGGTGCGCTGTTCGCCGAGCCGCCGCGGCGCGTCAATCCGACGGAGACGGGGCAATGAGGCGGCGCACGGTACTCCTTGCGGCGGCACTCAGTGCATTCGCCCTGGCCGGTTGCGGCCTCACGCGACCTGCGGTCGAGATCCACACGTATCTCGTCGTGGCCGGCGCGCCGCAGCGAAACAAGGCGGCTTCGCCGTTGCGCATCCGTGTGACGCCCTTCGACATCGCACCGCAGTACGAGGGCAAGCCGCTGATCTATCGCTTCAGCGACGCGCGCTTCGAGGCGGATTTCTACAACGAGTTTCTGGTGTCGCCGCGGCTGATGCTGCAGCAGCAGACGGCGGAGTGGCTGCGCGCCGCAGGGCACGACGCGAGCACCGCGGCGCGTGGCAACGCTTACCGTCTGCGGGCGAAAGTGATCCGGATGTACGGCGACTTCCGTCAACCGCAGCAGCCGCGCGCTGTACTCGATGTCGTGTTCGTGCTCGACGCACCGGACGGCGGAAGCACCGTTCTCGAACGGGAATACGCGGTGAGCACGCCCATCGCCGACCGGTCCGCCGACAGCGTCGCCAGGGGATTGGGCGAGGCGCTCGGCCAGGCGCTCACGCAGTTGCACACCGATCTGCAGGCAGTGGGACAGCCTGACGCCCACTAAGCTTCAGCGCCGTTCGTCCGTTGCGCTCAGCAGCGCGCGCAGATGCGTGGCGGGAATCGCGTACGTAATCCCGCTCGGGTGACTCAGCACCGCCTCCTTGCTGCCTTTGACGAACACCATATTGATGATGCCGAGCACCTCTCCCGTTTGCGGATGATAGAGGGGGCTGCCGCTGTTCCCGGGATACGCGGTCGCATCGAGTTGAAACACCGGATAAGGCGTTGCGGACAGCCGGCGAATGGTCGCCGCGTCCAGATGGCGGTCGTTCGGCATGGGAATGGCGATGGGCGTGACCGCCGCCACCATCGCGCGGTGCGTCGCGTGATAAAGACCGAGCGCGCCGCCGATGGGGAAGCCGGTGAACAGCAACAGATCGCCTTCGCGCACCGCCTTACCGTCGCCGACCGTCAGCGCCGGCAGCGGCTTGCCGATGCGCAACAACGCGAGGTCATGCGCCTCGTCACGCACCACATCACGCGCAGTCTGTATTTCCGCACCGCCTTTGACGAGCGGCCGTGCGATGACGAGCCGCTCCAGCTTGTCGCGATCGATGGACGCGCGCAGCACATGCGCATTGGTCACGATACTGCGCCCGTCGCCCACGGCGAATCCCGTACCGCGAAACTGGAAGGCGGGGTTGCGGGTCGCCTGATAAGTACCGACTGCGACGATCGCGGGCTTGACGCGTTCGATGGTGGTCGCGCCGGACTCGAGTTGCGCGTGTGCCGTCGGACCCAGGCCGGCGCATAGCAGCAGGATCAGCCATCGGGACGCGCGCACGTCCGCCCGCTCGCGCACGGTCGTCAACTCACATCCCCGCCGCCAGTGCGGCGAGTGCGGGAGAGGGACGCGCGATCGTTCGATCGTAGGGATGCGCCTCGGCTCGGTAAAGGCTGCGCACCTTGCGCACATAGTCGCGCGTCTCCGCATAGGGCGGCACGCCGCGATAGCGATCCACCGCACCTTCGCCCGCGTTGTACGCGGCCACGGCGAGCGGGACCTGGCCGCGGTAGTAGGACAGCAGCCAGCGCAGATAGGCGAGACCGCCCTTGATGTTGTCCACCGGATCGTAGGCATCGCGCACGTTGAAGCGCTCGGCAGTTGCCGGGATGAGTTGCATCAATCCCTGCGCATTTCTGGGCGAGCGGGCGCGCGCATTGAAGTTCGATTCCACCGCTATGACGGCGAGCGCGAGCGCCGGTTCGATGTCGTAACGCGGCGCGAGGCGTTCCACCAGCGAGACGATCTTGCGCTGCTGAGCGGAGAGGTTTTCCGTGGCGAAGACCGCGGGCGCCGCTTTCGGCGGCGGTGTCATGCAGTCCGGCAGGCGCGCGCTCGCATGCAGGACGAACCGCTGTGCGCGCGCTGCATAGACGTGCCCCTGCGCGGCGGCAAGATTGAACAGGCCGAGCGCCATGCCGTCATCGCGCGGCACGCCGCGGCCGTGGGTGTACATCCAGCCGAGCGCGTACTGCGCCTCGGCGTTGCCCTCGCGCGCCGCGGTGCAATAGAGCGTCGCGGCTTTCAGCTGATCCTTGGGGATGCCCTCGCCGTGCTCGTACGCCACTGCCTCGCGCAGCAGCGCACCGGTATCGGCACAGGTCGCACTGCTGGCGAGCGCGCAGAATGCGCTCAGCGCAAAAACAATTCCGCGTTCATGGCGCCGCCATGCGCGTATCGGCATCGGTCGAACTCCCCTTCGAGAAGCGTTCGACGTACCACGCCAGTGCCTCCTCCAGGCCGGCGCGCACGTCGTGCGTCGGCTCGTAGGCGAGCAAGCGGGATGCCTTGGAGATATCGGCCTGCGAATGCCGCACGTCTCCGGGACGGAAGTCCCCGTACGTCGCACGGGCGTCGGCCACTGCCGGACGGCGTTGCGCAAGCAGATCGCGCAGCATTGCAAACAATTGATTCAGTGTCGTGCGGTCGCCGACGGCGACGTTGTAGACCTCGTTGACGGCACTCTTCTCGTCGGTCAGTGCAGCGAGCAGATTGGCCTGCACGGCGTTGGCCACATAACAGAAGTCGCGCGAGGTTTCGCCGTCGCCGTTGATGACGACTTCCTCGCCGTGCAGCAGCGCCTTGACCCAGCGCGGAATGACCGCCGCGTAAGCGCCCTGCGGATCCTGCCGCGCGCCGAAGACGTTGAAGTAGCGCAGGCCGACGGTCTCGATGCCGTAGGCGCGAGAGAACACGTCGGCGTACAATTCGTTGACGTACTTCGTCACCGCGTAAGGCGAAAGCGGGCGCCCGATGTGGTCTTCCACCTTCGGCAGCGTCGGCGAGTCGCCGTAAGTGGAGCTCGAGGCCGCATAGACGAAACGGCTCACGCCGGCGTCGCGCGCCGCAACCAGCATATTGAGAAAACCCGTGACGTTGGCGGCATTCGTCGTGATCGGGTCGGCGAGCGAGCGCGGCACCGAACCGAGCGCGGCCTGGTGCAGCACGTATTGCACGCCCTTGGACGCCTCGCGACACACTTCGAGATCGGCGATGTCGCCTTCGACGAAACGATGGCGCGACCAAGCCTCCTCGCCCACCGCTGCACGCACTTCCTCGAGATTCTGCCGATAGCCGGTGGCGAAGTTGTCCAGGCTGGTGACGTGCTGCCCGAGACGCAGCAGCGTTTCGAGCAGATGCGAACCGATGAACCCGGCCGATCCGGTGACCAGCCAGCGGCGCGGCGCCTGTTGCGCAAGCGCTGCGATGCGCTCGCTGTTAGTGTGACGCACGCTCATATCAAAGTCGCCAGACGACGTAGCCCTGCTCGCGCAGCGCGTTCGCGTCCGCCTTGGCTTTCACATCGACAAAGATGCCGCCGGGCGCGAGCTTGTCCGACAGGTCGCTGCGGTAATGCTCCAGAAGCGACTTGTGCGCCACCGCCGCGATCATCGCATTGGTACGCGGCAATGCGCTCCATGGAAGGAGCGTCACGCCGTATTCATGCATCGCCTCGTCCGCGTCGGCGAGCGGGTCGTGTACATGCACGCGCGCACCGTACGACTGCAATTCGCGAACGATGTCGATCACGCGCGAGTTCCGCAGATCCGGACAATCCTCCTTGAAGGTCAACCCCAGCACGACAATGTCCGCACCGTTGACCGCATGCCCCGCACGCACCATTTCCTTCACCGTCTGCTCGGCGATGTACTTGCCCATGCCGTCGTTGATACGGCGACCAGCAAGAATGACCTGCGGGTGATAGCCCAGCATGTCCGCCTTGTGGGTGAGGTAATAGGGATCGACGCCGATGCAGTGTCCGCCCACCAACCCGGGACGGAAGGGCAGGAAGTTCCACTTCGTGCCTGCGGCCTCCAGCACTTCGGTCGTGTCGATGCCGACGCGATGGAAGATCAGCGACAGCTCGTTGACCAGCGCGATGTTGAGATCGCGCTGCGTGTTCTCGATCACTTTTGCGGCCTCGGCCACCTTGATGCTGCTGGCACGATAGACGCCTGCGGTGATCACGCTGCCGTACATCTCGGCAACCAGTTCGAGCGTCTCGGGCGTATCGCCCGCGACGACTTTGACGATACGCGTGAGCGTATGCTCGCGGTCGCCGGGGTTGATCCGCTCCGGGGAATAGCCAACATGGAAATCCGTGCCCCACTTCAGGCCGGACTCCTTCTCCAGCACGGGCACGCAGACTTCCTCGGTGGCACCGGGATAGACGGTGGATTCGTACACTACCGTCGCACCGCGCTTCATGTGACGGCCGACGGACTCGCTTGCGCGGACCAGCGGCGTGAAGTCGGGTTGATGCGCTTCATCGATGGGCGTCGGCACCGCCACGACGATGAACGATGCCTCGCCGATCGCCTTCGGGTCAGTGGTGGGCTCCAGCAGACGCGCCGCCTTCAAATCCTCGGTGGACACCTCGCCCGTGGGGTCGACATGCTTGCGGTAGGCGGCTACTTTCGTTTCGGACAGGTCGAAACCGATCGTCCGGTATTGCTTGCCAAACTCGACCGCCAACGGCAAGCCCACATAGCCGAGCCCGACGACTGCTACTGTTGTCATTTACTCCCTCGAATTTCATCTTCATACCGGGCGCTTCGTCACGCTCAGAGCGTTTTCAACAGCGACTGCGCCTCGGATTTGACCTGCGCGTTTTCGTGTTCCGCCAGGCCTTGCAACTCCGTGCGCGCCGCCTGCTCCTTGCCCGCCTTGATCAGCGCCTTGGCGTAGTTGATCCGGATGGAAGGCACCGCGGGCGCGAGCTTCACCGCCTGTTCCAGCAGCGGCAGACCGCGCGACACT
>Ga0079224_100011639_pt1 | contig 12133 bp, 17 predicted proteins | sample Stecom2015_FD_80414 | JGI IMG/M metagenome (GOLD analysis project Ga0079224, IMG submission 80414) | Agricultural soil microbial communities from Utah to study Nitrogen management - Steer compost 2015 | ecosystem: Environmental > Terrestrial > Soil > Agricultural land | place: USA: Utah... | reverse complement strand
TGCATGAACTCGAAGGCCTCGCGGAACTGCAGGACCTCGTAGTCGTGGCTGACGTAGTCGAAGACCTCGCCGGTCTTCCCGTGGACGACGGCCATGCGGTTGTCGGCGGTTTGCCAGGTGCCGGTCTCGGTCATGTAGCCGGCGGGACGCTTCTCAACGTCGAAGTTCATGCCGCCGAGCTGGATGGCGTCATCCATGTTCTTGGGCTCCTCCTCGAGGCGGCCCAGGGTCATCCAGGGAACCTCGCGGGTGGAGAACTGCGTGCTGGTCATTTTCATGCTCCTCTGATCGTCTCGTGGTCTGTCTAATTCGACTGTATACCACGCACCTGGCTCATCAGCACGGGGGTGGTGAGTTCCCGTGGACGGTCGGGGAACCGAGGCTCCCCTCCCGTTTCGCCTACAGCTCGGTGTTGACGACGTACTGGCGACCGCCGTCGGAGTACGTGATGCTCTGGATCTCCATGGCGGGAACGTCCTTGAGGAGGTGCAGTCCCTGGATGAGCATCGCCTTCAGCTCGTCATCGCGCATGATGAACGAGGTGGTCATGTCGCCGTCGCGAACGGTGACGCGGGTGGTGGCCGGGTTGTCCTCGTTGATCTCCATCTGGGTCATCATCGTGATCATCCTCTCATCTGACCCGCCGTTCGGCGGGGCTGGTAGATCAATTATACTCAGGTAGACGACGACGCGTCTATCATTTCATAAGATAATGTTACAGGAAAGTGACGGCCGACTTGTAGGGTTGCTACAAGCCGACCATCGCCGACGTCAACCTCCGATGGACCGCTGGCCGGTGTTGATCTGGGTCTCGCCGGTGTTCGCCCGCAAGCCCGCCGAGTATCCCGCGCCCGACGCGGCGGCCGAGCCTCGGCTCATGCCTCGACCCCTGGACCGCTGGAGATCCATGTTCTCGTCGAGCCAGCGTCGCACGGCCGCGCCTCGGTCCACCAGGGCGACCTCGGTACCGGGCCCGGTCTCGTTCATGACGATCTTCATGCGGTCACGAACGCGCGTGGCGGCGCCTAGGCCGAACGACATGATGAACTCGCGGCGGGTCTTGAACTTCTCCATCGGGGTGCCGATCGACTGGACAACCGACGCGTGCGTGTCGGTCTTCCACCACTCCGCCAGGGCCGAGGTGGCCTGCAGCTGGAGTGACACCAGGAGCATCCGCGCCTGCTGCACGTCGGACTCGTACCCGACGATGGTGTACGCGTGTCCACGCGTGTTCTTCTTGGCCTTGACGCCGTAGTACTCGACGAGGACGTTCTTCTCGACGTACCCGCTCATCGTGCGGAACGCCGTTATGATGCTGTGGGCGAACTGGATCATCGCGTCCTTGAAGATGCCGTGGAACACGATCGACTCGCGGATGATCTCCTCCTGCGCAACGCCTCCGTCGCGGATCCGCTTCGCGTCGATCATCGCCTGGTCGACCGAGTACTTCGTCATCAGCTCGTAGGCCTTCTCGCGGTAGACCTCGGCCTCCGCGTCGACCTTCGTGCCCTCCGCCTTGGTGAGCAGGTTCGCGATCACCTGCGCGTAGTCGGCCATGTCATCTCCTTCATCGTCATCATCATCTGTCTCATCAGGACGGGTGGATGAGTTCCCGTCGACGTCGGGCCGGTTGCCCGGCCCGACGTTTCGACTACATGGAGTCCATCGACGCCTGGTCTACCAAGAACCAGAAGTAGTAGTCGAGGACCTGACCCTTCTCTCGCAGTTTCTCAACCAGCTTGACCATCTGCTCGCCGTTGATGGTGTTGAGCTTGGCCGGTGTGACCTCCGTGTGAATGTATGCCGCGACGTCGTTGAAGCTCATTTCCGCGAAGCTGCTCATCATTTGTCCTCTCATCGTCGGCGGCTGGTCCGCCGTGCTGTATCTATTATACTTAGGTAAATGACGCGGCGTCTACCATTTCTTGAGATAATGTTACAAGCTTCGTGGCCCGCGCTTGTAGGGTTCCTACAAATGCGGGCCGATCTGGCCTAGTCGAGGAGCTTCCGCATCGCGTCGTACTTGCGGGCCTTCTCCCTGGTCTCGCCGTCGGCGACATGGAGGGGCACCTCGGCGAGCAGCTTCCGCAGCTCGTCCCGCTTGACGCGTGTGCTCTCGGCCAGTTCAGTGACCTCGTCCACGAGCTCGTCGAACTCGTCAGCCAGGTTGACCATACGGGCGATGATTCCAGGCTGCTTCTCGATGACCTCAGGGACCTCATTTTCGATGACGATCGTCTTCTCGTCCTCGATCTCGACCTTTGGCTGCCTCTGGCGAGCGTGCCACGCGATGTGACTGCGGAGGCTGCTCGGCGTCTCGAAGAATCGACCGCAGTCTTGCTTGATGTCGTTATGCGTGACCTCGTACACGCACTGGTAGATGACGCTGGCGTCCACCAGGAGCAGTTCCTGGCCGTGCTTGATCGGGATCTTCGTCTCTGGCGCGCGGGGGTGGCCCGCGATGGCGGGAGCACGCTCCGCGACGGCAATGCCGTTTACGTACCCGAGGTCACCCTCGGTCTCGGCCTTGATCTTCTGCATTTCCTTCTGCCTCATCTCTTCCTCAGCGTCCCAGTCGACACCGTTCTGACGGTCGACCTTGATGCGATGTTGACGTTCACGCTCATCCGCGCGCGCGTGCAGTTCCTCGAGCTCGTCGAGCCCGAATCGTTTCGCTTGCGCGAGCGCGTGACGCTCCGATCGCGCACTGCTGGGCGTGTTCGCGAATGTGAACACATGACCCTCATGCGCCTTTGCGCGGTAGTGTCCACTCTGCGCGATGCCGACATCCCAGCCGACGGCCTCACATCGGCGCTTGAGTGTCTGAGGCCAACTTCTTTTCGATCCCATCTTATCTCATCTCTTCATATCGGCAGTGGCCGGGCCTGAAGGCCCTGCCGTGCCATCCTACTTGTTCTTCTTACCCTTCTTGTGCTTGATGATGCCCTGGTTCGGATCGACGCCCCTGGTCACGCCACCTCGACGTGTCTGACGGTAGAGCTTTGCGCGCTTGTTGACGGCGGCCTTCTGACCATCATCTGCGGCCTTCGCCGCCTGACGCTTCGACGGCTTGCCCTTGCCTTGCTCGACGATCTTCTTGACATCCTTCGGGCGCTTGTCCTTTGACACTCATGCTCCTCTCGTTCATCTGGCTCATCAGGACCGGTGGATGAGTTCCGGCCGACGCCCTCGCGGGCGTTTCGCCTAGCTGCCCTGGGTCAGGCCGCGGAGGGTGTTGCGGGCTTTGATCCAGAGAACGCGGGCCCGCTTGGTCTCCTCGACGTTACCGGCCTTCTTGGCCTCGATGTACTCGGCGGCGAATGAGTCGACCATGTGCTGGGCGACCTTGATACGAGTGGCGATAAGCTGGGGGTGAACCGCGTTGCGCTGCATTTTCTTGATCCTCTCATCGACTATCTGCTGTGCTGGATCAATTATACTCAGGTAGACGGTGCGGCGTCTACCATTTCATGAGATAATGTTCCAAGAACTTCGTCACTCGCTTGTAGGATTGCTACAGTCGAGCGCGCTCCACCTCGACGAACTTGCTCGTCTCCGCGCCCTCCAGGGAGAGGGCGATCATCATCGACAGTTCGGCGTGGTCGAACACGCGCCCCTGGTCGATGAGGGCCTTGAAGTAGGCCTCGGTGGCGGCATCCACGATGATCTTGCACTCCGCGGGGGAGAGCTTGACCTCGACGGTCCTCGGGTTCACGGTAGTGGTCATGAGTCCTCCTCTGGTGATCTGTCTCATCAGGTCGGGTAGATCAGTTCCCGACGACGCCTCCCGGCGTTTCGACCCACTATAGGTTGTGCTCGACCCGGACCAGCATGATCGCGGTGAGCTCCGTGTAGTTGGCCTGGAGGTATCGCGTGAGCTGCTCGATCCGTGCTTCATCAGTGGCGGCGATGAGCTGCTCGGTCAGGGACTTGGTTCGCGTGATGACCTCGTCCCTGGAGTTCGCGTCAGAGAGGATGATCTTGTAGGCCTCGGCGAGCTCGGAACCGTCGTCGTCGAGCTGGACCCAGCCGGGACCGGAGGAGGTGATCGAGATGCCGTCCTTGACGTGCTGGATGAGCTCGTCGTCGTTCATCTCGTCCTCGCTCCAGCTCTCGCGCTGGTCGGCGATCACCATCTGGCGGGCGGTTGCGTAGTTCATGATCTTCTCCTCATCTCATCTGCGGCTCGTGCCGCCGTGCTGAATCAATTATACTCAGGTTCTCATTGCGGCGTCTAGTGATTCTTGAGATAATGTTACAAGAACCGAGGCCCCGACTTGTAGCAACCCTACAAGTCGGGACCTAAGTGCTACGCCTCGACGGCATACCACGCGTGCTTGCCACCCTCACGCCGCTTTTCGATCTTACCCTCCTTGCGGAGCCGGAAGAGTGACATGTACACCTCGTTCTGCGTGAGACCGAGGCGCTCCTCGATCTCCTGGCGGACCGTGCCGCGGTTCGCGACGACGTCGGTGAGCACGCGCTCATCACGCTCCTTCACCTCGGCCGGACGCGGGCGACCACGGCCGCGAACGGGCTTGTCGGCCGGAACCTCATCAGAAGTGGGCTCCTGAACTTCATCAGAAGCATCATTCTCGGAGTCCTGGTTGTTCGATTCGACGGAGGGCTCCGTGTGCTTCTCGATGCTCTCAGGCGCATCGGAGGTCTGGGCCTTCGACTCGGGCTCAGCGGTGTTCGAAATGTTCGAAATGTCGGGAGTGTCCTCGACCTTGTTGGCGTACTCCTCCGCGCGACGCGCGAACGGCGACGCGACACGGCGACGACCAGCGCTGAATGCCATGATGTCTCCTCTACTGCTTACGCTTGTGTTACTGGTTGACTGACTATATCACGGGTCAGCCGCGGCTTCTTCACCTGGTGGATGAACTCGCGCTCTTCCTCGCCAGGGGTCCCACCGGCCTCGTCGACCTCGCCGCTACCGGCACGCATCGCCTGTTCCGCGATCCAGCGGCCCGCCTGGACCGTGATGCCCTTGCCCCAGGTGAGGGACATGCCGGGCTTGCCCGCCAAGGGTTCGATGAGCCAGTTGTCGGGGTAGCCGAGGATGCGCGCGACCTCGCGGAACGTGAGTACACGTGGCTCGTCGTAGTGGACGATGGTCATCGGACCTGCACCCGTCACGACCCTGCTCGGCCGTTCGGGGTCCCACCTGGTGGGTTGGGTGAAGCCCATGAAGTAGTCGTTCTCGCGCATCTTCGCGACCGTTGCCTCGGAGAACGACTCCGGCAACTTACCGTACCGCTCGTCGTGACGACGGACTGCGATCTCCATGTGCTCGCGCGGGTTCCACTCGACCCCCTGGAGCAGGTCCCTGATGCGCGTGTGCATCGGGACGTCGGGTGTCATGTGACCGTCGACGACCCCGTCCTCGCGACGAAACCGCATCCCTTGAACGTAGTCGCTCGGCTCGTGCGGCCCGTACGGTTGCGGTCCCCACGACATCTCCATGTCACGGAGGTCGTCGATGACATCATGATGCAGTGGCACAATGTCGAGCACCGGATGCTCGACGTCGAACGGGATCCGCGACGCGACCCAGAAGTACCGCTTGCGGATCGCGGGACCACCGACCGCGTACGCGTCGTGCACGACGTGGTGAAGATCCCAGTGCTCACCGGTGAGCTCGACGAGCCGACGACGCAATGCGCGCATCAAGCCGATCCCCTGGCTGTATGCCGACGTGACCGCCTCGAAGATCGCGATGAGCGGGTTGACTCGCGCGGCGTACTCGACGAAGTCCCACATGCACTGGTTGATCTTCGCGTCCTCGCCGCGCAGGTGCTTCGACGTCATCACGGAGAACCCAGAGCAGGGCGGGTTGCCGATGACGACGTCGGCGCCGCCACTGGGAACCTCCCACTCGGTCGGGACGACGGCTTGCGCCGTCCAGTCGCCGGTGAGATGTCGGTTGGCCTCGCAGTTCGCCATTCCGAAGCCGCCCTTGTTCTCGACCTTGTGTACGAGCTGAAAGCCCGCTTGGGTCGCTCCGAGGTCGAAGGCTCCGGCGAATGACTGACACGCCACTGCCCTGGGTCGTTCCATAACGCTCCTACTCGCTCGTCCCACACGGCACGCAGTGTGGCACCTGGTTGATGAGCATCGACTCCACACCGGGGTCATCAAGTGCGGTCTTGCACTCGAAGCACTTCGTGCTGACCCCGTCGTAACCGTCCTCCTGCCGTTGCACGTTGATGCCGCGCTTCTTCTCGTACCCCAGGGTGATCACCTCGGCGATGTCGCCGGGCGACAGCCAGGGGTAGATGCCGATGGCGATGTTCATGAAGAAGTGCAGCACGTCGACGAGCTCGGACATCGCGCGCTCCTCGTTGAGGAACTCGGACTTCGCCCACGGCTTCCATGACGTCTCCGCGAGCAGCTCGTGCAGCTCATCGGTCAGCGCGAGCACGTTCTCCTTGATGTAGTCGACACGCTCTTGTGTCGACATGTCGCGGAAGTCCGTGTCGAACGACGTCGACTGCAGCAGCTTCTGCGCGTCGATCATGCGGGCGAGTCGGTCGGTCTCGTGGTTCGGGTTGTCGATGTGTGACATTGATACTCCTCTGATCATTCTATCAGTGTATTACAGCGAGTCAAGCGCGATGCGCCTCCACTCGCTGGCCCACGCGATCATGAACCGCGTGGTCTGGTCCGGCATGACGTCCGCGGCTCGCAGTGCGTTCGCGATTCGGCCGTACGCGTCATATAGTCCGTCCGTGTCGTACACCGGCACGTCGTCGATGATCCTCTTGATGCGCGGCAGGTTCATCATTCCCCAACGCTCACCCTTGAGGTCCTTCGTGAGATCGTGGTCGTTCCGGTCCTGGAACGCCGCGGGTGACCCCACCCGGACGGCCTTGTCGTGCGCCCGCATGACCCGCTGCGCGACGAGCGACGCGAGTACGTCGTCATACCGGCCGGTATCCGGCAGGCACGCGATGAACGGTGCCCAGTCGCGTCGCCACATGGTGGCCTGCGAGTTGAAGATGCACGTGGTGTTCGGATCGACTATAACAGACTCCCAAACGGCGTCCGGGGCCGGATCGGTGCAGATGCGCGTGACCGCGTCGCAGTCCGGCGAACCGATCGCCTGAGCTTGCGACACGACGACGTCGAGGCCGCTCGTTGGCACGTACGACCACGCGGTGTCGACGCCGTACGGCGTGCCGCGCTGCCAGGTGGGAGGCATCAGGAAGTCGCCGGTATTGACCCAGCGGTCCTCGTCGGCGACCGCGCCGACGGTTCGCACACCGATGTGTCGCGTCAGGTCACCCGACACGTACGAGGCATGCAGGTTGGTGAAGTCGGTGCCGGACGGCCGGTTGTCATCGTCCACCGTGAGGACGTAGTCGAAGTCGGTGTGCTCGTATGCGTACATCACCGCCGCATTCCGCCGCTGGATGCAGCGCCAGCCGATCGCGTCGCTGAAGCCGTATCGCTCCTGATCCTCGATGCCCAGGTAGACGCCTCCGAGTTCGCGCACGTAGTTCGACAACCCGGGCGGGGTGTTGACGTCCCCAGCGACGACCAGGGTCCCCTGGTCGGCCCACGCGGCGTAGTCTTCCGGCCGCTCGTTGATGCTGGTGCTGATGATCGCTACATCTTCACGACGTGACACTGGCACTGCTCCTTCGTTCCCAGATGACCCGCTTGGGCCAGTTGCTCTTGAACTCGTTGCTGACGTTGGTGACCTGGCTGAACCCCATGGTCTGCATGAGGGCCATCAGCGCAGGCGCGAGGTACTCGCGCATCTCCGGCTTCTGCGTGTGCAGCTCGATGATCACGACGCGGATGTTCTCACGCTGCTCGATGACCTCCCAGGGAAGCAGATACTCACCACCTTCGATGTCGCACTTGACGACCGTCGGGTCGACGTCGTCGAGGACACGCTCGAGCGCGAACCCCTGGACCGTCGAGGTCGTGTAACCTTTCTTCCGTACCAGGGAGTGACACGCCTTGTTCGGGCCGTTGTTCGTGTACAGTGTCACCGGACCGGTCTCCCTGGTGATCGCGGCTTTCACCAGCTCGACGCCGTCCATGTCCTCCGTGAGTACGTTCCGCTCGAACATGCGGCAGTTGTCGAGGTCGGGCTCGTACGCGACGATGTCGCGTACGCCGTGATCGAGAAAGAACCTCGTCGCCGCGCCGATGTTCGCGCCGATGTCGAGCACCCGGTCGTCGGCACGCAGTCGGGCCATGCCGTACGTCTGCTCGACGAGCACCTCATTGGCGATCATCGCATCCCGGGTGTCCGGTCGGACCCAGAGGCCGGATGGCTCGTGAAACTCAAGGTCGGCTGTCATCGATACGCTCCTCGATCATCTGGGCGTACGTGAGCTCGGCGGACGCTCGCTGGTACAGCTCGTACTGAGCCCTGGTGAGCTCCTCCCAGCGAGCGTGAGAGTTGTTGACCTCGTTCACCTTCGAGTGGAGTTCCTCGGGCGACTTCACGCGAAGGTACTCACTCACGTGATCCGGCAAGTCGTTGAGGATGTGGTTCTGCGTGTCGTACCGCTCGTGAAAGAAGCAGACGGTGTTCGTCGCGAACGCTTGCCACGGCTTGGTGGTCGCCCAGCCAGAACCGGATGACGGCGTCGTGAGCGTCGACTTGACCGATCGCAGCAGTGGGTAGTACCGGTCCCACGGCGCGGGCGTGATCTCACGACCGAGCTCCTCCACGTGACCGTCACCCCACTTGCCGTGGATGAAGTTCGGCTCCAGGGGCAGCACCCAGTCCTTCACGATCGGTCGGCGAGCGTGCGTCACGTACGAGCGCGCCTCATTGATGAAGAGACCGAAGCGCTTGCGCTGGTGCCACGAGACGTACGGCTGGTCACCGATGTGCTCGGGTGTCACGCCGCAAATCTCGAGGCGCGAGTACGTGTGGTGCTGTCGAGCGTGCCAGAGGTGGTCACCCTCCCACTGGGCGATGCCGCCGAACCCACACTCGTAAGGGTGTCGAGAGTCCATGTAGCGCTCGAACTTGCGGGACTCGGCGAAGTCGTACTGGGTGAGGATTGGGTGTCGCTGGGGCCACTTCAGGTCCCGCATCTTTGGGACGTTTCGCGGGTCGGGGTTGAGCCAGATCTCCTCGTACTTGAGAGGATCGCGCTCGCGGAACGCGTTGATGCCAAGCACTGCGTAGCCGGAGTGTCGCACTTGCGACTGCAGCGGCGTCACGAGGTCACCGCTTGCCCAGGTCGTTCCGACCTTCGGAATCGCGGTGTTCGACGTTCCCGACTGACCCGCCCAGACGATGAGCGCGTCGAGGTCGTAGAACCATCCCTGGATGTACTTCTCGAAGACGTGTAGCAACGTCTCGGTGTCGTTGATACCCGACACGCGCTTGCGGACGTCGGGGTTTATCGCCCAGGGGTTCGTGATGTTCGACGGCAGCATCGGCACCGCCTGCTCCCAGCCGGAGTTGAGACCGACGAGAACGAACTCGTCGTCGGGGTTCCGACGCGCCAGGGTCAGCAGTGTGAGCGGTGGTTCGTCATCACCACCGACGACACCCCACTTACCGGGGTCGAGGTGTATGGTTCTTCCGATCTTCATGTAGCCAACGCGGGCCATGTCTGCTCCTATCTCGATCGATGATCGTTGAGGGGTGGGCGGGCGCGAGGTGAGAGACGCGCCCACCCACCGGTCTACGGTACCGCGTTAGAACGGCGCTTCGTCGTCCTCTTCGTCCTCGGCGGCGACGGGAGGCAGGTTGCCGATGGACTCCGGAGCGACGGAACCCGTGGAACTCGGCGAACCGACGGCACCGGCACCGCCGATGCCACCGCTGAACATTCCACCACTGGGCGCGGCGACCTCGATCGCCCCGCCGACCGGCGGCTTGATGCCCTTGACGTCGTTCTGCTCCTGACCCTGCCACTCGCGGATCGCGAGGACCACGCGAACGGCCTTGCCGGTGAGCGCGTCGGCGATCTGCTCCATGGACGGGTTCGCCGAGAAGAACGCGGTCTTCAGCCCGAACGCGGACATGTTGCCGAACCACGCCTTCAGGGCGCCCTCATTGACGGACCCGTCATCGCGGCGCGGCGAGAACACCGCGTTCCAGAAAACGGTGCGCCCGCTCGACGGCCCACCCTGGATCTTGAAGCGAACCTTGATCATCTGCTTGCCGTTCTTCGACAGCACCGACTCGGCGGTGTCGACGACGACGTCATACTCGCCCGGCGCGAGCGGCTCGAAGCCGCCGCTGAACTCCTTGACGAGGTCAGCGAAGTTGATACCTTCGGTCATACTAGTCACCTTTCTTAACCCGGGTAGTCGGGATAGATCTTCTTGAGGATCTTCAGAATGTTGGGACGGTCGACGACCATCCCCAGGCGCCCCTGGACACGGTTGCCCGCCTCGACCTCGTCGTTCTGCTCGACGACAAGCCGCCGCACGATGGGTCCGTTTGGCTGCCCATTCTCATCGGGCATCCGCTCGGGGTAGAGGTACCCGACGACGTCCATCCAGTAGGGCATGGAGGTGATGATCTGACCCTGCATGGATGGGCTGATCTTCTGGCTCTTACCGCGCTCCTTCGACTCGGCGATGAAGACGACCGTGTTAATGTTGTTGTGTGTGTCGTTCGCGAGGTCGCGGTAGCCGCGGATCACGCCCTCCATCTGGGCGAGCAGCTCACCCCACTGCTGCATCTGCATGGCATCAGTGCCGACGATGTTCTGGCGACACCGCCGCTGGATCTCGGTGATCGAGTCGACGGCCAGGGACACGAACGGGTGGGGCGCCTGCGTCAGCCAGCGGTACACGTCGAGGACGGTCTTCCACTTCTGGACGTTCACGACGCAGAAGTCCCAGGTTCCGTCGTACTCGGGCGGCGGCCCCATGGGGTCCCAGTCGACACGCCGGTACGGCTCTCCCGTGTTCGGGTTCTTCGTGCCGGCGATCCACTTCCATCCACCCTCGGCATCAAGCGCCAACAGTGGCATCGGGGCCGTCGCGGCGAGCGTGGTCTTACCCACCTTCGACTCGCCGTGAACGAGCATGGCGAGCGTGCGGTAGTCGGTCATGTATCTCCCTTCGAGAATCGAGTTTACTTTATCAGGTAGGCGAGTCGGTGTTGTCTCGGCCGAACCGATAGCGATCGAGAGGATCGCGCTCTTCGAAGGTGTCGGTGAGCATGTCCTCGGCCCTGGAGCCATCATCGAACGCGGGGCAGACCTGAAAGAACTCGCAGCTCCATGAGCAGTCACGACTCGGTCGCGGGTACGTGAGTTGCTGAATGTCATCGCCCGCGACGCCCAGTGAGAGCTGCTGCTCGACAAACAGCATGTCGGTGATGACACCGCGCAGTTGCATCTTGAACGACGCGAGCTGGTGGTCATTGTGAAGGATGAGCTCGCGGCGGAAGAAGGGTGGCTTCGCGGCCTTCGTCCGCTTCACCTTCTTCAGCATGTTGTAGATCGCGCCCACGCACCGGTCCTCGTCCGACTCGGCGGCCTGCGCTTCCTCGAGGACGTGGTAGAACAGCATCTGCGGGTTCTGCGGCAGCTGCTTGAGCGGCTCGGTTAGCGACGCCGCCGTCTTGTGATCTTGCAGCAGTCGCGCGCCGTCTGACACGCGACGCACCCGGACGTCGAGCTTACCGATCAGCTCGACGCCGACGTGCACGCCCTCGCCGAACACCCGCTCGGCGGGAACCGACAGCTGCTGCTCGGGCGCGATGACCTCGTACTCGGCATCGGCACCGGTCTCCTCGAGCCACTCTAGGTAGCCCTCGATCATCGCGTGCTCGAGTTCGCAGTTCTTCCCGAACTCCTTGATGACCCCGTCATCCGGGGGTAGACCGGACTCGGCGCAGGCGACCTGATATGCTCGCAGGTCCTCCCCCTGGACACGAGCGAGTTCGACCAACGGGTCGCCCGGTTCGTCACCCTCGGGGACATACAGGACCTCGAGCGCGGAGTGGACCCGGCTGCCCGACCGCAGTGGACCCGTCGGGTTCTGCTCGGTCTTCCGCAGCCCACGGTACCACGCGAGCCACCACTTGCGACGACATGATAGAAATGTCTGCACTTCTGAATTGCTGATGCGTCGTGTCATATCTCACCATCTTTTCGTATCGGCGTCTCGCGGTCGAGCTGCGCCAGGC
>Ga0079224_100011638_pt1 | contig 12133 bp, 14 predicted proteins | sample Stecom2015_FD_80414 | JGI IMG/M metagenome (GOLD analysis project Ga0079224, IMG submission 80414) | Agricultural soil microbial communities from Utah to study Nitrogen management - Steer compost 2015 | ecosystem: Environmental > Terrestrial > Soil > Agricultural land | place: USA: Utah... | reverse complement strand
CTAATACACCAAGCGTTTGTAGTTGCACACCTATTGACTGTCCACCAGGGATTACTTTTACATCCTTTAAGACAGAAACATCAACTTTTTTAATTGGAACCCCGGCTACGGAATACACTAATTGTTGTTCTCCAGGTTCACTAAAGTCAAAACTTGATGCATTAATAGCTTCCTGGTTGTCATTAACAGAAGCATGAACTTGTACTGCTTTTCCTAGGATAGGAACGTTAAGGGGAAAGTGATTTTGAAACGTTACAATCTTATTGGGAATGGTAAAATAATTTTGAATCGGGGGCGCAAAAGGAACAATTAGCAATCCGAGTAGGAGTAGAACTCCAGTAATGATACGAATTTTCTCTATATGTTTCACAAATGTCCACTCTCCTTGTTCCTAAACCCATACCATGTTTTTATATCTGTACTTCTAATTTGACCTTTAATGGTCATTTTTAAACTGGGAAAAGTTAAGAAAAGATGTGTAACATTTCCTTTACAATATATGTAAAAGAAAGAAGCTGCCTTCAGCTCTGCTTAAATTGTATTTAAATAAATAATAAAGGATTAGAATAACTTCTAATCCTAAAATAAATCGTTTTAACTAGTTATCATTGTAACTTTTTTAAAGTTCTTTGCAAGTTCATGTAACTCTCTAGCATGTTCAATTGCGGTGTCCGTTAATTTTGTTCCTGTCATCATTCTACTTAGTTCTTTAATCTGCTCGGTCTCACTAAGCTCTAAAACATGGGTTGTCGTCCGATTTTGCAATTCTTTTTTCTCAATAAATAGATGTGTATCTGCCATAGCTGCAACTTGTGGTAAATGGGAAATACAAAGGACTTGTGAATCATTGGAGATTTGGAAGATCTTTTCAGCAATTGCCTGTGCAACTCGGCCGCTAACTCCGGTATCTACCTCGTCAAAAATTACACTAGTAACGCCTTGATGTTTAGCAAATAATTTCTTTAACACAAGCATGATCCTAGAAAGCTCTCCACCAGAAGCAACTTTATTTATTTCTTTTAGAGGTTCCCCTAAATTCGTAGAAATTAGGAAGCGAATCTGGTCAAACCCATTTCGATGTAATGCTACTGTTTTACTTGGATTTTCAGGTGAAAACTGAATGGAGAAAGAAGCTTTTTCAAGGTATAGATCTTTTAATTCTTCTTGCACTTCCCGTATTAAATCCTTAGCTGCCTTTTTTCGGATATCATGTAATTGACTTGCATCTAAATAAGCATCTTCCTCTAGATCCTCAATTTCTTTAGCTAATTTTTGTAGATGAGAATCTTTGTTCTTTATTTGTTCAATCTCCTCTTCAATTGAACCCATATATTCAATCATTTCATCAACTGTAGAACCGTATTTCTTTTTCAAACGACTAATCTCTGAAAGTCTTCCTTCTATCTCATTTAAACGATCTGGATTGTATTCTAAACTTTCAATGAAATTACTTAGTTCAAAGGTTAAATCCTCCATCATATAAAAATGATTTGACAATGACTCAGACTTTAATGCAATAAATTCGTCATAATTATTGATTTCTTCGAGTGACCTTTGAGCCATACTTAACCATTCTAATCCTTTTTGTTCGCCATATAATGCATTATAAGCATCCATAACACCTTTATAAATCCGCTCATAATTCATTAATTGTGTTCTTTCTTTTTCTAATTCTACATCTTCTTCTGGGACAAGATTGGCCTTTTCTAATTCACTCAACTGAAATTCTAGCAAGTCAAGCCTTTGTGCAATTTCTTGTTCATTTTCACTTAGATCTTTATAACGCCTTTTTAATGATTGAAGTTTTTCAAACAAGGTCAAATATTCTTCTTTTACTTTATCCACTTTAGCTTGGCTGTATAAATCTAATAATTCGATATGATTCTCAGGATTCATTAATGATTGTGTTTCATGTTGGCTATGGATATCTATTAATGTCTTCCCAAATTCCCTTAGAATGGCTAGCGTTACTAACTTGCCGTTGACCCGACAAATACTCTTACCTGAAGCTGTAATGATTCTCTGGAGAACTACTTCATTGTCATGGATCTCGACACCATATTCCCTTCCAATGGAGTATATCGTATGTGAACTAGAATCAATAGAAAAGAGTCCCTCGATCTCTGCTTTTTCCATACCATGTCTGACAAATTCTACAGATGACCTACCTCCAGCTAATAACTGTATAGCATCAATTATGATTGATTTACCAGCGCCTGTTTCCCCTGATAAAACCGTAAGACCATCTTTTAATGTAACTGTCATTTGATCTATGATTGCGAAATTATGGATTGATAATTCGGTTAACATGTCGCCACCTCGTCTATAACATATTAATAAAACGTTCTTTTATTGTAATTGTGTCCTTTTCCGTACGACAAATAATCAAACATGTATCATCTCCACAAATCGTACCCATAATCTCATCCCAGTCAAGATTATCAATTAATACACCTACAGCATGTGCATTGCCAGGAAGTGTTTTTAGTACAATGAAGTGACTTGTATGATCAATCTTTACAAAAGCATCCATTATTAATCGTTTTAATTTGTCATGAGGATTAAATCGTTGATCAGCTGGTAAACTATATTTATATTTTCCACCTCTGGAAGGAACTTTAACGAGATGCAACTCTTTTATATCTCTCGAAACTGTAGCTTGTGTGACGTTGTAGCCTAAATTTTTCAAACGATCCACCAGTTCATCTTGTGTATCAATATCATTTTCTGTAATTAATTCTCTTATCTTTATATGCCTTTGAACTTTACTCATATTGACCCCCTAGTATTAGTAGATGTAACCAATCATTAATAATCAAGTGCAACCCCTTAATTTGTCCTTGTCCAGTTATTTCCAGTTTTATTAAACCATTAACTAAAAAGGACTACAAAATTGTAGTCCTTACACTCATATATTCTTTGCTGACTTTAATTCTGAATGAGCTTCATTGACTACAACCTCGGGATTTAGTTCTTCAATGGAAATTGTAGGTTCTTCCTTTTCCCAACCTAAATGGGCTAAAAACTCCACATTTCCATCACCACCGGTGATTGGAGAATAAGTTAGACCATAGAGGTCAAATCCCTCTTCTTGTGCAAAAGAAAGTACTTTTTTCAAAACTTCCACATGAATATTTTTATCACGAACTATACCTTTTTTTCCAACTTGCTCACGACCTGCTTCAAATTGTGGCTTGATTAATGCAACTACATCACTTTTAGGTAGTAGAAGCTTCTTTAATACAGGAAGAATTAACTTTAATGAGATAAATGAAACATCAATAGATGCGAAGTTTGGTAATCCTTCTTTCAACATGTCATTTGTCACATAACGAAAGTTGGTTCGTTCCATTACAACTACGCGAGAATCGTTACGAAGTTTCCAATCTAGTTGATTATAACCAACATCAATGGCATAACAAAGTTTTGCACCCGATTGAAGGGCACAATCCGTAAATCCCCCCGTTGATGAACCAATATCCATCATAATTCTATCATGAACATCCAAAGAAAACACTTTCAAAGCTTTTTCGAGCTTTAATCCACCTCTCCCTACATAAGGAATTAATTTTCCTTTGACAGTTAAGGGGATATCATCATCAACCTTCATCCCAGGTTTATCAAGTCTTTCTTGCTCGGAATAGACTAAACCAGCCATAACAGCACGCTTTGCCTTTTCCCTAGTTTCAATTAGATTTCGTTCTACGAGTAGAACATCAAGTCGTATTTTACTCATCTGTTTAAAATCCTTTATCAGTCAATTTTAGTGGTCACGGTTGCTAACATAATTTGTCAGTTCCAATAATTTTGATGTATGTGCATTTGCCTTTTCTAATAATGTTAAAGCCTTTTCGGTATATAATTTTTTCATCTCTATAGCACCGTCTAGTCCCAATAATTTAGGATAGGTACTTTTGTCGTTGGATTCGTCACTACCTACTGCCTCACCAAGTTTTTCTTGATCGCCGATTACATCTAAAATATCATCTTGAACCTGGAATATAAGACCTAAATAATGCGCATAATCTCGAAGGTAAGATATTTGTTCCTCGGAGGCCTTTCCTAAGTATGCACCTGCAGTAACAGCAAATTTAAGTAGCTCTCCAGTCTTTAGAGAATGGATTTTCTCTAACTTCTCTAGAGTTACAGGTTGTTTTTCTGCTTCCATATCAAGTATTTGCCCGCCAACCATTCCAGATGGACCACTTGCTTTAGATAGATGCTTGATACAATATAACTTTTCTTTATCTGTTAGTAGAGGATCATTTGCAATTATTTCAAAGCTATAAGTTAATAGTGCGTCACCCGCAAGAATCGCAGTTGCTTCACCAAATACTTTATGATTAGTAGGTAGACCTCGGCGCATATCATCATCGTCCATCGCAGGAAGATCATCATGTATTAATGAATAAGTATGGATCATTTCCAATGCCAATGCGGAACTATACGTCTTTTCAGTCTCTGTAGAATATGCTTCAAAACTTGCCAATAACAATACTGGTCGAAGTCTTTTCCCCCCAGCTTCAAGGGAGTATAACATTGATTTTCTAAGTGATTCAGTTATGTCCGTAGCCTGTATATACTCAGACAACAATCTCTGAAACATTTTTTGGTTTGAGTCAATATATTGCTTTAAAGTGTCTACCACTATTTCTCATCCTCCTGTATATCAAAAGGAACAAGCTCCCCCTGCTCATTCATAATCTGCACCATTTTTTCTTGGATATGATTTAATTTATCACTACATATTTTGGAGAGAATCATACCATCTTGATAGTAAGAGATTGCTTTTTCTAAAGGCACATCTCCCTCTTCAAGTTTTCCAATTATTTCTTCCAGTTTCTCCATTGCCTCTTCAAAGGTTAAGTCTTTATATTTGTCCATTTTCTAACTCCTTATTGAGCGTTATTAGTTTGGTCAGTCATGTGGTCTCATGGTACTAATTGGAAACCACATAATTTAGTTTAGTTAATATCCAGAACCTCACAGTTCACCAGACCATCTTGCAAATTAAGCTTAATATGATCATTTTGCTTTATTTGTGACTTCGATTTAATAATATCGCCTGTTGAAGTATAGGGTATGGCAAATCCCCGTTTCATAATTTCTAAGGGATTAAGTAAGGTCAATTTATCCATCGTTCTATGTAACTGTTGAGATTGCTTTTCAATCTGTTGACTCATGGCTTGATCCTTCTGTTTCAACAACTGGTGAAAATCTTTAGTAGCTTGAACAAATTGCCTCTTTGGATGTTGTGTTAACAGCCTTGTATTGTGATGATTAAGTCGTTCGGATTTATTTTGCAGGTTAAACTTTAGACCACGGTCCATACGTTCTCGGTGTTTATCCAATTCTTGTTCTTTTTGCCTTATCAACTGTTCTGGGTATCGAAATGCATAAGATTGTGCCATTCTTTCCAACTGATTTCTGTTTTGTTTAATAGTAATTCCTATTAAACTACTTAGCGACTGTTTCATTCTAGAAATTTTATCTAACAATTCATATTGTGACGGTACAGCTAATTCAGCTGCACCAGTTGGCGTAGGAGCCCTTAAATCAGCAACATAATCACTTATCGTGACATCTGTTTCATGCCCAACAGCCGATATAATCGGAATCGCAGAATGAAAAATTGCTTCAGCTACAATTTCTTCGTTAAAAGACCATAATTCTTCAATAGACCCGCCACCACGACCAACAATCATTACGTCAAATAACTTATCTTTGTTCGCTTGTTGAATTGCTCTCGAAATCGAACCTGCTGCATTTACACCTTGTACGAGGACTGGTAAAATAGTAACTTGCACAACAGGAAACCGTCTTTTTATCGTGGTAATAATGTCTCTTACCGCCGCACCAGTAGGTGAAGTGATAACTCCTATATGATTTGGAATCATTGGTATTTCTTTTTTATATTGCGAATCGAAATATCCCTTTTTTCGTAATTTTTCTTTCAATTGTTCAAAAGCTAAATACAAAGAACCTACTCCATCTGGTTCCATTTGTTGTATATATAGCTGATATTGACCAGTTGCTTCAAAAACGCTAATTTCCCCTCGAATAAGAACTTTCATTCCATTTTCAGGCTTAAATTTCAAATAACGATTGTTCCCTGAAAACATTACAGCATTAATCCGAGCCTGGTCATCCTTAATTGTTAAGTACATATGACCTCTTGAATGTAATTTAAAATTAGATATTTCACCCTTTAGCCAAATACTACGAAGATGTGGATCTGTATCCATTTTTCTTTTAATATACTTAGTAAGTGCTGTAACTGTTAAGTATTTATCTGTCATAGAACCCTTTCCTTAGCAGCTTTTAATGTATTATATAACAACATAGTAATTGTCATTGGACCAACACCACGAGGTACTGGTGTTATGTAGGATGCAACTTCTTTTGCACTATCAAAATCAACATCACCAGTTAATTTACCATCCTCTATTCGATTAATCCCAACATCTATAACTACAGCACCTTCTTTAATATACTCTTTACTAATTATATTTGGACTACCAATTGCAACAACGAGTATATCTGCTTGTTTGGTTATATCTTTTACATTCTTTGTTCTAGAGTGACAATAGGTAACTGTTGCATGTTCATTTAATAATAATTGGCCTACAGGTTTTCCAACAATATTACTTCTACCTAGTATAACAGCATGTTTACCCTCTATGCTGATGTTTTTGGATTGAAGCATTTTTATAATTCCATATGGGGTACAAGGTAAGAAAGTATCTTGTCCTGTCATCATTCTTCCAATATTTACAGGATGGAAGCCATCCACATCCTTACGAGGATCGATGGTTTCAATAATATGCTGTACATTGATTTGTTTGGGAAGTGGAAGTTGTACCAGAATTCCATGTACCTGTTCATTTTGATTTAATTTCTGGATGATATCTAGTAGCTCTATTTCAGATATAGATTCAGGTAGTTCAATTATTTCAGAACTAATCCCAACTTCTTCAGATGCCCGTTTTTTACCATTAACATACGATCTTGAGGCTGCATCATTTCCAACCAAAACTACCGACAAGTGTGGAATTACATTTTTTTTTCGTAAATCTTTCACTTCTTGTTTCATTTCTTCTTTTAATTCCATGGACAATTCTTTACCATTAATAACCTTAGCTTCCATAATACCTTCTCCTCTCCCACTAAGTTCTTTACTTAACTAGAATATATTGATTAACCATAACAATATTTTCTGTTTATTTAATTATCCTAGATAGGACACCATTAACAAACTTTCCTGATTTTTCATCGCCATATCGTTTTGCCAATTCTACAGCTTCATTTATGGATACATTTTCAGGAATATCATTTACAAATAATATTTCGAAAGTAGCTATTCGTAAAACTGTTTTCTCTACTGCAGGCAGACGCTCTAAAGACCAATTTTCAAGGTTTGCTGATATTTTTTGGTCAACGGTTGCTTTTTCTTTTACAACACCGTTCACTAAAGAATCTAAGAATTTATTTTGTCTTTCTTCTGTTAATCTATCTTGAATCGTTTGTTCCATATCTTCTTCTAACAAGTCTAATTGGAATAATATTTGGAATGCTTTTTCTCTTGCTTCATGACGTTTCATTTTTATGACTCCTTCTGCTAATCTCTGTTCAAATCATATCATTTTTATGTTGAAGACGCCACAACTGTCAATTCTTTTTAATTATCTGTCATATGTAATAGATGTCCCTAGCTCTTTCATTTAAGTAAGCATTTAATAACAAGAAAGGTCAAAAGATATTTCTACCTTTTGACCTCTTGTATTATTCTGATTCTTCTTCTGTTGTTTCTTTATCCATTTGTAATCCTACTACGTGAATATTTACTTCTGAAATTTCTAATGAAGTCATGTTTTTTAATGTTTGTCTGATGTTTCCTTGAATTTTTTGTGCTACTTCAGGAATAGACACACCAAATTCTAATACAACATACAGGTCAATTAGTATTCCTTCATCAGTTAATTCGACTTTAACACCTTTACTATGAGACTTTTTACCGAACCGTTCTACTACACCAGTAGCAAAATTCCCACGCATATTTGCCAAGCCTTCCACTTCTAATGCTGCTATACCAGCAATCACTTCAATAACTTCTGGGGCAATTTCTACTTTACCTAGTCCAGTATTTTCGCTCATATTAACTAACGATTGATCTGCCATTTTGTCACTCCTTTATGAAAATTGAGTTTAAAGCCTTAATCTTCATTTGGTTCCATAATTGGATGTTCTTCTAAGAAGTTCGTATTAAAGTCTCCATCTACAAACACTTCATGTTCCATTATTAATCGATGGAATGGAATGGTTGTATGTATCCCTTCTACAAGGAACTCATCGAGTGCTCGTTTCATACGAGCAATTGCTTCTTCCCTAGTTGAACCATATGTGATTAGTTTTGCAATCATCGAATCATAATATGGTGGTATAGAATAGCCAGGATAAGCAGCAGAATCAACACGAATTCCTAGACCGCCTGGTGGTAAGTACATATTAATTTTACCAGGTGAAGGCATAAAATTCTTAAATGGTTGTTCAGCATTAATACGACACTCAATTGCCCATCCATCGAATGTTACTTCTTCTTGATTGAACGACAGCTTTTCACCATTTGCTATCTTTATTTGTTCTTTAATTAAATCAATTCCCGTAACCATTTCAGTTACTGGATGCTCAACCTGGATTCTTGTGTTCATTTCCATAAAATAGAAGTCTTGAGTTTTACGGTCAAAAATAAACTCAATAGTTCCGGCACCAACATAATTAACGGCTTCAGCAGCTTTTACTGCTGCTCCTCCCATTTTAGCACGAATTTCCTCATTTAGTGCAGGAGAAGGTGTTTCTTCAATTAATTTTTGCAAACGACGCTGAATACTACAATCCCGTTCTCCTAAATGAACTACGTTTCCATGGGTATCAGCTAATACTTGTATCTCTACATGTCGGAAGTCCTCAATAAACTTTTCAAGATAAACACCGGGATTACCAAATGCAGTCTCCGCTTCTTTTTGAGTAATACGAATTCCTTTAATAAGGTCTCCTTCCGATCTTGCAACTCGGATTCCTTTTCCACCACCACCAGCAGTAGCTTTTATTATAACAGGATAACCAATTGATTCTGCAATTTTAATCGCTTCTTCTTCATTTTCTATTATACCATCTGAACCAGGAACAATGGGTACATTTGCTTCACGCATTGTTTCTCGTGCTACATCCTTAATACCCATTTTTTGAATTGCTTCAGGAGTAGGTCCAACAAATGTAATATTACAAGCTTTGCATATCTCAGCAAAATCAGCATTTTCAGCTAAAAATCCATAACCCGGATGTATGGCATCAACATTCGTCAAGGTTGCCACACTAATAATATTGGTGACATTAAGATAACTGTCCTTACTTGCTTTAGGACCGATACAGTAAGCCTCGTCAGCTAATTGAACATGTAATGATTCTTTATCGGCTTCTGAATATATAGCAACTGTTTCTACACCCAACTCTTTACAGGCACGAATAATTCGGACAGCTATTTCTCCTCTGTTTGCAACAAGCAGTTTTTTTATCATATTAGCACGTCCCCTTACTTCGTTTTCACTCTAAATAATGGTTGACCATACTCCACAAGTTCTCCATTTTCAACTAGAACTTCAACGATTTCACCTGAAACTTCCGCTTCAATCTCATTAAATAGTTTCATTGCTTCAACTATGCAAACTACTGTATCTTTTGCCACGGAACTTCCAACAGATACAAATGGATCACTTTCCGGATTCGGTGCACTATAAAATGTTCCAACCATTGGAGATGTAATTTCGAAATCAAAATTTACGGTACTTTCTTTCACTGATGTTTCAACTACTTCAACTGTTTCTTGAACAGCTTGTTGTCTCTCAGAGATAGCAGTTGTTTCTTTTTCAACTTGAACAACTGGTTGTGTTGGAACAGCAATAGGTTCAGATTGTTTTTTCATAGACACTTTAGTGCCATTTGTTTCATAAGTAAATTCATTAATGGAAGATTGATCAACTAGTTTTATTATTTCACGTATTTCTTGTACTTTTAGCATAATATTGCACTCCCTTACCTTTTTTTATAATTAGGTACTAATAACTCCTCTTAGTATTTTACGATAAATACTAGGGAAACATCAACAATTAAATATATCTATAGATGTTAAAGCGCTTTCACTCCCCCTAATTATAGCAAGTCCCATAAGGATTAGCGAATATATATTAAAATTAGGGCTTAATAAAAAACTCATCATGAAATGTATCCTCATATGAATCCTCTACTCTAGTTTTCCTAAAAAATAATTCCACCAAAAAATTCGCAAAAATAAAAACATCAAGTCTGCAAGACTTGATGCTATAATTAAATTATTATTAGCTCTCTGTCATTGGCTCAGGGACTACGGTTACGACCTTTTCCCCTAACTCATCCCGTACCATTTGCATGATGTTTACAACTTCTGTTTTTGATAGCTCATCTGCTTGCACATGAACAAATACTTTCTCTCCATCCGCACGAACTAATACATCTTGGTATTCAGCAGATGCTAAAATAGTCTCTTCTAAAATCATTTCTTTTGTATTTAACTGTTCAATAGCATCCATTTCGTCATAAGCTTTCTTTTTCTCTTCAACTGAAGCTGAACTGTTAGCAACAACGTCATCTAATCGATCTAACTTCTTACTTCTTTCATCTTGTACTTCTAAACGTAGTGCTGCAAATAATTCATTTTCACCAGGAGCGATATCCACATTAGCCTCTTCACCTGTTGTCGATGTTTCCTCAGTTGCATTATTTTCTTCACCAGTATTCATGTAAGCAAAATCACCTGGTTTTTGAGTCATGTAGTACACACTCAACACAATCATTAAGCTTAGCATTGTTAATAGCCATACCGTTTGTTTTTTCAACATTAAATATTCCTCCCCTTAATTTTTAGGATTAACAGAAACTCTATGTGTAGGAACATCAAGTACTCTTGAGACAGCTTCTACTACCCACTGTTTGACAGTAGCTTTTTCTACTCCCTTTGCTGTCACTAAGACACCTCTAACTTCAGGTTTCTTAGTTGAAACTAGAATTGGTGACTCTTGATCTCCTTGCCTTACTATGACAACTTGTGATTCCTCAGTGCTTTCCTCAATTTGCCTTGTCCCACCATTTTGGTCATTTTCCTCAGTATGCTGCTGTCCATTAATTAGATTTCTTTCATAGACTTTTACATTAGTAGAATCTAGATTTACCATAATTTCCACTTCAGAGACGCCATCGATATTTTCTAACATGTTCTGTAATTGCTTCTCATAATTTTCCTCCAATACACTAACATCGGATGTCTTAGAAGAATCATGGGAACTTACTTCTTCGGTTTGGGACTGTGCCTCTAAATTCATCTCAGGTAGTTCTTGTCCCAAATCTTTTTGGGATGAGGTATTAAACATGTTAGATACCAATATAACTAGTAAACTAACAAGTCCAATAATGACTACATAGGCTGTTTTTTTAGAACCACTAATTTTTTCTTTCAAAAAATCTTGTAATTTTTTTATCAAGATGCCCCTCCCTCCCATCTAACAGTTAATTTCTTATCAGTTAATTCCCAGGTTTCTCGTAACAATTCCTCTATCCCTTGAAGGTTGATTTCCTCCGTAGGGTTATTATATTGCTTGTCTCCCGTATCGATGACAACATCCTCTACTGCATTCACTGTTCCCTCCCCTGCTTCTGATTGTTCAAGATAAACAATGACTTCTTCTAGCCCCTCATAGGAATATGTTGCACCTTCTATGAACTGAAATTTCAGATCACTTATTTCAGCTTGGTAGTTGTCCAAAAGAGGAGCTTTCGCTATATCTTTTAATTGGACAGCCATTTGTTCTAAAATATATGCGCTAGATGTCGATTCTATTTCACTTTTTTGCATTTCAATCAAATTTTCTATTTCTGATGTCTTAGAATCATCGTTAATCATGCTACTAAAGCTGTTTCTGACGGCATCCTCGATATTAACGTTAAAGAGATAAAAAATAGGTTGGAGAAAAATTAGAATTAGTATCAAGCCAATTACAAACTTTATATACTTTTTCATTCCTCCAGCAGGAACTAGTAGATCAAT
>Ga0079224_100011637_pt1 | contig 12133 bp, 8 predicted proteins | sample Stecom2015_FD_80414 | JGI IMG/M metagenome (GOLD analysis project Ga0079224, IMG submission 80414) | Agricultural soil microbial communities from Utah to study Nitrogen management - Steer compost 2015 | ecosystem: Environmental > Terrestrial > Soil > Agricultural land | place: USA: Utah... | reverse complement strand
GATCACGCGCGCCTGGCGCCTTGTGCGCTTCGTCGACGCGGGGCTGCTCGGCACGACGAAATGCAGCCGCTGCGGCGGGCAGTTCGTCACGCATCCGCACGAGATCGAGCGCAATTACGTCTGTGGCCTGTGCGTGCCGCCGGCGCGTGCCGGTAAGGGGCGGCGCAGCGGCACGATCCACTGAGCCCGCACGTCCGACGGCGGCCCCTGCCGCGTCGGACGTAGAGCAAACGCGGAAGCGCCGCGAGATGCGGCGATTTGCCGTCCGAAGCGGTTTGTACGGTCCAAAACGCTGCGTCATGCAGCGTTTCCGTGCCATGCCGCACCAGGCTGCCCCGACTCGGGCGCCTTGGCACCCCGCCTTGCACGGGCCGATGAGCGGTACCGCCGCCGCAACCAACGGAACGGTGTCTTCTGCGGTCACGGTCGGCCGTCGCTCATCGGCCGTCGTGCACGCATCCGGAAAGGCGCTCTCCGGCCCGAAGCGCCTGCCGGTTCGATTCAAGAACGGCACCCCCCGACCGAAAACGCGTAGGTGACTCCCGTCGGCTCGCCCCGACGTCCTACGCCTCCCGGTCCAGCCGCGCATGCTCGTTCTCATCGGTTATCTCGTCGTCGCCGGCTCGGTCCTCGGGGGATACGCGCTGGCCGGCGGACACATGGGCGCGCTGTTCCAGCCGCTCGAGCTGCTGATCATCGCCGGGGCGGCGATCGGCTCCTTCGTCGTCGCGAACAATGCCAAGGTGCTCAGGGCGGTGTGCAAGGCGCTGCCCGGGCTGCTGAAGGGCTCCAAGTACACGAAGGCGCGCTACATGGAGCTGATGGCGCTGCTCTACGACCTCCTGCAGAAGGCGCGCAAGGAGGGGCTGATGGCGATCGAGTCGGACGTCGACGCGCCGCAGGACAGTCCGATCTTCCAGCGCTATCCGACGATCGCCGCCGAGCACGAGGTGGTCGAGTTCATCACCGACTATCTGCGGATGATGGTCTCGGGCAACCTGAACAGCTTCGAGATCGAGAACCTGATGGACAACGAGATCGAGACGCATCATCACGAAGCGATGGTGCCCTCGTACGCGATCCAGAAGGTCGCCGACGCGCTACCCGCCTTCGGCATCGTCGCGGCGGTGATGGGCGTCGTGCACACGATGTCCTCGGTGGGCAAGCCGCCGGCCATCCTCGGCCAGATGATCGCGCACGCGCTTGTCGGAACCTTCCTCGGCATCCTGCTCGCCTACGGCTTCGTCGGGCCGCTGGCGACGCTGCTCGAGCAGAAGGCCGACGAGACGACGAAGGAGCTGCAGTGCGTGAAGGTGACCCTGCTGGCGAGCATGCAGGGCTATGCGCCGGTGATCGCCGTCGAGTTCGGGCGCAAGGTGCTGTTCTCCACCGAGCGGCCGAGCTTCATCGAGCTCGAGTCGCACGTGAAGCAGAAGCGCACCTGAGCCAGGGGGCGGCACCGCCGGGGCGAGCGCATCGTGGCCGAACGCAAGCTGCAGCCGATCATCGTCAAGCGCGTGCGCAAGCCGAGGCATGCGCAGCATGCCGGCGCCTGGAAGATCGCGTACGCCGACTTCGTCACGGCGATGATGGCGTTCTTCCTGCTGATGTGGCTGCTCGGCTCGACGACGCAGGGCGATCTCGAGGGGATCGCCGACTATTTCCGCACGCCGCTGAAGGTGGCGCTCTCCGGCGGCTACGGATCGGGTGACAGCTCGTCGGTGATCCGCGGGGGCGGCACCGATCTCACCCGCACGATCGGCTCGCAGCCGCGCGGCGACATCGAGGAGCGGCAGCGCAAGGTGAACCTGCAGGCGTTGCGCGCCGAGCTGCGCGCGGCCGAGACGAGGCGGCTCACGAAGCTGAAGTCGCAGCTCGAGGAGGCGATCACGCGCAACATGAAGCTCGTCGAGTTCCGTTCGCAGATCAAGCTCGACCTCACGCCCGACGGGCTGCGCATCCAGATCGTCGACGACCAGAACCGGCCGATGTTCGACAACGGCCGCGCGACCGTGAAGGAGTACATGCGCGAGCTGCTGCGCGAGATCGCGGTGGTGCTCAACAGCGTCGAGAACCGCATCAGCATCTCCGGGCACACCGACTCGGCGCCATACGGCAGCGGGGAGCGCGGCTACTCGAACTGGGAGCTGTCGGCCGATCGGGCCAACGCCTCGCGGCGCGAGCTGGTGGCCGGCGGGATGCAGGAGTCGAAGGTCGTGCGCGTCGTCGGCCTCGGGTCCACCGTGATGTACGACGCCGAGAATCCGCGCAACCCGATGAACCGGCGCATCTCGATCGTCGTGCTGAACCAGGACGCCGAGGAACGCGTGTTCTCCGGCACCGAGGTCGATACGTCGGGCGGAACGGCGGCCGCCGAGGCGGCGATCGACGCCGGTGCCTGGCCGCCGTCGCCCGGGACCGGAGCGCGGCGCGGGGTGCCGCGCGACGGCGCGTCGACCGATCCGGCGCGCTGAGCGCCGCGCCGAACAGCGCGATCGAACTGCCTCTTATCCCGGAACGCGGCTGCGGCTGCGCACGAATAATCGGACCCGAACCAGCACTTCGGGTACCGATTTCCGGGCGCAATGGCCGACAACGACGTCTCCCGCGAAGACCGGCAGCTACCAGCCTCCGAACGGCGGCTGCAGAAGGCGCGTGAAGAAGGCCGCGTCGCGCGCTCGCGCGACTTCGGACATTTCGCGATGCTCGGCGGCGCGCTGCTCGCGGCCGCCGCGCTCGGGCCGTCGCTCGCGCAGGCCTCGATCGAGATGGTGCGCGGCGCGATGCGCTTCGGCCGGCCGCAGGATCTCGCCGCCGATCGGCTGTCGCTGCTGTTCGCCTCGATGGGCGTCGAGGTCTTCGTCTCGCTGCTTCCGGTGCTGGGCGCGCTCGCGCTCGCGGCGATCGCCGCCAACACGATTCCCGGCGGCGTCGTCCTCTCGGGCAAGCCGCTCATGCCCGACGTCTCGAAGCTGCATCCCAGGAACGGGCTGAAGCGAATCTTCTCGCTGCGCGGCGTCGTCGAGCTGCTCAAGCTCATCGTGCTGGCGATCGCGCTGATCGCGGTTGGCGCCTGGTTCGTGTCGTCGAGCCTTCCCGCGTTCGCCGAGCTCTCCACGCACCCGCTCGCACATTCGCTCGGCAGCGGCGCATCGATGCTGGGTGCCGGGATGGCCGCGATGCTCGGCGTGCTCGCGCTGGTGGCGCTCGTCGACCTGCCGTTCCAGTGGTTTCGCCATCGGGCCGATTTGCGGATGACCTTCCAGGAGGCGAAGCAGGAGGCGAAGGAGTCCGACGGCGACCCGATGCTGCGCAGCCGGATCCGGCAGCGCCAGCGCGAGATCGCTTCGCGCCGGATGCTCACAGCGGTGCCGGCGGCCGACGTCGTCGTCACGAACCCGACGCACTACGCGGTGGCGATCCGCTACGACGAATCGAAGGGCGGTGCGCCGCGCGTCGTCGCCAAGGGCGTCGATCTGCTGGCCGGCCGCATCCGCGAGATCGCGCGTGCGGCGGGCGTGCCGCTGGTGGAGGCGCCGCCGCTCGCGCGCGCGCTGTACGCGCACGTCGAGCTCGACCGCGAGATCCCGGCGGCGCTGTACAACGCGGTGGCGCAGGTACTCGCCTACGTCTACCAGCTGCGGCACTGGGTGCCGGGCCGCGGCGTCGCACCGCGCATGCCTGACACGCTCGACGTGCCCGCCTCGCTCGATCCGATGCAGGAGGCCGCGGCGCAATGAGCTGGATCGGTCCGGCCAACGCCGCGGGCGTACGCACGCTGCAGCTCGGCGGCGTTACGATGATCGTGCCGCCGGTTCGTGCGATCGGCGCGCCGGTGGTCATCGTGCTCGTGCTGGCGATGATGATCCTGCCGCTGCCGGCGCCGCTTCTCGACCTGCTGTTCACCTTCAACATCGCGCTGTCGCTGCTGGTGCTGCTGGTGGCTTCGTACAGCATCCGGCCGCTCGATTTCGCGGTATTCCCGTCGGTGCTGCTGGTGACGACGCTGCTGCGCCTGTCGCTGAACGTCGCCTCCACGCGCGCGGTGCTGATGCATGGGCACACCGGCACCGACGCGGCGGGCAAGGTGATCGAATCGTTCGCCACCTTCCTCGTCGGCGGCAATTTCGCGGTGGGGATCATCGTCTTCTCGATCCTCACGGTCATCAATTTCGTCGTCGTGACGAAGGGGGCGGGGCGCATCGCCGAGGTGTCGGCACGCTTCGCGCTCGATGCGCTGCCTGGCAAGCAGATGGCGATCGACGCGGACCTCAACGCCGGGCAGATCGACCAGGCCGAGGCGCGCCGCCGGCGCAACGAGGTCGCGCGCGAAGCCGACTTCTTCGGCTCGATGGACGGTGCATCGAAGTTCGTTCGCGGCGACGCGATCGCCGGCATCCTGATCGTCTTCATCAACGTCATCGGCGGGCTGCTGATCGGCACCACGCAGCATTCGCTGCCGGTCGAGCAGGCGGCGAACAACTACGTGCTGCTGGCGATCGGCGATGCGCTCGTCGCGCAGGTGCCGGGTCTCGTCATCTCGGTGGCGGCCGGCCTGATCGTCTCGCGCGTGGCCGACGACGACGACGTCGGCGGCCAGGTGATCAAGCAGCTGCTGTCGCTGCCGCGCGCGCTCGGCCTGACCGCGATCGTCGTCGCATCGCTCGGGATCGTCCCCGGCATGCCGCACGTCGCGTTCCTCACCCTCGCCGCGGCGATCGGCTGGCTCGCGTGGTGGCTGTCCCAGCAGCAGGCGCGGCAGGCCGAGGCGCCCGCGCCGGTCGCCGAGCCGCAGCCGTCGAATGCCGAGGCGAGCTGGGACGACGTCGAACCCGTCGACATGCTCGCGCTCGAGGTCGGCTATCGGCTGATCTCGCTCGTCGATCGCGACAACGGTGCCGACCTGCTCGCCCGCATCAAGGGCGTGCGCAAGAAGTTCGCGCACGAGGTCGGGTTCCTGCCGCCGCCGGTGCACATTCGTGACCAGCTCGAGCTCAAGCCGTCGGCCTATCGCGTCCTGCTCCGGGGCGTCGTCGTCGGCGAGGGCGAGGCCTTCCCCGGAATGATGCTCGCGATCGATCCCGGCTCGGCGAGCGGGCCCTTGTCCGGAACCCCGACGCGCGATCCCGCGTTCGGCCTGCCGGCGATCTGGATCGATGCGCAGCAGCGCGACGCCGCACAGGCCGCCGGGTACACCGTGGTCGACGCCGCGACGGTCGTCGCCACGCATCTGCATCACCTGATGCAGACGCATGCCGCCCGGCTGCTCGGGCGTACCGAGGCGCAGCAGCTCCTCGAGCATCTCGGCCGCTACGCGCCGAAGCTCGCCGACGAGATCGTGCCGAAGCTGGTGCCGATGGCGGTGTTCCAGAAGGTGCTGCAGAACCTGCTCGACGAGGCGGTGCACGTGCGCGACCTGCGCGGCATCGTCGAGACGCTCGGCGAGCATGGCGTCCGCACGCAGGATCCCGCCGAGCTCACCCGCGAAGTGCGCATCGCGCTCGCGCCGGCGATCGTGCAGCAGACCTTCGGTCCGACGCAGGAGCTGAGCGTGATCGCGATCGAGCCGAACCTGGAGAACCTGCTCGTGCAGGCGTTCGCGCCCAATGCCGCGTCGGCGCTCGAGCCCGGCGTCGCCGAATACCTGCTCGCCGCCGGCGCCGAGGCCGCGCAGAAGCAGGAGGACGAAGGCCATCCGTCGTGCCTGCTCGTTCCCGACCGCATCCGCGCGCCGCTCGCCCGGCTGCTGAAGAAGGCCGCGCCGCGCTTGCGCGTGCTCGGTCACGCCGAAATCCCGGACACCCACTCGATTCGAATCGGACGATTGATCGGAGAAGCGAAGTGAACGTGAAACGCTATTTCGCACGCACGGCCCGCGAGGCGATGGCGCTCGTGCGCGCCGAGCTCGGCGAGGACGCGGTCGTGCTGAAGAACCGTCCCGTCGACGGCGGCGTGGAGATCCTCGCGCTGGCCGGTGCCGAGCTCGAAGCGTCGGCGGACGAGCGCTCGGGGGCGGCGTCGACGCGCAGCGCCCCGCCACCGGCGAGCGCCGCGACGATGAGCACCGTGCATTTCGAGAACTACGTCCGCGAGCGGCAGCAACGGCGCCTGGCCGAGGAGCAGGCGCAGCGCGCCGAGCAGCCGCTCGAGCGCATGCCGGCGGGTGACTTCGCGCCGCTCGGATCGTCGTCCGACGTCTTCGCACCCTCCGGGTCTTCCGCGACCTTCGCGCCCGCGCCCGCCGTGCCGGCGTGGGAAGCGGCGATGCCCGCGGCGCAGGCGCACGACGCCGAGCGCCTGCCCGAGTCCCGGTCCGATCGCATCGACACGCAGGCGCTGATGGCCGAGCTGCGCGAGATGCGCGGCGCGCTGTCGGACCAGCTCGAGTCGCTGAGCTGGTTCGAGGGCGTGCGCCGCCGGCCGGGCCAGTCGCGCATGCTGCGCCGGCTGCTGCAGGCGGGCTTCTCGCCGTCGCTGTCGCGCACGCTCGCCAACCACCTGCCCGCCGATTTCGGCGAGGAGGATGCCGAGCGCTGGCTGCGCGAGGCGCTGGTGCGCAATCTGCGCATCGACTCGCCGGAGCACACGATTTTCGACGCCGGCGGCACCTATGCGCTGCTCGGTCCGACCGGCGTCGGCAAGACGACGACCGCGGCAAAGATCGCCGCGCAGTTCGCGCTCAAGCACGGTGCGCAGTCGGTGGGGCTGATCACCGCCGACGTCTACCGGATCGGGGCACAGGACCAACTGCGCACCTTCGGGCGGCTGCTCGGGGTGCCGGTGCACGTCGCGCACGACGTCTCGACGCTGGCCGACTTCCTGCAGATGTACATGAACCGCAAGCTCGTGCTGATCGACACCGCCGGCGTCGGACAGCGCGACGAGCGCGTCGGCGAGCTGCTCGCCGCGCTGTCGTCGGCGCAGGTGCGCAAGGTGCTCGTGCTCAATGCCGCGTCGCAGGCCGAGGCGATCGACGAGACGATCGAGGCGTACCAGGGTCGCAGCGCCGCAGGCGTCGTGCTCTCGAAGGTCGACGAGGCGGTGCGTCTCGGCGGCGCGCTCGACTGCCTGATCCGCCATCGCCTCACGCTGCAGGGCGTGGCCAACGGGCAGCGCGTTCCCGAGGACTGGCATCGGCCGGAACCGAAGATGCTCGTCGATCACGCGCTCGCCGGCGCCCATGCGCGCGCCTCGGCGTCGTTCTCGTTCGAGGAGGCCGAGCTGGCGATGCTGCTCGCCGCCGGCCGGCGCACCGCGGCACGGCGCGCACGCGAGGCGCAGCGTGTTTGAAGCGGCGCGCGACCAGGCAGCCGGACTGCGACAGCTGTTCCGTGCGCCGCAGCCGAGCCTGCTCGCGCTCGGTTGCACGACGGGCGATGCGTGGGACCGCGCAGGGGTCGAATCGATGGCGCGCGCGCTCGCCTGCGCCGGGCGTCGACCGCTGCTCGTCGACCTGCTCGGCGGCGCTCGCGGGGAATACGCGCGGCCCTTTGCGCACCTCGATGCGCACGCGCTGCTGCCCGAAGGCGCCCGAACGCGCGAGCTCGTGCGATTCCTCCAATCGCTCGCGCGTCCCGCGCGCGGCGGCGAACGCACCTTCGACGTCGTGCTGGTCGCCGCGGATCCGCTGCGCCTGGCTGACCTGATCGCGGGCGCGGCCGAGCGCCTCGTGCTCGTCGCGCGCACGCGCGGCGACGGACTGGCGCGCACGTATTCGCAGATCAAGGCGGTGCATCTGGCGCACGGCTTTCGCGCCTATTGCACCGTATTCCTCGACGCCGACTCTCGATCGGCTGCGCTCGCCTCGCACCGTCGGTTGTCCGAAACCGCGGCGCGCTTCCTCGGCGCGACGATCGAGTTCGGCGGCGCGCAGGACGCGATCGACGCGGCGCGTTTCCCCGCGGACGCGCTGCGCTGGGCGCAGCCGCTCTTCGCGATGCCGCCGCAAGTCGCGGGCGCATTCGGGGCCGGGTACGGCGGCGCGAACGCCGTACACGCGCCGCACGCGCCGATGCACACGAACGGCGCAGGTCTCGCACATGCGCACTAGAGCGAATCCGGATTCCGCCAAAGCCCCTTCGACGATGTACACCGCGCAAGGAACCCTGGACCGGCAGAGCGCGATCGAGCGCTACGGGCCGATGGTCCGTCGGATGGCGAGTCAGCTGATCGGCCGCCTGCCGCCGAACGTCGAGCTGGAGGATCTCGTGCAGGCGGGGATGATCGGGCTGTTCGACGCGATGACCCGCTACGAGTCGGACCGCGGCGCGCAGTTCGAGACCTTCGCCACGCAGCGCGTGCGCGGCGCGATGCTCGACGAGCTGCGCGGAAGCGACTGGCTGCCGCGCTCGGTGCGCCGCAACCAGCGCACGATCGAGGCGGCGATCCATCGCGCCGAGCAGCGGCTCGGCCGCGCGCCGGGCGAGGTCGACATCGCCGAGGAGCTCGGCATGCCGCTGGCCGAGTACCAGCGGCTGCTCGACGATGCGCGGGGTGCGCAACTCGTGCATTTCGACGACTACGACGACGACGGCGACGAGGGCTTCGCCGATCGAAACCTGCCCGCCGCGCAGCCCGAGCCGCAGGAGATCCTCGGCGATCTGCGCTTCCGGCAGGCGCTGGTCGCCGCGATCGAGAAGCTGCCCGAGCGCGAGCGGCTGGTGATGGGCATGTACTACGAGCAGGAAATGAACCTGAAGGAAATCGGCGCCGTGCTCGGTGTGACCGAGTCGCGGATCTCGCAGCTGCACAGCCAGGCGGTGGCCCGGCTGCGCACGCAGCTGAAGTCCTGGATCTAGCCCGCACCGCGGGCGGAGGGGGAGCGACGATGCTGATGTTCACGACGCGCAGGCGCGCGGAACGAGTGCCGACGACGGCGAAACCGGCGCGCGCGACGCGGCACGAGTCGGAAGTCTCTGCGACGCGGCCGCAGGCGGCGGACGGGATCCCGGGGCAGGCGTCCGAGGTGCTCGCCACCATCGCGCGGCAGGCGTCCGGGCTCGGGCGCGAGGCCGCCGAGGTCAACGGCGTGCTCGAGGAGATCGCCGCCCGTGCGCTCGCGCAGGCCGAGACGCTCGACGGCGCGATGCAGGCGATTGCGACGATGGTCGATTCGAACCGCCGCATCGGCGACGCGTCGCGCGCCGGCCAGCACTGTCTCGTCGAAGCGCACGAAGCGGTGGCCAAGGTCATCGCCGGCTTCGGCGAGGCAACCGAGACGCTCTCGCAGGTGACCGCATCGGCGCGCGAGATCACGCAGATCGCGCTGCAGACCCGGCTGGTGGCCTTCAACGCGTCGGTCGAGGCCAAGCGCGCGGGCGAGGCGGGACGCGGCTTCTCCGTCGTCGCCGAGGCGGTGAAGGATCTCGCCGCGCGCGTCGAGGACGCCTCCCGGCAGATCATGCAGACGGTGTCGACGCTCGAGACGCGCCTGACCGGGCTGTCCGGCGAGATCGACGACGACGCGCGCGACGAAGGCACGTTCCGCGCGGCGCTGAAGCGTTCCGAGGCGCAGGCGGGCGAGGTCGTGCAAGCTTCGCTGGACAACGTCCGGTGCTGCGAGGACGTGCTCGAGTCGGTGCGGCAGATCGCCGAGGCGTCGCATCGCAGTGCCGACGCGATCGCCGGTACGCGGCGCCAGGCCGAGAAGTTCCTCGAGCTGTCGGAGTCGCTGATCGAGCTGACCGTCGAATCGGGCATCGAGACCGACGACAGCCCGCTGATCGACAAGGTGGTCGACGCCGCAGCCCGTGTGTCGCGACTCTTCGAGGAAGCGCTCGACGGCGGCGCGATCACGATGGCCGATCTCTTCGACGAGAACTACGTTCCGGTGCCCGGCAGCAATCCGCCGCAGTTCACCACGCGTTTCGTCGCGCTCACCGATCGCCTGCTGCCGCAGATCCAGGAGCCGATGCTGCAGGTCTCGCCGAAGATCCGCCTGTGCTGCGCGGTCGACCGCAACGGCTACCTGCCGACGCACAACGCACGCTATTCGCGCCCGCAGGGCCCCGACCCGGTCTGGAATGCCGCGCATTGCCGCAACCGGCGCATCTTCGACGATCGCACGGGACTCGCCTCGGCGCGCAATCGGCGCCGTTTTCTGCTGCAGACCTATCGCCGCGACATGGGCGCCGGCAAGTTCGTCTACATGAAGGAGCTGTCGTCGCCGATCGTCGTGCGCGGACGACATTGGGGCGGATTGCGGGTCGCCTACGAATTCTGAAGGAGCTCGGGCTCAGGTTCGGCTTCCGGCTGCCGATAAAGATCGATGGCGCTTCTTCCTTTGCGCCATCTCGACGCCTTCGTTCCGACTCCTCCCGAGAGGTTCCTCTTGCTTTCCCGATTCACGTTCCGGCACAAGATCGTGCTGCTGGTCGCCACCGCAGTGCTCGGTTTCCTGGTGCTCTCGCTGGTTTCCACGATGCGCAACGAGCGGCTCGTCGCCGAAGGTCGGCGCGGCGAGCTCGTCACCGCGGTGCAATCGGCGACGAACATCGCCGCGGCGTACCAGATGCGCGCGGCGGCCGGGGAGATGAGCGCCGACGAGGCGAAGAAAGCCGCGATCGACGCCATCCGCGTCGCTCGCTACGGCGGCGCGGACGGCAGGAGCGAGTATTTCTACGTCTGGACGACCGACGGCACGACGGTGATGCACCCGATGCATCCCGAATGGACCGGACAGCGGATGCTGGGCAAGCTGCTCGATGCCGAAGGCGCGGACACGCTCAAGCGCCTGCTGGACGCGATCGCGGCGAGCCCCGACGGGCGCGCGTTCGCGCTCGCCGCGTTTCCGCGCCCCGGCCAGACGAAGGCGGTGCCGAAGCTGCAGTACGGACAGCGAATCGACGGCTGGGACTGGGTCGTCGGCTCGGGCGTGTACCTGGACGACCTCGACGCGATCGTCCACGCGCAGCGCCTGCGCGACGGTGCGATCGCGCTCGTGCTGCTCGCGCTGGTCGCCGGCGTCGGCTATGCGGTCGGGCGCAGCGTGCTGCGCCAGATCGGCGGCGACCCGGCCGAGGCGATGCGCGTGATGGACGAAGTGGCGTCCGGCAACCTGGGCGCACGACTCGAGCGCCCCGCCGCGGGAAGCCTGCTCGGCGCGCTGCAATCGATGATCGAGGCGCTGCGCCGGCTGGTCGAGCAGGTGCACGTGTCCACCGAGAGCATCCGGACCGCCGCCGACGAGATCGCCGTCGGCAACCTGGACCTGAGCCAGCGTACCGAGGAGACCGCGTCGAACCTGCAGCAGACGGCGGCTTCGCTCGAGCAGATCACCGGCACGGTACGGCAGACCGCGGAATCGGCGCGCGTGGCGAACCAGCTCGCGACGACGGCGTCCGAGGCGGCCTCGAAGGGCGGCGACGTCGTCGAGCAGGTGGTGGCGACGATGGGCGAGATCGACGATTCGAGCCGTCGCATCGCCGACATCACCGGAACGATCGACGGAATCGCGTTCCAGACGAACCTCCTCGCGCTGAACGCCGCGGTCGAAGCGGCGCGTGCCGGCGAGCAGGGGCGCGGCTTCGCGGTCGTCGCCGCCGAGGTGCGCAGTCTCGCGCAGCGCAGCGCGGACGCGGCCCGGGAGATCAAGGCATTGATCGGCGCGAGCGTCGAGCGCGTCGACGCGGGTTCGCGGCTGGTGCGCGAAGCGGGCGATTCGATGCGCGGCATCGTCACCGCCGTGCATCGCGTTTCCGACATCGTCGGCGAGATCACCGCGACGACGAACGAGCAGAGCGGCAGCGTCGAGCAGATCAACACGGCGGTCGCGCAGCTCGACCAGATGACGCAGCAGAACGCGGCGCTGGTCGAGGAGTCGGCGGCGGCGGCCGAGAGCATGAAGCAGCAGGCCAGGCATCTCGGCGACGTCGTGGCCACGTTCCGGCTCGGCGAAGGCGACGGGCAGGGCACTGCGCGCCCGAATCCCGGTGCTCGGCCCGCCCGCTCGGTGCACCAGGCCGTCGCGGCTTCGCCCGTTGCACGCGGCGCGATCGAGCGGGCTCGCGAAGCGGCTCGGCGCGATCCGGCATCAATTTCGTCGCCGGCCACGGCCCGGGTCGGGTCGACCGCGCCGGTCGCTTCGTCCCGCGCCGCCGCTGCGCGACCGGCAAGCGTGCCGCCGGCGAGCGCG
>Ga0079224_100011636_pt1 | contig 12134 bp, 8 predicted proteins | sample Stecom2015_FD_80414 | JGI IMG/M metagenome (GOLD analysis project Ga0079224, IMG submission 80414) | Agricultural soil microbial communities from Utah to study Nitrogen management - Steer compost 2015 | ecosystem: Environmental > Terrestrial > Soil > Agricultural land | place: USA: Utah... | reverse complement strand
TGCCGTGGCCGAAGGGGCCAATATGCCCTCCACTCCGGAGGCCATCCACCATTTCCACCGGGCCAAGGTGCTCTTTGCCTCCGGAAAGGCATCCAATGCCGGAGGGGTGGCCACCTCGGGAATGGAAATGTCACAGAACTCATTGAGGTTGAGCTGGACCAGGGAAAGGGTGGATTTCCGTCTGAAGGGGATCATGGAGGGCATCCACAGCTCGTGTATCCAGTATGGTACCGGGAAAGATGGGTTCTGCAACTATGTCAAGGGCGCCAATATCGCTGGATTTGTCAAGGTGGCGGATGCCATGTTGGCCCAGGGGGTCATCTGACCATTGGGTCCGGCCGGTACAATCCAATTATGGAAGGACCCCTTGGCAGGGGAGTTAAATCTTAAGAAGTAGAGGTCATTTCCCGGTTACACCCTTCCTTTCATATGGCCAAGCTTGACGTGAGTGTGTACCTTTATACTTTTGACCGCAGTATTTTCAATTTATGCGAACCACCACCAAGGCCATTGTACTCTCTTCCCTTAAATACGGGGACAGCAGTTTGATTGTCCGGGCCTATACGGAAAGCGATGGCCTGAAGTCCTATCTGTTGAAGGGGGTGCTCTCCTCCAGGAAAGGGAAGGTGAAAGCGGCCTATTTTCTGCCCCTGATGCAATTGGAACTGGTGGCCAACCACAGGAACAAGGGAAGTCTGGAGCATTTGTCGGAGGTCAGGGTGTCGGTTCCCTACCAGAGCTTGCACACGGAACAGCCAAAGAACAGTCTGGTCCTTTTTTTGGCGGAAATGTTGGGCAACAGCATACAGGAACAGCAGCGGGACCCGGCCTTGTTCCGCTATCTGGAATATGCCCTTCAGTGGTTGGACACCCACGGGCTCTCCCCGGATTTCCATATACTTTTTCTGTTGAACCTCAGTAGGTACCTGGGTTTTTATCCGGACACCCGCTTGATGGAGGCCCCCTATTTTGATCTGCAGGAGGGGGAGTTTTGCATCAAACCCTCCCTGAACCCCCTGATCGAAGGGGAGTTGTTGGGGCATTTCAGGGCTTTTTTGGGGGTGGAATTCGAGGCCTTGGACTCCATTAAACCGGGCAGGGCCGTGCGCGGGAAACTTTTGCAGCGGATGATCCTCTACTACAAGCTTCAGCTCCATGGATTCAGGGAACCTAAATCCCTGGCCGTTTTAAGCGCGGTCTTTGGGTGAATCCGATGGGGGCCGCAATCCCATTGATTTCGATCTAACAGATCAATTTATATCCAAAACCGCGGACATTGATGATCTGCAGGTTTTCGTCCTGCCTTAGTTTTTTCCGGAGTTTTGAAATGAATACGTCCATGCTTCTGGCACTGAAGAAATCATCATTTCCCCATAGTTTGTCGAGGATGACCTTTCGGTCCAAAACGGCATTTTTGTTTTGTATCAGATGGAACAGCAAATGGGCTTCGCGATGTGTGAGCAATTCGGGTACTTCATCCATGAATTGGAGGGACTGCTTTTTGAAATTGAAGGTGTACTGTCCAATGGCCAGGACCTCGACCGTTTTTTGTATTTCGGTACGATGCAGTAAATTGTTGATGCGGACCACCAGTTCCTCCATGCTGAAGGGCTTTTTTAGATAGTCATTGCCCCCAAGGATGAAGCCTTCAACCACATCGGCGGTTTGCGATTTTGCGGTCAAAAACAGAATTGGAATTTTATTGTCGATTTGCCGAATGGTTTTCGCCAGGGCAAAACCATCCATTTTGGGCATCATTACATCCAGCACCAATAATTCCGGTTGATGGCTTTTATAGGTATCATAGGCCATTTCGCCATTTGGGCACAGCAACACATTAAAGTTCCGGGTTTCCAAACTCTCTTTGATTATCAAACCCAAAGCAGCTTCGTCTTCCGCTAAAAGTATGGTTTTAGGCTGTGGCATCCGGAATCGATATTTTAAAGGTGGTCAGTTCCCCATCCAAATCCAAATCAATGCGACCCTTGTGTTTTTCAATGATTTTTTTGGTGTAATACAAGCCAATCCCAAAACCCTTTATATCGTGGGTGTTGCCTTTATGAAGGCGATAGAACTTCTCAAAAATGATATCCTTATGGCCCTTTGTAAGCATTTTGCCATCATCGGATAATAAAATCTCTAAGCCGATGGGTGTCTTCTGTGCGCTTACCCTGATGTTGTTGCCCCCGTATTTTATGGCGTTGTCCAAAACATTGTTTAGAGCATTTTCAAAATGGAACACATCCACCGATGCTTCCAGGGAAGTGGTATTGTCTAAGACAATCTGTTTGCCATGGGCTTGCATCCGGTGTTTGTCCACCACGGTTTTGAGCATTTCAGAAATGTTTGCGGGCTCCTTGTTGAGTTGGAGGCTTTCGCTGTCGAGGGCGGCCGTTTCCAGAAGCTTTTCAACCATCACCTTGAGTTTTTCCAATTGGGTCTGAGAGATGTTGATGTAGCTTTTGGTCTTTTCCTTGTCGTTGATGGCATTGAAGTCCTTGATGCTTTCCAAGGCTACGGAAACCGTGGTGATCGGTGTTTTGAATTCATGGGTGACATTGCTGATCAAATCGTTTTTGATCTCGGCCAATTGCTTTTGGTCCTTAATGATTTTCAAAAGGCGGAACAGGCAGGAAACAATGGCGAGAATCAATACAAGCGACAATAGGATCTCGAAGCTTCCGGCTTTGAGGATAATGCCCGTTGCATCCGGATAGGCCAATTCCAAGCGCTCGTCCTGTTTTAAAAATTTGGTCTTTGAAGCGGTATATAGAAAATGGGGTTGAATGTTGTTTTCATTGAAACTGCTGTATAAGCTGTCATTTTTATAATGCTTCAAACCGTATTCGATGTCCAGGTCCTTTCGATGCAGTTCTTCCGCAATCAAGGGGTTCAATGCCTTGAAGTCCAAGGTGTCGTTCTGTATCGATATAAAAATGGAGGTAATGCCCCTGAGCATGTTCAAACTATCGGAAACCTGCGTGCCGCGAATGATTTTTAAAGTTGGCCCGGTTTGAAATTGATTTGAAATTGGAAGGTCTTTGGTCGAATCAAGCCGATGGGTTAGACGGAGGATGCCTTTCTCCGAATTAGGGACGTCCGTTTTTTTCCATTCACGAAGAAGGAAATTGGGGTCGAATTGGCTTGATGGACCGGGAAAATCGATGCTGTCCAGAATGGAATCGACAAAGGTTATAGGGTGGGATTTGGCCAAATCAGCATAGTAATTGTCCAATGCGTTGTCCAGCGCGATTTGCACATCGTTGATATAGCGCTGTTTGTTTTGAAGGTAATTCTTGTAGTTCCAATAGCATTGCACCACAACGGTGAGCAGCATAGTGGCTACGATAACATATAGAATGCCTTTGTATTTCCTTTCATCCATGGCCTAAAAGTAATTGTTAAATGAATCCATACCAATCGGTTAACACACGTTAACACTCGTTAACCCAAAAGGCCGATTTTGATATTCAATTTTGTGGCCAATCAATCCTTAAAAAAATAAACATGGCATTGGCAAAAAAATTGGTTTCAGCAGTTTTGCTCTTGACAGCTTCAGCAGCAAGTGCACAGGAATTTCACGGGGTGGCAACGTATAAATCGCATCGTGAGGTAAACTTTACAATGGAAGGGGAAGCTACAAACCCCGAACTTTCCAAACAGATCCAGGAACAGTTAAAAACCCAGTTCCAAAACGAATTCACCTTGACCTTTGACCAACAAGCCTCGATATACATAGAGAATGAGGAATTGGCTGCACCTGTCCCTGCCGGTTCGGGCTTCTTTAAAATTTCGACTTCTTCCGGGAGTGATGTCAGGTATAAGAATGTGAAGGAGAACCGCTATGTCAATCAAGTTGAACTGCTCGGGAAGAAATTTTTGGTCCGGGATTCCCTGATTCGGCGCAAATGGGAATTGGTCAATGAAACCAAGAATATTGGGGAGTACAGTTGTTTTAAAGCAGTCTTTAAAGATTCGGTGAACTCTTTTGACTTCAAGGAAGGGGGAGGTGTGGAAGAAATCAAAAAAGAGCGTATCATCACCGCATGGTACACCCCACAAATTCCCATTGGCAATGGCCCTGCTGATTATTATGGCCTGCCGGGATTGATTTTGGAGGTCCATGATGGAAGCCTGTCCTTGGTGTGTACCAAAATTGTGATCAATCCCAGGGATGTGACGGAAATCGAAGAGCCCACAAAGGGGAAGGTGGTGTCCCAAAAGGAGTTTGACGCCATAAAGGAGCAAAAACAAAGGGAAATGATGGACAACCTGGAACCGGAAAGCAGGGATGGGGGCAGGGTGAAGGTGATAACCATAAGGGGTTAAGTTTTCACGGTCAAGAATTTTGTCGGACACCCCAATTCCAGGTATCTTTTTACGGAACCGTGTACCACCACATCGCCCCAAGCCCCTTAAACACGGATAGATCGGGATGACCGGGGGTATTGGGAAACCAAAAATCAATCAATGAAGAAACTATACACCATACTGCTGCTCTGTGCGGCATGCCACACCTATGGGCAGATCAAACTTCAAGGCGTTGTCAAGGACAGCATTGGGGAGCCCATGGAGTTGGTGAATGTCATTGCCATCAATACGACCACCAAGGGTTTGGAATCCTACGGGATTACCAATACCGAAGGACAATTTGTATTGGATTTGGAAAAAAACACCACCTATCGGATTCAGGCGAGCCATGTCGGCATGAAAACCCATGATGAAGTGTTGACCACGGGGGAAGAGGATCTTGCCAAAATATTCACCCTGCAATCCGATAATTCCTTGAAGGAGGTGGAACTGGTTTACGAGATGCCCGTGATGGTCAAAGGCGATACGCTTGTATACAATGCCGATTCGTTCAACAAAGGGACCGAACGCAAACTGGAAGACGTCCTTAAAAACCTTCCCGGGGTTGAGGTCAATGCCGACGGCAAAATAAAGGTTGGTGGGAAAGAGGTCTCAAAGGTCATGGTCGAGGGGAAAGACTTTTTTGAGGGCGACACCAAATTGGCAACAAAGAACATACCGTCAGGGGCCGTTGATAAAGTCGAGGTGTTGAAGAATTTCTCGGAGGTTTCCCAATTGAATGCCGTGACCGATAATCAGGATAATATCGCGATGAACATCAGACTCAAAAAAGGAAAGGAAAACTTTTGGTTTGGTGATATTGCGGTCGGGGCCGGTGCATTTACCGGGAAGGACCTCCATCTTCTGCAACCCAAGCTGTTCCATTACAGTCCGAAATTCAGTGTCAATTTCATAGGCGATCTCAACACGATTGGCGAAGTGGCCTTTTCGCGCCGGGATTTCTTCAATTTCACAGGCGGATTCAGAGCACCAAACCGTCAAAGCGGTACAAAGATCGATTTGGGCGACAACGGTCTTGGGTTTTTGGCCATGAAAAACAACAGGGCAAAGCATATCAACTCAAAACTGGCGGCAGCGAACTTTTCCTGGTCACCGATAAAAAGCTTGGAACTTTCCGGGTTTGCGATTTTCTCGGGGAGCCGGGTGGCATTACAGGAAAACAATTCGGTGCAATACAGCAATGGCGATCTGGGAATTCCCGATGAATATACCCAAAGTGACACCGGGCAAAAAAGTGATCTGGCACTGGCAAAACTGAGGGCCAAATACAAACCGAACCCCAACAACCAACTGGATTATGAAATGATGGGGCGGTGGGGCAAAGAATCACAACGGCAAAATTTTTTCTCATCCGTATTGGGCGATATCACCCAACTTGAGGAGGGCAATCCCTTTGGACTCAGCCAAAATTTAAATTACTATTACACCCTGAACGATAAAAACATTTTTGCTTTTGGAGTGCAGCACCTCATTCAGGATGAAAACCCATTTTACAATGCCCTACTCCAAAACAAGGAAAATTATGAAACCACCGCCACTGGATTGGGGTTGGACCATGGACAAATGCACTACAATATTGCACAGGACAAAGGTGTAAGGTCGAATCAACTGGAAGCCAAACTCGATTATTGGCATGTATTGAATCCAAAGAGCAATATCAAACTGGGGTTGGGGACCACCTTGAGCAATCAAAAATTCAACTCTGAAATCTTCCAATTTTTGGATGACGGCAGGGTGTTCGACCCAGAGCCGATATTCAATGGAGGCCTGGATGTCAACAATATCGATTACAGTTTTACCGATTTATATTTGTTGGCACAGTATCGGTTAAAAGTAGGGATGTTTACATTCACCCCGGGGGTTTCTACACACTTTTACAGTACTGGAAATACCCAATTCAATGAAAAACACAGGAAGAAGTTCTTTAGGGCCTTACCGGAGTTTGATTTGCGCATACAGTTGAAAAAGAGTGAGCACATCAGCTTAAATTACCATATGCAAACCCAATTTACCGATGTGACCAATTTGGCCCGGGGATTGGTTTTGAACGGTTACAATTCCTTGTTTTCAGGAAATGAAGCCTTGAAAAATGCAACTTCACATAATGTGAACTTGACCTATTTCAGTTTCAATATGTTCAATTACACCAATGTTTTTGGAACGATCGGGTACAACAAGCGCATTGATCAGATCCGCAATTTGACCAATTTCGAAAGTGTCATCAGGACCAATTCTCCCTTTAATTCTGGATTTGCCGATGAAAGTTTATCCGCTGCCGGACAAGTACAAAGACGCTTTGGGAAATTGCAGACCGAGCTGGGAGGCAGTTTCAACCATTCCAAGTTCAACCAATTCATTCAGGATGAACGCTCGGTCAATACAACCTTTGCACAAAACTACCATGGGAGTTTGAGCACCAATTTCAAAACCGCCCCAAACGTGGAACTTAAGTATGGTTTTGGAATTTCAAAAAGCGAACAGGGGGCCACAACCAACACATTTTACACCAATGCACCGAGTATCGAGGTCGATGCATTGCTATGGAAATCTTTGACTTTTAAAACGGATTACTCATTTAACAATTTGCGGGACGAGGAAGGGACGCTCTACAATTTTGAGTTTTGGAACGCCTCCTTATCGTATAGGAAGAACAGGGATGCCAAAATGGAGTATCAAGTGGTTGCCACCAATTTGTTGGACACCAAATCACAGGCACAAAGCAATACCGATGCTTTTTCCGTACGCGCCACCGAGTATTTTATACAACCGAGATTTGTAACCTTTAGGCTGATCTATTCGTTGTGATTTGGGGGAATTCATTTTGCGATTTCAATACAATGTATCATCCAGATAAAAAAAAGGGACCATATTTGGCCCCTTTTGCTACCTGTTGGGATGATCTTAAAGGTCGTCTATGGCCTTTTTTGTGGCTTCCTTGGCATCCTCGCCCGCCTTTTTAAGGCTGTCCAGGGCCTTTTGACCCAATTCCTTGGCATCTTTTCCGACCTCCTTGGCGGAATCGATTACCTCATTGGAGGCATCCTTGAGGCTCTCACCCGCCTTGTCAAGGGCATCCCCGGCCTCGTCCATGGCCTCTTCCATGGCCTCTCCGGCTTCCTGGGTGGCCTCCTTGGTCTTGTCGGCCGCATCCTTGCAGGAGCCCAATAGGGGCATGGCCAAAGCCAATGCCATTGTTGCGATAATTAATTTTTTCATTTCGGTATGGGATTAGTGTTAATAGGAAATCAAGGTACTAAATTTAATTTGAATCCACTTCCCGGCACATATCATATTTACTGCAAGGATTTTAAGGAAAATCTATTCCGGGAATGCTAGGCCGTAATTCCATCTAAATTTATAATTTTGCAAACTTGAATTCAAGAGTTATAGGGAGTCTATGAAGTTTGCGGAATATACGGGATTGGATTTGCCAAAGGTATCCGAGGAGATCCTGGCCTTTTGGAAGGAAAGCCGGATTTTTGACAAAAGTGTTTCCACCAGGGAAGGGGGAGAGCGATATGTCTTTTACGAAGGGCCGCCCTCGGCCAATGGCATGCCCGGGATCCACCATGTCATGGCCCGGACCATCAAGGACATCTTCCCCAGGTACAAGACCATGAAGGGGTATCAGGTCAAGCGCAAGGCCGGTTGGGACACCCACGGCCTCCCCATAGAAATCGGGGTTGAGAAGGAACTGGGAATTTCCAAGGAGGACATAGGCAGCAAAATATCCATAGCCGATTACAACGCCGCCTGTAAAAAGGCCGTGATGCGCTATACCGATGTTTGGAACGACATGACCGAGAAAATCGGGTATTGGGTGGACATGGACGATCCCTACATCACCTATGAGCCCAAGTATATGGAATCCGTATGGTGGCTGCTCAAGCAGATCTACGACAAGGGCCTGCTCTACAAGGGATACACCATACAGCCCTATTCACCCAAGGCGGGCACAGGCTTGAGTTCCCACGAGCTCAACCAACCGGGGACCTACCAGGAGGTGACCGACACCACCGTGACCGCCCAGTTCAAGGCGGAAAAAGAGTCCCTTCCCGACTTTTTGAAAGAAATCGGGGAGGACATCCATTTCTTGGCTTGGACCACCACCCCCTGGACCCTGCCCTCCAACACCGCCTTGACCGTCGGACCCAAAATTGACTATGTGCTGGTAAGGACCTATAACCAATATACCTTCCGGCCCATATGGGTGGTACTGGCCAAGGCCCTGGTCGGCCACAACTTCTCCGGGAAGTTTGTGGAAACCCCGGAGGATGGGGACTTTGACTCCTATGTGCCGGGGGAGGGAAAGCAAAGGATACCCTATCAGGTCATGACCGAATTCAAGGGCTCGGATCTGGTCGGGATACGTTATGAACAATTGTTGCCCTATGCCCTGCCCCACGACCATCCTGAAAATGCATTCAGGCTGATTTCCGGTGATTTTGTGACCACCGTGGACGGTACCGGGATCGTGCATACGGCCCCCACCTTTGGGGCGGACGATGCCCTGGTGGCCAAACAGGCGGTGCCCGAGGTGCCGCCAATGTTGGTGAAGGACGACAACGGACAATTGGTACCCTTGGTGGACCTGCAGGGCCGCTTCCGTCCTGAAATGGGGGAACTGGCTGGAAAATACGTCAAGAACGAATATTACGAGGAGGGGCAGGTCCCCGAGAAATCGGTGGATGTGGAGATCGCCATCGGACTCAAGGAAAGCAACGGGGCCTTCAAAGTGGAGAAATACCTGCACACCTATCCCAACTGCTGGCGCACGGACAAGCCCATACTCTATTATCCCCTGGACTCCTGGTTCATCAAGGTGACCGATGTACGGGAACGCATGTTCGAACTCAACCTGGGCATCAATTGGAAGCCCAAGGCCACGGGAGAGGGCCGGTTTGGCAACTGGCTGGCCAATGCCAACGACTGGAACCTCTCCAGGTCCAGGTACTGGGGCATTCCCCTGCCGATCTGGAGGACCGAGGATGGGAAGGAAGAAAAGATCATTGGATCGGTGGAGGAGCTCAAGGCAGAGATGGCCAAGGCCGTGGAGGCCGGGCTGATGGAGCGCGATCTCTTTGGGGAATTTGTGGTCGGAGACCTCTCGGACGCCAATTATAGCACCATCGACCTGCACAAGAACATCGTGGACGAAATCGTCCTGGTTTCCCCCAGTGGGAAGCCCATGAGCCGGGAAACGGACCTGATCGACGTGTGGTTCGACAGCGGTTCCATGCCCTATGCCCAATGGCATTATCCCTTTGAGAACAAGGAACTGATCGATGGGGGCATCGCCTTCCCTGCGGATTTCATCGCCGAAGGGGTGGACCAGACCCGGGGCTGGTTCTATACCCTGCACGCCATTGCGACCATGGTCTTCGACACGGTCTCCTATAAGAACGTGGTTTCCAACGGCCTGGTACTGGACAAAGAGGGCAAGAAAATGTCCAAACGCCTGGGCAATGCGGTGGATCCCTTTGAGGTCCTGCCGGAGCACGGCCCGGATGCCACCCGTTGGTACATGATCTCCAACGCCAATCCCTGGGACAACCTGAAGTTCGACATGGAGGGCATCGTGGAGGTGAAGCGCAAGTTTTTTGGCACCCTGTACAACACCTATTCCTTTTTGGCCCTTTATGCCAATATCGACGGTTTTGGGTACAGGGAGGAGGAGGTGCCCCTAAAGGACAGGCCGGAGTTGGACCAGTGGATCCTGTCCGAACTCCACAGCCTGATCCGGGAGGTGGACAAGGCCTATGCGGATTATGAGCCCACCCGGGCGGCACGGATGATATCGGACTATGTGCAGGAATACCTGAGCAACTGGTATGTGCGCTTGGGCCGAAGGAGGTTCTGGAAAGGGGACTATCAAGGGGACAAGATCTCCGCCTATCAAACCCTCTATACCTGCCTTTCGACCCTGGCCAAACTATCGGCCCCCATAGCTCCCTTTTATATGGACCGGCTGTACCGTGACCTGGATGCCGTGACCCAAAAGGAAGGTTTTGAAAGTGTCCATTTGGCGGATTTTCCCGAGTTCGACCCAGCTATGGTGAACCAAAAACTGGAACGGCGGATGCAGTTGGCCCAAAAGATTTCTTCCTTGGTGCTCTCGATCCGACAAAAGGAAAGGATCAAGGTCCGACAACCCCTGAAAAAGATAATGATTCCGGTCCTGGACCAAGCTCAGAAGGAGGACATCCAAGCGGTGGGAGATCTGATCCGCGCCGAGGTGAACGTGAAGGAGATCGAGCTGTTGGACGATGGCTCGGGAATGCTGGTCAAACAGATAAAACCCAATTTCAAGGTATTGGGGCCAAAATTCGGCAAGGATATGAAAGCCATTGCGGCCGCAGTCGACCAATTGGATCAAGGGCATATCCAAAAATTGGAACGGGAAGGGGAATTAACGCTCCCATTGGAAAATAAAAGCGTTATTTTACAGTTGAGCGATGTGGAGATCTCCTCCCAGGATATCGAGGGATGGTTGGTGGCCTCCTCGGGCCCCTTGACCGTGGCCCTGGATGTCACCTTGGACGAAAGCCTGAGAAAGGAGGGAATCGCCCGGGAACTGGTGAACAGGATCCAGAACATTCGAAAGGAATCCGGTTTTGAGGTCACCGATAAGATCGACATCAAAATATTGAAGGACGGCCTTGTGGAAAAAGCGATTTCCAGCAACGAGGCCTATATCAAGACAGAGACCCTGACGGCGGAGCTCAACTTTGAGGAAAAATTGGATGAGGGCATAGCGATTGCCTTCGACCAGGTTAATACAAAATTGTTTATTCAAAAGCACTAGACCATGGCAGAAGAACTAAAAGTTAGGTATTCGGACAAGGACCTGGAGGAGTTCAGGACATTGATCGAGGAGAAAATCGAAAAGGCGAAAAGCCACTTGGAACTCTTGAAGAGTTCCTATATGAACGACGGCAACAACGGTACGGATGACACCTCCCCGACCTTCAAGGCCTTTGAGGAGGGTTCGGAGACCATGAGCAAGGAGGCCAATACCCAATTGGCCATCCGTCAGGAAAAGTTCATCCGGGATCTGAAGAATGCACTCTTGAGGATCGAGAACAAGACCTATGGCATTTGCCGGGTCACCGGAAAACTCATCAACAAGGAACGTCTGAAATTGGTCCCCCATGCGACCCTGAGCATCGAGGCCAAGAACATGCAGAAATAACGAAAACGCCCTCGGGCGTTTTTTTGTCCGGGACAGGCCTTGGATTCCCCTCCCCGATCGAGGCCCCGGGACCCCCTTTGGGTGGTGTGTTGCACCGAAGTGGGCATCCCTCCGGGGAAAACAAAATAATATCCTATTTTTGCAACCACTTTTGTAAATCCATGAGCCTAAAGAAATCCCTTCTGATCATTGCCCTTATCCTATTGGTGGACCAGCTGGCCAAGATCTATATAAAGACCAATTTCATCCTGGGGGAGTCCCACGATGTCCTGGGTTGGTTCAAGATCTATTTCATCGAGAACGAGGGGGCGGCCTGGGGGACCAAATTGAGTGATTTCCTTCCCATTTCGGAGCGTTCGGGAAAACTGGTGCTGACCATCTTCAGGATCTTCGCCGTGATCGGCATCGGGTACTGGCTCTGGGACATTGTGAGAAAACAATCCCCCAAGACCTTGATCCTGGCCGTGTCCCTCATTTTTGCAGGGGCCGTGGGAAACATCATCGATTCGGTCTTTTACGGATTGATCTTTGACCACAGCCATGGACAGGTGGCCGAATTGTTCTCCGATCG
>Ga0079224_100011635_pt1 | contig 12135 bp, 12 predicted proteins | sample Stecom2015_FD_80414 | JGI IMG/M metagenome (GOLD analysis project Ga0079224, IMG submission 80414) | Agricultural soil microbial communities from Utah to study Nitrogen management - Steer compost 2015 | ecosystem: Environmental > Terrestrial > Soil > Agricultural land | place: USA: Utah... | reverse complement strand
GTTCGGCGAAGGAGAGCATGCGCGCCGGCGGGCGAGGGGTGAAGGGCTGCAGCGCCGCGGGAGGGAGCGATGCCTCCTCGGCGAGGATGCGCGCGACCGCGGGCGTGCAGAGCTTGCCCTGGCAGGTGCCGGTGCCGAATCCCGTGTAGCGCTTGACGGATTCGATGTCGCGATGCCCCTTGGCGATGGCGTCGCGCACGTCCTGGAGGGTGACGTCCTCGCAGGTGCAGACGAAGCACTTGCTCACGCTGCCTCCTGGCCGACGAAGGCCGCCGCCGCGCGGCCGGCCGCCGCGCCCTCGCGGGCCGCTTCGTCGGGCGAGCAGGGCCCGGTCACCTCGCCGCAGGCGAAGACGCCGGGGACGCGGGTGGCGCCCTGGGAATCGGTTTCCACGAAGAAGCCCCCCGCCGCGAAGCGGATGGCGGCGCCGGCGTGGCGGGCCAGGTCGACGAAACCGGAGCGGTTGTCGGCGATGGCCATCAAGTCCACGCGGACCTTCCGCTCTTCGCCATCGGGCGTCCGGAGGATGGCGCCGGCGAGGCGTCCGCGTCCGCGCGCGCGGACGACGTGGCCGCGGGGGCCGGGCGACAGACCGACCACGGCGACCACCTCGCAACCCGCGCGCCGCAGCGCCTCGGTCACCGCCTCCGCCTCGGGGCCGTCGCCGGCCACCAAGGCGCGCTCCCCCGGGACGACGCCGTCGCGTTCGAGGAGGGTGAGGAGGGCGCGGGCGCCGAAGACGCCCGGCAGATCGTTGTTGGGAAAGAGCGGGAGAATCTCGTTGGCCCCCGTCGCCAGCACCAGCGCGCGCGGGCGGATGACGAGCAGGGTGCGCTCCGGCCCGCGGGCGGCGGCCCAGGGGACGCCCGGCGCGTCCTCGCGGAAGAGGCCGAAGACGAAGGTCGAGCGCAACAGGCGGACGCCGGCGCGCTCCAGCACGTCCGCGTCGGGAAGGTCCCGGATCCCATCGTCCGCGAGCGTGGTCTTCGCGCCGGCTCGGGCCGCCTCGAGGGCCGCGGCGCGCCCCGCGGCGCCGCCGCCGATCACGAGGACGTCCGTGGCGTGCTCGAGGTAGCGCGCCTCGGGCTGCAGGGCCGCGTCGGGAAGGGTGCCCAGCCCCGCCATGTGCCGCGCGACCATGGCCACGACCTTCTCCACCACGGGGACGCCCGGAAAGAGGGAGTGGTGATCCAGACCCCGGGGGTACATCCAGTCGATGGTGGCGAAGACGTCCACGTTGGCGTTCGGGAAGGCGTTCTGTCGCTCGACCCGCATGCCGCCGCGGACGGGCGTCTGGCAGGCGGCGACGTTGGGCTCGCCGTCCACCCGCACCAGGCAGTGGGCGCAGCGCCCCGCAAGGCAGTAGGGACCGCGGGCGCGGTGGTACTTCACGCCGCGGGAGAAGATCTCCAGGCCGGACGCCAAGAGCGCGGAGGCCAGCGGCTCGCCCTCGCGCGCGGGGACGCGCCGGCCTTCCACCTCGATGTGGACGAGCGGGCGCGGGTCGTCTTCCTTCGTTCGCCTCGCCATGCGCGGGGGTCTATACCACGGCGGGGCGAACGGCGCAGCGTCAGCCCGCCGCGAGCGGATCGATCTTCGCGGCGAGGATGAAGTCGTTTTCCGAGAGGCCGCCGATGGCGTGCGTCCAGAGCGACACTTCCACCATCCGGTAGTGCACGCAGAAGTCGGGGTGGTGCCCCTCCTCCTCCGCCAGATCCGCCATGCGGTTCACGAAGGCGATCGCCTGGGGAAAGGTCTCGAAGACGAAGGTCTTCGTCAGCCGATCGCCCTCCACCCGCCAGCCGGGGACCTGCGGGAGCAAGGCCTCTTGCTGCTCGCGGGTCAGGGGAGGGACGCCGCCTTCACAGGGCACACAGCGCTTCGTTCTCAGGTCCATGCGCAGAGCCTGGGGCCGAACGGAGCCTTCGTCAATCCGCGCGTCGACGCGAGGTCTTCTTCTTCACCTTCGTTTTCGCTTCGGCGGCGGCCTGCCGGCGGGCGGCGCGCTCCTCCTTCTTGCGGCGCTGGCGCTCGAGGAATCCCATCTTGGGGCGGCGCGGCCGCGGCGGCTCCTCCTCGTCCGTTTCGACGAGGTCGGCCACCTCGGAGGTGGGGCCGCCGAAGGCGCGGGTGAGCATCGCCTGGGCGGCGGGATGCATCTCGCCGCGCTCCTTGGCCTCCTGCTCCAATTCGGAGAACCAGAAGAGGCGCCGGGTGACGAGGGTGGCGTAGGCGCCGGGAGGCAACGTGAAGGCGACGTTCACCTTGAGTCGACCGCGGTTGAGCTCGTCGGGGCGGGGTTTGCCGACCACGAGCTTGCCCGGAATCACGACGACGGGGCGCTCCTCGTGCTTGAAGAAGAGGCCCGGCATGTGGGGCAGGGCGAGGTCGTCCAGCCGGATGCGCTCGCGCTCGAGGGTCTCGAAGACGGCGCGGGCCGTGCGCGCGTCGTCGAAGGTGGAGTCGGGGCCGAGCAGGGGGAAGGTGCGCGCCTTCAGATCCTCGAACTGCTCGCGGGAGAGCACGCGCGGAAAGAGCAGCCGGCCCGCCTGGTAGCGCAGCGAGATCATCTCCTCCTCGGGGAGGACGTCGAGAAGCAGGCGCCGCACGCCCTCGTTCCACAGGTAGCTCTGGTACTCGTACAGAAGCAGGGTGCGGTAGCGTTGCTCGATGTGCATGAAGGCGCCGGCCCAGTCCTTCGGATTCTCCTGCAAATGCTGCAGGATGTGCCGGTACTTGGCGGTGCCCTTGTACGGACAGCGCTTGGTCCAGTCGCCCCAGTGCTCCGCCCAGAAGCGCTTGACCTTGGCGTCCTCGGTGGTGTCGAGCGGCGAGGGCCGCGCCATGTAGTTGTACAGCGCCCGCTGCACGTCGCCGCGGATCAGGTCCTTGGCGATGAAGCCCTGGCCGTGCTTGAGCGCGCCGAAGCGCTGCGAATCGAAGTAGTTGATCACCCCCACGCGCCGCACCTCGGAGACGGCGAGCGGGAGGCGGCCGACCTCCTCCTCGCTCAAATCGCGGACGGTGATCGAGAAGCGGTTGGCGGTGAGGTTGTCGGCGGAAAGGGGCGCGCGGGTGCGGCCGAGGAACTTGAGACGGAGGTCCGGTTCCTGGAGCGAAAGCTCCTCCTTCGCCCGGATGGCGACGATCTGCTCGGTGCGCCCCTGCTTGTCCTTGAGCCCGCAGAAGGTGATGGAGCGCATCGGGATGCGGAAGTGCTTGGCGATGCGCTCCACGGCCTCGAAGGTGGTGAGCTTCTGCTTGTCCATCAGGTAGACCCACCACGGACCGCGGGGATCCCAATCGACGCGGTAGGCCTCCCGGACGACGAAGTCCTCGGGGCGCTGTTTGAGCTTCATAGAGGTCCCGTCACTCGGCGAAGTGGCACGCCACCTGCCGCCCTGGTTCGAGCACCCTCAGGCGCGGCGCCTCCCCCGTGCAGCGGGCCTTTTGCTCGGCGGAGAGCCGGGAGAAGCGGGGGCATCGCGGGTGGAAGTGGCAGCCCGCAGGGGGGCGCAGCGGGGAAGGTACATCACCTTCGAGGACGATGCGCTGCCGATTCGCCTCGGCCTTCGGATCGGGGATGGGCACGGCCGAGATCAGCGCCTGGGTGTAGGGGTGCGCCGGACGGCGGTAGATGGCATCGGCGGGGGAGAGCTCGACGATGCGGCCGAGGTACATGACCGCGATGCGGTCCGAGAGGTGGCGGACCGCGGCGAGGTCGTGGGCGATGAAGAGGTAGGTGAGACCGAACTCCTGCTGCAGCTCCACGAGGAGGTTGAGCACCTGGGCGCGGATCGAGACGTCGAGGGCGGAGACGGGCTCGTCGCAAACGACGAAGGAGGGGCGCAGGACGAGTGCGCGGGCGATGGCCACGCGCTGCCGCTGCCCGCCCGAGAACTCGTGGGGGTAGCGGCGGACGTAGCGCGGGCTCAGGCCGCAGCGCTCGAGCATGGCCTGGACCTTCTGTTCGAGATCGGGGCCGGCGAGGCCGTGGGCGCGCAGCGGCTCGGCCACGATGTCGAGCACGGTCATCCGCGGATTCAGCGAGCCGTACGGGTCCTGGAAGATCATCTGGAAGTCGCGGCGCTTGCGCCGCAGCGCCTCGCCCTTCAACGCGAGCAGGTCCTCCCCGTCGAAGCGGATGGAGCCGGAGGTGGCCTGCACCAGGCGCATCAAGGCGCGGCCCGTGGTGCTCTTGCCGCAGCCGGACTCGCCGACCACGCCGAGCGTCTCGCCGCGCCGGATGGAGAAGGAGACGCCGTCCACGGCGCGGACCACCGCCACCTGGCGCTTGAGGAAGGCGCCCCGGTAGACGGGGAAGTGCACACGCAGATCCTCCACCTCGACCAGCGGCCGACTCTCCTGCGGATTCACGCTTGCCAGCATGCGACCTCCCTGCCTTCGCCGATGGTCCGCGTCTCCGGATGGGCCTGCGCGCAGCGGGCCGTGGCCACCGGGCAGCGCGGGCGGAAGGGGCAGCCCTCGGGCAGGCGCGCCGGATCCGGTGGCTGTCCGGGGATGGGAACGAGGGTCTGCTTCCTCTCCGCGTCGAGCCGGGGCACGCTCGCCAGAAGGCCCCGCGTGTAGGGATGCAGGGGATCCTCGAAGATCTCCCGCGCCGACCCCTTTTCCACCACGCGGCCGGCGTACATCACGGCGATGCGGTCCGCGTTGCCCGCCACCACGCCGAGGTCGTGGGTGATGAGGATGACGGAGCCGCCGAGCTCGGCCTTGATCGCGCGGACGAGCTCGAGGATCTGCGCCTGGATGGTGACGTCCAGCGCGGTGGTCGGCTCGTCGGCGATGAGGAGGGCGGGGCGGCAGAGCAGCGCCATGGCGATCATCACCCGCTGCCGCATCCCGCCCGAGAACTGGTGGGGATACTGGTCGATGCGCCGCTCCGGATCGGGGATGCCCACGCGCGCGAGCATTTCGATGGCCACGGTGCGGGCGTCCTTGCGCCGCATTCCCTTGTGCACCTCGAGCACCTCGGTGAGCTGGCGCTCGACGGTGAGGAAGGGATTGAGGGCGGTCATCGGGTCCTGGAAGATCATCGCGATGCGATCGCCGCGGAGTGCGCGCAGCCGCCGCTCCTTCGCGCGCAGGAGGTCCTCGCCCTCGAAGAGGGCGTGCTCGCCGAAGACGCGCCCCGGCGGCCGCGGCACGAGGCCCAAGATCCCGTACATCGTCTGGCTCTTGCCGGAGCCCGACTCGCCCACCACGGCGAGGGTCTCGCCGCGGCCCAGCTGCAAGGAGACCCCGTCCACCGCCTTCGCGACGCCGTCGTCGGTGGGGTAGTGCACGTGGAGGTCGCGGATGTCGAGGAGAAGTTCGCTCACGTTCGCATCCTCGGATCGAGGGCGTCGCGCAGGCCGTCCCCGAGAAAGTTCAGCGCAAAGAGCGTCACGGTGAGGAGGAGACCGGGAAAGAGGAGCAGGTGGGGGAAGAGCGTCATCGCGTTGGCGCCGTCGGAGACCAGAAGCCCCCACGAGGCCATGGGCGGCTGCACCCCCAGGCCGAGGTAGGAGAGGAAGGCCTCCTCGAGCATCACCCGGGGGATGGTGAGGGTGGTGTAGACGATGATGGGGCCGAGGCAGTTGGGGACGAGGTGCCGAAAGACGATGCCGATGTGCCCGACGCCGCTCGCTCGCGCCGCCTCCACGAACTCGCTCTGCTTCAGCGAGAGCACCTGCCCGCGCACGATGCGCGCCATGGTGAGCCACGAAACCGCCCCCAGCGCGAGGAAGAGCAAGATCATCGAGCGGCCGAAGAGCACGAGGAAGAGGATCACCACGAACATGAAAGGCAGGGTGTAGAGCACGTCCACCACCCGCATCATGATCGCGTCCACCCGCCCGCCGAAGTAGCCGCTGATCGCGCCGTAGGTCACGCCGATGGTCAGCGAGACCAGCGTGGCCGCCAGGCCGACGAGCAGCGAGATTCGCCCGCCGTGCATGGTGCGCACGAGGAGGTCGCGGCCGTGCAGGTCGGTGCCGAACCAGTGCGCAAGGCTCGGGCCCCGCGCGCCGTAGGCGAGGTTCTGCTCGTCGAAGGCGTGAGGCACGATCCACGGCCCGACCACGCAAAAGAGCGCCACGAACACCAGCACGCCGGCGGAGACCACCGCCATGCGGTTTTTCCGGAGCCGCCTCCAGGCGTCGCGCCAGAGGGAGGTGCCCTCGATCGGCTCCTCTTCGTGGGCCACGGGCGGTGCGATCGTCGAGAGCACGCTCATTCGTACCTCACCCGCGGGTCGAGCAGACCCAAGACGACGTCCACGAGCAGATTCGCCAGCAGGAGGAAAACGGCGTTGATCACCACCACCGCCATGGCGAGGGTGATGTCGCGGTTGATCGCCGCGTCGATGAAGTACCGCCCCATCCCCGGCACGTTGAAGATGCGCTCGACCACGATGGAGCCGGTGAAGAGCCCCGCCATGGCCGGGCCGAGATACGAGACCACGGGCAGAAGGCCGCCCCGGATGGCGTGGCGCAGGATCACCAACCGCTCCGGCAGTCCCTTGGCGCGCGCGGTGCGCACGAAGTCCTGGCGGACGACTTCCAGCATGCCGCCGCGGGTCAGCCGCGCGATGTAGGCCGCGTAGACGCTGCCGAGGGTGAAGCCCGGCAGGACCATGTGGCTCCAGTCTTCCCAGCGCGCGGGCGGGAACCACAATAGCCCCAGCGAGAAGACGAAGATCAGGATGGGGCCGAGCACGAAGTTCGGGATGGAGATCCCGAGCAGCGCGGCCGTCATGGCGGCGTGGTCCTGCCAGCGGTTGTGGTGGACCGCGGCCAGCAGGCCGGCGAAGAGGCCGATGCACAGCGCGAAGCCGAGCGCGATCAGGCCGAGCTGCAGCGTCACCGGCAGGCCCGCGCGCACGAACTCGTTCACGCTCCGGTCCTTGTAGCGGTAGGAGGGGCCGAAGTCGCCGCGCGCGTAGTTCCCGAGCATCCAGGCGTACTGGAAGGCCCCGGTGCAGATCCGCTCGAGGCGCGAGGCCCATGGGCGCTCGGCGCGCAGCGCGCGCTCGGCATCGGGGGAGAGCCCCTCCGCGAGCGCGGGAAGGAAGCGCGCCTCGCACCACGGCTCGCGCATGCGGTACTGGCGCTCGAGGTTGCGCTTCACCTCCGGGGGCACGGGCTTTTCGGCATCGAAAGGGCCGCCGGGTGCCAGCCGCATGAGCACGAAGCTCAGCGTGAAGACCAGGAGGAGGATCGGGACGACCGACGCCAGGCGCCGCAGAAGAAAGCGCGTCACGGCTCCTCCAGGCGGATGGCGCGCAGCGGGTGGATGTCGCGCGCGTTGGGGTGGAAACCTTCCACCCAAGGCGCGATCAACGTCTGCTGCGAGTAGTAGTAGATCGGAAGCACCGGCAGTTCCTCCATGAGGATCGCCTCCGCCCGCGCGTACATCGCGTAGCGCTTTGCGGGATCCCGCTCGGCGGTCGCCTCCAGCACGAGCCGGTCGAACTCCGCGTTCTTCCAGCGCGCCTCGTTGGCTTCGGACTCGGAGAGGAACTGCGAGAGGAAGGTGTAGGGATCCATGAAGTCGCCGATCCAACCGGCGCGCGCGAGCTGGAAGTGCCCCTCGAGCCGGTTGCTCATGAAGACCTTCCACTCCTGGTTGGCGATGCGGACGTCGATGCCGAGGTGACGCTTCCACATCGCCTGGATCGCCTCGGCCACCTGCCGATGCGCCTCGTGGGTGTTGTAGAGGATCTCGATCGGCGGGAAGGGCTTGCCGCCGGGCCCGTAGCCCGCCTCGGCGAGCAGGCGGCGTGCCGCCTCCGGATCGAAGGGTATGGGCGCCGGGCGCGGATAGCCGCGCTCGAAGAAGATGTCCGGAACGATGCCGTCGGCCGGGCGCTGCCCGCCCTTGGTGACGTACTCCACCAGGGCCTCGCGGTCGGTGGCGAGGAGGAGCGCGCGTCGCACCCGCGGATCCTTGAAGGCCGCGCCGGCGTTGCGGTCCTCGCGGAGGTTGAACCAGTAGAAGTAGCTACCGAGGTAGTTCGCCTCCTGGTAGTCGCGTTTGCCGCGCAGGTGCGCGAGGTACTCCGGTGGCGGGCGCGTGCTCGGGCCGAGCCAGTCGATCTCTCCCGCGCGAAAGAGGCGGAGCATGGCGTGGTTGTCGTCGGAGACGACGAAGACCGCGCCCTCGAGCCAGACGGCGTCGCGGTCCCAGTAGGTCGGGCTCTTCACCAGCTCGATCTGGTAGTTCGGCGTCCAGCTCCGCAGGTGGAAGGGGCCGCTGGTGACGATGTGCTCGGGCCGCGTCCAGTCCCCGCCGTACGTTTCCACGGCGTGGCGCGGGACCGCGTGGAAGGGCGAGAAGGCGGTCAGCTCGAGAAACCAGGGCACCGGCCGCTCGAGCCGCACCTCGAGGGTGCGGTCGTCGAGGGCGCGCACGCCCACCGCCTCGCGGAGGCCGCGGCCGAGGTTGTAGGCCTTGCCGCCGACCACGTCCCAGAAGAGGGCGGCGTACTGCGCGGCGGTTTGGGGGTCGAGGACCCGCTTCCACGACCATTCGAAGTCGTGCGCCGTGATCGGGCGGCCGTCGGACCACCTCGCCTCGCGCAGGTGGAAGCGGTAGAGGCGACCCTCGTCTTCCACCTCCCAGCGCTCGGCCAGACCGGGGATCGGGTCGAGCGTCGCGGGGTCGTAGCGGGTGAGTCCCTCGAAGAGCTCGCGCGCCACGTCCAGGCCGGGGCCGTCGTAGGACTTGCCCGGATCGATCGATTCGGGCTCCGAGCCGCCGCCCAGGTAGAAGACCCGCCCCTCCTTGCGGCGCTTCTCCGGGCCGAAGGTCGAGCGCTCCGGCGCGCAGGCCCCGAGGCAGAGCGCGACGACGAGGAGCAGAGGTGCGGACGGCGTACGGCGCGGACGCGGCATGGCGAACCTGGCCCGGACGTCGGGCGATACCGGGCGCTCGCCGGGGTCGCGATGCGACCGGAGCGGCGCCTCGGGTGTCGGGATGGCAACGGACGAGGGCGAAGATGATTCCAGAGCGGTCCGGGAGCGTCAAACCGGGCGCGCCTTTCCACCTTCCCGCGTTCTGTGGTAGCCGATCCGCGCAGACCTAGTGCGAGGCGTCGCCGTGCTCATCGATCTTCGCGTCCATCCCCGCCACACCACGGAGTCTTCGGTCGATCCCCGCGAGGCGGTCGCCGCCGCCCAGGCCTTGGGCATCGACGGCCTTGCCTTCGCGGACGTGGACACCATCGCCGGCCGCGACGAGATCCTCGGCCTGCGCTCAAAGGTGCCGATCGCGCTCTTCTTCGGCGTCGAGATCGCCACCGACCACGGCCACCTGCTCTGCTTCTTCCCGGATCCGGAGGCCACGCCCGAGCCGGAGAGCCTGCTCGGCCCGCGGCGGGAGGCCGGGTGGCCGGTGCGGGACGCGCTGAAGGCGCTGCGCGACGCGGGTGCCGCCGTGGTGGCGACGCGGCCCTACGACCGGCGCATCGACCGTCCGATGGGTGACGTCCTCTTCACCCTCGAGGGTCTTTCGGCGGTGGAGGCGCTCGCAGGCGGCCTGCCGGACGCCACCAACGAGCTGGCCATCCACGCGGCCGCGCATCTCGACCTTCCCTGCGTGGGCGGAAGTGGGGCCCGCCGGACCGAGGAGGTGGGCCTAGCCCTCACCGTTTTCCGCGACCGCGTCGCCGGCCAGCGCTCCCTGGTGGAGGCCTTGCGCGCCGGCAACGTCTGGGCGGCGTGGGCGGGCGAGCCACCGGATTTCCCGGGCGATCATCAACCCCCGCGCAAGGCGGAGCGGCGGGAGCGCGGCGGCGGACGCCGGCGCCGGGGAGGGGGGCGGCGATGAGGCGCGCGCTCGGTCTCGCGCTCGCGGCCCTTCTCGGGGTGGGCTGCGCCAGCCACACGCTCCTTCCCGATGCGGACCGCATCCGGCTCGAGCGGGAACTGCCGGGGCGGACCTTCTACCTGCGGCAGGCGATGTACCTCGGCCCCTTCTGGAGCGACGAGGCGAAGGCCTTCCTCTCGCCCGGGGTGCCCGACGAGATCCCGTGGGTGGTCAACCCCGCCGGCGTTCCCATCGAGCCGGGCGATCCCACGGCCATCGTTCCGGTGGGCACGCGGGTGCGCGTGTTGAAGATCGAGCTGCCCACGTCGATGACCGTGGCGCGCCGCAACCCCTTCCTCCCCCGCTACAACCCGTGGGTCTACCTGCAGGTGGAGGGCCTGCCCGAACGGCCCACGCCCATCCTCCTGTTGCGGCGGGATCTCCGCTCGCACGAGGAGGTCATGGCGGAGCTCCAGACGATGCTCTCGCCGGACGACCTGCGTGCGCACCTGCGGGAGCTGCCCGAAGCGGTGTTGCGCGCGATCAACGAGAAGCGGCTGATCGAGGACATGCCGGCGCAGGCGGTGACGATGGCCTGGGGGCTTCCGGAGCGGAAGATCTTCCAGCCCTCGCCCGAGGGGAGGGTGGAGGAGTGGATCTGGCCCTTCGAGCGGCGCAAGGCGCGGATCGTGGGCGGACGGCTGGTCTCCTGGGAGGGGGAAGCGGTCCGCGTGGCCGCGCCCGGCGATTGAAGATTTCCGCGCGACGATCGTCCGAGCGGTACCGATGCACGGGAGCGCTTTCGCTCGACGCGAGAAAGGGGAGTGCCATGCGACGAGGACTCGTGGTTGCGGTGGGCGCGGCGGCGCTCATCGCCGGCTGCTCGACCACGCCGGAGCCGCCCGGCGAGGCCATCGATAGCGAGCTCGCCGACGCCCCGGAGTGGGTGCGCCGGGGCTGCAGCAACTACTGGAAGGAGGACGCCCCGCGCCGCATCTGCGGGGTGGGCGCCATGGGCGGCACGCGCAACGCCGCGCTGGCCCGCACGGGGGCGATGACCCGGGCGCGGACCGAGATCGCGCGCTCGCTGCAGGTGCAGGTGGAGGCCATGCTCCGCGACTACCAGGCCACCACCACCGGGGGCGAGGAGTTCGGCCTGGCGGCGAACGACGAGCAGCACGTCGAGGACGTCAGCCGGCAGATCACCGAGATGAGCCTCTCGGGCACCGAACTCGTCGACTCCTGGATCTCCCGCAACGGGACCTTCTACGCCCTCGTCGCCCTCGACGTGGAGAGCTTCCGGCAGACCGTCTCCAAGATGGAACAGCTCTCCGAGGCGGTGCGGCGCGCCATCATCGAGCGGGCGGAGAAGGCCTTCGACGATCTCGACCACCAGCTCGAACGCCGGTGAGCGGCGCGGCCCAGAAGGCCGCGTTCACTTCTTCGAGCCGCTCGCCTTCTTGCCGAGCCGCTGCTGGATCTTGGCGAAGTCGCCGACGATCTCGGTCTTGCCCTTGCCGGCGCGCCGGGCGCGGATCGCCTGCTCGAGCGTCTTGGCCCGCTCCGCCGGTTCGGGGTGGGAGGCGAAGAACTTCTCCAGGCTGCTCGGCGAGCCGCTCGCCTTGGCGAGGGTCTTGAAGAAGGCCGGCATGGCCGACGGCTCGTAGCCCGCGGCAATGAGGTAGTCGAGGCCCCGCTCGTCCGCCTCCCGCTCGGCGTCGCGCGAATGCCGCGACATGTAGCCCTGGGCGGCGATGGCCGCTGCGAGCTGCGCGACCGTGCCGGGCTCCTCGCCGAGCGCGAGCCGAGAGAGCGTCTCCAGACCGAAGGCGGCGCCGAGCGCCCGCGCGGCGTGCCGCGAGGTGACGTGCCCCACCTCGTGCCCGAGGACGGCGGCGAGTTCGGCCTCCGACTTCGCCGCCAGGATCAGCCCCGAATAGACGTAGATGTGGCCGCCCGGCAGCGCGAAGGCGTTGATCGTCTTCGGATCGTCGATCACGGTGAAGCGGTACGTGATCCCCTTGCGGTCGTCGCCGCTCGCCTTGGCGATCCGCTTCCCGACCTTGGCCACGTAGGCCTGGACCTCCTTGTCGGGGTGGACTTTCTCCTGCTTGTTCACCTCCGCGGCGAGCTGGTTGCCGAGCCGCACCTCCTCGGACACGGGAAGGAGCATCTCCCCGATGGCGCCCGTTCCCCGGTCGACGGTCCGGGTGACCGAAGCGCAGCCCGCGACGGCAAGGACGAAGACGAGGGGAAGAAGGAAGAGTCCGCGGCGATTCATTTCCCGTTCCTCGCGACCGGCGGCTCCGGGCCGCCGTGGTAGAG
>Ga0079224_100011634_pt1 | contig 12135 bp, 15 predicted proteins | sample Stecom2015_FD_80414 | JGI IMG/M metagenome (GOLD analysis project Ga0079224, IMG submission 80414) | Agricultural soil microbial communities from Utah to study Nitrogen management - Steer compost 2015 | ecosystem: Environmental > Terrestrial > Soil > Agricultural land | place: USA: Utah... | reverse complement strand
GTAGCCGAGACAGTTGCGCGCGAGCGCATCGCGGCCGGCGATGACGTCACGTATCTCTGCCAGAATTGCGGATATGCGGCACGCGGATTCGAACCCGCGGTCTGCGCCGTCTGCGGCGCCCCTCCAGAACAGTTCGAAAAGCTGGACAAGGAAGCGATCAAGAAGTTGGCCCCACTGGAGGGCGCGCTGCAGGAGATCGAGACGTTTGATAAGAAGAAGCTGAGCTGGACGGGCGAGGCGCGCCAGCTGCTGCGCGAGGTGCCGGACGGCTACCAGATGCGGCGGGCGCGGGCGCAGATCGAGAAGAGCGCGCGCGTAAAAGGACTGGACACCATCACCTTCGAGATGGTGGCGGATGTCGTCGCAGATCTCCTGGAGGATACCTCCGCACTCGCGCCACGCGGCCGACTTAAGGCCGGCACTGGCGATACGACGCTCGAGCCAGGCGAGAGCCGCGCCGTAGATCTCGTGCCGCGTGACGGCTTCCGGTGGACGCGCGAAGCATGGGCTCGCCTGGAACGCGTGCCGGAAGGATTCATGCGCGACAAGACCAAAATCAGGATGGAAGACGCGGCCCGTGCGCGTGAAACGACTATCATCACGCTCGAAATCGCCGAAGAGGGCATCGCAGAAGCTCGCAAGGCGATGGAAGAGGCCATCCGAAAACAAGCCGAAGCTGGACGGAGCTGACATGAAATTCTTCTGTGTCTCATGCGACAATCCGATGGAGCTTGCGACCGTCGACGGTCCGGAGGAGGGAGCGATGCGTCTCGTCTTCGAGTGCTCCGCATGCGGGCGCCAGATGGCCATGCATACGAACGCCGGCGAAACGCGGATCGTGCGGTCACTCGGGCTGAAGATCGAAGGACGTCAGACGAGCAGGAGGCCGACCGCTCGTGAGGCGGAGTCGGGGTGTCCGTTCAGCAGCGTGGCGAACGAGGCCTTCGAGCGCGCCGGCATCCCATGGACGGCCGGTGCGCGCGTGCGCGTCGAACGGATCCCTTCCTTTGCGCGCGAGATGGCGATGAAAGGCGTGGAGGATTATGCAAGGGCAAAGGGGTACGCGGAGATCTCCGAGGACGTACTCGACGAGGCCCGCGGGCGACTTGGGATGTAGCTCGACGCGCCCGAAACCGGAGCGGCAAGCCGCGCTCAGCCGGACGGTCCGATTGTTAACCGGCCAAACCGGCTGTTAGCCCGCTGAACAGATCCGAGGGCACCGAAGACTCGGAATCCAGTCGATCCTCGAGTAAGGTCATAATCGCGCCTGCCTCTGGCGTGAGGTCATCCAACAGGTAGCCCGCATCGCGCACGAGAGCGCGCCAACGGTCGTCGATCGGGATCCGACGCCGGCCGCGGTCGCCTTCGGGCACCATCTCCAGCCGCAGCTCGACGAACCGATGAAACCGCTCGAGGTCCGCACACTCCTCGTCCGAGAACGCCGATCGGAAGACGTCCGCTGCCGTCGCAGAGTAGTCGCCCTTGAGCCCGTCGACGTAACGGGCACTTGGGAGATATACGTCATCGAACCAGATCCGGAGGAGCTCGAAAGCCAGCTGTTCCGGCTCCATCTTCGTTGTGAGTCGCTCGTGGGCGTGCGCCGAAGAGAGGAGGGCGAGAAATGCCGTGACTCGCCGCCGGATTTCGGTCGGATGATCGAGGCGGGTTTCGGGCTTCAAAGCTTGGGGTGATGATCAGAAGTCGGCCTCCGGCAAAAGGCGCCAGTGAGGTTCGCCATCCGGCTTGAAATTCTGGGTGGCGATGAAATTCCAGCCGTCGTGGAAGTTTAGTTTGAACTTCCCGCCTCCAAAGCGCGCATGCAGGTAGTCCGTCGGCGAGCCCAGTAGATCGAGGCACTCGCCGGCATGCATTCGGTCGAGTTTTTTGAACCGAACCGACCCACGCCACGGCTCCTGGACGAGGATGGTCACGGTGACGCGCCCGACGAGCTCGACGAACGCCTTGTTCAGCTCCTCGTCGGACGGATCGTGGCCCCTCCGCTCGAACTGCTTTCGAACGAACGGCTCAAAGAGTGTCCACAGCCACTCCATCAGAAGAATCAGGAATCATCCCTAAGTCGCACTCAAGTTTGAAAAAGCCTCTTGAATCTTAACTATATTTTCGATAATCACAAATGGGAGTGCGCTCGAGTTGGGGCGCCGACCTGAACGCGCTACCTACGGCGTTTGGTGGCCGGCCGTGGCCGTGTCACGCTGTTCGATAGTGGTCCTCTCAATTTCAAGAATGTACCCTATGAACAGCCTCAAGCACTCATTGATCGTCTTAGTTTCCACGGCTTTCGTACTCGCCGGTTGTGGGGGTGGAGGAAGCAATTCGCCCGGCGGAGCCGCTCAGGGCGAACAGACGGCCGCCACCCAGGAGCCCGCCGGCTCCGCCTCCATCACGGGTACCATAAACTTCACGGGCACCGCGCCGGCGCCTCAAAGGCTCAATCTTGACCGTGAATGCATGGACCTGCGCAGTGAGCCGGCCACGGCCCAGACGGTCGTCGCGAACGATAACAACACCCTTCGGTGGGTCTTCGTCTATGTGAAGGAAGGCCTCGGAGATCGGGAATTCGCTGTGGTGCCCGAACCGGTCGTCCTCGATCAGCATGGCTGCATGTACGAGCCGCATGTCCTGGGCGTGCAGGCAGGGCAGACGTTGAAGATCCTCAACAGCGATCCGCTGCTCCATAACATTCACGCGATGCCGGAAGACAACCGGCCGTTCAACTTCGGAATGCCGACCGCCGGACAAGAGCGCGAAGAGAGATTCCGCGTTCCCGAGGTAATGGTCCGCATCAAATGCGATGTGCATCCATGGATGCTGGCATGGGCCGGAGTCACCGAGCATCCGTTTTTCGGCGTATCGGATGAATCGGGTTCCTACTCTATCGAGAATCTCCCGGCCGGGGATTATGTGATCGAGGCTTGGCACGAGGAATTCGGGACGCAGACCCAGAACGTGACGGTGGGCGACGGGGAGTCCGTAACGCTCGATTTTACCTTCGGAGAAGGCGCAGCCATAGGTTAGTTCGGTCCGGCTCTGCCGATCGATCTACCTCACTGCTGCGCCGGAATCCGGTGCAGGTTGTTCCCATTCCTCTTCCCTCCCCCCACGTTCCGGTGAAGCGCTATGGCTGATCACGTCTCCGCCGTAGACGGTCACAACGGCCGCGACGACCACCATCACGAATCATTCTGGAGAAGGTATGTCTTCTCGACTGACCACAAGGTCATCGGGATTCAGTACGGCATCACGGCGTTGCTATTCCTGCTCTTCGGCTTCACGCTGATGATGCTCATGCGATGGCAACTCGCCTACCCCGGCGAGCCGCTGCCGTTCATCGGCAACCTCTTCAGCGACGAGACGATGCCGGGAGGCGTCATGCTTCCCGAGTTCTACAACCAACTCGGCGCCATGCACGGCACCATCATGGTGTTCCTCGGTGTGGTGCCGCTTGCCGTCGGCGCCTTCGGGAATTATATCGTCCCGCTGCAGATTGGGGCGCCTGACATGGCATTTCCGAAGCTGAACATGGCCAGCTACTGGTGCTACTTCGCCGGTGGCGTGGTCATGCTCTCGAGCTTCTTCGTGCCTGCCGGTGCGGCCAAAGCCGGATGGACTTCGTACACACCGCTCGCCTCGATCGAGACGATGGGCCAGACGATGTGGCTGTTTGGGATGATCTTGCTGATCACGTCGTCGCTACTCGGAGCGGTCAATTTCCTGACGACGATCATTCAGCTTCGCGCAGACGGCATGACGTTCATGAGAATGCCGTTCTTCGTATGGGCCCAGTTCATCACGTCATTCCTGCTCCTGCTGGCATTTCCGCCGCTCGAGGCCGCATCGGTGCTCCAGCTGATGGACCGCCTCCTCGACACCAGCTTCTTCATGCCGTCCGGGCTCATCATCAGCGGTGAAGTGGCCGACGCCGCAGGCGGCGGCAGCCCGCTCCTCTGGCAGCACCTGTTCTGGTTTCTCGCTCATCCGGAAGTGTATGTCCTGATCCTTCCGGCAATGGGCATCGTGACTGAGATCATTGCCAACAACACGAGGAAGCCCATCTGGGGCTACAAGGTGCTCGTTTACGCGATCGTGTTCCTCGGCTTCATGTCCTTCATCGTCTGGGCACACCACATGTTCATCACGGGGATGGGAACCGTCATGAGCACCTTCTTCCAGACCACGACAATGATCATATCGATCCCGTCCGTCATCATCCTGACGGCGCTATTTATCACGCTCTGGGGAGGATCGATTCGGTTCACGACACCCATGCTGTTTGCGCTCGGATTTCTGCCGATGTTCGGGATCGGAGGGCTGACGGGGCTGCCCCTCGGTCTTGCCCCGACAGACATCCCGCTGCACGACACCTACTACGTGATCGGACATTTTCACTATGTCGTGGCACCTGGCTCCATCCTGGCCCTTCTGGGCGGCGTGTACTACTGGTTCCCGAAGGTGACCGGCAAGCAGATGAACGACGTGCTGGGGAAGATCCATTTCTGGGGCACGATCATCTGCATGAATTTCATCTTCTTCCCCATGTTCATTCAGGGTATGGCCGGAGTTTCGCGGCGCCTGTACGACGGCGGCCAGATCTACGAGCATGCACAGGGTGTCCTGTATCTGAATGAGGTGATGTCGATTGCTGCCTGGCTGTTGTTCGTCTTCCAGATTCCGTTCATCGTGAATCTGGTGATGAGTATCGCCAGGGGGAAGAAGGCGAACGACAATGTCTGGGAGGCGACCACGCTCGAGTGGGCCGCCGCGCCTTCGCCGCCGGTGCCGCACGGCAACTTCCAGAAGCTGCCTCGGGTCTACCGCGGCCCCTACGAATACAGCCATCCCAATTACCAGGCGGACTACTGGCCGCAGCACGCCACGCCGGAAGAGCAGCGCGAACCTGCCGGCGTTTAGCGATCAACGGCCTCTCGATTGCCGAACACAGACCCATCCACACGTGAATATTCCCTACACCGTCACGGCCAGACCGGATACCGGCGTCTACAACGCCAAGGTCGGCGTATGGCTGTTTCTGGCCTCCGAAGTCATGCTATTCGGGGGCCTTTTCTCCGCCTACATCTTCCTGCGGATCGGCGCACCCGAGTGGCCGGGCACCATTCTGGGCCACCAGTATGCTCGCGCATCGGACATTCTGAACGTTCCGCTCGCGACCCTGAACACGATGGTGCTCATCGCATCGAGCGTCACGATGGTGATGTCATGGGCGTCCCTGGCGATGAATCGATTCGACCGATACCGCCTCTACATGGGGGCGACGATCGGGCTCGGATTCGTATTCCTGGTCATCAAGGCATTCGAGTACGGCTCGAAATTCGAGCATCATCTGTTACCGGCCGAACACAATTTTATGGGGATCTACTTCACCCTCACGGGGCTGCATGCACTGCACGTGATTGGGGGGATCATCGTCAATAGCTATTTCTGGGGACCCGGTGCACGCATGTGGAAGACGGATCCGAAGAGATTCACGAATCGGATCGAGGTGGCAGGTCTCTACTGGCACTTCGTGGATCTCGTCTGGATCTTCCTCTTTCCCACCATCTATCTCCTCTGATGCCATGAGTGATTTGACGCACGCCGAGGACATCAAGAAACACGTTAGGGTCTATATCTCTGTATTTGTGGCTCTAGGTGTTTTGACGATCGTGACGGTCGGAGTGGCCTATCTCGAGCTTCCGATCGTACCGGCTCTCATCGTCGCCCTGACGATAGCGACGGCGAAGGGAACCCTTGTAGCTCTCTACTTCATGCACTTGATATCCGAAGAGAAGGTGATCCGCTGGCTGGTAGGCATGAGCCTCGGCCTGCTGCTGACCATGTTCGTATTGCTGACGATCTATTACTACGACCAGGGAGGAGGCATCCTGGCCGGATTCTAGGGCGCCGGCGCTACGGGGCCGACGATCATGTCGCTAAAGGCTTTCCATATCGTCTTCATCGGACTGTCCGTACTTCTTCTCGTCGGCTACTCCGCCTGGGAGACGGTCGAGTTCGGGAGGACGTCGGGCATCGGTCACTTGCTCGCCGGTTTGGCATCGCTCGTAGTAGCCGGGATCCTCGTGGTATACGGCGTCCGATTCGTCCGCAAGCTGAAGCACACGAGTTATCTATGATGTGGATAGGAGAGCAACTCGACGCCGCTATGGTTGATGGATTCACACGGAGTGGTCGGAATCATTGAGAGAAGGATCCCATGGAACTCGCGAAGGGGAAGACCTGGAAACCAGTCGGACTTACCGGCGCCGTATGGCTCGGCTGGATGCTGGAGCCCACTCGGGCTGCGGCCTGTGAGCTATGCTGGGGTGCCCGGGGCGATGATCCCACCGTCCATGCAATCAGCCTCGCCATGTTGGTACTGATCGGTATGACGGGGATCGTTGGAGGCGGAATCAGTGCTTTTTTCCTGAATGCGAGGCGACGATCGAAGCTGCTGGAACCGGGTGATCTGGTGATCACCGAGGAGGGGGAAATCCTGGACTCCCATACACCCGACTGACCTTCCATCAAGCAGACACGAACGAGCCATGTTCGACTGGCTGGACCTCACGCCGTATCTCGGGATGCCTGAGAACGCCTCCCTGCATGGTGCCGAGATCGACTACATGATGAGCCTGGTTCACTGGCTCATGATCGTGCTCTTTCTGATCTGGGCTCCGTTCTTCATATACACACTGATCCGGTTCCGGGCCAAGAAGAACCCGAAGGCCGATTACCACGGCGTGAACAGCCACCTCTCGACATATCAGGAGGTAGGCGTCGTACTGGCCGAGCTCGTGCTGCTATTCGGATTCGCCGTTCCGACCTGGGCGACGCTACGCAGCGACGATGCTTATCCGGCCGAGGAGGAATCGACGGTCGTTCACGTCATAGCCGAGCAGTTCGCCTGGAACATGCACTATCCCGGTGCGGATGGTGTTTTCGGCCGGCGTGACGTACACCTGGTGGATCTACAAACGAATCCCGTAGGGCTCGATCCCGAAGACCCGGCCGGAAAGGATGACATCGTGACCGTTAACGAACTGCATCTTCCGGTCGACAAGCCGGTGATCGTGCATCTCACGGCCAAGGACGTGATCCACAGCTTCAACATCCCGTCGATGCGGGTGAAGCAAGACGCCATTCCGGGTTTATCTATCCCCCTGTATTTCGTCCCTACCGAAACGGGCGAATGGGAGATCGCCTGCGCCCAGCTCTGCGGCGTGGGCCATTACCGAATGCGGGCCTACGTAACAGTCCACACTCAGGAGAATTTCCGGGGATGGTTGGCGGAACAGGCGCCATCCCCAGAGACCTAGCGGACCTTGTACCGTCAGGGGTATCTGAACTGCCTGAGCACCTCCTGCTCGCGCGTCGCTTCTATCACCTCTCCGCAATCACCGCACCGGTAAATGATCTCCCTCGGCGGTGCCGTGATGCCCGTCAGGAAGTACGCAGCGCCCCAGAAGCCATATCTGGCCTGCGGGAATACGCGCGGATGATCGCGATCGTGTCCACACGAGCACGTACGTGTCGGATGCCCATCAGCGGTCGCTAAATGCCCCATCAAGGGCTGCGACGTTGCCGCTCCGAGTGGCCCGGAGTGCCGGTAGAGTTCCTCTTCGTCGGGGTGTTCGAGGATGAACCGATCAAGGGCCAGAGAGCCGGAGCCCCAGATCAGCAGGAGGATCAGCAGAAACAGCACCAGGGCCGAAAATTCGAGCGATTGGCTTTCGGCAAGCAGGCCGCCCTGGAAGTGTACGACGAAGACGGCGCCGATCAGTACAGGCAGTTGCACGAGAGCCGCCGCACGCGTGAATAGGCCGACTGCGATTAGCACACCGCCGACCAGGTGCGACAAGGCGACGTAGTGAATCAATACGATCGATGTGAGCCAGGCGGACGACGAGGACCCGATGAGGTCCATGAATGCTCCGGAGTTAGAGATAAAAATGACCCCGCGCACGAACAATCCGATTCCGAGATAGATGCGGAGCAACTCGAAGGCCAGGTTTCCGGATCGATCGAATCGATCCACGTATGACTCGAACGGAATCCATTCACGCTTTCGCCGAGCGTCTACCGACCACCGCCCGGAGCCGTGCAGGAACACGAGCAGCAGTAGAAAGAGGACCAGCGCGGCAAACTCAAAGGACTGACTGGCGGTGAACAGCCCTCCTCGCAGGTGGATCAAGAAAACGGCCACCAGCAGGATCGGAAGGTTGGCGATTGCCGCGAGCCTGGTGTAGAAACCTGCCGCCAGCATGGCGCCGCCAACGATGTGGACGGCGGCGACGAGATACATCACCACCGGAGAGGCGAACAGCGATCCATCGGCCCCGGCGGCGAGGGCCGTGTACGACTCAGGTCTAATGATGAAAAGGACTCCGCGAACAAAAAGTCCGACACCCAGATACATCCGAAGTAGATCGAAGGCGACGTCGCGGTGTGATTCGATCCATCGAGAAAGGTTGAGGAATGCACTCATGGTGCACCTCCACGGGTAATGACGGAGAAAGAACAGGTCGTATGGCATCCGCACGCCGGCCATGCTTGGTTACGGCCGGGCGGCCCCAGAACGCGCCAACGATCTCGCGTACGAAGAGCAATGTGAATATCACGAGAATCGCCACCAGAATCAAGTTGGCGACGCACTCGTTTCGTCGTCCCTCTTCAGCCAAGAGGGCGGCATCAGAGGGGGCTATGTACTCCGCAGCAGACGCCCTCCCTCAACGGCTCCTCTCGAAAGCCTGCTGCAGGTCTTCCAGGATATCCTCGACGTACTCAAGTCCCACGGAGAGCCGGATAAGCCCGGGAAGGATGCCGGCATGCTCGCGCTCCTCATCGGAAAGCGAGCTGTGCGTCGTGCTGGCCGGGTGAGTGGCGATCGTGCGGACATCGCCCAGATTGGCCGTCAACGAGCACGTCTCGAGGGCATCGATGAAGCGCTGCCCACGCTCCAGCCCGCCCTTGATGACGAACGAAACAATTCCTCCGCCCAGTTTCATCTGCCGGCGCGCCAGTTCGACCTGCGGATGGCTGGGATGATGGGGATATCGGATCGTTTCCACTTCCTTGTGGTCGGCGAGATAATCTGCAATGGCTGCAGCGTTTTCGCTATGCCGCTGCATGCGCACGGAGAGCGTTTCGAGGCTTCGGCTCAACGTCCATGCGTTGAACGGCGAAAGAGCAGGGCCGGTATGCCGCGCAAAGGTGCGGATCTCGTCGATGAGGCGCCGTTTCCCGACAACGACGCCGCCCACCGTACGTCCCTGACCGTCGATATACTTCGTCGCCGAGTGCATCACCAGATCGGCGCCGAATCGCATGGGCTTCTGGAGGGCAGGCGTTGCGAATACGTTATCGACGAACAGAATGACATCCCGCGAGCGACAGAGAGCCGCCAGCTCCTGCAGGTCGACCAAATCCAGCGCCGGGTTCGAGGGCGTCTCGACGAGAACGATTCTCGTATTGGGTCGAAATCCGGCTTCCCACGAACGGATATCCGTCGGAACCGCATACGAGTGCTCGATTCCCCATCGAGGAAGAATCCTCTGAAGGATCTGATGGGTGGATCCGAACAAGGAGCGGGATGCGAGGATGTGGTCACCGCTGTTCGTTAGTCCCGCCAGCGTCGTAAAGACGGCCGACATCCCGGACGCCAGTCCCACACCGGCATCCGCGTTCTCGAGGATGCACATTTTCGCTACGAATTCTTCGACGGTGGGATTGGTGAATCGAGAATAGATGTTTCCACGAATCTCGCGGGCGAAGAGCGCACGTCCGTGCTCGGTGTCGTCAAATGTGAAGCTTGAGGTCAGAAAAATGGGGCTGACGTGCTCCCGGTGATGGGTGGGAGCGGTGCGCAGGCGAATCATACTGGTATCCTCATGGAGGATCCGGCCGTCCGCGTCGGACCTGTCAGGGGTCTGCTCTTCAGTCATAGCGCGTCCCGTTCACGCTGAATGAGTACTCGATGGTGGCGGTCTTTCGTAGCATGGCGCTAACGGAGCAATACTTCTCGATGCTCAGTTGCACGGCACGCTTCACCTTCTTGGGGTCAAGCTCCCCATCCAGCGAATAATGCACATGGATGTTGGTGAAGACGGCCGGAGTCTGGTCCTTCGCTCGCTCGTAGTCGATGTCGATGTGCAGATGCTCGATCTCTTGCCGCGCCTTTCGCAGGATCATCACCACGTCTACGGCGCTGCACGCTCCGAGCGCCATGGCAACCGTTTGCATAGCCCCCGGGGCCTTCCCCGTTCCGCCTTCTTTGGTGCCGAGGTCGAAAAAGGTCTCGGCGCCGTCCTTGTTGCGCCCTCGGAAGTAAAAGTTCGCATCTATGCGATCGAGTGTCACTCGCATCGTTGAAGGATGTCTGTTAGACAAAAAAACCCTCCGCTCTGTGGAGGGGAGGGTACAATACGGACCGATGAATCTACGTGGCGATGACGGGCAATACAAGCGCTTGCGACGAAGCCGTCTAAAGGTGCCTGTGCCGGACCCGGCCACGAAGCGGGTCGTTCTCTCTGTATGCCGGGAGCTCCCAGAATAGCGTGGCACGTTGCAGTGGCTCTCACGTTGCTGATTGCCGCCTGTGGTGGCGATGGAAGCGATCCGTCTGGAGACCAAACGCATCGTTTGCCTCACCTCAGCGCACCGCTTGACACCATCCAGATCATCGAGACCACAGCGGATTCGGGTCTGGTTGAGATGGCATCCGAGGCGAGCCTGGAGGAGCCGGGTTGGATGTCTCTCAGCATCCGGGGCATTCCGCATCCGAAAGATCTTCGATTTTCACGATACGAGAACCGTGCCTTCGGATACTCCATCGCATACCCCGACACGCTCTTACGCATGGTTCAGCCGGTCGGCGAGAATCGAGGGATGGAGTTTGCGTCGTCCGACGGCTCGGTTCGCATGCTCGTCTATGCGGTAGAGGCGTCTACCCGCGAGGATCTGGATGCGCAGTACCGGGCGGCGCTCTCCAATCCAGATGTCGAGGTTACGTATCGTGCGCGAGACCAGAACTGGTACATCGTTTCTGGTCAGGAAGGGGCGGAGATCTTTTATGAGAAATCTTTCTCCGAGGATGGGGTGCTAAAGACCTTTCGAATCGAGTACCCTGCTGCCGAGAAGGCCTACTATGATGCGGTGACGGCGATGATGTCAGCATCCTTTGGGAGCTCTTCGGGCTCGGTCGGTGGCGAAGTGCGCGACGTGGCCGCCGTTCCTTGAAGAGGCGCCCTCAGTCCAAATTCACGCGCATGTGGAGGCCGACCCCTCCGGGCGTAAGACCCGGCGTGATGTGGATGCGTGGATCCGGCTCGGCACCCGACACGCGCTGATGGCGCTCCGTAAGAAACCTGGCGGTCAGGTATCCGATCGCCGCACCGGCGACGACGTCCGTCGGCCAGTGCCGATCTTTGGCGACTCGCGCCAGCGCCGTACCGACCGGGAGCGCCATGAGGGCGTACGATGCCGGCGTGTCATAGTACAGCGCCCAGGGCGTCACCAACGCGAACGCCGTGGCGGTGTGACCGGAGGGGAAGGAGGTGTTGCCTGAAAACATCTCGAATTCCCGCGCACCGAGGCCTTCCTCCGGCCGGAAGCGGCCGAAGGTGTACTTCAGGGCATACATGGAGATGCCGCTATAGATTATGGACTCGAGGGAGGTGAAGGCCGCATCCTGGAACTTCGTGTCGTCCGTAAGGAGCGAAATAGCGAAGATTCCGGCCGCTGCCGGCGCCACTTTGGGTCCTCCCAGCTCATTGGTGACGCGGAGATAGTCGTGGAAGAGACCACGGTCGGCGGACTGCACCCCGTTCAAGACGACGGGGTCGATTTCGGGGCCCGGCAGAAGTAAGGCAGCGCCGCCGGCTGCGATGTAGGGCATGTGCGGACGAACTTCATGGACGAGCGCCGCACCATCCTGATAGGTCCACTTCAGGAAGCGATCGGCATTCTGCGCGGATGAGGTTTGCGCCTGCCCGAGAGCGAACAGGAGCAGGCAGACCATGCCGACGATGGCTTTGTATGCGTCTGCGCTACGCAGGGGGAGAGAGGGCACACTCATAAGACTACTGCTGGGGTGGGTACTTCGTGCTCACCTAAGTACAGTAG